>LXOW01078426.1_pt1 | contig 32396 bp, 26 predicted proteins | sample 1368591 | NCBI WGS metagenome assembly LXOW01 (sample SAMN04884650, study PRJNA319009) | bovine gut metagenome | isolation source: Cow rumen | host: Bos taurus | place: Italy: Legnaro (PD) | collected 2014-07-09
ACGAACCGGCCCACGCCGTGGGCCTCGTGGACCACGTAGTCCCCCACGGAAAGGTCGGAGAACTTGAGGCCGCTCTTCTTCTTCCGGGGCCTCGACATCCGCTTGCCGAAGAGCTCCGCCCCCGTCAGCACCAACAGCTTTTGGGCCGGGCAGGCGAAGCCACGGGGCAGGGTCTCCCGCAGGATCAGCACCTCGCCGGGCTCCGGTTCCCTGTCCAATCCATCCGCGATGCCGCAGCGTATCTCGTCCTGCAAACTATCCAGCAGGGCGTCGGCGCTCTCGCCGCCGTATAATAGCGCGCTGCCCCCGGACTGGCGGAACCGCTTCAGTTCCCGAATGAGCTCCCCCATGTCGCCCAGGTACATGGGCGCACTCTCCAGGGTGAACTTCACCCGCATCCGGTGTTCGAGGTCCCTGCTGGTGCGAAAGAGGGCATAGACCGCCGCCGTCCGCCGGGTGTTCAGGGCTTCCAGCAGGCAAGCGTCCTCCCGGAGGAGCTTCGCCTGGTCCGGGTGGCCCTCCCCCCGCTCCAGCATGGCGGTGACGGACTCTAAAAACAACGTCCGGGCCGTCCGGCCCTCCTCCTGCACCCGGTCCGGTTCCACGACCAGCCGGAAGCAGTCGGCGGGGAGATAGTCCTGGAGGGAAGCCTCCTCCTCGTACAGCAGGGGCAGCATCACGTCCGCCCCCAGGGTGGGCCGATCCTCGGCCCAGTCCTCCCGCTCCCGGTCAAAGCCCGCCCGATCCCCCAGGGCCTTCAGGGCCCTGCGGACCCGGCTGCCGGGCTGGGGCGTCTCGAAGGCGGGGGGCAGCAGGGCCCGATCCGTCTGGCGGAGGGACCGCTGGGTGGCTACGTCGAACCAGCGGAGCTGGTCCACCTCGTCGTCGAAGAACTCGATCCGACAGGGGTCCTCCCCCTGGGGCGGGAACACATCCAAAATGTCGCCGCGAAGGGCCACCTGTCCGGGGCCCTCCAGCATGTCCACCCGCTCGTAGCCGACGCTGACCAGGTCGGCAAGCAGCGTCCGGGGCGGCAGGGTATCCCCCCGCTTCACCACCTTCACCTGGGACACGAAGGCCTCCGGGGGCGCCAATCGCTCCAGCAGGGCCGGCCCGCAGGTGATGATGAGGCTGGGGACGCCCAAAACGAGCCTCGACAGGACCCCCAGCCGCTGGCTCCGCCGCTCCGGGGCCGCCGCCTGGACGTGGACCAGGGGCAGTTCCCGGGGGAGGAACAGCAGGGCGTCGGGGCGATAGGTCTTGATCTCGTTGAACAGCTCGACGGCGGCCGCCTCGGTGTCCAGGATGACGAGGGCGGTCCGCCCCTCACTGAAGGCCGCGAAGACCGGTGCCCGGGCCGCGTCGGGCAGGGAGAAGACCGCCGCGGGGCCCCTTCCCTCCTTCAATCCCGACAGCAGCTCTGTGACCGCCGGGTCCTTCTTCAGTTGTGCGATCAGCCGATCCTTCATTCTGCTTGAGTCTGTCGGGGGTTCTTCTCGTGGCGTTTGTTGAAGCGGCTCTGGGCCCCCTCCACGTCCCCCTTCACGATGAGGGCGGCTGCGTCCGCCGCCTTCTCATAGGCTTCCTCCAGCAGGGACCGCTCCTCCTTGCCGGGACGCTTCAACACGTAGTCCCGGAGCTGCAGACTCACGTCCTGGCCCGCGCCGATGCGGATGCGGGGAAAGTTCTCGGAGTTGAGGCAGGCGATGATGCTCCTGAGGCCGTTGTGGGTGCCTGCGGAGCCCTTCGCCCGGATGCGGAGGCTCCCGCAGGGCAGGTCCACGTCGTCGCAGAGGACGATGAGCTGCTCCGGGGGCAGCTTATAAAAGTGCATGACCTGCTGGATGCAGTCGCCGCTGAGGTTCATATAGGTCTGGGGCTTTACCAAAATGACCCGCTCTCCGTTGAGCTCGCCCTCGCCCAGGAGACCGGAAAACTTCTTGTCCCTTATTTTTACACCGATCCGCTCGGCGATGACGTCCAGGGCCATGAAGCCGATGTTGTGCCGGGTCTTCCGATAGCTCAATCCGGGGTTGCCCAGGCCTGCGATAACGTACATAGTTTATCTCCTGTTCTTACAGAGGCTTCTTGCTTGGCGTCCCGGCCTTCCGGGGGTAAGCCTTGGGGGTGGGCGCTTTTTTGTCCGCGAAAATCAGGCACCGCTTGCCCAGGTTCGATTTAAGGTCCATCTGCCGCAGGTCCACGTGTAGCAGGAAGGCCGCTCCCTTGGCGCTCTTCACTTCCTCCGCGGCGTCGCCCTTGTAGGCGATGGCCGACCCGCCCACCTTCACGAAGGGGGTGGTCAGCTCCAGGAGCACCGGGAGGCTGGCTACCGCTCTCGACAGAGCCGCGTCGAACTGCTCCCGGTACAGCTTATTCTGCCCCAGATCCTCCGCCCGGCCATGGACCAAACCGGCTTGCAGGCCCAACTCTTTGAGCAGGGCGTCCAGGAAGGTCAATCTTTTCTGCAGGCTGTCCGCCAATGTCAGCTTCAGTTCCGGCTCCATGATGAGCAGGGGCACCCCGGGGAACCCGGCCCCGGTGCCCACGTCGATGACGCTCATGCCCGGCTTCAAATACGGCAGGGCCGCCAGGGAGTCCGCAAAGTGCTTCTCCACCACCTCCCGGGGGTCCGTGATGGCGGTCAGGTTCATCCTTTCGTTCCATTCCAGCAGCAGTCGGTGGTATATCTCGAACCGGTCCAAAGCCAGGTCGCTGGCCTGGGGCAGGGCCGTTTTCAGCATATCCCGTATCTCGCTCATAGCATCCCCCGTTTCTGGGCCACCAGCAGCACGCTGACGTCCGCCGGCGACACCCCGGATATCCGGGACGCCTGGCCAATGTTCGCCGGCTTGATCCCGTTCAGCTTCTGCCGGGCCTCCAGCCGGAGCCCCGACAGGGTGCCGTAGTCGAAATCGGCGGGCAGGGCCAGGTCTTCGAGGCTCCGCATCCGCTCCACCTCCCGCCGCTCCTTCTCTATGTATCCGTCGTACCGGGTCATCACGTCGATCTGCTCCAGCGTCTCCCGGTCCAGGGGGTCGAGATCGTCCCCATAGAGGCCCAGCAGGCCCGTATAGGTGACCCCCGGCCGCTTCAACAGGTCGAACAGTTTGGCGCTGTCGTGGGGCACGGTCTCGCCCACGCTCTCTAAGTAGGCCCGCAGCTTCTCGTCAACGGGGACCCGCCTGTCCAATTTGGCTCGGGCCTCCTGTACCTTCTCCCGCTTTTTGAGGAGCTTTTCATACCGTTCCTCCGAGATGAGCCCCGTCCGCCGGGCCTTCTCGGTCAACCGCTCGTCGGCGTTGTCCTGGCGAAGGAGCAGCCGGTATTCGCAGCGGGAGGTCATCATCCGATAGGGCTCCGGCGTGCCCTTGGTGACCAGATCGTCCACCAGTACGCCGAGATACCCCTCGTCCCGGCCCAGGAGGAAGGGGGCCTCCCCCTTCACGTACAGGGCGGCGTTGACCCCGGCGTAAAAGCCCTGGGCGGCGGCCTCCTCATAGCCGGAGCTGCCGTTGATCTGGCCTCCGGAGAACAGGCCGGGGACGGCCTTCACCATGAAGCTCAGGTCCAACGCCTGAGGGTCCAGGCAGTCGTATTCGATGGCGTAGCCGAACCGCATGATCTGCGCTTTTTCCAGGCCCGGGATGGTTCGGAGCATCCGCTCCTGCACGTCGGCAGGCAGGCTGGTGGAAAGGCCCTGGACGTACATCTCCTGGGTGGTCCGGCCCTCGGGCTCGATGAACAGCTGGTGCCGGTCCTTGTCCGCGAACTTCACCACCTTGTCCTCGATGGAGGGGCAGTAGCGGGTGCCCGTGGCGTGGATGCGTCCCGCGTACAGAGGGGACCGGTCCAGGTTGTCCAGGATGATCCCATGGGTGTCCGCGTTGGTATAGGTCAGCCAGCACCGGTCCTGGACCAAATGCAGCTCCCCATGGAGGAAGGAGAAGGCGGGCGTGGGCTCGTCCCCCTCCTGAACGGCCATTTTGGAGAAGTCCAGGGTGTCCCGCTTGACCCGGGGCGGGGTACCGGTCTTAAAACGCCGCAGGGGGATGCCCAATCGGGCCAAATTCCCCGACAGGCCCTCGCTGCGCAACATGCCGTTGGGGCCGCTCTCTCGGACGAATTCGCCGATAAGGATGCGGCTCTTCAAGTACACGCCGGTGCACAGGACCGCCGCCCGGCAGGGGTAGCAAAAGCCCTCGGCGGTGACCACGGCGGATAGTCGCCCGCCCTCGGTCAAGAGGTCCACAGCCTCGCTCTGGATGACGGTCAAGTTCCCCTCGGCTTCCAGCGCGGCCTTCATGCGCTCGTGGTAGCGGCGCTTGTCCATCTGGGCGCGCAGGGAGTGGACCGCGGGGCCCTTGCCCGTGTTCAGCATGCGCATCTGGATCAGGGTATCGTCGGCGGCGAGGCCCATCTCGCCTCCCATGGCGTCCAGCTCCCGAACGAGATGCCCTTTTCCGGTGCCGCCGATGGAGGGGTTGCAGGGCATCATGCCGATGCTGTCCAGGTTCAGGGTGAGGAGGGCCGTTTTGAGGCCCATCCGGGCGCACGCCAGGGCCGCCTCGCAGCCGCCGTGGCCCGCGCCGATCACCACGCAGTCGAATCGCTCCCCCAAAAGGGGCTTGGTTGTCCATCCGTTGCTCATGTGCGCAAACTCCTTCATATAGCAGTATAGCATAGGACCAGGGTTTCTACAATGTTCCTGTTTGCCAAATGGGAAAAATCTGCTATACTGTATACATCTATCGGAGCTTTGTTTTGGGAGGGAATGGACAATGAGCAGAATGAGCATCCTGAACGCCCCCGGTCAGCAGACGGAGGGCTTCTGCATGGTGAAGAGCGCCGCCCTGCGCACGGACAGCAAGGGGGGCGCCTACATGGACATGGTGCTGGCGGACGCCGGCGGCGAGTGCGTGGCGAAGATCTGGAACTACGGTCCCTCCATGGGCATGTTCGAGCCGGAGGACGTCGTGAAGGTCCGGGGCACCGTCACCATCTGGAAGGATTCCGAGCAGCTGAAGATCGAGCGCATCCGCCAGGCCACCGAGGCGGACGACGTGGACATGTCGAAGATCGTCCCCTGCTCCCCCCAGGACCCCAACGCGGCCTACGAGATCCTCTGGCGGGAGACGGAAGCCTTTCAGGATCAGGACCTGAAGCGCCTGGTCCAGTATCTCATGAAGGCCCACAAGAAGGAGATGCTGTACTACCCCGCCGCCGTGAAGCTGCACCACGCCACCCGGGGCGGGTTCCTGGAGCACACCCTGAACGTGGTCTCCATGGGCAAGGCCGTGGCCGCCCGGTACGAGCAGCTGGACGCGGAGCTCATCGTGGCCGGGGCCATCCTCCACGATATGGGGAAGCTGACGGAGCTGGCCACCGGGAAGCTGGGCGTGGCCTCCGCCTACACCGCCGAAGGGCAGCTGCTGGGGCACATCAACATCGGCATGGCCGAGGTCCGCGCCGCGGCGGAGCTCCTGCAGGTCCCCGAGGAGACCGCCGTTTTGCTGGAGCACATGCTCCTCTCCCACCATGGGCAGCCGGAGTTCGGGTCGCCGAAGCTCCCCATGTTCCCCGAGGCGGAGGTGCTCTCCACCCTGGACCGGCTGGACGCGCAGCTGTTCGAGATGTTCACGGCCCTCGACGGCGTGATGAAGGGCGGCTTCTCCGAACGCCAGTGGGCCCTGGACAACCGGCAGCTGTACCAGCACGGGCGGAAGCAATAGGGGCTTTTTGTCCCTTTTTTCTCTTTAGACAAAGAGAAAAAAAGGGACCGAAAAAAGAGAAACTTAAGAAATAAAACAGGGAATACGGCTAAGCCATACTCCCCTCTCAAAGTTCTTTGGGCTGCACCCTTTCTTTCAAGAAAGGGTGCGTGCTTTATTTCTTTCCTTTTTTACTCTTCGTCAGTTCGAAGCTTTGATGTAGCAGGAACTTCAGCCGGTCGTCGTCCGCGGCGCCGTCCAGGAGGACGGTGACCCAGTGGACTTTGCTCATATGCCAGGCGGGGAGAATGCCCGGCTCGTTGCGGAGCATGGCGGACAGGATGGGATCGCATTTCAGGTTCACCGCGTCCACCTCGCCGGATTCGTTGGGGTAGGCGTACCGTCGGGGGATGGGCATGCTGAGCGCGAACCACTTCCGGTTATCGGCGTGACGGAACACGGCCCCTTCCGGCGAGTCCAGCCAGGGGTAATCCGGCTTTACGTTATATTCCTGTTCGATGTAGGCAAAGAGTTCGTCTTTGGTCATTGTTTCACGTGAAACATTATTCTTCCAGGCCCAGGATGGCGTCGCAGATGTTCATGAGATCGTCTTTGGAGAAATAGGAGATGATGATCTTCCCCTTCTCCTGATCCCCCTCGATGGCCACCTTGGCCCGGAGCTTGCTGCGGATGGCGCTGGCCGTCCGGCGGACCTCCGGGTCCATGCGCCGGGAGACCTTCTTCCGGGGCAGGGCGCCCAGGCGCACCGCCTCCTCCAGCTGCCGCACGCTCCAGCCCTCCCGGATCGCCTTCTCGGCCAGCTTCTGCGCCTTCTCGGGATCGTCGAGACCCGCCAGCATCTTCCCGTGACCGGCGGACAGGGCGCCGCTCTTCAGCATGCTCTGGACGCTTTCCGGCAGGGTCAGGAGGCGCAGGGCGTTGGCCACCGCGGGTCGACTCCGGCCGATGCGACTGCTGACCTCCTCCTGGGTCAGGTTATGCTGGACCATGAGAAACCGGATGGCCGCCGCTTCCTCCACGGGGTTCAGATCCTCCCGCTGCAGGTTCTCGATAAGGGACACCTCCTGGAGCTCGTGCTCCTCCTTGTCCGTGATGACGGCGGGCACCGCCTTGAGCCCCGCCAGCCGGGCCGCACGGAACCGACGCTCCCCGGCCACGATGGTGTACCTGTTCCCCTGCCGATAGAGGATCAGGGGCTGGACGATGCCGTGGGTCCGGATGGACCCGGCCAGCTCCTTCAGCTTCTCCTCGTCGAAGGTCTTCCGGGGCTGATCCGGGTTGGTATCGATATCGTAGACGGACACCTCCTGTAGAGACGCCGGGCCCTTCCCCGGCTCGTAGCTCTCCAGCAGGGCGTCCAGGCCCCGGCCCAAGCCTTTCCTGTTCGCCATAGCCATGCCTCCTTACGCTTTCTCCACCAGTTCCGCCGCCAGGGTGCCATAGGCCGCCGCCCCCGTGCTCCTGGGGGCGTAGAGGCTGATGGGCAGGCCGAAGCTGGGAGCCTCCCCCAGCCGCACGGACCGGGGGATGATGGTGTCGTAGACCTTGTTCTTGAAGAACCGCTTGACCTCGCCCACCACCTGCTGGGAGAGGTTGGTCCGGCCGTCGTACATGGTGAGGACCACGCCCTCCACCTCCAGAAGGGGGTTCAGGTTCCGGCGGATGAGCTTCACCGTGTTCATGAGCTGGGACAATCCCTCCAGGGCGTAGTATTCGCACTGGATAGGCACCAGCAGGGTATCCGCCATGGTCAAAGCGTTCAGCGTCAGCAGCCCCAGGGACGGGGGACAGTCCACGAAGATATAGTCGAACCGATCCCGCAGGGGGGCGATGGCGTTCTTGAGCCGCTGCTCCCGGGCCAGTAGGTTCACCAGCTCCACCTCCGCCCCGGCCAGCTCCATCCTCGAAGGCAGGAGCTTCAGGGTATCGATCATGGTGTCCCGCAGGACCTCCGCCGCGTCCACGTCGTTGATGAGCACGTCATAGACGGAGTATTCCAGCCGGTTCTTATTGACGCCCAGGCCGCTGGTGGTGTTCCCCTGGGGGTCGATATCGATGAGCAGCACCCGCTTGCCCAGCTGGGCCACGCAGGCGGACAGGTTCACGGCGGTGGTGGTTTTGCCCACGCCGCCCTTCTGATTGGCGATGCAGATGATCTTAGCCAAGGACGGTCCTCCTTTTTTGTCGATCGATGGTATCAGTATACCGTACCCCATCGCAAAAAGCAATGTTTCACGTGAAACATGCGAAAAGAGGGCGGTCGAAACCACCCTCTTTGATCGGTGTATAACAATGATTTACTGATCGCCGCCGTCGCCGGGGCCGCCGCCTGCGCCGTCGCCGCCGTCGCTGGCGCTGATCTCGCCGCCCAGCTCCACCGCCTCGGCGACCTCCACTGTGGCCTCGGCCACCTCCGCCACGGGCTCGTCGGGGTCCACGTTTTCGGGTTTGGCCTCCTCGGTGGGCTCAGGGGGCATCTCCTCCTGCTTCTCCAACCTCTCCAGCTGCTCCAGAGGGTCCAGGGGCAAAGCCGCCGTCTCCGGCCGGTCTACGGGAGCGGCCTTGGGGGCCTCCGGGACCTCGAAGTCGTTGACGGCGTTCCGGCTGCGGACCAGCAGGAAGACGCCGAAGGCCAGGATGAACAGGGAGATGAACTGGCTGGTGGACAGGGGACCCACGGAGCCCCGATAGTCCGCCCGGAAGAACTCGATGACGAAGCGCCACAGGGCATACAGGGTCATGTACCAGCCCGTCACTGTGCCGCGGCGGGGCTTCTTCAAATAGATGGCCATGAGGACCAGGGACAGGATCACCAGGAAGCAGGCTTCCATGGGCTGTGTGGGCAGCCGGGACACTCCGTCCAGCACCACCGCACCGGGGCCTGTGTACTCGATGCCGTAGCAGCAGCCCGCCATGAGGCAGCCGATCCGGCCGCCGGCGTGGGCCAGGCAGAAGCAGGGGGTCATAAGGTCCGCGAAGGTGATGATGTTCTTCTTCGTCTTCCGGCTCACGAACACCAGGCCCAGGAGCCCGCCCAGAAGTCCGCCGTAGAACACCAGCCCCGCGGAGATGAGATCCCACACCTCAGCCCAACTGTGGGGCATGGCGGGGGGTTCCACGATGAAGTACAGGAGCTTCGAGCAGAGGAATCCCAGCACGATGGCCCAGATCAAAGCGTCCAGCAGGTTATCCTCGCTGATGGGGGACCCCTTCTTGCGGAGTTGGAACACGGCGATCAGGGCGAAGATCGTGCCCACCATGGTGCACAGACCGTACATGGGCAACGACAGGCTTCCTATGTGGATGAATGGATGCATGTTTCCAGACCTCCCAGGGTTTTTCTGCATCTTACCACACTTCGGTTACCTTGTAAAGTTTGTTGACAAAAGCCCGCAAAGGATATACATTTATAGTTCAGGAATGTATTGCTTTTTGCAGGAGGTTTCTATGGCGACTGTCTACGATCCCAAAGTCATCGAGCCGAAGTGGCAGGGCCGCTGGGCGGCTGAAAAGGCCTTCGAGTCCACGGACGACTACACCAAGCCCAAGTTCTACGGCCTGGTGGAGTTCCCCTACCCCTCCGGCGCCGGCATGCACGTGGGCCACATCAAGGCCTACACCAGCCTGGAGGTCATCTGCCGCAAGCGCCGCATGGAGGGCTACAACGTTCTGTTCCCCATGGGCTTCGATTCCTTCGGCCTGCCCGCCGAGAACTACGCCATCAAGACCAATACCCACCCCCACATCATCACCACCCGGAACGTGGAGCACTTCAAGGATCAGATGAAGCGGGTGGGCTACTCTTTCGACTGGAGCCATGAGATCTCCACCTCCCTGCCGGACTATTACAAGTGGACCCAATGGATCTTTTTGAAGCTCTTCGAGCACGGCCTGGTGTTCCGGGCCAAGACCCTGGTGAACTACTGCCCCCACTGCAAGGTGGTCCTGTCCAACGAGGACTCCCAGGGCGGCAAGTGCGACGTGTGCCACAGCGACGTCATCCAGCTCCCCAAGGACGTATGGTATCTGCGCATCACCCAGTACGCCGACCGGCTCCTCTCCGGCCTCGACACGGTGGACTATCCCGACTCCATCAAGCAGCAGGAGATCGAGTGGATCGGCAAGTCCACAGGCGCCTTCGTGAACTTCACCATCCAAGGCATCCCCGAATCGTTGGAGATCTACACCACCCGCTGCGACACCCTCTTCGGCGTCACCTTCATGGTCATGGCCCCGGAGCATCCGCTCCTCGATAAGTATAAGGATCGGATCGAGAACTGGGACCAAGTGGAAGAATATCGGTCCGCCTGCGCCAAGAAGACCGAGTTCGAGCGGACCCAGCTCGTGAAGGACAAGACCGGCGTGAAGCTCGAGGGCTTCTCCGCCATCAACCCCGTCAACGGCAAGGAGATCCCCATCTTCATCGCCGACTACGTGATGATGGGCTACGGCACCGGCGCCATCATGGCCGTGCCCGCCCACGACGAGCGGGACTGGGAGTTCGCGAAGAAGTTCGGCGCGGACATCATCCCCGTCATTGAGGGCGGCGACATCGAGAAGGCCGCCTACACCGGCAACGGGCCCATGATCAACTCCGGCTTTTTGAACGTCTACGACAACAAGAAGGACTCCATCGCCGCCATGCTCGCATTCCTGGAGGAGAAGGGCATCGGCCACAAGGGCGTCCAGTATAAGATGAAGGACTGGGCCTTCAACCGCCAGCGGTACTGGGGCGAGCCCATCCCCCTGATCCACTGCCCGAAGTGCGGCACCGTGGGCGTGCCCTATGACCAGCTTCCTCTGACCCTGCCCGACGTGGAGAACTTCGAGCCCGGCACCGACGGCCAGAGCCCCCTCGCTCGGATCGAGAGCTTCGTCAACTGCACCTGCCCCAACTGCGGCGGTCCCGCCAAGCGGGAGACCGACACCATGCCCCAGTGGGCCGGGTCCAGCTGGTATTACCTTCGGTTCATCGACCCCCACAACGATCAGTGCTTCTGCGACAAGGAGAAGATGAAGTACTGGATGCCCGTGGACTGGTACAACGGCGGCATGGAGCACGTGACGCGGCATCTTCTCTATTCCCGGTTCTGGCACCAGTTCCTCTACGATATCCACGAGGTCAACACCCCCGAGCCCTACGCCAAGCGGACCTATCAGGGACTGATCCTGGGTCCCGACGGAGAGAAGATGAGCAAGTCCAAGGGGAACGTGGTGGACCCCATCGACGTCATCGAGCGCTACGGGGCGGACACCCTCCGGACCTACGTCATGTTCATGGGCGACTACATGGCCGCCACTCCCTGGAGCGAGCAGAGCGCCAACGGCTGCAAGCGGTTCCTGGATCGAGTCTGGCGGCTCCAGGACATGGTCCAGGGGGTCGGCGAGTCCAAGGACATGCGCGCCAAGGTCCACGGCTGCGTCAAGAAGGTGACCGACGACATCGAACACATGAAGTTCAACACGGCCATCGCGTCCATGATGTCCCTGGTCAACGATTTTTATTCGAAGGGCAGCATCACGAAGGACGAGCTCCACACCCTGCTGGTCCTCCTCGATCCCTTCGCGCCCCACATCGCCGAGGAGATGAACGAGATCCTGGGCTATGCTGAGCCCCTCTATCGGACCCCCTGGCCCACCTACGAGGAGAGCGCCCTGGTGGCCGACACCGTAGAGTACGGCGTCCAGGTCAACGGTAAGGTCCGCACCCGCATCGCTCTGCCCGCCGACATGGACAAGGCTGCGGTGGAACAGGCGGCCCTCGCCTCCGAGGCGGTCCAGCCCTTCCTCAGCGGGAAGACCGTCCGCAAGGTCATCGTGGTGAAGAACATTGTGAACATCGTCGTTTCATGATGCCATAGAAAAAAATAAGGAGGAAAAGAGTATGCTGCAAGACAAACTGGACCTGGGCAGCCTGGTGGGCACCGGTCTCGCCGAGCTGGCCATGAAGATCGTCGCCGCCCTGCTGATCCTGATCATCGGTCTGTGGGTGGTGAAGCTGGTGGTGAAACTGGTCAAGAAGAGCAAAGCCGTCCAGAAGCAGGCTCCCGAGGTACAGACCTTCTTCGCCAGCGCCGTAAAGGTGCTGGGCTACACGCTGGTCATCATGATGGCCGTCACCACCGTGGGCGTGCCCACCGCCTCCATCCTGGCTGTGCTGGGCAGCTGCGGCCTGGCCGTGGGCCTCGCCCTGCAGGGGTCCCTCGCCAACCTGGCCGGGGGCATCATGCTGATGATCTTCCGGCCCTTCCGGGTGGGCGACTTCATCAGCGATGGCGCCCATGACGGCACGGTGAAGAAGATCACCCTGTTCTACACCACCATCGCCACCGCCGACAACCTGCAGGTGACCCTGCCCAACGGGGCCTTGTCCAACGCCTCCATCAAGAACCTGAACGCCAACGACAAGCGCCGTCTCGACATCGACCTCACGTTGAGCCCCGCCGCAGACAAGGCGAAGGTCTGCGAGCTCCTTCTCGACTGCGCGAAGAAGAACGAGCTGGTCCTCGACGACCCGGCCCCCGAGGCCCTGGTCACCGTCACCGAGGGCGGGCTCCCCACCTTCAAGCTCCGCACCTGGTTCAAGTCCGCTGACTACTGGACCGTCTACTTCGGCCTCAACGAAGCCGTCCAGAAGACCCTCGTCGAGAACGCCGTGCCTCTCGCCCACCAGCAAGTGGATATCCATACGGATAAATAATTATTCATGACATCATGAGAACAGCCCCTTTCCCGGAAAGAGAAAGGGGCTGTATTGCTGTGCTTTTTTACCTGTAAAACTGAAGGGACGGCAATATCCGTATGTGCATGACCCCCACGATGTCGTCGAGAGCGATGCAGCCGATTCCCGGTTCCCGGCTGTCCTCCATATACTGGCGGTCGTCGCTGAGGACGAACACGAACCCCTCCGGTACTTCCACGGCGTCGAAGTCCGCCATGCGGACGGCGCCGTACTCGGTTTCGTCCAGCCGGTATTTTTCGTCGATCCACACCGCCCCGTGCTGGCCGCTGACGGTCTCGCCCCCCGTGGCCGCCACCCGCTTGATGAGCAGCTCCTTCGTGCCGGGCCGGTAGTAGGCCACCATGTCCGTCCGTTCGATCTCATAGCAGTACTTATAGATCCGATCCACCAGCACCAGGTCCCCCTTGCGGAGGGTGGGGGCCATGGAATCGTTGCCCATCTTCACCCAGCCGAACCATACGAAGCACACGAAGAACACAAACAGGGCCGCCAGCACAGTGCTGAAGGCCCAGCGCCACACGTTGTGCTGCCGGTGCAGCTTTTTGAAGGTTTCCCGCCGCAGGGGCGCTGCCTCGCCTGTCATACGCCGTACTCGACGTGGCCCAGCTTCTTCGCCCGGGAGAAAGGCAGCAGCACCCGGTTCACCCGGCCGATGACCCGCTTGGAGGGGATGCTTCCCACCATGCCGTCGGTGCTGTCCCGGGATACCAGGCGGTTGTCCCCCATGACGAAGACGCAGCCCGCCTCCACCACGTAGGTCCCGTCATGCTTCGCCGTGAGGCCTGTGGTCACGTAGTCCTCCTTCAGCGTCGTGCCGTTGACGGTGACGATGCCGTTTTGGATGGTGATGGTGTCCCCTTCGAGGCCGATGATCCGCTTCACGCAGGTGTATTCGTCGTTGTTGGGATAGTAGCAGATGACCACGTCCCCCCGCTCCATGGGCGTAACGATGTAGGAAAGCTTCTCCACCGCCATATAGTCTCCGGGCAGCAGGGTATTCTCCATGGACGTGCCCTTCACCCGCATGGGCTCGAAGAGCACCGACCGGATGGAGAAGGCGATCACCACCATCAGCAAGAGCATGATGCAATATTCTATGATATCCCAGGTACGGCTGCCCTTCAGATGCTCGTTCCGATGGGCCACCATCTTCAGCATTTCCTGTTTGTCCTTCTTCGTCAGCATTCCTCGTCCTTTCCCGACGGGATCAGTTTCTTCGCCCGCTTCAAAAACTCCAGCCGATCCAGCATGACCACCCGGCCGCAGGCGGCGCATTTCAGCTTCACGTCGGCCCCCACCCGCACGATCTCCCACAGGTTCTCCCCGCAGGCGTGGGGCTTCTTCAATATCACTCTGTCCCCCAGCGCAAAGGTGTCGATCATGCCATGTCCTCCCCGTAGAGGATGTATTTGTCCACCATGTCAGCCAGGATCTCCGCCTTCTCCTCCTGAAAGAAGTGGCCCGCGTTCCGCACGGAGAAGAATTCCCCCTTCTTCAGGGCCGATCTTGCCTTCTCCAGGTTCTCGAAGGGCTGCATCCGATCCTCCTCGCCCCACAGGACGAAGACGGGATGGTCCGAAGCTTTGAGCCCGTCCCACACCAGCTCCTCGTCGAAGTTTCGGAGGCAGTACATCAGGGCTTGCCGGGAGGAGTAGCTGTCCAGCGTCTCAAAATACTGGTCCAGCACCTCGTCACTCAGCACGGTGCTGTCGTAATAGCACTGCTGCAGGGCGTTCCGCACGTCCTTCTTGGTGTACCCCTCCCGCACGAAGGGGCCGATGAAGGGAGCGGCCATCCGCCGTATCTTTCGGGGCATCTGCTTGGTGACGCCGCCAGGACAGAGGACCGTCACCTTGTCAAACATCTCCGGAAATCTGCTTACGGCCCGAAGGAGGTACATGCCCCCCAGGGACGCCCCCACGGCGTGGACGTGGTCCAGTTTCAGGGCCTTCAAAAACTCCACCAGGGTATCCGCCATCTCGTCCATGGAGTAGTTCATGGACACGGGCCGGCCGGAGAAGCCGGAACCGACCAGGTCGAGGGCGATCACGTTGTACTTTTCCGCCAGCAGGGGGATGATATCCCGCCAGGTGTACAAACTCTGGCCGATGGAATGGACCAGCAACAGGGGCTCTCCCTCCCCCAGGGTGACGTAATGGATGGGGCAGCTCTCCGCCTTGCCCCCCGGAAAGCCGGGCAGCTGAATGGTGAGCTTCTCCCCGATGAGGTCTGAATTCACGATGGGCCGATACCAGTACGCCATATGCACATATTCTCCTTTATTGTACTATACCGCAAACCCACCCGGGCCGCAAGGACGGCGACCGTAAATATTTGTAAACAAGTGAGCCCTGTTTCCACCGCCTCATAAAATACTTTTGATATGGTTTTACCCATAAATTGTGCCTTGAAAAGCACAGACGTCTATATGTTGTGTTTTATAAAAAAATGCCCGCAGAGGGGCGTTTTTTCTCAGTTCCTCTGCCAAAAAAACCTTTGATTTTCGGGGTTGTTTCTGCTATTATGATTAAGCTTCACTATACTCAGGGAGAATATGGAATGGAACAGATCAAAGGCATTTGGGCCCTGGCCCGTGAAAATATACGACGGGAGATGTCCGCTCTTAGTTTTAATAGATGGATCGAGGTTTTGGAGCCCGTGGCCATCCAAAACGGCATTCTGGTTCTCCAGTGCCCCGACGACGCCACCAAGTCCACCATCACCGAATACTACAAGGACACTCTGCGCATCGGCGCCAAACAGGCCAACACCCAGATCGTGGACGTGATGCTGATCCTCCCTGACCAGCGTCGGGACTTTGACGGGAGCGAGGAGACCAACACCCCCAGCATCTACGCTCTGAACCCCCGCTATACCTTCGACACCTTCGTGGTGGGCAGCTCCAACCGCTACGCCCACGCGGCGGCCAAGGCCGTGGTGGACGCCCCCGGCCGGGTCTATAACCCCCTGTTCCTCTACGGCGGCGTGGGCCTTGGAAAGACCCACCTCATGCACGCCATCGGTCACGCGGTAAAGGAGAAATATCCCACCGCCCGGGTTTTGTACGTCACCAGCGAGACCTTCACCAACGAGCTCATCGAAGCCCTGCGCCTGGGCAAAAACGCGGAGTTCCGTCATCGCTTCCGGAACGTGGACCTGCTGATGATCGACGACGTCCAGTTCATCGCCACCAAGCAGTTCGTTCAAGAGGAGTTCTTCAATACCTTCAACACCCTCCACAACGCCGGCAAGGCCATCGTCATCAGCTCCGACCGTCCCCCTCGGGAGATCGCCAACCTGGAGGAGCGCATCCGCTCCCGGATGGAGGGCGGCCTCATCACCGACATCCAAGAGCCGGACGTGGAGACCCGGATCGCCATCCTGCGAAACAAGTCCCAGCAGGAGGGGAAGGCGGTGGACGATTCCATCATCCAGTTCATCGCTGAACACGTGCCAAACAATATACGCCAGCTGGAGGGAAGTTTGACGAAAGTCTTCTTCTATTCCAACCTGAAGAGCGAGCCCGTCACCATGGCCCTTGCCAGAGAAGCGCTGAAGGATTTTTTGCCCGACGAGCGCCAGGTGGAGGTGACCCCCAACCGGATCAAAGAGATCGTGGCCGACTTCTATCATATCTCCCTTTCCAGCCTCATGTCCCAGAGAAGGGACAAGGAGGTGGTGGTGCCCCGGCAGATCGCCATGTACCTCTGCCACGACATGCTCTCCCTGCCCTATAAGCGGATAGCCATCCTCTTTGATCGGACGGACCATACCACCGCCATCTCCGCCTGCGGCCGCATCGAGACCATGATGAAGGAGGACGGGGAATTAAAGCGGAATCTGGAGGATATCCGCAAGAAGATCGCCGAGGGCTGACGCTCCCACATGTTCTGTCCACAGCTATGGATATCCGGTGGACAGGATCGGTGGACAGTAGGGACAGCGGGGACAGCGGGCATGACCGCCCTTCCTGTCCACAGACGGACCACAGCCCTTTCCACAGACTTTTTGCCCGCGGGGCCGCGTTTTTTACCCTTATCCCCACCGGACACAGGCCTACAGAGACTACATCTATAAATCTATCAGAATGCTTTCTCCCCGCAATTTTCAACTTCTTGTAAAAATCGGGCGGGAAGGGGTTGATATAACTATCCGAACCGTGCTATGCTGGTGCAAAGTGAGGTCAAGCAAATGAGATTTTCCGTACATTCCGACATGTTGAAAAACGGCGTCCTGTCCGTGTCCAAAGCCCTGCCCGTCCGCTCCCCCATGCCCGTGCTGGAAGGGGTCCAGCTGAACGCGGACGAGAACGGCGTGCTGCTGCGCTGTTCCGATCTGACCCTCCAGAAGGAGTATCGCCTCCCCGCCATCGTGGAGGAGTCGGGCGAGTGCGTCATCAAGGGCCGCATCTTCTCCGACATCGTCCGCAAGCTCCCCGACGGCAACGCCTTCTTCTCCATGGACGGCCACACTCTGACCATCCGCTGCGGCCGGAGCGTGAACCAGCTCCAGTGCATGGAGTACGACGAGTTTCCCCAGATGACCTTCGATGGGGACGATACCTTCGCCATCACCTTCGATCGGGAGAAGGGCAAGCGCCTCATCGACCACACGGTCTTCGCGGTGGCCCTCGACGACACCCATCCGGCCCTTTCCGGCGTTCTGCTGGAGAGCGAGGGAAAGCTCCTCTCCATGGTGGCCACGGACTCCTTCCAGTTCGCCAAAAACACCATGACCGTTGAGAAGGAAGCCCCTTCGAAGCGGGTGGTGGTCCCCGGCAAGACCGTGGCGGAGATCGGCCGCATGCTGGAGGAAGGGGAGGGCGACGCTTCCCTGACCTTCTCCCGCACCCACATGAAGGCGGACATGGGCGAGACCGTCCTCATCTCCCGCCTCATCGACAGCGACTACATCGACTACAAGCGGATCCTGCCCAAGGCCTGCAAGACCCGGGTCCTGGTGGATCGGGAGGCCCTCATGGAGAGCGTGGACCGGGCCCAGCTGGTGTCCCGGGATGGGAACAACAGCGTCCTCTTCCGCATCGGCGCTGAGAACATGGTGGTCAAGGCCGAGAGCGTGGTGGGCAAGGTGGAGGACGAGCTCACGGCCCAGGTCATGGGTGACGGCCTCAACATCGCCTTCAACCCCAAGTTCATCCTGAACGTGCTGAAGAACGTGGAGGATGACAAGGTGTATCTCGAGTGCAACAGCCCCATCAACCCCTGCGTGATCCGGCCGGTGAACAGCGAAGCCTATTTCTACCTGGTCGTGCCCATGCGGATATTCTGAGCCATGAAGAAAGCCCTGCGCATCCTTTGCATACTGCTGCTTACGGTATTTGTCCTCACGGGCAATACCGTATTTTCTGCCGCCGAAAACGAGGCGGCGGACCTGAGGGAGGGCCTGGCCGTCGCGGACAAGAAGCACAGTTCCTATGTGAGCCGGCTGATGGACGGCGTCTATTCCACCTACGTCTCCTACGAATCCGGCGAGGCCGTCAGCGCATCACTGAACATCGAGCTGGGCTACGCCTACATCGCCTGGAAGGAGCTGCCCTCCAAGGTCACGTTGACCTGGGTGGACAAGGACAATAAGACCGTCCAGAACGAGGATAGGTCCCCCGTCCTCTATGAGGAGTTCATCCCCGCGCCCCAGGAGGGCGTCTGTGGGTACGTGCTGACCTTCAATGGGAGCGGCGCTATCGCCGAGCTGGGCGCCTATTCGGCGGGTACCCTGTCCGAAGAGCTGCCGGTATTTACTGAACCATTGAAAGCCCCGGATGTCATGGTCATCACCGGCTATCCCGGGGACGAGCTCGCCTGCTTCGGCGGCCTGATCCCCAGCCTCCTCGACCGGGGCGCGTCTGTGCAGCTGGTGTACCTGAACCCCTACAACCGGGGCCGGCAGCAGGAGTGTCTGAACACGCTGTGGGAGATGGGCATAAAGAACTCCCCTCTCTTCATCAACACCTACGGCAAGCGGTCCTTGGACGGGTCCACCCTGAAAAATATCTGGGAGAAGAACGGCGACGTCTCCAAGGAGCTGCTGAGAATCATCACCGCCTATAAGCCCGCAATTATCGTGGCCCATGGGAAGACCAGGATCTTCCCCCTCATGGCGGAGAACGAGGCCGCCTATTCCGTTTTCACCGGGATCCTGTCCAAGTTCAAGAGCTCTTCCTGGCTGAAAAAGGTGTACCTGGTGACGGGGAAGGACGACAAGGACGGGGCTAAATACAGCTTCTCCGCCGGTTACGACAGGGCGGTGTCCCTGTTTGAAGGCTACGACTCCCTGCGCACCTTCCACTACACCCCCTATTCGGACGACACTTACATTCTCTACCACACCAACGTGGGCGCCGATCAGCAGGGGGACATACTGGAGAACACGGGCCTGGCCGCTCTCGCCGCGGCGGAGCCTGTGACGGCGGAGAACACGGCGGAGACCACGGAAGAAGCGACGCCGGAGCCTACCGAGGAACCGACTCCGGAACCTACTCCGGAACCTACGCCCGAACCGACTCCGGAACCTACGCCCGAACCGACCCTGGAGCCTACGCCTGAACCTACGGCTGAACCTACTCCTGAGCCTACGGCGGAGCCCACCGAAGCCCCTGCGGCGGCCCCGGTGGAGCCTGCCACCCCCGCGCCCACGCCCATGCCTCGGACGGCGGACACCGGAAAGGTGCTGCTGCCCATCCTGCTGGCCTTGGCGGCGGCGGCGGTCATCTTCGCGGCCATGATCGTGGCCGTCAAGGTGTTCAAGGTCAACATTCCCGTGATCGCGGCCATCCTGATCCCCGTAGCGGCGGGCGCCGTCCTCTGCGCGGGATTGTTCCGGGCAGCGTCCCTCAACAAGCTCCAGGCCGCGGAGGCGGAGGCTTTCGACCGGCAGCTGGCCGCGGCGGCCGCCCGGACGGCGGAGCCCACCTTCACTCCGGAGCCCACGGCTAAGCCCACCGACGCGCCTACGGCGGAACCTGCCCTGACTCCCGCCCCCACCGAGGAGCCCACGCCGGGACCCACGGAGGAGCCCACCCCCGAGCCTACGGCTACCCCCGATCCTGAGGCGGCCTTCTACAGCGACGGGGAGGAGATCGTCACCAAGGACGAGGACGCCGGCAAGTGGACCTATAAGAGCAGCACCCTGGCCATCGAGATCACCCGCTACACCGGCAAGGTGAACAAGATGGAGTTCCCCTACTACGTGGCGGACATCCGCATGCGGGCCGACGAGTTCCGCACGGGCTTCGGCAGCGAGGATCGAAACGGCAAGCACTCTGAGAACGCCCTGACCATCGCCGGGCGGTACAAGGCCGTGCTGATGGTCACCGGCGACAACATCCTCAACATGGACTGGGACAAGAAGGGCGTGCTGATCCGGGACGGCTATGTGTACAACAACGCCAAGAAGGCGGACATCATGATCTGGAACGCGGAGAAGCGGACCATCGACCTGGTGTCCAAGGACAAGATCACCTCCGCCAAGCTCATCCAGGAGGGCGGCGCAGAGAACGTCATCTCCTTTGGCCCCATTCTGATCAAAGACGGCGTGAAGACCGGCCAAAGGACCCTGGAGAACCACTGGCTCTACAAGACCAACCCCCGGGTGGCTGTTGGCATGCAGGAGCCGGGCCACTTCATCGTGGTGGTGGGCGGCTATCGGAGCGACAGCCCCAAGGCCAACCTGGGCTGGAACCTGGTGGAGTTCGCGGACCTCATGGAGTCTCTGGGCTGCCAGCAGGCCTACAATGTGGACGGCGGCGTGTCCGCCAGTATGGTGTTCATGGGCGAGCGGCTCAACAAGGGCGGCACCAAGAAGGACTGGAGCAAGCTTCGGAACCTCCCAGACGGCATCATCTTCGGCTATTCTGAGAACGTATCTGAATAACAAGCTGGACCAATAGACTTATCATGGGAAGTATGGTGTCGCTGTACTTCCCTTTATTTTCTTAGGTTTCTCTTTTTTCCTCTATTTCGAAAGGGAAAAAAGGAGCAAAAGAAAAATCACCTTCATATCACAATTTATTACTGACAAACGGGTGTATTTGCGATATAATACACTCTGTATATATATGTGGACCTATGCCCATATGCCGCAGAAAGGAGGTCCGTCATGGAAAGCGTCGGTTTTCACCATGTGCCCATCATGGTCAATGAAGTGATGGACCTGCTTTCGCCCGCCCGAGGCGGCGTCTTCGTGGACGGTACCCTGGGCGGCGGCGGCCACAGCGAGGTCATCCTGCAGCGTTTGCCGGAGGAAGGAAAACTCTACGGCATCGACCGGGACCAGACGGCCCTGCAGGCGGCCACGAACCGGCTCAGCTCCTTCGGCCAGCGGTTCACTCCCATCCACGGCAACTTCTTCCACATGAAGAGCCTGCTGCTCCAAAGGGGCGTCGCCATGGTGGACGGCATCCTGCTGGATCTGGGGGTATCCTCCTATCAGCTGGACGAGGCGAGCCGGGGCTTCTCCTACAAGGCGGAGGCCCCCCTGGACATGCGCATGGACCAAACTGCGTCCCTCACCGCCTATGACGTGGTGAACGGTTACGCCGAGAAGGACCTGATCCGCATCTTCCGGGACTACGGCGAGGAGCGGTTCTCGGCAGGCATCGCCCGGCGGATCGTGGAGAAGCGGGCGCAAAAGCCCATCGAGACCACCACGGAGCTCAGCGACCTCATCGCCTCCGCCATCCCGGCGAAGTTTCGCCATAAGGAGCAGCAGCATCCCGCCCGCCGGTGCTTCCAGGCCATCCGCATCGAGGTGAACGGGGAGCTCCAGGGCCTTCGAGAGGCGGTGGACGGCTGCATCGACCTGTTGAACCCCGGCGGTCGGATCGTGATCCTCACCTTCCATTCCCTGGAGGACCGGATCGTGAAAAACGCCTTTCGGACGGCGGAAAACCCCTGCGTATGCCCGCCCAAAAGCCCCCAGTGCGTCTGCGGCCGAAAGCCCTACGGGAAGGTGCTGACGAAACACCCCCTGACCGCCTCAGAGGCGGAGCAGCGGGAGAACAGCCGGTCTGCCTGCTGCAAGCTCCGGGCCCTCGAAAAAACGGCCCCAGGCATAGGCGCAGACAAAAATACGTATAGAGAAGGGAGGGCGTAAGGTCCATGGAAGTATCCTTCGACACGAAAAAAAAGAACGGCGCAGGCGCGCCGGTGACCCGCATCTACGCCCCGTCCCATCGTAGCGGTCCCGAGGTCCGCATGATCGAGGAGGTGGCGGAAAGCCTCCCCGTCTACCCCCAGCCCCGGGCGAAGGATATCGAGGCGGAGCAGGCGGTGGAGGTGGAGAAGCCCAAGGTCCCCGTCTACTCCCGGATCCTCATGATCCTGGCGGTGTTCCTCATTGCGGCCACGGCCATTTTGGCCATCAGCGGCAGCGCCCAGATCGCCAAGATCTACACGGAGATCCACGCCCTGGAGAGCGACATCTCCTCCTACAAGGAGAAGATCTCCCTGCTTCGCAAGGAGCAGAGCACCCTGAACGACTACACCACCATCAACGAGGCCAACCAGAACGTGGGCCGGGTCATGAGCTGGAACGACAAATAGGAAAGGATCATCGTGGAGCAGCAGAAACGGAGAAAGGTAAGGACCAGGCGGCCCCGCATATCCCGCCTGAGAAGGAAGCTGTTGGTGGCTTCCGCCTTTGCCGTGCTCCTTTTGGCGGCCCTGCTGGTGAACCTATACTACGTGTCCATCGTCAAGGGTCCCGAGTACGCCAAGATGGCCCAGCGCCAGTGGCAGAGCTCATTGTCCCTGAAGGCGGAGCGGGGCAGGATCCTGGATCGTAACAGCAACGTCCTCGCCGAGAGCTACACCACCTATATGGTCTGCGTGAACCCACAGTCCATCACGGAGGAGGCGGATCGGGAGCGTATCGCCAACATCCTCAGCACCCTGCTCAACGTGAACTATGAGACCATCATCAGCAAGATGACCAAGATCAACCCCAAGGACGGTAAGCCCTACCAGCAGGTGAAGATCAAGGACCAGGTGGAGTCCAACGTCATCGCCCAGCTGGTGACCTTCCAGGAGAACCGGGCCATCAGCTACTACGCCGACGTGAAGCGGAACTACCCCGAGGGGAAACTGTTCGGTCAGCTCTTGGGCTTCACCAACGTGGACGGCGACGGCCAGACCGGCGTGGAGCTCAGCTACAACACCATCCTCGCCGGCGTGGACGGGAAGCAGATCTCCGAGACCGACCGGGACGGCAACGAGATCCCCGGCGGAGAATCTTCCTACATCGCCCCCATCGGCGGCGCCACGGTGCAACTGACGGTGGACACGGGCATCCAGGGCTTCCTGGAGAACGCCCTGGAGGAGGCGGCCCGGACCAACCTCGCCAAGTACGCCTACGGCGTGGTCATGAGCCCTAAGACCGGCGAGATCTACGCCATCAGCTCCTACCCCTCCATCGACCCCAACAGCCCGCCCCGTACGGACGCGGAGACGCTGCTGGACCTGTCCCGGCAGCGGATGGTCACCGAGACTTACGAGCCCGGCTCCGTGTTCAAGGTGGTGACCCTGGCGGCGGCTCTCGATTCCGGCACGGTAAACGATTCCACCACCTTCAAGTGCAACGGGTACCTGAACGTGCTGGGCCAGAAGATCAAGTGCTGGCGTTCAAAGGGCCACGGCCAGGAGACCCTGGCTCAGGCGGTACAGAACAGCTGCAACCCGGCCTTCATGTCCATGGCCCTGAAGATGGGCACGGATAAGTTCTACGAGTACATCTACGCCTTCGGCATGAACGATAAGACCGGCACCGGCATCGGCGGCGAGACCACCGGCAAGGTGACCCACCGAAAATACATCCGGGACACGGACCTCGCTCGCATCGGCTTCGGGCAAAGCATCTCCTGCACGGGCATGCAGATGGCCATAGCGGTGTGCGCCGCCATCAACGGCGGGGAGCTGCTGAAACCCTACTACATCATGGATGTGACTTCCTCCGAGGGCGAGAAGCTGGAGCACAACGAGCGGACCGTGGTCCGGCAGGTCATCTCCGCGGAGACTTCCGCCAAGATCCGCAAGTACCTCACCGGCGTGGTGGACTCCGGCAGCGGCAAGAACGCGGCCGTCCCCGGCTACAGCGTGGGCGGCAAGACCGGCACCTCCCAGAAATACGACGAGAACGGGAAGGTGTCCAGCACCCTTCTCGTGGCCTCCTTCGTGGGCTTCGCCCCCGCCGACGATCCGGAGTATCTGTGCATGATTATCGTGGACGAACCCCAGGTGCCCGTGGTCTACGGCAGCACCGTGGCCGCCCCCTACGTGCAGCAGGTCCTGAAGAACGTCCTCAGCTACTACTCCGTCCCTGCGGACCGGGTGGAGAACGCCGTCTCCGTGCCGGACGTGCGGGGCATGACCGTGGAGCAGGCCGTGGCCGCGTTGAAATCCGCGGGCCTGAACGCCACGTACATGGAGACGGAGAAGGCCGCCGCCGTCCAGCGGCAGAGCCCCTCGCCCGGCAACTTCGTGGTGCGGGGCAGCCCCGTGATCCTCTACACCGCCTGGACCACCTTCCAGGGGGAGGACGTGGAGATCGAGATGACCAAGGTGCCCAAGCTCCTGGGCAAGAACCGGATCAACGCCCTGGACGCCCTGACCAAGGCAGGGCTGGTCATGGACTATGACCGGAGCCACAGCGCGGGCACGGTGACCATGGCCCAGTACCCGGAGGGGACGGAGATCCCCAAGGGGACCTCGGTCCATGTGGAGTTTTCCAGTACTACTGCCGAATAGTTCAGTTTGAAAAGACCTAAGGAGACGATATGCTGTTATCCAGGATAGCCGAAGAGCTGCATGTGGGCGTGCCCCAGGCGGACGCCGAGATCACCGACATCGCCTACGATTCCCGGAAGGTGATCCCGGGGGCCCTGTTCTGCTGCCTCAGGGGGGAGAAGACCGACGGTCACCGCTTCGCCCAGCAGGCGGTGGACAAGGGGGCCGCGGCCCTCATCGTGGAGGAGAAGCTGCCCATCGACGTGCCCCAGCTCCTGGTCACCGACGGGCGGGAGGCCATGGCCCGGTCGGCGGCCTGCTTCTTCGACCATCCCGAGCGGAAGATGACCATGCTGGCCGTCACCGGCACCAACGGCAAGACCTCCACCACCTACATGGTGAAGGCCGTGGCGGAGGAGGCAGGGTTGAAGGTGGGCCTCATCGGAACCATCCAGAACCTGATCGGCGACGAGGTGGCGGCTACCGAGCGCACCACCCCGGAGTCCGTGGACCTGTTCCGGCTGTTGAGCGTCATGGTGGACAAGGGGGTGGACCTGGTCATCATGGAAGTCAGCAGCCACGCTCTCGCCCAAAACCGGGTGGCGGGCATCCGCTTCAAGGCGGCCCTGTTCACCAACCTGACCCAGGACCACCTGGACTATCACAAGACCTTCGACGCCTATAAGGCGGCCAAGAAGCGGCTGTTCTATCAGACGGATCTGGGGATCGTCAACGACGACGACCCCGCCGCCGCCTACATGAGCGAGGGGCTGCCCTGCCCCGTGTGGACCACCGGCATCTATAAGGGCGGAGATTTTTATGCCAAGAGCATCGAGATCACCACCGCCGGGGCCTCCTTCCACCTGTTCACCCCCAAGGGCGACGGGCGGGTCAACCTCCACATCTCGGGCCTGTTCTCCGTGTACAACGCCATGGGCACGGCGGCCCTCATGACCGCCGCGGGGATCCCCTTCCACACCATCCGCCGGGGCCTCGAAAAGCTCCAGTGCGTGGCGGGCCGGCTCCAGGCGGCGGACACCTTCGGCCGCCCCTTCGCGGTGTACGTGGACTACGCCCATACGCCGGACGCGCTGAAGAACGTTTTGGTCACCGCCCGGGGCTTTGCGAAGAACCGGCTCATCTCGGTCTTCGGCTGCGGCGGGGACCGGGACCACGGCAAGCGCCCCATCATGGGCGAGATCTCCGGCCGCCATGCGGACTTCTCCGTGGTGACCAGCGACAACCCCCGGTCCGAGGACCCCATGGCCATCATCGACAGCATCGAGGAGGGCATCCGCCGGACCGCCGCGGCCTACGTGGTCATCGAGGACAGGCGTCAGGCCATCCATTACGCCTTGGACATGGCCCAGGCGGGGGACGTGATCGTGGTGGCGGGCAAGGGACACGAGACCTATCAGGAGATCAACGGCGTGAAGCATCACTTCGACGATCGGGAGATCGTGGAGAACTATCTCAGGGAGGGCGGCCATGGCCTCGGTACATAAGCTGCTGTTGGCGGGGCTGCTGGGGTTCCTGCTGGCGGCCATCCCCGGGCCGGGGATGATCCGCTTCCTGAAGCGCATGGACTTTCGCCAGACGGAGCGGAAGGAAGGGCCCCAGTCCCATCTCGCCAAGGAGGGCACCCCCACCATGGGCGGGGTGTTCCTGCTCCTCGGCTGGCTCCTCGCCGCCCTGGTGGGCGTCCGGGAGGGGTTCTCCCTGGTGCTGCCGGTGCTCCTCGTGATGGTCCTCTGCGGCCTTATGGGGTTTTTGGACGACTTCATCAAGATCAGCTCCGGCTCCAGCATGGGCCTATTGCCCTATCAGAAGATCCTGCTGCAGTTCGTCGTCTCCCTGCTGGCGTCGGCCTGGCTCTACCGGAGCCAGTGGGTAGGCCCCGCCATCACCCTGCCCTTCTCCGGGAAGAGCTGGGACATGGGCTTTCTCTACATCCCCTTCGCCCTGCTGGTGCTCTTGGGCTCCATGAACGGGGCGAATCTGACGGACGGTCTCGACGGCCTCGCCGCGGGGACCTCCCTCATCGTCCAGCTGGCCTTCGTCCTTATGTTCGCTCTGATGCCCCTCGTGGGGGGCTTCGGGGGCTGGACCGGACAGAGCGCCAACTACGGCGGCATGGCCGTCTTCGCGGCGGCGGGGGCGGGAGCCCTCATGGGCTTCCTCCTCTACAACGCCTATCCGGCCCGGATCTTCATGGGGGACACGGGTTCCCTGGCCCTGGGCGGGGTCGTCGCCATGGAGGCTCTGGTGTCCAAGTCGCCCCTGCTCCTCCCCCTGATGGCCGTCCCCTTCGTGATCTCCGTCATCAGCGTCATGCTGCAGGTGGGGTCCTACAAGCTCCGGGGGGGCAAGCGGGTGTTCAAGATGGCCCCCCTCCATCATCACTACGAGCTGAAGGGGGTCAGCGAGCCCCGGATCACGGCTATGTATATGCTCCTCACCGGCGTGTGCTGCGCCCTGAGCATCTATATCTTTACAAAATAAGCGAGGTATTGAACTATGGCACAACAAAAGACGGCGCTCATCGTGGGCATGGCCAAGAGCGGCATCGCCGCCGCCCGGCTCCTGTATGAGAATGGGTATCGGGTCATCATCAACGACATGAAGCCGGAGATCAAGGGCCTCTTCGACGCCCTTTCCGGCATCTGCTACGAGGTGCGGCTGGGGGACGACCCCATGGACCTTTTGGAGGGCGTGGATCTCTTGATCCCCAGCCCCATCATCCCCTTCTTCCGGCCCTTCATCGTGGAGGCCCAGCGGAGGGGCATCGAGGTCATCTCGGAGATCGAGCTCGGCTACCGGTACTCGAAGGCGGACTTCGTCTGCATCACCGGCACCAACGGCAAGACCACCTGCACCACCCTCACCGGCGAGATCTTCAAGGCCTCCGGCCGGAAGACCTTCGTGCTGGGGAACATCGGCGTAGCCATCTCCGCCCACGCCATGGAGACCAGGCCCGGGGACGTGATCGTGGCCGAGACCGCGGCGCTGCAGCTGGAGGGGAACGTGAAGTTCCACGCCAAGGCCGCAGGCGTGTGCAACATCACCCCGGACCACATCGACCGCTTCGGCTCCATGGAGAAGTACATCGCTGCCAAGGCCAAGATCCTGGACAACCAGACCGCCGACGACTACGCCGTGCTGAACTGGGACGATCCCATCGTCCGGGATTTTGCAAAGCTGACCCCCGCTCACGTCCTCTACTTCTCCCGCAAGGAGCAGGTGCCCGAGGGCATGTATATGGACGGCGACACCATCATGCTCCGCTATGCGGGCAAGGACGTTCCCTTCATGGACCGGAAGGAGATCTACATCCCCGGCGGCCACAATCTGGAGAACGCCATGCTCTGCGCCCTGCTGGCCCTCTCTCAGGGGGTGGACCAGGAGGTCATCCAGGAGACCCTCCGCACCTTCCAGGGGGTGGAGCATCGGATCGAGTTCGTCTGCGAGCGCTCCGGCGTTCGCTACATCAACGACAGCAAGGGCACCAACCCCGACTCCACTGTGAAGGCCATCGAGGCCATGGATAGGCCCACCGTCCTCATTCTCGGCGGTTACGACAAGCACACGGGCTTCGAGGAGGTATTCGACGCCATGCCCGGCAGCCACGTGAAAGCCTGCGTGGTCCTGGGCCAGACGGCGGACGAGATCATGGAGACCGCCAAACGCCACGGCTTCGAGAACATCTGCCACCGGGCCGTCACCTTCCGGGAGGCCGTGGAGAAGTGCCGTGATCTCGCCGAGCCCGGGGACAATGTGCTCCTTTCGCCGGCCTGCGCCAGCTGGGGCATGTTCGAAAACTACGAGCAGCGGGGCCGGGTCTTCAAAGATATCGTTCGGAAATTTGAGTAAGGCATGGAAACTGCGGCGAAGCGAAAACTGATCACCTACCGAAAGCAGACGGGCAGCATGGATTTTTCGATCCTGCTGGTCGTCACCATCCTCTGCGCCTTCGGCCTCGTCATGGTCTTTTCCGCCAGCTACTACTACGCCATCCACACCCAGAACGGGGACGGCTACTTCTACCTCAAGAAGCAGCTCATCTACATGGCCCTCGGGTACCCCCTGATGCTCATCGTGTCCCGGGTGAACTACCGCTACCTCGACAAGCTCCGGTTCATGTTCCTGCTGGTGTCCATCGTGCTGCTCATCATGGTGCTGTTCATCGGCAGCAGCGGTGAGACCGGCGCGGCCACGCTGAACGGCGCCCGGCGGTGGCTCCGCTTCGCGGGCGTGTCCATCCAGCCCTCGGAGGTGGCCAAGTTCGGCATGATCTTCTTCATGTGCTCCTACATGGCCCGGCATAAGGACGAGATGAAGACCTTCACCTTCGGCCTTGCCCCCATGCTCCTGGTCATCGGCGTCATCTCCGGCCTCATCATGCTGCAGCCCAACATGTCCATGGCCGTGATCGTGGCCGGCATCGGCGCGATCCTGCTGTACGTGGGGGGCATGGACGAACGGTACATCATCATCGTGGGCGCCGTGGGCGTGGTGCTGTTCATCGTGCTGGCCACCACGGCCAGCTACCGCCTGGCCCGCATCACCTCCTTTAGGGATCCCTTCCAGGACCCCCAGGGCACCGGGTATCAGCTCATACAGTCCTTCTACGCCATCGGCTCCGGCGGCTGGTTCGGGAAGGGTCTCGGCAACAGCTACCAGAAGCTCCTCTACATGACCTACGGCGAGTCGGACTTCATCTTCGCCATCATCTGCGAGGAGTTCGGCGTGGTGGGCGGCGCCATCGTCATCCTCCTCTACGCCTGGATCGTGTACCGGGGCATGCGGGTGTCCATGAAGTGCCGGAACCGGTACGGGAGCCTGATGGCCGCCGGTATCTCCATCGTGTTCGGCCTGCAGGTATTCATCAACATCGCCGTGGTCACGGGGCTCGCCCCCACCACGGGTCAGCCCCTGCCCTTCATCTCGGCGGGCGGCTCCTCCCTGCTGGTGTTCATGGTGTCCATGGGGATCCTTCTGAACATCAGCCGGGATATAGACGTATAGCGCATCGTCACAGTCCCTTCTTTCTGCGCATATCATGGTATATGCGGGCAGAAGGAGGGGACACATGGCGAAGCTCATCATCGAAGGCGGTCGGCCCCTGAAGGGGCAGATCACCGTGCGGGGGGCCAAGAATGCCGCCCTACCCATCCTGGCGGCGGCCATGCTGATCCCGGAGCCGGTGAAGATAGGGAACTGTCCCCGGCTCACGGACGTGGAGCACATGGCGGGCCTGCTGAAGGCCCTGGGCTGTCGGGTCTATTGGGAGGGGGACGCCCTCCTCGTGGACGCTGGCAGTGCCAAAACGGCGGCGCTGCCGGAAGAGCTGGCCGGGTCCATCCGGTCCTCCGTGTTCCTGCTGGGGCCCCTTCTGGGCCGCTTTGGGGCGGCGGAGGCGCCCTACCCCGGGGGCTGCGACATCGGCAACCGGCCCGTGGACCTGCACCTGAAGGGGTTTCGGGCTATGGGCGTGAAGGTAGACGAAGCGTCGGGGCGCATCCGCTGCCTGGGAAGGCCGAAAGGCGGGGCGGAGATCGCCCTCGAATACCCCAGCGTGGGCGCCACGGAGAATCTCATCATGGCGGCCTGCGGGGCGGAGGAGGACACGGTTCTGGTGAACCCCGCCCGGGAACCGGAGATCGACGATCTCATGGCCTTTCTCAACGGGGCGGGCTTCGAGATGCGGCGGGAGGGCAGCTCCCGCATCCGCGTTCGGGGAGGACGACGGGGACACGGCACGACCCACGCCCTGATGCCGGATCGGATCGAATCGGGGACCTACCTGGTGGCGGCGGCCATCACCGGCGGCCATCTGCTGATCCGGGACGGGCGGAAGGAGCATCTTTCGGCCCTGCTGACGGCCCTCCGGGAGGCGGGCTGCCGCATCCGCACAGAGGGGTCGGACCTGGATATCGAGGGCCCCGAGCGGCCCCGGGAGATCCGGCGGCTGGTGACCCTGCCCTATCCGGGTTTCCCCACGGATATGCAGAGCCAGGTGTTCGCCCTGTGCACCGTGGCCCGGGGGACCTCCGTTTTGGAGGAGAACGTGTTTGAGGACCGGTTCCGCCACGGGGCGGAGCTCATACGCATGGGCGCGGACTGCTTTATCCGGGGCCGGGCGGCGGTGATCCGGGGGGTGAAGAGCCTCCATGGGGCTACCGTGACGGCCCACGACCTGAGGGGCGGGGCGGCTCTCGCTCTGGCGGGCCTGCGGGCCGAGGGCATCACCGTGGTGGGGCACGCTGAGCGCATCGACCGGGGCTATATGGATCTTGCGGCCACCCTCCGCAGCGTGGGGGCGGCCATACGAAGAGAGGACGATTAGGTGAAGGACGAACGGCGCAAGAAAAAGGATAAGCCGGAAGGGTATATAGACCTGTTCGCCGACGACGACGAGGAAGAGGTGGAGGCCGGCTCTTTGTTCTCCGACGACGAGGACGAGGAGGACGGGGCCCTGCTTTCGGACCAGGAGGACGAGGAAGCCTTCGGGGAGGAGGCTCCCGAGGACGACCGCGCCTCGGAGGCGGAGCCTGCCCATACGGACTACGCTATGCCGCTGCCCACCGACGAGGAAGCGAATCATGTCGAACCGGAGGAGGGGCCCCGGTCTTCCTCCAACGAGACCTTCACCTTCGACCGCTACGGCCGCCGCATCAACAAAGCGCCCCGAAAGAAGCGGCCCAAAGAGCGGTACGGCAAGCGCAAGCACGCCAAGAAGGCCACCACCACCCTGCTCCTCAACGAGACCGAAGTCCGGCGGGAGCGGGAGGAAGCCCAAAAGCGGGCCAGCGAGCGGGACAAGCTTAGGGAGAAGCAGCGCCGTTTCGAGGAGGAGCAGCGCCGGGCCCGCCGGAAGGTGGAGCGGAAGAAGCGGCTCTACGCCCTGCTGGTGCTCATGGGCCTCGCTGTCCTGGTGCTCCTTGCGGGCTATTTCACCTTCCTCATCCGCAGCATCGACGTGGTGGGGAACACCAGCCGCTATTCAAAGGAGGACATCGTGGCGGCCTCCGGCCTGAAGGTCCAGACCCACATTCTGATGCTGGATCTCGATAAGGCCAGGGAGGACCTGAAGAAGGACCCCTACATCAACACCACCGTCAGCTACGTCTTCCCCAACCGGATCCGCATCACCGTGGAGGAGCGGAGCCCGGCGGGGGCCGTGTCCTGGGGCCCCAACAAGGAGTATATCGCCGTCATCGACCGGACGGGCATCGTGCTGGAGAGCGATGCGTCCAGCTACGCCGGGCTCCCCCTGGTCCAGGGCCTCATCATCACCGGCGCCAACAAGGGCGCCCGCATCGGCGACCCGGCGGACGAGCAGGTCCAGAGCATGCTGGACGTGATCTCCACCCTGGTGGAGCTGGGCCTGGCGGACAAGATCAGGACCGTGGACCTGACCGAGACCATGGGCATCAGCCTCTACACGCCGGAGGGCTATCGCATCGAGGTGGGGGACACTTCGGATCTGCTGACCAAGCTGAACCGGCTCAAGAAGAATTACACCGCCATCATGGACAAGGCCGCCCAGTACATGGGCCGGGGCGCGGACAACGTGACCATCTACCTCTACAGCAAGAACGGCGTGGTCATCTCCCCCCACGAGGTGGGCTACGTGGCGGCCACCAGCGCCCCCAACGCCACCCCCTTCGTCCCCGTCCAGAACAGCAACCCAGACGACAAGCCCGCGGCCACTCCCGTCCCTAATCAGTCCTCGGAGCCCGACGGCCCCGCGGGCACGGAGACCCCGCCGCCCTTCAATCAAGGTGGCTTTACGGGGTAAAATCTTTCCAGGCGACCAAAAGGCTCCCCCGTTTTCCAAAGGAAAATGGGGGAGCTGTCACCGTAGGTGACTGAAGGGGGATACCTTGAAAATATAGCTTTTCTGGCCGCAAGAATCCATTGACATTTCCGTAAGAAACGGTTAAAATAATGCGTACCGTGGAAATGTGCGGGTGTAGCTCAATGGCAGAGCTCCAGCTTCCCAAGCTGGTCACGAGGGTTCGATTCCCTTCACCCGCTCCATCCTTTCGGCACATACCCGCAGCCGTTACAATATCCGTTTGCGGGTGAGGACACAAAAAAATCATTTGGAGGAGTATTGTAATGGCAAAAGCGAAATTTGAACGGACGAAGCCCCATGTCAACGTAGGCACCATCGGCCAC
>LXOW01390699.1_pt1 | contig 32374 bp, 36 predicted proteins | sample 1368591 | NCBI WGS metagenome assembly LXOW01 (sample SAMN04884650, study PRJNA319009) | bovine gut metagenome | isolation source: Cow rumen | host: Bos taurus | place: Italy: Legnaro (PD) | collected 2014-07-09
CTTTTTGAAATCGGTAACTTTATACTCTCAACTTTCAACTCGCCAACTACTCTAAACTCTAAACACTAAACTCTAAACTTTTAATTCACATCCGGCAGCGCACTGTAGTCGCGGCTGTAGCGCAGATGCTGCTCGTTGTAGCCTTCGGAGAAGTCGAGCGTCACGTTGGTGATGCATCCTTCGGCATTGCGCTCAACCTTGTACACCGGATTGACAAAACCCTTGTACGGCGCGAGGTTCAGTCTGGCGTAGCGCACACGTATCTCCTCATGCAGTACGGGGTCCACCTTCACGGCATACTTCTCCACCATCGCCTTGGCGGACGAAGGCCTGCACTGGGTGACCAACCACCGCGTGCAAGTGATGACCAAGTTCAACTTCTAAGCTCCTCCGGCATACAAACAATCCTCCGCATCTACCTGAAAAAGCAGGTGCGGAGGATTTTTTCGGCAAAACGCTTGCATATGTCAGATTTTTTTTGTATCTTTGCAATCGCGTTCGGCAAAGCGCCTCAAGGGCCGCCATGAACGTCCGGACTCATAACCCGTATTCATAACCCATAACCCGAAACCATCAGACAGACATATGGCTAAACGTCCCTCCAAAGCCCGCGGTGAAGCGGACGACAAATTCATCTCCTCTCTGAGCGACAGGAAGAGCTTCGGCGAGTTCGTCGGACAGGTCAAGACCAGCGTCGAGAGCGAGCAGTTCCGCGTGATATGCGGTATCATGCTGGGGCTCTTCACCCTGTACCTGACCATCGCCTTCATCAGTTTCTTCTTTACCGGCGCAGCGGACTTCTCCATTCTGGAGCTGTCGCGTGCCGAGCGCGCCGCCAACCGTCTGGAGATACAGAACTGGATGGGTCTGCCGGGGGCCGCACTGGTGTTCCTGATGGTGCACAAGTGGTTCGGACTGGCGAGTGTCACGCTAATAGCGCTGATGGTACTGGCTACGCTCCGGCTGCTGCACGTAGGACGGTTCAAGTTCTTCAAGCTGTCAGTATGCCTGCTGTTCTGGGCACCGTTCGGTGCGGTGGTGTTAGGCTACATCGACAGTCTGTTCAACAAGATGCTCTTCTTCCGCCTCGGAGGCGCGTTCGGCGAGTATGTGACTACCTGGGCGCTGTCGTACGTGAAGGTGATAGGCCTGTTGTTCATCCTGCTCGCCATAGCACTGATTTTCTTCGTATGCGTGGACAAGAACACCATACCGATGCTCAAACGGCTGGCACGATGGGCGCAAGGGCTGTTCAGTAAGAAAGGGCCACAGCCCGAGCCGACAGCTGACACCGGCAGTCCCGACAGTCCGGAAGACACAGAGGAGCAACCCGAAGGTACAGAGAACACCACCGAGCTGCAACTGGTAGTGACCGGCAAGACGGAGGAGGATGAGAAGAAGGACGAAGGCGGCATGCTCACACTGGAGATAGTGGACAACACTCCGGAAGAGACCGTAACAGAGACGGAGTCGGAGGACGGCGGTATAACGGAAGTGGACGACCTGAACACAGATACACCTGAGCAGGAGCCTGCAGCGGACAGCGCGCAGACAACGGAAGAGACGAACGACAACCCCGACCTGGAGATAGCCGACGTCAAGGACGTAGAACTCGCCGAGGACTCGCCCGAGGCACGCCTGGAGAAACTTGGTCCGTACGACCCGCGCAAAGAGCTGGAGTTCTACCAGTTCCCGTCGCTGGAACTGCTGAAGGTCTATCCCAACGAGACCTCACCGGTCATCGACCAGCAGGAGCAGCAGAACAACGCCGACCGCATAGTGACCGCGCTGCGTAACTTCGGCGTGGAGATAGACAGCATAAAAGCCACCGTCGGACCGACGGTAACCTTGTATGAGGTCAAGCCCAAGGCTGGTGTGAAGATAGCACGCATACAGTCGCTGGAGAGCGATATCATGCTCTCGCTTGCCGCCAAGGGCATACGTATTATCGCTCCTATGCCCGGCAAGGGTACAGTAGGCATCGAGGTGCCCAACGAGAAACCCCAGACCGTGAGCATGCACTCCGTGATAGCATCGAAGAACTTCCAGGAGGAGAAGAAGATGCGCCTGCCCATAGCCATCGGACGCACGATAACCAACGACATATTCATGTTCGACCTGGCCAAGACGCCTCACCTGCTCGTAGCCGGTGCGACCGGTCAGGGTAAGTCGGTGGCCATCAATGCCATCATCACCTCGCTGCTGTACAAGAAGCATCCCGCCGAGCTGAAGATGGTGCTGGTGGACCCGAAGATGGTCGAGTTCGCGCCGTACAAGCCTCTGCTGAAGCACTACCTCGCAGCCATGCCCGATGCCGACGAGAACCAGGTGGTCATCACCGACTGCGACAAGGTGATCAACACCCTCAACTCGCTGGTCATCGAGATGGAGAACCGCTACAAGCTGCTCATGGATGCCGGTGTGCGTAACCTGGAGGACTACAACGAGAAGTTCATCAACCGCCGCCTGAACCCCGAGAAAGTGGTGGACGGCACGCTGCACCACCAGTACCTGCCCTACATAGTGATCATCATCGACGAGTACGGCGACTTTATCATGCAGGCGGGCAAGCAGGTGGAGACACCTATCGCACGCATCACCCAGAAAGCCCGTGCCGTAGGCATGCACATGATACTCGCCACACAGCGTCCGTCAGTGAACATCGTTACAGGCGTCATCAAGGCGAACATCCCGACACGTATAGCGCTGCGCACTCAGTCCGTCATCGACTCGCGCACCGTGCTTGACGCCAAGGGTGCCGAACAGCTCATCGGACGAGGAGATATGCTCTATGCCGGCAACGGCGACCTGACACGTATACAGTGCGCCTTTGTCGATACACCCGAGGTGGACGCCATCGTGGAGCACATACAGGTGCAGCAGCACTACTTCGAGCCCTACCAGCTGCCTGAGTACGTACCCGAAGGTGCCGAAGCCGAAGCTCTGGCTCCGGGCAGCGTGGATATGAAACGTCTCGACCCGATGTTTGCCGATGTGGCGCGCTATGTGGTGAACAAACAGGAAGGTTCGACCTCGCGTCTGCAACGCGCTTTTGAGATTGGCTACAACCGTGCCGGCAAGCTCTCCGACCAACTGGAGGCGGCTGGTATCGTTGGTCCGAACAAAGGTCCGAAGGGTCGTGACGTACTCATCCAGGACTCCAACCAGTTGGAAGCACTGCTCAGCGAACTGGGGGTGGGATAGATGATTTCAAGATTTGAAGATTATAAGATTATAAGATTAAAAAAACAGTACGATTGTTCGGGGGAACAATCGTACTGTTTTTAATGTTGTTGTCAATCAGTATCAGGGAAAGGCGACAGGCGCCTTCTTCAGTCCCTTGGCGGTGAACACGCCCTGACTGCCGCGGCGGATGATGAACGTGCACTGCCCGGAAAAGGCGTGCATCTGCGGCTCGACAAAACGGTCAAGACAGGCTGCATTGCCGTTAGCCGCTGCCACAAAGCCGTCGCCGCTGTATGCTATCAAATCGGCTGCATGGGGGCAGAGCTTACCCGCCTTGTCCACCACGCGCACGGTAGCGTAGCACAGTTCGTCGGGGTTCTCGTCCTTGTTCGCCCAGATGACCTCCAGATGATGGGGCTTGCCTGCCGTGCTGACCGAGGCGCGTTCCGCCTCCCTACCCTCGGCATCATAGGCAACCACCTCTATCCGTCCGGGCTGCCAGGGTACATCGTACCACATGAGCCTGTAGCGCGGCAGCAGTTCGGGGCGCGGTGCCGAACCCCACACCGGCGGTGTGAACTCGCCCACGGGAGGCATGGGGCTCACGCCCTGAATGCTCTCACCCTTGGCCAGCCGTTCGCACTCCTCGGCAGTGGCGTGGCGCAAACGTCCGTAGCTCTTGCCGTTGACGAACAGCTCCGCCTCAGGATAGGAGGTATAGCAGAACACGGGCACACGCTCGCCCGCCTGCCAGTTCCAGTGTGGAAGCAGGTGGAGCGTGGGCTGCAGGGTGTTCCACTGGCTGCGGTAGAGCCAGTAGCGGTCCTTGGGCAGCGACGCGAGGTCGATGATGCCGAAGTAACTGCTGTGGCTCGGCCAGGCATCGGTGTCGTAGGGCGAGGGCTCGCCCAGATAGTCAAAGCCCGTCCAGACGAACTGACCCAAGGTCCACGGGTAGTCGTCCTGCAGCTGGAAGTCCTGCTCGGGCAGTCCCGACCAAGGGCAGTACTCCAAGTCGTAACCGCTGGACTGGTAGTCGTCGTACATGGCAAAATCGCGCAGCATAGCGGGCAGCTTGTACACTCCGCGGCTGCTGACGGTGGAGGCTGTCTCCGAACCCAGCAGCATCTTCTGCGGCAGGAACTCATACGCCTCCAAATAACGGCCTGTACGGTAGTTTAGTCCGGGCAGCTCGACCGCTGCACCGAACCCGTTGTGGATGATATGCATCGCCTGGTCCATACCGTTGGTGACCGGACGCGTGGGGTCAAGCTCGTGGAAGAGCGCCTGCAGGTCGGTGACTATCTGTATGCCGTCAGACAGCACCTGGTTCCAGACCTCGTTGCCGCTCGACCAGAGCATGACGCAGGCATTGTTGCGGTAGTGCTTGACCATGTTCGTGATGTCGCGCTGCCACCAGTCGTTGAACTCCTTGTTGTAGTCGTTCTCCGTCTTGCCGTGGTTCCATACGTCAAAAGGCTCAATCATCATCATCATACCCATCTCGTCGCAGAGTTCAACGAGTTCGGGCGCCGGCATGTTATGGCTGGTGCGGATAGCATCGCAGCCCATCTGCTGGAGCATGACTATCTGGTGGCGGAGTGCATCCTTGTGGATAGCCGCACCCAGCGGACCGAGGTCATGATGGTTGCATACGCCCTTGAACTTGCGGGTCACGCCGTTGAGCTGGAAACCCTTCTCCGGGGTGTAGCTTATGCTGCGTATGCCGAAGCGTGTCGTTCTCTCTTCAAAGATCACATGGTGCTTCCCCTCCTCGGCTTGCACCTTCCTGCCGACCTGCGTACGTGCGGTGTACAGATGCGGTGTCTCGGGGCTCCACAGATGCGGCTGGAGTACTTCCATCTTACCGTGCTGGCTGTCGATAGTGCCTACGTACCGGTCGCCGTAGAAGATATCCGTAAATACAAACACGCCTTCGTCTTCCGCCGTTGTGGCGGCTGTCCCGTTGAGCAGCTCAACCTCTATCTCCACGGTCGCCTTGTCGGCACTGACCTCAGGCGTACGCACCAGCACGCCGAAGGTGGGGACATGCACATGCTCGCTCTCCACCAGATGAACGTTCCTGTACAGACCGGCACCCGGATACCAGCGGCTCTGCTGGGGCTTGTTCTCCAGCAGCACGTCTATCTCTATCTGTCCGCTCTGGAGCAGTTCGCCGGGGATAATGCAGTCAAACGAATTGTAGCCGTAGGGCCAGTAGGCTATCTCCCTGCCGTTAACGAGCACACGGGCATGGCTCATCGCGCCGTCAAAGACAAGGGTGTAGCACATGTTCTTGTTCACCGTCGCACGCGTGCGATAGTGCCCCCTTCCCATCCAGGGCAGACCGCCGCTGCGGCCGGTCTTCCAGGTGGGTTCTTTCTCGCCGTTCTGGACGACTATCACTTCCTGCAGGTCGTTCGCACGGTCAAAGGGCCCGCTGACAGACCAGTCGTGGGGAACGCGCACCTCGTGCCACACGGTATCCACCTGAGGCATCTGCGGCGAGGGCTCCTGACGGAACTGCCAAGCGGTCAGCAAGGTGGAGACTGCTAACAAAATGAAATTCATGATTGCAACGATTAATGCCCCTATGGCGTTATTACTCTATCCTGCGGCTGCCGTCACCGATAACCACATCGATGATCTTAGGCGTTATACCGAAGCGTTTCTCAAACGCCTCGACAGCACGTTTGGTGAACGACTCATACAGGTCTTCGCGCACGAGATTGATGGTGCAGCCGCCGAAACCGCCGCCCATGATACGCGAACCGGTCACGCCGCACTCCTTGGCGACGTCATTGAGGAAGTCCAGTTCCTCGCAGCTCACCTCGTAGTCCTTACTCAAGCCCTTGTGCGTCAGGTACATCTGCTTGCCTACCTCCTCATAGTCACCTTTGACCAGCGCGTCGCAGACAGCAAGGACGCGGTCTTTCTCACCTAGCACGAAGGTGGCACGCTGGATGTCCTCTGCCAAGCAAACGCCCTTAACAGCCTCCAGGTCTTCCCAGCTGCAGTCACGCAGGGTCTCTATCTTGCGTTCGGGGTGCTGCTTCTGGATGGCGGCTGCCACGTTCTCGCAGGAGCGGCGGCGGTCGTTGTAGGGCGAACCTGCCAGCTCATGCTTCACGCATGAGTTGACGAGCACCAGACGGTAGCCCTTGGGCTCGAAGGGGAAATACTCGAACTCGCGGCTGCGGCAGTCCAGACGCATCAGTTTGCCCGCCTGACCGAAGACAGACGCGAACTGGTCCATGATACCGCAGTTACAGCCTATATACTTGTGCTCGGTAGCCTGACCGGCCAGCACCATATCCCATTTCGTTACGGAGCCGCCGAACAGGTCGTTTAGACCGAAAGCAAAGCAGGACTCCAGCGCGGCAGACGAGGACATGCCTGCACCAAGAGGCACATCACCGGCAAAGACGGTGTCAAAGCCACCGACTGCCACACCGCGCTCAATGAGCTCGCGCGCCACGCCATACACAAAGCGGAAGCAGGTGTCTGCAGGTCCATTCGGGTCGTCAACAGGCCACTCGGCATATGCGTCGAGGTCGATGGAATAGGCGCGTACCGTACGGTCGCCGCTCGGGCGGATAACCGCCATTATGCCCTGCTGTACAGCACCGGGGAAGACAAAGCCGCCGTTGTAGTCGGTGTGCTCGCCTATGAGGTTAATACGTCCGGGAGAGGCATATACAGCGCCCTCTGCTCCGGGGAAACGGTCCGCAAAAATGCGTTTGAGTTCTTCTGGTTTCATGATGAATTATAATTTCAAGATTTAGTATCCGTTGGGGTTGTTGCGCTGCCAGTTCCATGAGTCGCGGCACATCTCCTCGATGCCGAACCGGGCTATCCAGCCGAGTTCCTTCTCCGCCTTCTCGGGATTGCAGTAGCAGGTAGCTACATCACCGGCACGGCGCGGCATGATAACATATGGTATATCCACGCCGTTGACGCGCATGAAGGCGTTGACTATCTCCAGCACCGAATAGCCGTGACCGGTACCGATGTTATAGATTGCCAGCCCCTGCTTGCGTTCGATGGCCTGCAGGGCTGCCACATGAGCTGCCGCCAGGTCGCACACATGGATATAGTCGCGCACTCCCGTTCCGTCGGGTGTCGGATAATCGTTGCCGAACACACCGAGGCGCTCACGCTTGCCCACTGCCACCTGCGTGATGTAGGGCATAAGGTTGTTGGGTATGCCGTTGGGGTTCTCTCCGATGCGTCCGCTGGGGTGCGCACCTATCGGATTGAAGTAGCGCAGCAACACGACGTTCCACTCCTGATCGGCTTTCTGCAGATCCATCATCACCTGCTCGAGCATGGATTTGGTCTGGCCGTACGGGTTGGTGCACTGGCCTTTGGGGCAGTCCTCGGTGATGGGTATAATGGCCGGATCGCCATAAACCGTAGCCGACGATGAGAAGATGATGTTCTTGCATCCGTGACGGCGCATCACGTCCAGCAGGACAAAGGTGCCGTTCATATTGTTCTCGTAGTACTCCAGCGGCTTGGCCACCGACTCGCCTACCGCCTTCAGTCCGGCGAAATGGATGCAGGCGTCAAAGCTATTGGCGGCGAGAACAGCCTCCAGCGCCTTGCGGTCGCGTATATCCGCCTCCACGAAGGGCACCTCAGGAATACCGATGATCTCCGCCACACGCCGCAACGCCTCGGGGTTGGAGTTATACAGGTTATCGACTACCAAAGCGGTGTGTCCCGCCTTGTACAGTTCAATCAGGGTGTGCGAGCCGATGAACCCGGCTCCACCGGTTACAAGGATATGCATGATTATACAGTTTAGAGGTCAAAGATGTATGCAAAGGTACGGAAAAAATCCCACATTTGCAAATTTTTCACCAATTATTTTGCTTTTTTGCCGAACTTCGCAAAAACAGAGCCCAGGTGAACTCTATTTTCCGCCATAGTCCTGTTCAGCGCACCGAATACCTGAATGCCGACGGGCTGACGCCTGTCATGCGCTTGAAGAACGTACCGAAATGCGACTGGTTGTGAAAGCCCAGCCGGTCGGCAATCTCCTGCACGGACAACAAGGTGGACGAGAGCAGCGATTTGGCCTGACGCAGCAGTGCACGATCAATATATACGTTGGGCGAAATACCGAGTGTCTGCCGTATGACGTTGGACAGATACTTGGGCGCCAGATGCAGCTGCGAGGCGTACCACTCCACCCTGTGCTGTTCACGGCAGAAGCGCTCGATGAGCGAGAGGTACTGACCGCTGATCTGTTCCGCACGTGTCAGCGAGGCCGTCTGCTGCGGATGGAGCAAATCGTATTCCTCCGCCAGGCAGTAGATGAACGAGCGCACCAGGTGCAGTACCGCCTGATAGCGGTTGGCCTCAATGAGCGTGCGCAACAACCCCAGATAATGCTGCACAACAGCCATCTGCCGGTCATCCATATGCCACGTGGGCCGCATGATGAGCCGGGATAGTTGTGCGTCTGGCAGATGGATATTCAGCGCTTCGGCAAAACGAGTGGTAAAGCCTACGATATATATATCGCAATCCGGACTGACGGCAACCTCCTTATGTATAGAGTCGGCAAGAATGAAAAAGGCGTCGTTGGGCTTGAGCTCGACGATGCTGTCGTTAACTATGCCGGTGGTGTTGCCGCGCACGACAAACTCCAGCGCATACGTCGGCGGCGAGTAACGGTCAGGCAACGGAGGTATAACTCCTTCAATCTTCGAGAGAGTGAGCATCTCAAAACCGTCCTGCTTGAGGCTGCACGACCAGGAGAAATACTGAAAATTCTCCAGCCTGGGTATTTCGGGTAAATGGGATGAATGTTGCATCGTTTTGGCAAATAATGTGCAAAGATACAACTTTTTTTGGACATTTGCAAGCAAAAAGTGAAAAAGAGAACAATTTTTGTGTTTTTCAGGGCTTGTGTATATCAAAAAAAGCCGTACCTTTGCATCGTTTTTCCGTTACGACGGAAAAGCACAGAAAGAAATCCATTCAAACACATATACGATGAAAAAACTCTACCTTTTATTACTGTCCGCGACGCTATGGTTGAGCGTCGGAGCACAGAACCTCGAGCAGGTTTTCGACATGGACCGGCTCATAGCGAGCAAGGGCTTTCTGCTGTCACAGAACAACCCCAATTCGTTCATCGGCACGACGGATATCTACCTGGCGGTAGTCTCCCCGGAAGAAGTGACCCTGGCCGTAGCGGACGTGTTCGGCAGTACGAGCGCTGTGTACAGAGGCACGTTTGAGCCGGGTATCCATCAGTTCCGCCTGACCATCAGGGGCAAGGGCACCTACGCTATAGGCGCCTACCAAGGCGTCAGGCACTCGTCCGCCATTATGTTCTGCAGCGAGGGTGCAGGCAGCAACCGGATTGAATACACCGGCATGACCGAAAGTCTTGACCCAGCACTGTTCACCGCACTCTCGGACCCCGAGAGCGAAGAGGACTTCATCGGCTTCGGTTCACTGCAGAGCGCCCGGAAAGCCGTTTCGTCCGAACCGTTCCGCGTAGCGCTTTCGCTCAGCCCGTTCACGCTCAACCAGTTTGAAGCAGGCTACACGTTCAAGGTGGGCGACAAGACTGCTGCTACACCGGCGGAGCTGCAGAGCATCTACCGCGACCTGGGTTCGACCGAGATGTACGTGCGGCTGGCCACCAAACGCCACAAGACCTACAAGGCAGACGGCACCCTGGACAACACCACCGACGGCAAGGCGGACGAGAACGCCAACGTGCATACGTTCGACCAGGTGATGCAGACCTGCCGTATAGCCGCCGGCCTGAACATACCCATCAACCCCGAAGTCATGTGCGCGTATATCTATATGGATATGGACGGCACACAGGCACCGCGGTTCTACGAGAGCGATTATCCCGAACTGTACGCCAAGCCCGAGTTTGCGGCCATCATGCGCGGCAAGGAATGGAAAGACCTCAGTCTGCAGGAGATATGCACGGTACTGGAGATCTACGGCGAGTTTGTGGGCGACTCTATTCTGGCCACCGGCGCAACGGTCAACGACTGGAACCTGGGCAACGAGGCGAACTTCGGTTTTGCGGGCGTGGGTATAGGCGAACCCAACTCGTTTGACCAGACGCTGGCAAGTGCGGGACCGATGAAGCGCTACATGTCCTCACTGTTCAGCCTGTGGTGGCTCAAGAAACACGTGTGGTGCTACAATGTGCAGCAGTACGCCGCCGTCAAGCGCGGCATACTGAAGGCGTACGCCAACGCCGGCAAGGACGCCTCCAAGGTGCGCTTCTCCACGCACATAGCCACCGTGACGTCCACACCCCGTGCCACGGCATCGTTCTTCCGGTACATGGCGGAGAACGGATATGCCGTGGAGACTGCCGGTATCAGTTACTACCCGAGTGCTCCCGCCATGAGCTTCAACAAGAAGAAGATGCTCACCAATACCGTTACGCGCATCAACAAGCAGTGCGGCGTGCCGGTGTTCATCGGCGAGTTCAGCTATCCGTCGCAGGAGATGGTCGGTCCGTTCGCCGGCTGGAACCAGCAACTGGGCGGCTACAACAAGGACCAGCAGGGACAGGCGGCCATCTACCGTGACGTGATAGCCTGGGGCAAGACGCACGGCATGGCAGGCATCCGCTACTGTGCACCGGACTATGAGGGCGAGTGGTACCCGATGTCGATGTTCACCTTCGAGAACAAGGTCGGCACAGCCAAACAAATTCTTGCGGAGCACAAGAATATTGTTGAATAGTTGAGAGTTTTGAATTTAGAGAAGTTTGGAGTTATGAAAAAATCAATACTGTTTATTTTAGTTATCTTATGCAGCGTAGGCGCTGTCGCACAAGAGCGCGATTATCATACGCTGAAAGGTCTGAGTTTCGGATTAGGCCTGCCCATCGAGTGCCGCGACCTGCCGGGTATGGGTCTGACGGCTAACATCGGCTACGATTGCTCCTACCCTGTCAACGAGACATTTGCCATGGGCTTCTACCTTACGGGCGGCGGAGGTTTCTGGGGCGAGTTCAGGCAGTACAACGAGTACGACCACCTGCACGTAACGTTCCGCCTGACGGCCGGCCTGATGATGCAGATAGGCGACCTGAAAAACAAGCCCTACCTGCTGGGTGTGGCACCGTGCACAGGCTTCGGGCTGTACGACTTGGATGTAGTGCTGCCCATAGAGGTGCGTTTCGGCAAATATATCACGGACAGGTGGTACATCATGGGCGAACTGAGCTACCATCTATCGACGGCGAAAGAGACCGCTACAATCGAACCGTCCGTGCGTGTGGGATACAACTTCGGGCGCAAGCAGAAGCAAAAGAAATAGCCCGTACGGACATCTCCCTTCTCGAATCCCCCACCTCGCGATGCTTGCGGGGTGTTCAGAGGGGTGTTGTTACCAAAAAAGCATTGCTCAGATGAGCAATGCTTTTTTTGTGACCCCGACTTGACCCCGACTTGACCCTTATAAAAGTACGATATAGTCTGATGGGACCTGAACAAAAATCCTCCGCATCTATCTCGGACGATAGGTGCGGAGGATTGTTTGCAGCACTGCACAACTGAAAGGATCACTCTTCCCGGATATCCTTGATCTCAAGCTCGACTTTCTTCTTGTCACCGGTAGTGATCTGTACGGCAACCATACCGTTACGCGAGTCGTTCTTGTCAAATGTGGCGAAATAGAACGTCTTAGCCTCGACGAGTCCGACACTGCTGGGGTCGATATCGTCCGGCGAGCAGATGTCGAAATGCGCAGCACCCTTGTCGTCGGTGGTGACAGTGGCTTTGGCATTGGATTTGTACATGGCCGAACCCTCGCCCAAACCATTGTCTTCAAAGCGATAGACGTTAACACCCTTCTGGGGTTGTCCGTCCTTCACTACGGTTACATCCACTGTGGCCTCCACCTTGAATTTGACGCAGGAAACCATACTTACGGCCAGTAATGCCGCAAACAGAATTCGAATAGTTTTCATACTTGTTGATTTATATGTTTGGTTAAACGTTGTTTCCGGCGGCAAAGTTACAAAAAATAACTGATATTTGCAAGCAAATGCAAAGAAAACGAAAAAAATCAAACTTTCACTTGCATAATTCAGAATTTTTTCTTACCTTTGCAGACAGAAAACATCCAAGTTGAAATACTAATACTACTTAAATATGAAAAATTTTACTCACCCCCTCATGCTGCTGGCGTTCTGCATAGCGTTCTTAAGCGGATGCAAAGAGGAGTACGGCCGTCCAGACACGCGTACGTACAAGATAACGGATACATACACCTCGCTGGAGGTGTCGAGTGCGTTTGCCGTATTCATGAGCGAGGTAGTGACCGAGCCGGTAATCACGCTGCCCGAACTGCTGTTCGACAAACTGATATTCGAGGTCAATGACAGGACCCTGAAGATCAGTCTGCGCATGCAGGACAAGGANNGGACAAGGAGAACGTCCAGGAAGCCATCGTCAAGCTGCCTCTGAACATGAGCCTGCAGACCATCAAGGCCGACGGAGCCTGCAAGATGACCGCCGGCGAACTGCCGGATGTCCGCTCCATTTCGCTGAGCGGTGCCAGCGAACTGGAGATAGTCGGCTCGGCGGACATACTGGAGATAAACATAGCCGGAGCGAGCACGCTCAAAGCACGAGGTCTGGATGCCGGAACAGTGAAAGGCGAGATAAGCGGTGCAAGCGATGCGGATGTATCCGTATGTCAGACACTGAACGTCAGTCTGAGCGGAGCCAGCGAACTGACGTACGGGGTATATGACGACGACTGCCAACCCAAAGTTGACTGCACGTGCAGCGACGCCTCGGAAATACACAAGCGCTGAACAGACCTGAGTAACGAATAAATCCAACCACCCTATACCATGCAAAACATCCTGACTCTGGCAAGCATGCTCGCCGCCATTGCGGTGCAGGCAAGTGTCGTGACCTATACGCCGGACAATACCACTGTCTTCCGTAACCCCGAACGCGGCTTCACGGAAGAGTTAAGCAGGAAAGTGACAGCCGGAAAACCCAACGTAATAAAAGGACAGATCAGCGAGAGCTGGGGACAGAACTACCACATGACCCTGGCGGTTGTGCTGTACAACTTCGGCAACTTTAAGTCAGAAGACCTGCCCGACGAAGTGCTCGACGGCTTTGACGAAGATATGCAGGAACTGCGCAAGTACGGTCTGAAATGCGTACTGCGCTTCGCCTATACTGAAGACATCAACGACAAAGTTGACGCCACACCGGACCAGGTCAAGCGGCACTTGGAGCAGCTCAAGCCGCATCTGGCAGCGAACGCCGATGTGATATACGTGCTGGAGGCGGGATTTGTAGGCGTGTGGGGCGAGTGGTACTACACGACCAACTACGGCAACGAGAGCCAGCACATGAACGCCAACAGGCGGAAAGTGATCGGATACCTGTTCGACAACGCACCGGCTGACCGCTTCATCCTGTTCCGCTACCCGATGATCAAGACCGAGTATCTGAATGACACCAAGCCTCTGACAGCCGCCGAGGCGTTCAGCGGTTCGGTAAAAGCGCGTATGGGCTGCCATAACGACGCATTCCTCAACAACTGGGGCAATGACGGCACCTATGCCAGCGATGACGACGACGATGACCCTCAGGTGCGGAAGTACGTAGCCACGGAAACCCTGTACGTGCCCAACGGTGGCGAGACGAACGTGGAGAGCACCTCGCTGGCCAAGAAAGTATATACGCAGGCACCGGCCGAGATGAGCGAGTACCACTGGTCGTTCTGCGGCAAGTCGTACGCCACGCAGGTGACCAGCCGCTGGCGCGAGAGCGGCATCTTCGACACGCTGAACATCTATATGGGTTACCGTCTGAACCTGCTGGACGGACAGTTCAGCGACGAGGCTGCACCCTCGGGCAAGATGAACGTGACCATCCGCGTGCGTAACGCAGGCTACGCGCCGATGTACAACGAGCGCAAGGCATATATCGTACTGAAAGGCAGTAAAACCTACACGCTGCCGCTCAATGCAGACCCCAGACGCTGGCTGCCAAACGGTGCGGTAAGCAGTATCAACGAGCAGGTATCGCTGCCGCCGGAGATGGAGGAAGGGACATACAAGCTGTACCTGTACATGCCGGACATCTATACGGGCAGGACGATGGAAGCCGATCCGCGCTTTGCCGTGCGCTGCGCCAACACCGGCGTATGGGACGCCGAAACGGGCATGAACGACCTGAACGCCACCGTGACTGTCAGCCAAAGCGCTCCGCTCGACCCGGGTGAGCTGCCCGACGTACACGACGCACTGCCGGCTGTCCATCGCGAGACAACGGCACAGGTGCAGAAAACGATTGAGAACGGCACCCTGTGCATCCTCCTGCCCGACGGGAGGAAATACAACCTGCTGGGACAAACGCAAAATTGATGAATAGCATGTATAATACCGTAGTATTTGACTTGGGCGGGGTGCTGATAGACCTGAATGTACCGCGCTGCGTAGGGAACTTCAAGCGCCTGATGGGCGAAGAGAACGTCCGCAACATCCTCGGCATCGACGACGAGGGCGAAGGCGTAGTGGCAGTGAGCGCAGCCACACAGCAGCTGATGCACGATTACGAGTACGGCAACATAACTACCGAACAATTCCTGCAGTCCGTATGCTCGTACTGCCACCCGGGCACGACCATTAACGATGTGCGCGAGGCGTGGATGTCCATGCTCGGCGAACTGCCGCAACACAAACTCGACTACATAGTCTCGCTACGCAAGGCGGGCTACAAAACCGTGCTGCTCTCCAACTCCAACCAGATGCACTGGGATCCCATATTCGAAGAGTTCCGTCTGGGTACGTACTTCGACCACATATTCGCCTCCCACCACCTGCACATGGCCAAGCCGAACCGGGAGATATTCGACTACGTGGTGCGTGAAGCGCAGATCGACTCGGCATACACCATCTACGTCGATGACCTGGAGAAGAACCGCAAAGCCGGCGAGGCCTTCGCCGGATGGCAGACCTGCGAGTCGGTGGACGAACTGAAGGTGAAAATAGGAAAGTGAAACAAATAACTCCAAGACTCATGAAAAATATCATCGCACAATTTGCCCTGCATAATGAGGTGCAAGACCCGCAGCCGCTGAAGATAGGCTTCATCAACGACTCTTTTATCGTCCGCGCGAAAGAAAAAGGCGGCAAGTCATACTTCCTGCAGCGCATCAACCACCATATCTTCCAGAACGTGGAAGGCCTGCAGCAGAACATTCAGAAAGTGACCGACCATATCCGCCGCAAGCTCGCCGCCGCCGGTGAGACGGATATCGATCGCAAGGTGCTGGAGCTCGTGCCGACCAAGGACGGCAAGCTGTACTACAAGACACCGGAAGGCGATTACTGGCGCGTGTATGTGCTCATCGAGAACGCGAGTTCGCAGGAGAAAGTCACGCCTGCTTCGGCCGAACTGACGGGCGAGGCGTTCGGACGATTCCAGTGCCAGCTGGCCGACCTGCCGTTCAGCGAACTATGCGAGTCCATACCGAACTTCCATAATATAGAGTTCCGCCTCTGGCAGCTGGACGAGGCGCTGAAAGCCGATGCCGCAGGCCGGAAAGCCGCCTGCACGGACATCATCGACGCCATCAACAGCCGCCGCGAAGAGATGTGCCTGGCGGAGCGCCTGTTCCGCGAGGGCAAACTGCCCAAGCACATCAACCACTGCGACACGAAGGTGAACAACATTCTGTTCGACGAGGCAGGCAAGCCGCTGTGCATCGTTGACCTCGACACGGTGATGCCGGGTTTTGTGCTCAGCGATTTCGGCGACTTCATGCGTACGGCAGCCAACACCGGTCTGGAGGATGATCCGGAGCTCGACAACATACACGTTGACCTGGAGATATTCGAAGCCTATACGCGCGGCTACCTCAAGCAGGCTACGTTCCTCACCGACATCGAGAAAGAGCTGCTGCCCTACGGCTGCCGTCTGCTCAGTTACATGCAGACCGTGCGCTTCTTCACCGACTACCTGAACGGCGACACCTACTACAAGATTCAGTACCCCGAGCACAACCTCGTCCGCACACGCGCACAGTTGCGCCTCGTGGAGGAGCAGGAGAAGGTAGCCGGCGAGATGGCCGCCATCATCAGCAAACTCACCAACCACTAATCACCGCCATGCTGGCGGATAATCAGCAAGCCTTATGGAACTATTGATAGACAAAGTAAACTGGCCGCAGGAGTTCCCCGAGAAACCCGAGGTGCGCGTCGAGGTCAGCAACAGCAGCGACCGGCTGTTCCTCCACTACTATGTACGCGGCGCACAGCTGCGCGCGGTGACCACTGAAGACCAGGGTCCCGTATGGGAGGACAGCTGCGTGGAGTTCTTCTGCCAGGTGCCCGGCGACAAGCACTATTTGAACTTCGAGACGAACTGCATCGGCGCGATGGTCGCCTCACGCCGTCTGGGCCGAACAGAGGACGTACAGCCGCTGCCGCCGGAGCAGATGCAGCTCATCCGCCGCCGCTGCACCTGGCCGCGCGAGGTGATAGAGGAGAAAGACGGACTGTATGCCTGGGAGGTGGAACTGGAGATACCGCTGTCGCTCATCTTCGGCGACAGAAAGCCCGTGTTCCCGCAGACGCTGCGCGCGAACTTCTACAAGTGCGCCGACAAGACAAAACGGCCGCACTTCCTCAGCTGGCAGCCTATCCCTCTCCCCAAGCCCGACTTCCACTGCCCGGAGTTCTTCGGGGAAATAGTTCTGAATTAACGACAAGCAGGCGCGTTTTCGTCGTACCAGGCTTGGCACAGTGCGCGCAGTTCATCCTCGTTACGGATGATGGCGCGCAGTTTTTTTAGTCCCTGCACGTTCCGTTCGCTGTCAAGCCACAGGCGCAGGTAACCGCCTTCGGCGTACTTCTCATGCAGGTGCTCCAGACTACGTTGGTACAGCGTCTCAAAATCGCCGTCGGGAAAGAGCCTGAGGCTGTACGCCATGGTCCGGCGGATGACTGTTTCGGGGTCTATCTGCCTGTCAGCTTCCGCGACAATGGCACCGTAGATAGTGCGCGGAGGGTTCTTGCTGCTGGCACGATGGTCCTCCACCGCGTCACGCATTACGAGCAGCTGCTGCTCGGTGAACCATTGCCGCAGGTTGGTGTCCGCCATCAATATCTCTCCGGAGTGAATATGGTGCTTCTCGCGGTCAATACGCAAGCCCAGGTCGTGGTAGGCGGCGATGGCATACGCCATGCGCTCGTCGGCACCGTGCTCGCGTGCAAGTTTCAGGCTCTCGCTGATGACCGTCAGCGCATGGTCACGACGATGACCGCCGTCAAACGCATCGTACTGCGGCAGAATAGTCTGTTCAATATATTGCTCCAGTGTCATATACGTAATCCAAAAGAGCCTCGTTGGAGGCTCTCACTGGTAAAAGTTTATTGTATCGGGAAATCAAAATACGTATCGGGGTACGGCTCGTCAATCAGGGTGAAATGCCACCACTCGCTGTCCAGCCCCTTGAACCCGTGACTGAACATGGCATTCCACAAAATATACCGGTTGGCAATCTGCTGTTCGGTCAGGTTGGTGTAGCCCGGATGGCTCTCGTCGCCGAACCAATCGAACGGACTGCCCATATCCAGTTCCTTGCCGGTAAGATTGTCAATAAGCGTGAGGTCAACAGTCGAACCGCGTGAGTGACCCGAACGAGCCATGATATACTCTTTCTCAAACAGCAGCGATTTGTCCACCATCGGGTAGAACACGGCTTTCATCGTGGTATCGTTGAAGTCCTCCGCCCAGCGGATAAAGTGGTTGACGGCACGTTGCGGACGATAGGTGTCCCATATCTTGATGCGATAGCCCTTGGCCTTCAGTTCGTCGTTGATGACGCGCAAAGAGTCAGCAGCCTGACGGGTAAGCAGTGCCAGCGGACGCTCGTAACCGTCAATGCGTGCTCCGACAAAGTTGTACGTGCTGTAGTAGCGGATCTCCAGGATAGCGTCAGGTACCACCTCGGTCACCTCCACAAACCCCGAACGGTCCATATCAGGTACCGGCTTCTGCACCTCTCTGTTGCCGCACGAGGCGAGCACCAGCAATGAGAACAGAATAGATAAGGCCTTTTTCATGACTGCATTCAATTTCTCGGTACGCAGACTGATCAGATTACACCGCTGAAGCCCATGAATGCCATAGCCAGGATACCTGCGGTAATCAAGGCGATAGGCGTGCCCTCCATGGCCTTGGGTACATCGTTACGGCGCAACTGCTCACGCATACCGGCGAACAGCACCAGAGCTATGGCAAAGCCCAGAGCGGTAGCCAAGGCGAACAACGTGCCGGTAAGCAGGTTGTGGTCCAGTCCTTCGGGCAGCTTGTTCGTACCGTTAGCCACGAGGATAGCCACACCCAGGATGCAGCAGTTCGTGGTGATAAGCGGCAGGAACACACCCAGCGCCTGGTAGAGCGACGGAGAAATCTTCTTCAGGATGATCTCAATCATCTGCACCAGCGTCGCGATGACGAGGATGAACAGGATGGTCTGCAGGAAGCCCAGACCGAACGAGTCCAGCAGCATCTGCAGCAGGTAGGTCACGATGGTGGCCAGCACCAGCACGAACGTTACGGCGGCACCCATGCCCAGAGCCGTGTCAATCTTCTTACTTACGCCCAGGAACGGACAGATACCCAGGAACTGGCTCAATACGATATTATTAACGAATATCGCCGAGATGAATATCAGGAAGTATAACATAGTCGATTACTTTTTAACATATTTCTGGAACAAACCCATCAGCAGTCCAAGGACGATGAACGCACCCGGAGCTAGCACGAAGAGCAGCATACCGTAGTTGTCGGGATAGATGTTCAGTCCGAAGCAGGTGCCCGTACCCAGCAGTTCGCGGATAATACCGATCACTGTCAGCGAGAGGGTGAAACCCAGCCCCATGCCTATTCCGTCGAGAGCGGACAGGCCGACAGTGTTCTTGGCGGCAAACGCCTCAGCACGGCCCAGCACGATACAGTTAACAACGATCAGCGGGATGAACAGACCGAGCACGTCATAGATAGCCGGCGTGTATGCCTTCATCAGCATCTCGACGATGGTCACGAACGTAGCAATCACCACGATGAACGCAGGAATACGCACCTTGTCGGGGATGAGGTTCTTCAGCATGGAGATTACTACATTCGAGCAAATGAGCACGAACGTTGTAGCCAGACCCATCGACAGACCGTTGACGGCCGAAGTGGTCGTGGCAAGTGTCGGACACATACCGAGCACAAGGGCGAACGTCGGGTTCTCCTTGAAAATGCCGTTTAGCAGAGTTTTCGATTGCGTATTCATTGTCGTGTCTCAATTATTCGGGTGATACATTGGGGTTAGCGTCCTCCTGTTCCTCCACTGCTGTAACTTCTGCGGCTTCGTCAGCTTCGGGAGCAAGATGCATCTGTTTGCTGGCGCCGGTATAGGCGTCGTGTCCGTGCAGCGCGGCATATGCGGCATTGACGGCTCCAAGGAACGCACGTGAGGAGATTGTGGCGGCAGTAATAGCATCCACATCGCCTCCGTCCTTGCTCACGGTCATCTTGCCGTCAGCCTTGCGGCCGATAATGTTCTGTCCGGGTTTGAGCGAGTTCTTGAACCACTCGACGATGTGCGTACCCAGACCTGGAGTCTCCTGTTGCTCCAGGATGGCGTAGTTGACTATCCGGTTGTCGGCATCGAAGCCTACCATCATCTTGATCTTTCCGCCGAACCCGTTGGTCTCGGTCTGAACGGCTGCGCCTACGAACTGCTCGTCGGCGTCGTATGCGCGGTAGATAACCGCACCGTCAGTCTCTTCGGCATCCGCCAGACGGGCATATGCCGGCAGTACAGCGGCTATTGCAGCCTGCTTCTGTGCCTCTTTCTGGGCATTGATGGTCGCTTCCGTCAGCATGTTCACACCGGCAAGCGCAGCTCCTGCAACGATAGTGATGCACGTCAGCGACAACATCATATTCTTGAGTGTACTTTCTAACTTCTTCATGTCTTTTTATTCTTTTAGCAGCCGGAAGTGGCTGCGGTCTTTGTTCATTTAGCGTAGCGGTCTATTTCTTCACTTCACCGAAACGCTTCGGTGCAATGCGGTTGAGCAGAGGCACGCAGGCGTTCATGATCAAGATGGCGAACGACATACCTTCGGGATAAGCGCCCCACGTACGGATAACCACGACAATCACGCCTATACCTACGCCGAAAATAATCTTGCCCCACGGGGTCATAGGCGAGGTCACGTAGTCGGTTGCCATGAAGATGGCACCCAGCATCACGCCACCGGTCAGCAGGTGTGTCAGCGGTCCCGAACCGATGCCGCAGGCACTCAGGATACCCGTGAACACGGCAATCGTGCCGAGGATAGCTACAGGTATGTGCCAGCTGATAACGCGCATGCATATAAGGAATATACCACCAATAATCAGCGCCAATGCACTGATCTCACCCAGTGAGCCGCCCATGATGTGGTCGGGTACGCAGCTGAGGAAAGAGTCCAAAAAGCTGTCAAGCTCGAACTGCCGGTGCTCCAGCATCGCGTGCTTCATGTACGACAGCGGCGTAGCAGCGGTCTCGGCATCCAGATACGAGGTGGCAAAACCTCTGGCTACAGGCCAGGTGGTCATCGCTGCCGGGAAAGAGATGAGCAGGAACACACGTCCAACCAGCGCAGGATTGAACAGGTTCTGACCTATACCGCCGAATACCATCTTTCCTATACCTATGGCGAATACCGCACCGAGTATAACCATCCACCACGGGAGGTTGCTCGGCAGGTTGAACGCCAGCAGCAAACCAGTCAGCACGGCGCTCAGGTCCAGCAGCGAAGGTTGCTGCTTGAGCAGGTACTTGGTTATGCACCACTCCGCCAGCACACATGATGCGATACTGATACAGGTGGTGATGAGTGCACTCCAGCCAAAGGCTACCATACTGACGGCGAACGCCGGCAGCAGCGCCACGATGACCAGAAGCATGTTTTTCTGCACACTGTCTCCGCTATGCACGTGCGGAGCGGCAGATGTCATTAATTGAGCCATATAACTTATATTTTATTTCTTAATAATAACCCCGATGGCCTCTTTCGTAAAAACGTTCCCATAAAAGCCATTTAGGACCGTGATAGAAAACAACTTGATTTTTAGCAAACGGTTCTCGTCGGGCGATTGCTCTTGCCTTCTTATTAGGAATACGGTGGCGGGTAATCACAAGGTATCTGGTGCCTTCAAATTTCCAAAAGCTCCATTCACGTGAATAGATTTGATACTCCTGATTTTCCACCTCTTCTTCAGTGAGAAGGACTTCCGTATTGGGGTGCCACTTTGAACTGTGTGTTTGGAGGAAATATATTCCACTGTTAATCAAGCCACCGAGCACTCGTCCTAACACGAGAAAGACCGCAAGCCAAAGTATGTATTTGACAACACGCATGCCTACTCTATTTTTTAGCAGCGGCAGCCGCGCGTTCGCGAAGGATCGCCCCCACCTTGCCTTTGCCGAGACGGATGCCGTCCAGCAGCGGACGATGAGCCGGGCAGGTGAACACGCACGAGCCGCAGTCGATGCAGTCCATCACGCGGTGCTTCTCCATTTCCTCCCAATCTTCTCCCTTGGCGAGGCTGGAGAGCAGATACGGCTCCAGGCCCATCGGGCAGGCGTCGAGGCATTTCGCGCAGCGGATGCACGGCGAGGGATTAGGACGGTAGCACTCGTCCTCAGGCATGAACAGCAGCGCGCTCATGCGTTTGTTGGCAGGCATTGTGTCGATGTTCGACATCGAGCGTCCCATCATCGGTCCGCCGGCAATCACCTCGCCTGTACCGGCAGGCACGCCGCCTACCATCTCCACGAGTTGCGAGGTCGGAGTACCGAAGCGCACAAGGTAGTTACCGGGCTTCTGTACATCCCTGCCGGTGATGGTCATCACGCGTGACATGAGCGGTTTGTTCTTCTGTACGGCCTCATAGATGGCGAACAGCGTAGCCACATTGTCCACCACGGCACCGGTCTCGATAGGTAGTGCGCCCGAAGGCACCTGACGGTCGATGCAGGCGTCTATCAACTGTTTCTCGCCGCCCTGCGGATACTTCACTTTCAGCGCACGCACCTCTATGCCCAGCACGCGCGATGATAGTCGCGTCATGTGCTCGATAGCGTCAGGTTTGTTCGCCTCTATACCAATGATGGCGCGCGTTACGCCCAAGGCTTTCATCACGATGCGGATACCTATCAGTATCTCCTCGCCATGCTCCATCATCAGCTGATGGTCGTTGGTCAAGTACGGTTCGCACTCCACGCCGTTCACTATCAGCACTTCGGCCTTCTTGCCCGGAGGAGGCATCAACTTCACGTGTGTGGGGAAGCATGCGCCACCCAGACCCACTATACCTGCGTCCTGTATCTTCTGGATAATCTCTTTCGGGGTAAGCGTGCACTCGTGCACCAGCGCTTTCGAGCGGTCGATGCCGGGCAGCCACTCGTCACCTTCAACATCGATGAAGATGGCCGGAGCGGGTTGCCCCTGTCCGTCGAGTACGTTATCAATCTTCGTCACCTTGCCGCTCACCGGCGAGTGAACGGGAGCACTGACGAAGCCGCCGGCTTGGGCGAGCAGCGTACCTACCAGCACCTTGTCGCCTACAGCCACTACGGGTTGCGCCGGAGCACCTATGTGCTGCGACAGCAGGACTACAGCCTGCTTGGGCAGCGGTGCTTCCACGATAGCCTTGTGTGCCGAGTACGCCTTGTTGTCATGCGGATGAACTCCGCCTATACAAAATGTATTCTTCATAACAATCTTCAAATTTTCAAATCTTCAAATCTTTATGCAAGATGCGCCAGCAACTGCGGGAAACTTGCCTTCGGTGTGGGCAGCGACTTGATTACCTCTGCGCACTTCGGATCGCTCACGAGCACGTCAGGTGCTCCGAGTTCTACGGCGCGCTTCGGCGTGAACGCACCTGCCTGTGCAGTCTCTTTCGGCACCTCCGCCTCAGCAGCAGGCATGAGTATGGCAGCCACCTGATCCATCACGGCGTCACCGCCCACAGGGCAGCTCAGGCCTTTCGTGGACTCGGCTTTCACGCAGGCTTCGGCCAGTGCACGACAGCCTGCGAAGCCGCAACCGCCGCAGTTGGCACCCGGCAGTACGGCCTGCACCAGGTCGATGCGAGGGTCTTCCTCAACGGCAAACTGGCGCGCCACCACATACAACAGGATTGACGCTATCAGTCCTGTCAGTCCTAATACGAGTAGTGATAAAAGTATTGACATATGTTTTATTGTTTATTATTCTTTTTTCGTGCCTTTCAGGCCAGGAAATTTGAAATCTTAAATTTGAAATCACTCAATATAAAACGTGAACTTCCGTTGCAACTTGTCGCGGAACAGCCTCAGTGTCAAGTAATAGACTGCCACGCACACCAGCGCGCCTGTTCCGGCCAGTCCTTCGCTCCACCCTAACCTGTCCAGCCCTGCAACAGCGGCCACCAGCAGAACGAACGGGATAACATACGCAAGTACAACAGCCAGCCAGCCGAGCTCCTCGCGCACCACTACATCCACCTCCTGCCCGACATTCACCGGCATGGATATCCGCGCTTCTATACGTTTCTCACGGCTCTCGCTTGCCATGCACATTTTCGCTGCATGACAGGCGGCGCAGGCACTCGTCTGTGCGATGCGCACCACGGCTGTGTCACCGTCCACGCGCTCCACAATCCCTTTATGACGTATATCCTGCTCCATCAATTACCGCTGCAAACGAACGCATTTGCGAACGCGACTGCAAAGTTACAAAAAAAAATCGACATTTGCAAGAAAAATGCCGATTTTTTTCACATTTTATATATTTAGCGTTATTTGACCTGCTGCCCTTGTACGGTAAAAGCCTTGTCGTCGCGCATGATAAACACGTTTCCGTTGCGAATGAGCTTGCGTGCCGGAGCAGATGTCATCACCTCGTTTACGCTATCCTCCTTAGGTTGGTTGGCTTTATATACCGCCTGGAGCACGATACCGTCGGCAAGCTTGCCTTCTGCCACCTGCCACTCAACAAAAGTGAAGCCCTCTATTTCCGGAGCCACCGGCACATGCAGCGTCACACTCTCATTGTACAGTTCGTCGCCCTCGTTGCCCTCATACTTGACATCATACTTGCCTTTCACCACGGGCACCATGTTGGCAAACTCACTATCGCAGAAATATACTGCGTCCAGATTGAGTTGTGCGCCAGCCATTCCCTGACTTAGTGTTACAAATACATTCACGCCTGCGGTCACTACCGTATTGGCGAGCAGGCTTGCATACTTCGTCATCGGTATGAAGAAGTCGTGCCATTCGCCGTCACGGTCAAAGTCATCATACACCGTGCCGTCGTACTCCGAGTGATTACCAAGCACGAATTTCGTAGCTTCCGAACCGAAGATATAGAAGCAGTGCGACGCCTCGTCTGTGGACTTGATTGCAAGATGCAGGAAATAATTGTCAGGGTTGGCAACTATAGCCTGACGTAGTTGCTCTGCTGCCTGCCAACCGTTGCCCTTGTCTGTCAGAGAAAATCCGAGTCCTGACCAGCCCTTATCCGCAACTACAAGTGCTGTATAACCATCGCCGTTACCGTTGAAGTTAAGACCTGTAGCCGTACCAGCGCTATAAGTATTCTCCCAAATATACAGGAACTGGTCTATCTCATTGGGTGCAAATGATGCCACCATGCTTGACGCGTTAGCATTGATAGTTGTGCCGTCCATAATTACCGGCCAGAACTGCATGGCGCTGATTTGGATTGATACACTTGCCACAAGGGCAACAAAAAGGGTAAATAATCTGTTTTTCATAATTGTTATGGAATTAGTGGGTTAATAATTTTGCCTATATTCTCAAAAAACACTACAAAGATACGCAAAATTTTTGACATTTGCAAGAGAAACTTCATTTTTTTTATTTTTGGATAGACAACCACGCGAAAAAGCCTCTCTAACGCGGACGTTTTAGTCTAAAAACGAAAAAAAACACATTTTCCGCATGGAAAACTTGCAAATGTGGCATTTTTTTTGTACCTTTGCAAGCACATTCAAAATAAATTAATTGCGCACACATGAAAATATTTTTACTATCCGTCCTGCAATCCCTCTTCGCCCTACTGGGGCAGAAGACGATGACCACGGACTTCACCATCACCGTGCAGCAGCAGGCCTCGCAGCCTGTCTCCTATACCGGCACGCTGACCATGCACGGCGAGCAGTTCATACTCGAGGCGTTCGGCACACAGGCGTCCTTTGACGGCACAACGCTGTACATGTACAACATCGACGCCAACGAACTGACGCTCTCCACCCCCACACGCGACGAGCTCTATCAGGCCAACCCTCTGCTCTTCGCCCAGGCGATGGCGGATGCCTGCCAGATAACCGAGGTGACCAGACAGAACATGACCTCCCTCACCTTCACACCCCAGGAGCGGGTGGCTATCGACCTGATAACAATGAAAGTGAAGTATGTGGAGAAAACCGGCGAGTACATCCCCACAACCATCATGCTCAAAGAGGGACTGCAGACCACCACGGTGCACTTCCGCAACCTCCGTTACAGCGACGAACTCCGCGAGTACGTCCTCAAGCCCATCGGGGCGTACATCAACGACGTGAGGGATTAATGATGACGGCACATCAGACAAACAGGAAAAAACAACATTTAATTATAGCACAACATGAGAACAAAAATGGTTGCAGGCAACTGGAAAATGAACAAGACCCTGCAGGAAGGCATCGAGCTCGCCCAGCAGCTCAAGAACGATGTGAAGAACCCCAAATGTGAGGTGGTGATCGGTACGCCGTTCATCCATCTGGCAACCGTAGCCGAACTCGTCAAGGGTTCGCCTATCAAGGTGGCTGCCGAGAACTGCGCCGACAAAGACAAAGGTGCATACACCGGTGAGGTGAGCGCCGCTATGGTGGCATCGACCGGGGCAGAATACTGCATCCTCGGCCACTCGGAGCGCCGTGCTTACTACCACGAGGATTACGAGATTCTGAAGAACAAGGTGGAGCTGGCTCTCGCCAACGGTCTGAAAGTCATCTTCTGCATCGGCGAGGTGAAGGAAGAGCGTCTGGAGAACAAGCAGAACGAGGTGGTTAAGGCACAGCTCGAAGGATCGGTATTCGGTCTGAGCGCCGAGCAGTGGGCAAAGATCACCCTGGCTTACGAGCCCGTATGGGCTATCGGTACCGGTCTGACCGCTACGCCGGAGCAGGCACAGGAGATCCACGCATTTATCCGCGGCCTCGTGGCTGAGAAGTACGGCAAGCAGGTGGCTGACGACACCACCATCCTCTACGGCGGTTCGTGCAACGAGAAGAACGCAGCCGAACTGTTCGCTTGCCCGGATATCGACGGCGGCCTGATCGGCGGCGCTGCACTCGTAGCGGAGAAGTTCGAGGCTATCATCGCTGCACGCTAATCATTACACTAGTCAACTAGTCGTCTAGCTGACTAGTAAACAACCGAATCAATGGCTTTAGTCAAGACCATCAACCGCAACGGCGAGATACTGACGCCTCGCATCGCTGACGACGTTTTTCTGGCGGACAACGCCACCGTCGTCGGCGACGTGAGTGTCGGCGAGGGCTCGTCCGTTTGGTTCAATGCCGTGCTGCGCGGTGACGTCAACACCATCACCATCGGCAGGCATTGCAATATTCAGGACGGCTCGGTGCTGCACACCCTGTACCAGAAATCCACCATCACCCTCGGCGACTACGTGTCGGTGGGACACAACGTGACTATCCATGGCGCGGATGTCGACGACTACGCGCTGATAGGCATGGGCGCTACCCTGCTCGACGGCGCGCATGTGGGCAAAGGCGCGATAGTGGCCGCCGGAGCACTGGTGCTCAAAGGCACGCAGATCGGCGAGTACGAGATCTGGGGAGGTGTGCCGGCCAAGTTCATCAAGAAAGCCGAACCCGAGCAGACCGCCGAAATCAACAAGAAGATTGCACACAACTACGCAATGTACGCATCGTGGTATAGTGAATAAATTTCGAAATCTCGAGGTATCGATATTTCGAGATATCGAAAAAAAACATTAACCCAATAAAATCAACACAACTATGGCAAACAACACAGGTTCAATCATTGCAGCCCTGTTAGGAGGCGCAATCGTTGGCGCGATGGCAGCACTGCTGTTCGCACCGAAGTCAGGTGAAGAGTTACGCGCAGACGTAGCACGTATTGCACGCGAGAAAGCCGAACACCTCAACAGAGAGGAGCTGGAGGCATTAGTTAACAATGTACTCGCGCGCGTGAAAGACTATTTCACCAAGGAGGAGATCGAAGAGACTGTTGACAAAGTTATCGCCGAGGGAGCCAAAGCATGATTTTCGATACAGAAAAATATCAACAGACCTGGGAGGACATCAAGCAGTTAGCCTTCACGAAGCTCGACCTTCTGAAGGTTGACCTGCTTGGCAAGGTGGCGAAGATTGCCGGACTTATACTGTTCGCGCTGGCACTTATCCTGCTGGTGTTTGCCGCTATCTCGTTCGGCTGTCTGGCACTCATCTACGCTCTGGCGCAGACGCTGCCTATGTGGGCGTCGGCACTCATCGTTACGGCACTGTGGCTGCTGATAATGATCGGCATCGTCGTGTTCCGCAACCAGTTGTTCTTCAACCCCATGCTGGCGGCCATCAGCGCTATCCTGTTTGCTCCGTCCGACAACAGCCAACAGGCATGCTGCAGCCCCGCGCGTCCCACGGCGCAAGCCGGTGAGGCGCCCGCACCGGCAGAAGGAAAGGAGGTACGCCATGAGTGATCTGTCATCTATCCGCACCATGCAGGAGCTGGAGTACCAGCGTGCACTCCTGCTGAAAAGGGAAGCGAACGCAGAGCGGAAGATACGCCGCGATATCGAAAGCATCAAGGATGACTACAAACCGATAGTCAACACCGTCAACGGCATCCGCAGCGGCATATCGACGCTCCGAATGGTGCTGCCGGTCATCCTGCCCGTCCTGCGCTTCTGCTGGCGCCGCCGCCGGAAACGCTAAGCCCTCCACCAACCCGGGAGACCGCAAATATCCAGCATTTTGCAGTCCGTAGTTAGCAACGCCGATTTTATCATGACAAATCGTGCGCTATATGGCTACGGGATTTGCAAATATAAAATATTTGTGTTACCTTTGCATGCTTTTTTCGGGTTCGGGCTCCGAAAGTCGCCCAAGGCAGCGTATGAGATGTCAGACGTTAGATGTTAGAAGTTAGACGTTAGATATTAGCAGCGCTTAGGACCTTGACCAGCCGCCCGGCTCGTGTAATTTAATTAAACAGATACAATGTACGCAATTGTAGAAATGCAAGGCCAGCAGTTTCGCGTAGAGGCCGGCAAAAAATTGTTCATCAACCGCATGGAGACCGAAGCCGGTGCCACGGTTGAGTTTGAGAAGGTTCTGTTAGTTGACAAGGACGGCGCTGTTAAAGTGGGTGCGCCGTACGTCAAGGGAGCCAAAGTAGTATGCGAGATTATCGACAACGAGAGCCGTGGCGAGAAGATTCTTGTCTTCCACAAGAAACGCCGCAAAGGTTATCGCAAGTTGAACGGTCACCGTCAGGATCTGACCAACCTCGTAGTTAAGGAAATCGTTTGTTAAACCCCATCACTTTTAAATCCTAATCAATTATGGCACATAAGAAAGGTGTCGGTAGTTCCAAGAACGGCCGTGAATCAGAAAGCAAGCGCCTTGGTGTAAAAATCTGGGGTGGACAAATTGCAAAGGCAGGTAACATCATCGTGCGTCAGCGCGGTACGGTACACAAACCCGGTGCAAACATGGGTATGGGTTCTGACCACACACTGTACGCTCTCACCGATGGTATCGTAACCTTCACACGCAAACGCGACAACAAGTCGTACGTCTCTATCCAGCCGATAGCTGCTGAAGCATAAATCGGCGGAGACAACACAACCAATCTCCTACCGAGGCTTCGGCTTTGGGTAGGAGATTTTTGTTTGGAAACAAAACACTAGTCGACTAGACGTCTAGTCAACTAGACAACTAGATAAAGATTATACAATGCTAACACTCAAACAAATCTACGACAGCCCCGAGCAGATCATTGCGGGACTGAACAAGAAGCATTTCGCCAATGCGGAGGAGACCATCGGCCGCGTGATGGCTATTGATGCCGAGCGCAAGGCAGCCCAGCAGAAGAAGGACAACGCTTCCGCCGAGATGAACAAGATAAGCAAATCCATCGGTGCGCTCATGGCACAGGGCAAGAAGGACGAAGCCAATGCCGCCAAGGCGCAGACCGGCGAGCTCAAGCAGGCCGTAGCCACCTACGAGCAGGAGATGGCAGCCAAGGAACAGGAGTTGACGAACCTGCTGCTCACAATTCCGAACGTGCCCTACGCTATCGTTCCCGAAGGTGCTTCGGCTGAGGACAACCTCGCCGTAACTATCGGCAACTGGCCCAACCAGCCGATGATTGACGCCATCGCCAAAAGCGGCGCAGTAGCCCTGCGCGACTGGGACGGCGCTACCGACGAGGCGATTGCCGCCGAGCGTATCGCACAGAGCGAGAAGCTCCCGCACTGGGAACTGGCGAAGAAGTACAACCTCATCGATTTCGATCTGGGCGTGAAGATTTCCGGCGCAGGATTCCCCGTATATATCGGTCAGGGTGCCCGTCTGCAGCGCGCGCTGATCAACTTCTTCCTGGCCGAAGCCAACAAAGCCGGCTACACGGAGATTATGCCGCCGACAGTGGTCAACGCCGCTTCGGGTTACGGCACAGGCCAGCTGCCCGACAAGGAGGGACAGATGTACCACTGCGAGGTGGACGACCTGTATCTCATCCCGACGGCCGAGGTGCCTGTGACGAACCTCTACCGCGATGTGATCATCGACGAGGACAAACTGCCTATCAAGAACTGCGCCTACACCGAGTGCTTCCGCCGCGAGGCCGGCAGTTACGGCAAGGATGTGCGCGGACTGAACCGCCTGCACGAGTTCTCGAAGATCGAGATCGTCCGCATCGATACGCCGGAGCACTCCGACGCTTCTCACAAGGAGATGCTCGCCCACGTCGAGGGTCTGCTGCAGAAGCTCGAACTGCCCTACCGTATCCTGCGTCTGTCAGGTGGTGACATGAGCTTCACCGCAGCACTGTGCTACGACTTTGAGGTATATAGCGAGGCACAGCACCGCTGGCTGGAAGTAAGCTCGACCTCTAACTTCGACACCTATCAGGCCAACCGTCTGAAGTGCCGCTATCGCCGCAACGAGGACAAGAAGGTCACCCTCTGCCACACCCTGAACGGTTCGGCGCTGGCTCTGCCGCGTATCGTTGCCGCCCTGCTGGAGAACAACCAGACCGAGGAAGGCATCCGCATTCCGGCAGCCCTCCAGCCCTACTTCGGCGATGACATGATCCGATAATCCTAATAGCAAGAGTTATTATACCAATCAAGCCACCCAAAGTGGCTTGATTGTTTTTTCTATCTATTTTGTGCCACTCAGGATGCCGCTGTCCTTGTCTTCGTTGTCGATGCGTTTCCAACCCTCGTTGTGCTTGGTTCCAAAGTCCAGATTAACATTGAAATTAAGCATCAGCACTTGGCGATAGTTCTGCATAACGGCTGTATTGGAAGTCGGAGCAAGTGCAGACAAGTCTTTTACAACCGTTGTGGAGCCGTGCGGAGAGAACGGATTAACCATCATAATACCAAAGCCGAAATGATCAGAATTATAGTTGATGCCTATATCGTGCGTCAACTCGCCAATGGTCAGTGTTTCGCCCCATAAATTATGTTGTGCCGTGACTACATCTGCGTAGAACCGCCAACCTTTCAGCAGATAGAAAATGCCGCCACGCACACCGTAATTGATATGCTCATGGTTGTAGGTGTTGCCTTGGCTGACCATATATTTGACAAACGGCGTGACATTGAACATCAGTTTGTTATCAAGCAGTTTGACCTGTAAACTCGGTGAAACATTCAATTTGTGAAATCCGCGTTGATTGTCATATGTGCGGATAGCGTATGCAGAGCCGTCTATTATCTCCTCATATGTCTCTTCCATTATGGGCTTGTGATTATTGTTGTAGTTTGCCCAAAGGTTGATATTGATTCCTACTTGTTCTCCAGCGAGTCAATCAGATTATCGCAAGCTTCCATCTTTTTCCTATATGTTTTGATAGAGAACAAAACACCTGCAACACAGGTAAAGATATAAACGGCTATCAGCAACGGCATATTCTTATCAGGGGTCGATTGCGTGTAGATTCGGATGAGTATAAAAGCAACCAAGGATACGGCCGGAATTGCCCCAATAACCATTGAAAGGTGATAAAACTTTTTGTACTCTTTGACGGTCTTCGCCACAGTGAGGATGTCGTCATCAAGCATTTTCTGCGTATCAAATTTTTTCCTTCCCACAAGCATCGCGATCAAGTCAACCAACGCCCAGACCGACACGGCGGCGGCAAACCACATCGGCCACCCGATTGCATGGCAAATGACGATAATCATCGGGATGGTGATAATGTCCATTGACATTCTCTTTGCAAGGTCTTTCCCGATGAAAGAAGTTTTTTGTTTCTGGACCTGCGCCAGAAACTCTTTGTTTACGATTCGCTGATTATTCAGTGTTTCCTGCAGGTCGTTGAACTCAGACTTGAGTTCTTGCAGTTCCTTAGAGTTGAAATCCACGGGTTCCATTTTTTTGCTCATTTAGATGTTAGACATTTGTTTTAATTGTTCTTTGATGCGAACAAGTTTGATGGAAACGTTCTTGACAGAAATGCCAAGGATGGCGCCGATTTCGTCATAGCTCAGGCCTTCGAGCCACAACAGGATGACACCTCTGTCAACGAGTCCGAGCGCATTGATTCTCTTGTAGAGATGCTTGACCTGAAGGGATTTTTCATAATTGTCCTCGTATGGTTTGACGTCCATGTCGAGGCTCACACGATTACCAGCCCGCTTCTGCTTCTTGTCATAATTGAGACAGTAGTTGAGGCTGACGCGGTAAATCCACGTCTTGATATCACTTTTCCCCTCGAAGGAATCAAATCCCTGCCAGAGTCTGATCAGGATCTCCTGAAACAGGTCATTCACCTCGTCTTCATCCTTGGAGAACATATAGCAGACTGTATAGATTGTCCGCTT
>LXOW01229243.1_pt1 | contig 32352 bp, 45 predicted proteins | sample 1368591 | NCBI WGS metagenome assembly LXOW01 (sample SAMN04884650, study PRJNA319009) | bovine gut metagenome | isolation source: Cow rumen | host: Bos taurus | place: Italy: Legnaro (PD) | collected 2014-07-09
AAAGGTGGACTGCTCGTAGGGAGATTAGGACCTAGAGCGTACGATTCACATTCTAATGCGACCAGGTTTGGTAAATCAGTTTAGTATTGTAAACGGCGAAAAGCCGTTTTTTTAATGATAACTAGGGGTTTTATTGAGGCTAACATTTGCATAAACCAACCTCAATAGGTAGCAAACTTAATTTTCGGTATCCAGCGTACCAATTCCGTAGAAGCCACGGTATTGGTTTCGCAACTTTTCAAGGCGACGAGCGACAGCTTGCTTCGTGATATTTGCGCTTGCTGTCATTGGTTTAGTTTTGGCTAAACCTCGCTTATTACTAGTCTGTCGCCTATTGGTACGCTGAATAGCGCAAATTATGTGTTTGCGCAGATTCTTCTTCGATTAGGTAGCCTAGCCATTTCCTCCACCAACTATGGGAAAGAAAGGGCTACCTAGAAGAAGAGTCTAATGTAAAAGAAAAGGAAAGGAGAAATATGGCGGAACAAACTAAACAGCCAGCAGCTCCGGCCAAATCAGTATTAACTGAAGAAGATCGCCGGCAGATTAACCTTGCTGTTCGCCAGACCAAAACCGGCGTGATGGATCCGGTCGAATACGACCAGATGAAGATTATCGCAGCCGATTTAGTAGCGTCTAAAGCTTTGCCGTCCACATTTCAAAATGCATACCAAGTCCAAATGGCTCTAATGGCCGGTAAAGAAATGGGCTTGACGCAAATGGAAGCGTTAAACGATTTGTATTTTGTTAGCGGAAAGCTTCAGATCTACGGAAAAGCTACTCCAGCAGCATTAAGGCGTGCTGGTTGGCGTATTAAGAAATTTGACGAAAGTGTCAAAGATACTTGCACGGCAACAATTGTAAATGTAAAGACTGGTGAAGAAATCACAGATACATTTACCTTTGAAGATGCTGTCTTGTCGGGCTTTACCAAAGACAAATATGGCAACTTAAAGTTTGGATGGAAAGAAGGTGCTAATCGCAAGCGCAAGATGCGCTATGCAGTATTAAGCCAAATTATCCATACTTATGTGCCAGAAGTATTGGGTTCAGTCGCTGGTATTGGCGACTATTCCGAAGATTATTTGGATGCCCAAGTTAATGACGGACAATTCCGCAAACAGCAGGGCGAAGAGCGCAAGATGGACAAACTATCGAAACTCATGGCCGAAGATAAAGAAGAAGCTGTTGAAGGTGAAGTTGTGGAGGATAAAAAATGAAAATCCTAGATGTAGATCAACGAAGCGAAGAGTGGCTAGAAGCTCGCCAAACAGTTATTACTGGCACGAGAGTCAAAGATATCAAACCACCAATGCGAAAAGTCAAGACTGGTTCGCAAACGATGGGTTTGTGGCAACTCGTGGCGGAATATGTAAGCTACGGCGCCGAAGAAGAATCACCAATGGTGCGCGGCACTCATCTTGAGAACGAAAACGCTGAAAAAGTAGTAGAAAAAGTTGGCCTAGAAAACCCACTCTATGAGTGCGGCATGTGGCTTTCTGACGATGGTAAACTTGGCTATTCGCCGGACGCTTGCGAGAATTCTGATGCTCCAAAATGGGCTATTGAGTGTAAATCACTGTCTACTGCCGAGCATTTGTTCCTCGTAATGAAAGATATGTTTGCCCTAGGATTACTCCCAGACGAAATGGAGCCACTATTTCCAGCCGGAAGAGGCGCCTATCGTGGCATTGACTCTGTGGCCGAAGAACACCAGCATCAAGTACGACAAGCTTTTGTGGTAAATCCAAATCTAGAAAAGCTTTACTATTCGCTTTATGATCCACGGATTCTTGAAACAGATTCGTTAGGATTGCTCCGACACTATGTCATTGTGGTAACTCGCGAAGAAATGGAAGAAGATATTGCCAGCCAAGCCCAAATGGTAGAAACGCAGGCTAATTTGGCTCGAAATATCGTGAAAGTCATGATGTCGCTCCAGAAACTCGTAGAAGCGCAGGCGAAAAGGGAGAAGAAATGAGCAACAAGAAGTTTGTTAAGGATGTGAAAGAACAGATGGACAGAGACGGCTCATATTATGGAGTAGTTTGCTGTGAAAACTGCGCCATAGAAGCCGTCAAATATCTCATCGCCAATTATCCAGATAATTGCACAGTCATTAAGAACACCGGAAACGGTACCTTTGGTATCTCTAGTTGGAGATCAGACAAATGAGAGAAGATATATTAGACCTAATAAAAGGCGAAGATGGGGAGCGCGTCAATCTAAGAAGAGGATACAAGTGGATACTCAACAAGATGAGTTACGACGATTTTAGAGCGGCCTTTGTTTTAAGATGCGTGAGTACAAATCCAAACTATCCATTTGTCTATAAGTATATGGTGATGGAAGAAAACGACTCGCCGAAGGCTAGAGAAGAATATCTAAAATATTTGATGTATAAGTTAGTCCAAAATATAGAAACTCCTTCTGTTAAGTTGATGGGGGCTGAATAATGAGAAAGGTGACAAATGTTCCACTAGAAGAAGATGAGCAGAGAACATTTGTCACTTGGTGTCATTTGAATGGTATTTATGTGCATCACTCCGGCAATGAAATCGGCGGCTCGATCCGTGCCATGAAAACTAGAGCTATCAAGATGAAACAGATGGGTACTAGTAAAGGATTTCCAGATTTACTCGTATTCATCCCTATTACTGGTGTAGATGACGAAATAGACGCTTATCAGATGTTAGCAATAGAAATGAAGCGGCTAAAAGGCTCTACGACAACGAGAGAGCAGAAAGAGTGGGGAGAAATACTGGAAAAGGCCGGAATTCCGTTTAGAGTCTGCAAAGGTGCAGAAAAAGCCATTGAGTTTGTTAATGAATACCGTAACGAAAATAAAGAGGTAATCTTCTAAGGAGGTAATGGATGAGAAGATTAGGCAAAAATGTGTTTTATGAGCTAGAAGGTTTACCTTCAATAGCTCAAAAACTAAAAAAATATAACCCAGAAACGAAGGTGCGAATCGTTTGTTGGGATAATCAGATTATTTGGGAGCTACGAGTTGGTTACATAAGAGAATTATTAAGGCGCTACGGATGTACTTTGTCTATCCGAGAAATTATGACAAGGGAGAAACAGCGCAGAAAGGAGAAAGCGAAGATGGAAGATAGAGACATCGACGCAGAAATAGATCGCCGTCGCGAAGAAGAAGAGCGTATGCGAGAAAGAAACCTAAAAGAAGCAATAGAGCGCCAGCTCGAAATGCGAGAGGGGGTATAATGGCCGGTACTAAAGCAGGTGGTCTAAAGGCCGCAGCAACGAACAAAGAGCGACATGGCGAAGGATTTTACGCCAGAATAGGCGCTAAAGGTGGCCGAAATGGACATACTGGCGGTTTTGCTAGTAATCCAGAGCTCGCAAGGATTGCCGGAGCGATTGGCGGCAAAAAGTCGAAGAGAGGACCAGCAGTACGATGAGATGGGAGGTTTGTTTAAGTTGGTATTTAGCTGGTTCCGTCTTGGGGTTAACCATTGCTCAGATTATGGTTTCTGATGATGAATTATCTGGGCAGATATTATTCGCTACGATGATACTCTTAGCATTGAATCTGATCTTGCTGTTATATGTGGTAATTAAGGATATAAAATGTCTCAATTAACTAATACTAGACAGATTAGTATTTGCCCAAAATGCAACCTCATGACATTTACACTGATGGATGATGATGGGAATAGATTTTGCGGTAAGTGCAAAGAGCCAAAACCAGCCACAAATCCACTGTTAAGGAGAGAATCCTTTGGTGGTACATATGATTTTAAGCTGGAAGATGGACATGCATTTGCCAATGTAGCAATTGGTGACGACTGGGCTACGGTTTATCTAGTAGAGACAGAGCCAGAATGGCGTGGTAAAGGTGAAGCTACGAAGCTTTTGGCAGCGCTCAAAAAGAAGATGGAAGAAAAAGGCAAAACATTTCGTCTTTGGGCCCCAATGAACGATACGATTACAGGAATTTGCAAGAAGCTCGACATAGAAATGATAGGAGAGGATGCCAAATGAGGCCTGCTGGAGTCAATACTAGACTATCTGATTATGAAATCGCGGAAGTTAAAGAGGTATATGCTGATCTCCATAGTTATGCAGCAACCGGCCGCGCGCTCAATATCTCGCCAGGAGTGGTTTCGCAGATTGTCAGAGGGCTAGGTAGATTCTATGAGCATAGAAAAAGAAAAGCCGACGAAGGCATGTGAAGAATTTAATCAAAAAAGGAGGTAATAAGTGAGAACAATAAACAAAATAAGAAAAAACGCACTGAAACTGTTAATAGAAAGTGGCTCTGATGTTCTGTTTGTGGCAGAGTCGCCAGATATTGAGCTAGGCAAAGGTGCGTGTTTTTTATTTGGGCAAGGAGACAGCATTACTTGCGCCAGGCGCTTGATGAATGAGTTAAAACAGAGGTTTAAGAATTTAGACATAGATTTCGACTATCACTTAACAAAAATGGAGGAAAAAGAATGAACCCAATGTATTTAGACTACGACATTAACGATCTAACGGTCAGAATCAACGACTGGTTTGAAGAAAAAGGGCTAAAAGACCCAATCATGCAGTTTGCGAAACTGAATGAAGAAGTCGGCGAAATGGCTCACGAATTGACTCGTGGAAATAAGAATACAGATGAAATGAAAGACGCCATTGGTGATACTTTTGTCACTCTAGTAGGCATGGCACATCATCTTGGCCTTGATTTATCCGAGTGTATCAACATGGCTTACCATACGATTCGCAATCGCAAGGGTGAAGTCATAGAAGGGAGTTTTGTTAAAAATGGCTAGGTTAGACTACATTAAGCTGCCAATTCCAAAGTATAGGGTAACAAAAACAAGCAAAGGAAAGGAGCCCTCCGGTGGACGAAAAAGAAAAGCGAAAAAATGAAATAATAAGCAAACTGCAGACTATTTATTCTTACGCAGCGCTGAAGCCACATGAGTGCGAGTGGATCTTGCAAGCAATTGACTATATCAAGGAGGAAACACATGTCTAATTTAGTAATTAGCGATATAGATGGCGTCATATCGGATTGCGAGCACCGGTTATTTTGGGCTAAAGCAAAGCTTTATGATGAGTTTTATAGCAGAGTGGGTATGGATGAACCTATTTCGGACGGCATCAACCTAATCAAACGATTAACATCCGATAATGGTGTTCATGGGGATACTTTAATATTCCTCACTGGTCGTATGGAATCTTGCAGAGAAGAGACTATCAAATGGCTCAAAAAGTATGATTTTGAGTACGATTCTTTGTATATGCGCCAGGAAGGCGATCACCGTCCTGCAAATGAACTTAAAAAAGAGCTTTATGCCGAAATTGTCAGAATGTGCAACAGCCGAGGCCTATCATTTGAGCATGTATTCTTTATTGACGATGATTCGCGCAACATACAGGCTATCTGCGAAGGCGATAACAATGTTACTGGGCTAACATTTGGCATCAAAAGGATGGAGGAAGAAAAATGACAAAAGAAGAGCACATAACCTATAACGACAGGCTAACCGGTGTGATTTTCGTTCCAAAACACAAAGTGTTCAAGCGGGCCAAGCTACATGTTCGTTATTCCGTGAGCAATAAAGCCGATTCTATCTCATTTAGCGATGACAAGGATTTTATGGTGCAGTTTGATGTCGAATCCTTGAAAAAACTACTTGATAGATATGAGGAGGAAAAATGAGCCGAGAAATTAAGTTTAGAGCGTGGGATAAGAAGCACTGTAAATACACAAAAGTTTTGAAAATATATTTTGGTTCGGACGGTAGCAATTTAGGAGCGCTAGTTGAAGATTATGAGACCAACTATGCTTTTGAGTTACAGGTAAATCAAGTCGAGTTTGAGCAATACACTGGTGTCAAAGACAAGAACGGCAAAGAGATATATGAGGGGGATATAGTCACAGTCATGGGATATGGTACATATGAGGTATTTTGGCGAGAGTGGGATAGCAGTTTTAGCTTAAAACCCATCGACACTGTTAAAGAGGAAACCAGAATTCTTATGTTGTGCGGAGACTGGGAGGGCGATTATGAGGTCATCGGCAACATCCACGAACCACCAAAAGATTTTAGACCAGAACACTTAAAGCGCATGGGCGTATCTATTAGCAAAGGAGGTGAAAAGTGAAAATAGAGATAAAGATGTCCGGCGTAGACGACACAGCGATAGCTGCTGTTCTAAAGGTGCTGAAAAAAATTGAATGTGAACCATATCACTACAGCGGATACCAAAATTTTAGTATAGAAATTGGAGATGAATAATGATTGAGCCATTAGTTTACAAAGCCGTAAAAGCCGAAAAGAAGTTAGAAGAAAACTTTGAGGCCAATGGCAAAACCTACCTTGTCCGTTGCCCGAAATGCAAACGAGAAAACTATGCTATGTCGGTGTCGTCTGGCATCTGCGCCTGGTGTGGCTACAACGCCAATGAGGAGAAGCGAGATGAGTAATTGGAAAAAAGACGAGGATGCTTTCATAAGGACGATAAGAAGGTGTTTACAGAAGAATTGGTATAAAGTGACCGTGACCGACGAAGCAAAAGGTTATAAGTACGACATTAGGATAATACCAATAAAGATTGGAGGTAAAGATGAGTAGAGAGCTGAAATTCAGAGCCTGGGTAAACAGTCATTGGGTAGATTGGCTACCAACCATAGAAACGCATGGCACATACAACGATGTAGTTATCGACCCAGAGGACTACATATCAGATGAGAAATGCTATATTGAGCAGGCCACCGGTCTTTACGACAAGAATTGCAAGGAGATCTACGAAGGCGACATTGTTGATGTTGCCGGCAAGAAGATAGGCGAAGTAGTCTACGATATTAACCAATTACGCTGGGTATTGGTCGGGCGCGATTGGTGGGTACCGATTACTGCTCTATCACCGGTAGAGTATGAAGTCGTAGGAAATAGGCACGAAAACGAAGATATTTTAGATAATATGCCACCAGCGGAGGTAGAAAATGAAAAAGATTGAGCCACTATTCTGGGCGCTACTCATTGCAGCGGCCATTATGGTAGTCATAGCAGTAATAACAACATATGGGCTTTAAGGTTAGGTGCAATGGTATAATTAAAATAACCGAACATAGCCCGAACAAAAAGGAGGTAAAATGGATGAAAAATCCGAACAAAAAACGAACAAAGAAAACACTAACGCCGAGAGCTCACCGAGAAATAATAGCCCACTCGTAAACGGCAATCCGCAGCATCAGTTGACGCCGGAGGATAGCCGAAAAGGCGCCGAAGCCAGCAATAAAAAACAAGCCGAGAAACGAAGGCGTGGTGAAATAGCACGAGAAATCTTTGATTTAGTAGTGAAAGATCCAAAGGTTTTATCACAGCTTGAGGAAATGGGAATTGAACCAACCGAAGCCAACATGGAACGAGCTATGGCTGCGAAGGTAGCGCAGAAAATACTAGAGACCGGCAATGCGGCTGATTTTAAGAGCTTCAACGATGAAGCCTATGGTCCACAGAAACAGCAAAATGAGCTAGAAATATCCGGCGAAATCTCTACTATCAGTATAAATGTGAAGAATTACGACAAGAAAGGTGGCAGCGGTGACAAAGCAAGCTGATATGGATATTGTGTATTTCGTAAAGGAATCGCCAAAAAACGAGGAATTGCGTTATTCTCTACGCTCGGTTGAAAAGAACTTACCACATAGGTCTGTCTGGATCTATGGTGGAAAGCCAGACGACATTATTCCAGACCATTTTGTGCCAGTAAAACAAACTGGTGCTACAAAGTGGGATAGAGTACGCGCTATGTTCCGCTCGGTATGCAATAATCGTGAAATTACGGACGATTTCGTACTATTTAACGACGACTTCTTTGTAATAAAACCAGTGGCCGATTTGAAGCCGTATTTTAGATCGCCATTATACGAGCATATAGTGAAGCTAGAGCGTAAATTCGGCAATAAAACGACGGAATACTCAAAAGAGCTCCGAAAGTGTGCAGAAGCGCTAGAAAAAGCCGGAATAGACGATATTAAGAGCTACGAGTTGCATATTCCAATGGTGGTAAACAAGGAGAAGCTATTAAAAGTCATGGTAGAATTCCCTAATATACATGCTACGAGAACACTTTACGGCAACCGTTGTCAAATTGGTGGAATACAGCGAGCTGATGTAAAAATCACTTCTATCTTGCAGAAGATAGACTACAAACTAGACTTTTTGTCTAGCGATGATAGTATCTTTGACAATCCTTATAGCATAGGTGCTTACATTAAGAAGGAGTTTAACGAACCTAGCAGGTTTGAAAGGAGTGGAGATGGAAGTTAATATAGATGTTCCAGAGCCATTTATTGAGTTATTCCAGCCCTCTAGGCCTTGGCGTCATTTGGTTTTCAAAGGTGGTCGTGCCAGCGCTAAATCTACTACTGTAGCTACTGCTCTAGATGTGCTCGGTACTTCGCAGAGACGGCGTATGTTATGCTGCCGCGAAATCCAGAACTCCATTGCTGATTCTGTGCATAAGCTCTTGTCTAATACGATAGATAAGTATAGGTTGCCTGGTTGGACAATTACACGAGAGTCTATTCGCAATCGTAACGGCTCGGAGTTTATATTCAAAGGCCTTCGTGGTAATGCGCAGGCTATCAAGTCGCTTGAAGATATTGACATCTGTTGGGTGGAAGAGGCGCAATCTGTGTCTATGGAGTCAATCGACATCTTGATACCAACAATTCGCAAGAAAGGCTCGTATTTTATCTGGACTTTTAACCCTTTAACTGAATATGACCCAGTGCAAGAGCGTATCGTAAAAGTAGCCGATGAGCGTACATATGTTAGGCATGTTAACAGTAACGAGGTGGAAGCGCTGCTATCTCCGGAAATTATTGCAGAGCGTGAGAAGATGCGTAAAGAAAACCCAGAACTATACGCCCATGTGTGGCTTGGTGAGCCTTTATCTACTGCCAGTGGTTCGGTGTTCGGTAGGCAGCTATTGCAGGCGCGAGAAGATGGCCGGATTGGTAATGTTCCCTATGATGAGTCGCTTGGGGTTTATACGAGCTGGGATTTAGGTATAGGAGACTCCACTGCTATTTGGTTCTTTCAAACTACCTCTGGTGGTGAAATACACTTTATAGACCACTACGAAGGCTCTGGCGAAGATCTAGGACACTATATTTCAGTAATCCAGAACAAGCCGTACCAATACAACAAACATTTCTTGCCGCATGATGCCAATGCACGAGAGCTACAGACTGGCACTTCAAGAGTGGAATTCTTTGCTAATCGCGGCATACACAATGTGGAAGTATTGCGCCCGACAAGGTTTATTCTCGGCCAAGATGATATTTCTATGGTTGCAAGGCCTAAATTCAGTAAATGCTGGTTTGACGCGAAGAAATGTGAGCGTGGGCTTGAGTGTTTGAGAGCCTACCACTACGAATATGACGAGAAGAACAAACTACTCAAGAATAGCCCGAAACATGACTGGAGCTCACACTCTAGCTCGGCGTTTATTTATGCGTTAATGGCCGAAACTGAAAATATCGAGATCCAAACGCGCATTAACTTTAGGCCTTATACTCCAGAAGCCTTTAGAGGTGAACAATCTACAGGCTGGTAAAGATTAGAATTTAGATTATTTGTTCGGATGTGTTATAATTATGGTAAATGGCGATGCGTTAGGCAAACCGCAAATGGCCGAGCGCAAATCACAATCTAAAAAGGACCCGAAGCTTGAGAAATGGCTCAAGATGTTCGACGAATCCTGGACTTATGCCCAGCAAAATTATCATGAGCGCTGGGAAAATAATTACAAACTATACCGGAATATTCGCGTTAAGCGTTCTCATCCTGGCGTAGTTAAGACTTTTGTACCTATGGTGAACTCTACCGTCAACACAATTGTTGCGGCGCTTTTCAACTCTAATCCGTCTGTGAAATATGTACCGAATCATCCGGACCAAGAGGCTGATACTGCGGTGTTGAACGAAGTTTATGACGATTTTGCTCGTAAAGATGGCTGGATCCAGAAGAATAAGGCCAACGGCAAGCAAGGTATTATCACTGGTAACTTTACTTGTTTCTACGAGTGGCGAGATGACAAAGAAGGTGGCTATGTCCACAAGGAAGTCGTGCCTATTCGTGATATGATTATTGACCCACAAAGCCACTCATACCAAGATTGGCGCTATGTCGGTCGTAGATATTTTACTTCCAAGAAGGCACTTGCTAAAGAGACTGTATTTGACTTTGAAAAAGGTAAAGATGTCAAAAGATTCAAGAGAATTGAGGAAGTACAACCTAGCGGCACGATTACTGATTATGAATCAGATAAAGTGAAAAAGGACCAAGCTCTTGGTGCTACTGCGCCTGGAGATGGTGATATTGTGGAATGTATCGAAATCTGGACCAAAAAGCAGGTCGTAGTGATTGCTAACCGCAACACTATCATAGAAGAGCGAGAGAACCCTTATTATGCGCTAGAAAAGGCCAAATTCGAGCAAAGAAAAGCCGAATTCGAGCTTGCGCATCTACTTTGGGAACAAAGCAAACAAGAGTGGGATTCAGATCGTCAAATGGCACTTATTACCTTTGGACGCGATAATGGTGAATTTACAGAGCCAGAACCTACTTTTGATGAAGAATTTGACGAAAATAATGCCGGTTTCTTACCATTTGCGCATGGCCGAGATTATGCCGATATTTCGCTCACTTATGGTGATTCCGATGTAGATATTATCGCAGACCAGCAAGAGCTCCTAAATGACCTAACAGAGCTTAATATAGAAGCTATTTTGTATCAGTTGTACCCAGAAAAGTTGATAGATCCTAAATATTCTACTTGGGCCAATGATTTAGACCCGAAGCCAGGTAAAGTATATCCTCTGCCGGTTGGAGCTATCTCTTGGCAAAATCCGCCTGCTGTACCGAGCAATGCCTTTAATGAGAGACTGAACATTAAGGATGAAATCCGTGAAGCTGTGGCTATTTCTGAAGTCACAAAGGGCGTTTCTACAACTGATAAGACCACTGCCACCGAGATTAAGGCGCAAGTAGGCCAAGCAGATCGCAGAATTACCGAAAAAGCCCAGACACTAGCCAACGACTTCTTCTTCCAAGAGGCAACCATTGTATTCAAGATGTTGCAATTGTACGCTCCAGAAGAGCTTTATGTAAGAACTATACAGGATGCGACTGTCAGCTTTGAACGAGTGGATATGTCACGATTTATTGGCGAATATACACCAATGGTGACACTTGATGTCCAAAGGCGCTATGAAGAAGCTCAACAGCAAGAAGCCTATCTACAAGCCTATCAAATGATTATTCAGGACCCGACAAATAACCTACAGGCTGCAAAAGAGATTCTTTACAAGAAAATGATGCCAAGTCTAACCGAAGATGAGATTGAGAGAATAATTACTCCGGCGCCAAGCGCTCAACCGCTCCAGCCAAACGCTATACCGGAGAATATACCACCAGAAATGCCAATGGAGCCAATTCAGGAAGGAGAAATAGCATATGGACAGCAATAAAGCCTGGGATAAAGCAAAGCTATCAGAGTGGAAGAGGTTTTGGGAGTCAGAAATGGGCGTAGAAGCCCTAAAGAAGATGGAGGCACTGAAGAATAACTGTATTGAGCAAGCTATGGGAACGGCCAGCAACGAAACAATTGCCGGATTCGTCGCAAGAGCCGCAGGCATTGAGTTAGTTATGCAAGACATTTTAACTGGAATACAGATCGCTGATAAGGAGTTGGAGAAAGAAGGGAGGAAAAAGAAGCAGGCATAAAGACCAGAACAAGTCTCGTGGTGTAAATAGTTGGCCACCACTCCAGCACTTCCGTAATATCAACTAAAGCTGCAAAGCAGCCGCATCGCCAAATGTGGGAAGTGCTGGGCTGGTGGGGAGGAGCCCCACAAGCGAATATTAACAACACTAAAGGAGAATTGTTTATGGCAGAAACTGTAAACGAGCCTGCTTTATTTGAGGAGTCGGATTTTGCGGACGACCAAACCCCAAATGAAGCCAGCCCAGCAGTCGAGGAAACCACTGAACAACCGACTAGCACGAATGATGCTAAGGATTCAACGGATGGCTCGACAAATGAAGAAAACGCAAACGAACCACAAACCGGCGATGAGATAGAGGAATTTCTGGCGAAGAAAGGTGTCAAATTAGACGACCCGGAGGCACTCCGTAAAGTCGCTGAAATGTACCGAAATGTCGAGAAGGATTACGGTAAAAAGTCGCAGGAGAAAGCGCAACTGGAGAGGCAAATAGCTGAATTAAGCCAACAGCCGTCACCAGCTACAACAAGTGCTGATCCAATGGAGCGACTACAGAATCTAGAGAGGCAAGTTGCAGCCGATAGGCAAATACAAGCTACTAGAGAATGGAAGGCCGCGAAAAACCTGTCTCCCGACACTGAAGCGAAGATGGTTGAGTTTTTGAGCCAACCTATTATTGCCAATGGTGTCGTCCAAACCGATAGGCAAGGAAACCAACTAACCAAGTATTTTTTGGTGCAGAACGGAGCCTTGTCGCTCGATGATGTCTACAGAGCCGTTGGAGGCGAGAGCATAAAAGCTGATGCAATCAAAAAGGAGCTGAAAGACGCCGTTGTTAAAGAAATCGCTACCAAGCAGACTGCCAAAAGTCCAGCCGCACTATCGACAGATCCTACGCAGTTTGCGAAGCCGAAAAGCGAAGAAGATGAATTTCTCTCTGGGCTATTCGGTTAATTAGTAAACTTTAACCAATAAGGAGAAATCCAAAATGGCTGTTAATTTAGCTACGAAGTATGCGTCTCAATTAGACCAGGTGTGGACGCATGGCTCTTACACTGATGCCTGGGTAAATAAAAAATATGACTTTGATGGTGTGAAAACCGTGAAAGTTTACACTGCGACCACTGTTGCGCCAAATGACTATGATCGCACTAACACTGGTGACCGCTACGGTGGAAATGCCGAGTTACAGGATACTGTGGCTACCTACACTCTTACCAACGATAAGAGCTTTAAGATTGCCATTGACCGTGGTAACTTTGAGCAGGGTATGCGTGCCAAGAAAGCTGGAGAAGTCCTCCGCGCCGAAATGAACGAGCAGGTTATTCCTCTAATTGACATGGATCGTCTTGCTGTTGCCGCTGCTGCTGCAACCAAAGCCGGTCAAACTGTCACTGCTGGAACTGATGCCTACTCTGACACTCTTGACGCTAATGTGTACCTTGACGAAGCTAAAGCTCCGCTTGAGGGCCGCGTTTTGTTCGTCTCGCCTGCTTTCTACAAAGACATCAAGCTTGCTATCGTGAAAGAAGTGGAAGCTTCTGAATACAATGGCAAATTGCTTGGTAAAGGCTTTGTGGGTACGCTTGACGGAGTGCCTGTAGTTAAGGTTCCTACTAGCTACTTCCCAGCTGGCACTAAAGCAATCTTGACTCATCGCGATGCTCTTCTCGGTGTGCGCCAAGTAACTGAAACCCGAATCAAGAATGACTCTGAATTCGTTTCTGGGTCTATCCTTCTCGGCCGCTTCATTTACGGTGCGTTTGCTCTTGAAGGCAAAGCAAATGGCTTCGCTGCCATTGTTGACGGTTCTGCAAGCTTTGCAAGCTAATCGCCAATAGTATAAAAGGGGTCTCGCAATACTAGTCAACCGAGACTCCTTTTTGTGGTATAATTGAATAAATGGCGGTGCGATAGGACAAACCTATCATGGAACATCGTAAGACTTGTAAGGGGGTAAGCAATGCCTAGTGGTTTAAGACCTTACCGGATTGGGCCTTTGAATCGTGGGTGCGTCGAAAAAGTCGTGGTCGAATTTAGAGACGACGATGACGAATGGATCGACAAGACTAATAAAGTCCTATATCTCACGGCAAAAACAAAACCGTGGGATGAAGATGCAAGCGATTCAGATGCGATTTTTAAGGTGATTGGCACAATAGAGGACCCTGCAAAAGAGCCTGGCCGAGTAGCCTTTACTCTATCCGAACAGCAAACATATCTAGACCCAAAACAGCTTTATTTTTGTGATGTCGTTGAAACCGACAACGACGGAACAGGTAATGCCAAAAGGGTATTTATTGGCAACTTTAATATCATCGGCGGCGCAAATAATGCCGAAGCCGGTGGACAATAGAAAGGAAGAATATGAGCGAAACTTTACCTGCGCCAAAAAGCAGAAAAGAAAACATACTCGGCGTAGCTGCTGGTGCTCCTGGCTCACAATTGCCGGCAGATGGCCCAAAATCAAGAGAAGAACAGTATCTGTTCGCTATTGCACAAGGCGGTGGAGGCGGTGGAACTACTGACTATAACAACCTAGAAAATAAACCAGGAATTAACGGAACAACATTATCTGGGAATAAGACTGCGGCCCAACTAGGACTAGCCCCTGGAACATTAACAGGAGCTACTGACCCGACAACCTCAACGGTTGGTACGGTAGGACAATTCTACCTAAACACCGACTCTGGAGATCTATTTATCTGTTCAGAAGTTAGTGGCGGAACATATGTTTGGTTACAAGTTAATGGCGGTGGAGGCTCAATTGCTGTTACTGGTGTAGAAATTACTCAACCTGCAAGCGACACTGATTTGTATATCGGAAGCGCGAATATCCCTCTAGAAGCTACTATTTCGCCGGCTGCGGCCACAAACAAGAATATCACTTGGTCTAGCTCGGATACTAGTAAAATCGACATTGTTTACAATGCCCAAACTACCGGATTTGAGGCTCAAGCAGTGGCAAATGGTGAAGCTACAATTACAGTAACGACCGAAGATGGCTCATTTACGGATACTGTTACAATTACGGCTAAAACTCATGTTACCGGCGTGACTGTCTCCCCAGCTTCCGCATCGCCAATTTTGAACTCTACTCAACAGCTCACGGCCACTATTGCCCCAGCAGATGCAACAGATAAGACTGGTACTTGGACTTCAAGCAATACGACAGTTGCTACGGTAGACTCAAACGGTCTTGTGACCGCAAAGGCAGAAGGCACCGCAACTATTACCTTTACGACAACCGATGGCTCATTTACTGGTACTTCTACGATTACTCCGGTAGATCAGCCTACAACCTGGACGGCAATACAAAGCGCAGTGCAAGCTGGCAAAGCCGCTGATTACTGGTCTGTGGGTGACGAAATCCAAGTCGCTTGTCCGTGGAAAGATCCAAGTAGCGGTACCGAGTATTCATATGTATGGGTAGTAGCTGATTTAGGCACAACTTATAAAGAGTCAGATCCAAGCACTGCGGTTCCAAGTATGACCTTAATTGCGAAATATGCAACGCCGAGCAACTATCCTTTCGATGCTGCTGAAAAAGAGGTTGCTTCCGAACAAACTGCGGCAGACGGAGTGTATTACTATGGTTTTGACGGTAGCTCAACCTATACGAAACTATCACTCAGCACAGGCGACCCTATCCCTTACGGAGATTATACGGCGGTCTACAAGAACAGTGTAAATATGGCCTCTGGGTACGATGTTCAGTATGGTTACAATAATTGGGAACTTTCAAATCTTCGCCAATGGCTTAACACCGCTGCAGCAGCAAATGCCTGGTTTACCCCGACCCATGTCGGCGATTCTGCACCAAGCTATGCTAACCAAGCAGGGTTCTTGAGTGGCTTCTCGGCAGAATTTCAGTCTATCCTTACTCCGACTCGCTCTGGTGTGTCTGCAAATACCGTTACGGACGGAGGTACAAACTACTATACCTACGATAAAATGTTCCTTCCCTCTGGATATGAGGTACATACAGATACATCGCTTACTCACGAAGGACCAGTATTTGCTTTATATGCAAATGCGCAAAATGCAGACAGAATTAAATATAGGCTAAATAGCCAATCTTCTGCCAGCAGCTGGTGGTTGCGCTCGCCTTTTCGCGGCTTCGCGACCAGCGAGTATCTTGTCTACAGCAGTGGCTCCGCGGGCGACGGCTACAGCGCGTCCAACAGCTTCCGCGTTGCGCCGGCTTGTAGAATCTGCTAATCTCGCCATCCCCCACGCACACTTGCGTGGGGGTGGNNCGGGGGGGGGGGTATGGTATAAAATTAGTATAGGAATACGCAAAAATGTCAGTGCCAGAAGAAAAACGACACCAAGGTAGGCTCGAAGTATTGGTAAAAGCACTTGAAGTTGCAAACTATACCAACAATATTTTGGCGAATAAAAAGAAGTTTCCGGTGGAGTTTGACGAGGTTTTAGGCAACGATCTAAAGCGAAATGCACAATCTATCTACCGGAATTGTAGATTAGCAAATGACATTAGAGTAACAAAGCCGGTTACTGGTGAAATCGACCAGGAGGCCAGAGAGGCTAGATACCGGTTGCAAACTAGCGCTATACAATCTTGTACTGAACTTTTAATATGTATAGATATGGCCTATGGCACATATCACTTAACAGCCCAGCGAGTTAGACACTGGGGGAAAATTACCAAAGAGGCGCGCGATTATATTAGGAAATGGCGCACCGCAGACAAAAAGCGCTATGATTCGTCATAGCGTAGGATGTAGGCTATTCTGCCAGCAACTGGTGGTTGCGCTCACCTAATCGCGGCAACGCGAACAACGAGTATAATGTCAACAGCAGTGGCAACGCGAACAACAACAACGCGAACAACAACAACCGCGTTGCGCCGGATCGTATCTTACGGCACCAACATGAGCCTGGTACATAGTATAGGGCGTTGGACTATTGGTATGATACAAGGAGTCGAAGTCCTGTTGTTTAGGACAACAATGTCCTAAACACGAACAATTGCGCGGTGACGCCATTGGTTTACGAGCCAGTATGGCTATAAGCGCCGCGCCCAAGGGTGGTAATATGGAAGAGATAATCGGGTTTGAAGCGCTATACAAAAGTGCAATGAAATGTAAAAAGGGTGTAATTTGGAAAGATTCGGTAGCCCACTACATTTTGAACATTATAGAAGAGACAATCAAGCTTGAAGAACAGCTAAAGACCGGAGAATACCGACCAAGACCACTAAAACCATTTACTGTAGATAGTAGTGGCAAAAAGAGAACAGTTATGGGTGTCGCTTTCAGGGATAGAGTATATCAACGGAGCCTTAACGACAATGCGATTTATCCGGCCATGGTGAAAGGTTTTATTTACGACAATGGTGCCTGCCAAAAGAACAAGGGCACTAATTTCTCTAGAGACAGATTAAACTGCTTCCTGCAAAGATATTACCGGAAACATGGCACAAAAGGGTATGTATTGCAGTGTGATATTAAAGGTTACTATCCGAATATGCGGCATGATGTTGTGGAAATGACATTTAAGAAGCGTCTAGATCCAGAAGTGTTTAGAAGAGCCTGCGAAATCATGAAACAGCAATATTCCGGCGAAGTAGGTTATCTGCCTGGCAGTCAAATGATTCAAATTGCCGGTATTTCCGTATTAGATAGTTTAGACCATTACATTAAAGAGAGATTGAGGATTAAGTGCTATATTCGTTACATGGACGATTTCATACTTATCCACGAAGATAAAGAATATCTGGAGAAGTGCAGGGTAAAAATCGCCAAACAATTAGAACCGATGGGGTTTGAGCTTCATCCAAAAAAGACTCGGATCTATCCACTGGCCGAAGGTATAAAATTCCTCGGCTTTCTTTTTAAGTTGACGGATTCCGGCAAGGTAGTTCGGACTGTTTTGCCTAAAAATGTGAAGAATTATCGTAGAAAACTCTTTAGACTGGTCCGTTTAGCTAAAAAAGGTAAATTATCTAAAGAAAAGGTCGACGAGTGCTACAGAAGCTGGCGAGCGCATGCCGAAAAGGGCAATTCGCACAATTTATTGAAGCGTATGGATGCATATTACAAGAGTTTATGGTAAAATATAGATAGTACCTTTAGTTTTGTGGAGTTGGTAGCTTAATAAACCCCCCTAGACGGTTAAAGCTAGACACGAGTCCGAGAGGAATAATCTGGAGTAGCCGAAGAGGTGAAAGGATGAAATGCAGAAATGTTCGTATCTGTAAAGTGGGCTTAAACTATATGCACAGTGGAAACGAAGCCTAGGAGCCCGATAATGTGATACCCTGACGAGAGTTAGCTGTCACCCAATTCCATAAAACCGAGGGTACTTTTTTGTGATATAATAAAGTAAATGGCGATGCGATAGGGCTGTCCTATCATGAAACATCGTAAAACTTGTACCGCTTATCAGTCCGCAACGAAAGGTTTTTGATGGATCCGGCGGTATTTTTTGGTGCTATTTTGGGTTCAACCGGCTTTTTTGGCATAATCCAATATCTCATTTCGAGGCACGACAACAAAAAAGGTGAATTAACTACAATCAGACGAGCTTTAGAGGCTCTAGAACAGCAAGGTATGAAAAATGAGCTTGCGACAACCAGATTGCAATTACTTTGGCTAATTGAATCGCAACCAACTAACCACGATACGATTCTGCGAACAGCAGAGCGTTATTTTGTTAGTTTGAACGGCGACGCCGAAGCTTTTGACGAATTTGACAAATGGCGAACCAAAGAAAATGTGTCAATTGGTTGGTTCGATGTTGTATTAGCAAAAGAAACTAAAAGAAAGGAGCTAATCTAATGACGCAAGTTATACACATCAAAGAGGTTAACAACGGCACTCACGCGAATGTCATACGAGTGTTGAGCAACGATAGAGGACCGATTGGCCCACAGGGCCCACAAGGTCCAGAAGGCCCAGCCGGTCCACGAGGGTTAAAAGGTGATAAGGGCGAAACTGGCGAGCAGGGGCCTCAAGGTGAGCCAGGACAGCGCGGCGAAAGAGGTTTGCAGGGCCGAAATGGACGCGATGGAGCGATCCAATATACTGCAGGTCCAGGCATTACTATTACTGATGATAATGTAATTAGGGCTACTTCTGGTAAAGCGGCTGTATGGGGCGCAATTGCTGGTAATCTGAACGACCAGGCTGATGTTACCGCAGCGTTAGCCACGAAGCAGCCGAATCTTACGGCTGGAGCAAATATCACTATCGACGAAAACAATGTGATTTCAGCACAGAGCAAGAGCTATGAAGCCGGTGCGAACATTACGATTACTGGCAATGTGATTTCAGCTACAGATACTACATACACAGATGCTACGACTTCCACATCTGGCTTGATGAGCGCATCTGATAAATCCAAGCTAAATGGTATTGCATCTGGCGCTGAAGTCAATGTTCAGAGTGACTGGAACCAGTCCACAGCCACTGCGGACGACTACATCAAGAATAAGCCGACTATTCCAGTTGTTCATAACGGAACACTTACGATTCAAAGTAACGGAACAGATGTTGCTACATTTACGGCCGATTCTGCCACCAATGTCACAGCGAATGTTACCTCACCAGTAATTACAATGACTACGACAGATCCAGGAGAAGGCGCAGCATTAGCAGCTAATAACTTCATAGCCGTTTACGAATAGGAGGTATTATGGCAAGCGGATATTCTGGCGAAACACAATGTTCAACCTATATCGTACAGCGGTTGTACTGGTCTACTTCCGAAGATTCTACCGGCCACAATGTCTATGTAGAGTTGCAGATGCGTCGTACGAACTCGTATGGTGGTGCAACATATTCATACCCATCTAACTCGTATATTTCGATTAACGGTGATAGATATGATTGGGGGTGGACTTATGCTGGTTACCCAGCTATTCCGGCATACGATACAAATTGGCATGTCTTTGCCTCCCGGACCGTACATGTAAACCATACTGCGTATGCCTCCATCTACATTGAAGGTGGAAACTACAACATGGGCTCGTACCTGAATGGATCCACAGGTGCTTGGGTTGGTCTTGACGCTATTATTACTGCTCCGTCCGGCTTGTCATTATCTGGCATTTCGAGAGGGATTACGAGCTTTACCGGAACAGTAAGTATTTCTGGTTGGGGTAAAGGTGGCTCAAGCTCGCAACGCTATCTAGAAATGAGCGTCTGCTCGTCAAATAATGCTAGTAATAGGCGCTGGAAGGCTATCTACACTACATCTACAAGCAAATCTATTACGGTAGACAACTCGTCACCAAACGGCAATATCACTATTCAGCCGAACACAAGATATTACCTTACAATGTATGCGACAAATGGTGCGGCAAGCACTGGTAATTCTTCGTTCTACGAATATACAACAAGAGCCAACGCGCCTACTATCTCACTAGGAGCGACTACAAGTTCAACGGCCACGATTAACTGGTCTACGACCGCAGATGGTGGCAAATATACTAAAAAGATTGAATATTCGCTAGATAACGGTAGCACATGGACTCAAGGTGCTACAAAAAGTGGTAGTACGGCTGGTTCTGGTTCGTTTACAATTAGCGGCCTTACGGCTGGCGCAGAATATACTGTTTTATCTAGGGTAACTACAGATGCAGGTAGTACGGCCGGTAACTCTATAACTATTAAGATTAGAAACAGATTCTACGGTTCTGTCAATGGACAGACTAAAGCAATTAAAAAACTATATTGTTCAGTAGGAGGTCAAACAAAAGAAGTAGTCAAACTTTATGGATCAGTTGGTGGAGTAACAAAACGAATCTATTAAAAGAAAGGAGCTTTATGGCAGCTATACAGCCTATCAAAACAAACTTAACGATCCAAAGGAAGCTATCTATTGCTGTAGGTCTCTTATCCTTTGCGGCCTTCATTATCCAAGGCTTATCTACTACTTGGGGATTCCAGGGAGTAGGCGAGCAGATAACCCAGACGGCGCTTCTATTCTCTGGCGGAATTAACCTATACTTCTTGGGTTCTACAACGCAAAAAATAACAGAGGAGAACAAGAAAAATGAAAAAGATAAGTAGATTTATTCTAAAAAACCTTCATTGGTTTATTGTAGCTTTCGTTGCATTACTCTGCACGATCTTCATCATTACTGGTACTAGAACGGAAAATGGGAGTATTACTTTAGACGGTAGCGATGCCAAGATTGAGGAATATACAAAGAAATTTATAGAGGACTCAAATGACGCCCTTTATCGTATCATGAACGAGGACGCGCCTACTGACGAGGCTACTATCAAAGCATTTGACGAGGTAGAAGGTTTAGGTGGCTCGGTAACGCTTGAAGTAGTAAAGAGCCGTAGATTACCAGATGGCGATACGGACAATGGTAAAGGCTGGCAATGCTCTAAATACACGGCTTATCTAGCCACAGGCCGAAGAGAGTATTCGTCTGCTCATCCTGATTATGGGCCAAGGAACGGCAAAGATATTGCGAAATGGCTCGTAGATAACTACGGTTGGCAATATACAGATAAACCAGTTGAAGGTGCCATTGGTTCTGGTGGTTTCAATACATTATATGGGCATACAGCAGAATTCTTATACTGGACCGGCAACAACACGGCTATGGTGAGCGACGCGAATTATGTGCCATTAACCGTTGCTACTCACAACATGAATGTATCCGGCTGGGTATGGGTAGTGCCAGGTGACTATACGCCAGATCCAGAACCAACTCCGACACCAACTCCAACCCCAACCCCAGAGCCAGTTTCAGGTGATATTTACTATGTCGTAAGAGTCGGTGATACTCTAGGCCAAATTATTCGCAACAACGGATATGTCGGAAATAAACTATTCGGAGATGACGGACTAGCCCAAGCAATAGCCGAAAGAAACCAGATTGAAAATCGTGGACTAATTTACCCAAATCAGACGATTGTTTTGTATCGCGACTTGCTGAACGCGTACTAATGATTTCGCTCTTCTCGCACCTTAATAACCACATACCCTAATAAACACACTCTTTAGGTCTTAAAACAAAAATCTCCCAAAAATGTATGACCTTGTTGCCGTGGGAAAGAGACACGGCAACTTCTCCTAGAACCGTGCTCTCTGCATGGTATGTTGCCTTTTCTCCATGCAGAGAATACGGCTTTAGACCGTATTGGAACATTAAAAACTTGCGAAAAATGTGGGAATTTGTCGAAAAATATGCGGAATTCTGTGATTTTTAATGGGTTGTAGCCAGTTTGAATAGAAAGGTGGGTAGTTGTCATGGCTAAGAAGAAAAAGCGCTATTTACGGCGGAATAGGAAGCAAAGAAGGTTACAAACGCAAAGGAGCGCATATGATCGTCATCATCTCTGCTTTATTAAGAGAAGGTGGAGCAATGGCTCTATCTACGCGCTTCGTCAATTCCACTACTGTATCATGCCGATACCGAGAGCAACTTTGCATCGCTATATTCATGAGAATATGGCTCATATACCGGTGCCATCCGAGCTAGGTGCTAAAGGCGCGTTGGAACAGTTGCGCTATCTTGAGAAATATGGCGCAATAAGCGACGATGATCCGATTGAGAAGCGTCTAAAACTACTCGCAGCGCTCTTTGATTGTATCGACCAGCCCACTGCTGATGGGTTCCGGACACAGCTCAATCTTGTTCGCAAGTTCTACGAAAAGCCCCCGCCTTAATGGCGAGGGTCTTTTTCTGTGATAATTATGATATAATAAAGTAAATGGCGATGCGTTGGTAGAAACGCATATGGCAAAATCTTTAGAGCAGTATGTCGCAGAAGCTACCCAAGCGTACGCTCCAGCAACCCAAGCAGTTCAGACGCAATTAGACGCTCTGCAAGGGCAATTAGATACTGCAAACGAACAGATTAACCGCAACTATGCTAGACAGCAAGCTGGGTTAAATACTGCTCGTAACCAAGCGGCAGAATCAGCCTCGATGCAGGCTGCGGGTTCTGGTGGATCGTTTGGCGGGCAGGCGAATATCGCAAATAGAAAATACTACGAACAATCATTTGTGCCGGCCGTAACTCAATTACAGACCAATCAGGCTAACGAATTGGCTACAGCCAAGCAAGAGAATGATAATAGGCGCACGAGCCTTAACTCGCAATTATCTAACCTGCAAGCGCAGGCTAATCAAGCGGCTCTCGCTCAATATTACGCAGATCTCGAAGCAGAAAAACAAAGGCAACATCAGATTGAGCTTCAGAAGATGCAGGCAGCGGCTCAAAGGTCGGCTGCGGCAGCTGCAGCAGGCAATAGTAACTCCCTTATTAGTGAACTTATGAGCAAGATGGGTAGTGGTAATCAAGGTAAGAACTGGAACTTTGGGAATGGTTATTACATCCAAGAGTTTGTAGATAATGCCGGAAATCATTATGCCAAATACTATGGACATGGCGACCAGGAAATGAACGCTGGCGACTTTGTTTGGGAGACTAACCAAAGTGGTACACCATGGAATATCTGGAACGATATTTGGAAGAATGGTGTAAATACTTACGGTATTAACTCTAACGATATTACGAAGTTAGGAGGTCGTTAAAATGTCACTTTACACACTTAAATCACAACAAGACATGGCAAAAATGCTGAGCGCGCCAAAATATAATCCGAACAGTCAAAATGTCTACAACGCAATTGGACGAGACGCTGGAGCAAATGCTGCCGAGACTAGCTCGTCTAGCACTTCGGTTTGGGATAATATCGGCAATTTCTTCAAGAATCGCGCATCTGACATCGAAAATGCCTTTGGCACGACTGGTGCAGCAATTGCTTCGCCTTTTGTAACCGAAGCTGAAAATCGCGCTATCGAAGAGCGTCAAGAACGCTGGAAGAAGCGTCTAGCAGATGTAGGCAAGAAATATGGTTTTGAAAGCACAAACGACTACTGGGATAAACTAGATGCCGCCGAAGCTTCTGGTAATACAGAAGAGTATAACAGATTGAACAGTATGACAGACCTCCAGGACGAAATCAAGCGAGTAGCAGCAGAAAACTCGGCAGAAGCAAGAGAAGCGTCCGAAAACTGGAAAGACTTTAGAGAAAATAATTACATCGGTAAGAAAATCAACGGTCAGACCAATGGGCAATTCGCCGGTTCGGCTATAAATACTCTGTCTACTGCGGCTGACCTTACTGGTTTGTCTGTCGGCCCTGTTGGAAATGCGATACAGGGTGCAGCTGAAGGCCTAGCAGAAGAGTTAAAAGCAAACGGTGGCAATGTTGATATATTCAGAGGCGAAGCATCTGGTTGGGATAACTTTAGCGGCGAGCAAGCTGCGAAGAACGCTATTGTGGGCGCTGCGACTGGTGCAGCAACTGGTGCCCTAAATAAAGCGATAAACGGTAAAATGTTAGCCAATGGCGGCAATTTATTCAAGGGCGGGAATAAGCTCACTCAAGCCCTCAATAATGCAGGAAGCAAAACGGCTCTTGGGCGCGGTGTTTCTACTATAGCTACTGGAGCTGGGCGAGGCGCACTTTCTGGAGCAGTTGGTGGTGCGACTGGCGCAGCAGTTTCGTCTGCTTTGAACGGCGAAGATGTTGGCACTGGCATCTCTAATGCTCTTCAGGGCGCAAGTAATGGTATAGCGGCTGGCGGAGTTATCGGTGGCACTATGGCTGGAGCTAACATGGTTGCGAATAAGATACCTGGAGTTAATAAAATTACCAATCTGCAAAGGCAATCGTCTAAGGCCGTGGATGACTTCCAAAATAGTGGTGATAATTTCAGAGAAAGACTATCTAATACATGGAACTCCGGTGATAGTAAAGTAGCCAATATGGCACAAAACTGGCAATCTGGTGGTGATAACTTCAGAGAACGACTAGCCACTACTATGGATTCGTTCAGAACGAACAGTCCAGCCCACTTTACACAGAAGAATTGGGGATTAGATAATGTACCGGAAGCTGAAGTAGCTACTCCAGAACCAGTAAGGGTTGCGCAACCTACTCCTGCCGCTGAGCCATTAGATAACTGGGATAAAATAGCTCGCGAAGGTGGGTACGAAAACTGGGATGCGCTCGAACAGCGCTTTATGGAGGCTAACCCGAATTACAAACCTACTGGAAACGATGCTGGTGCAGTCTTAGGATGGATGGACAACAACCCTGGTGATTACAATCCTAATGCGAGAATTGCAACAACAAATACTCAAGATACTACAAGCCAAGAACAAATTGCCAATGCGGAAAAAACACTAAAAACCTCTAGATCTGAAAAACTGAAGCTGAAAGCAGCGCAGAAGCTATTAGATCAGTATGGCACGATAGATAAACCAACCGCAAAATCCACCAACCCTGCAAAAACTGTTCAAGAGATTGCTGATGCTGGGCTCACTAAACCAGGTGAAGTAGAGATGGTTGCCAATAAAATCACAGGCACCGACGGAGAATTGCCAAAACTCGTTAAGAACATGCTGGCAAGTTCCGGGCCAGTAGATACTTATAGTGGCGAAAATGGAGAATTATTTGACGATTATATCAACCGGCAAATACAATTAGCTGGTCTCGATGGCATAAATGAAGGTAAGGCTGTAAAATCTCAGATAAATGCAACTTTGAAATCATTGCCGTCAAGAGCAGAAGGTAGTATAGACTTTACGGATAATGCAGCCGATGTGTTTGACGCGGTTCAAAAGTTAGAAAGCTATGCGGCAAACTATCGAGGCAAATCTGGTATGAATTACGGCACTACAACGCCAGACAAGCTTGCTGCCGCTAAGGTATTAAGTAATACTGCCTCGCTACTAAAAAATAGAGTCTTTGACGGAGCAGACGCTTCTACTGTGGTTACTCCAGAAGTAGTTTCAGAAATGAAGTCATGGGTGCCCAATAACAAGAAGTGGTCGGATTATGTGGATAATACTGTTGCACAGGCAAAAACTGGGCAGGATTTACGCGCAATACAAGCTCCATGGGTGAGGATGCAAAAGATTATAAACAATGGGTACGAAAACTCTGGTACCTACGGATCGCGTGTTGGAAATGCCGCTACGCTTGCCACTGCTCTTGCAACTAAAAACCCATTAAAGACTGTTAGTACGGCAGCCGTTGATGCAGTTGTGAATAGCAAGCCAGGTTTGAGGTTACAAGCAGCAGCTCTCAATAAGGCAGCTGATTTTGCTAGCAATGATACTACGCCTACAACAAATGCTTCTACAACGACATCCTCAACGGCGAATACTATCCCAGCTTCTATGATGCTCTACAATGCGATTGGTCGTGATAACGGTGAAGCAGCAAACCAATTCGTATTAAACGGTGGTTCAATAACCCCGACGGCAAGCACCTCTCTAGAGGAACTATCTTATAATAATCCTGGCTCAACTTCTCTATATGATTCGTATTATAGTACTCCCGCTACGAATACTGCTTACACTGGGGCCGATTTGACACAAGCAGGGCTTCTCGGCATCTTCGGTAATACAGGCAATTACAATATGGATATTATCGGTGGTGCAATGGAAATGGCACTAATGCGTGGTGATTCAGCTTCTTTCAATGAGCTATCGTCAATCTATAAGATGCTCGGTGCAAATCTTGCAGATTCCACATCTTCAAGTTCGTCTCAGACTAAATTGTCGGTTACTCAGCAAAGAGCAAATGCAGCTATGAACTCTCTACAGAGACTTGCCAACATGACTCCGGATGTAGGATACAACTTATCGGGTATTCCAGTTGTCGGAGATGTTGCGACCTTCGGCGGAAATGACTACGAGGGCGAATCTAAGAGCCTAGCGCAGCAGATTGGCTATATGGTATCTGGTGCAAATATCAAACCAGAAGAAGCATACAACATAGGCAAAGCCTATGTACCACAGCCATTTGACAGTAAGCAGACGCGCGAGCTCAAACTGCAACGAGCGTATGAGATTATCCGGCAATATCAGAATGGATACGGTGCGCAAGAGGAAGTGGCAGGAACATCTGTATAAATTAGAGCAAAACCCACACAATCTATGCGAAAGTGTGGGTTTTTGTGAGCTAGTTATTTTTAGTATCGAGGAAATTATTGAGGTCGTTTTGAACTGTCTCGTTCAAAATTTTAGTCGTATCCTGATCTTCTTTTTTGAATATGTCGGGCTGAGTAAGCTGCTCTCTCATTGTAAAGCTTTTGAAGATTCGGCACATTGAGATAATGTCCGTAGTGTCTAATAAGCTACGAGTTGTTACTGAATGTTCTGCTCCGTCAACTACAGCGCCTGCGAAAGCGCTAAGAAACTCCTTCTTGTTCTTCTCGGAGGCCTTACTCCATGAGTATGTGATTAGACGNNTGTGCGCGTTAGCTCTTCGATAATGACTTTAGCTTTATTATTTTTGATGATTAGACTTACGATTGCACAGACTGCAACTATTATTATTCCCCAGAATATCCAAGCTTCAATATACATTTTTTGTTTCCTTTTTATTTTAATATGTTAATACTTATATTATAACATAGTATTTTGAATTCCTAAAGTCAGGAACTTAATGTTNNGAATAATGTGATTTTTTGCCAAAAATCTGCAAAAATGGACAATAAACTGCGAAACTTCCGTTTTTTGTTAATTTGACAAAATTGTAAAATATGGTTGGTTTTGAAGCAACCACGAAACAACTAAGTCTGAATAAATATGAAGTCGTTTTGGTTTATCGTGCCGTTTAGCGCTTCTATTACATTTTTGACCTTGGTGATTGCTATTACTGGCTTACCATTGGTCCTAAACCCGATATAAATGCGCGGAGTATTAGTTGGATCGCTTAAAACAATGCCATATGTGCCATTAGAAAGCTTACCGGTCTGAATAGCAACGCCAACGCTTTGCATTATTGTTCTACTTTGGTTTTCAGAGGCGATTTGCTGAAAACTACGGTTAATCTGGCTTACGGCAGATTTTAGCCCAGCTTCGCTTGATATTGGAATATAATTTAGTGGCATTTTCCTCCTTATCTAATTCGTTGCGATTGTACGCTAAGAGTATGGCTCTTCATGTTTACTGGCTCAAAGGCGGCAATATGTTGGTAACGGATTTGGACGCGCCTAAACTCACCGTGCACTATTGGGATCGTAGACAGTTTAGTCGGGGTGATAATGTTGCCATAGCTGGCCGGATTATCCCATACATAGTGCTCGTCTAGGATTGTGTCGTTGTACAGGTTGATGGAGTAGGCATATTTGACATTTTCAGAGAAATCAAGAGCATATCCACATTTGACAGTATATGGGTTTGGTGTTTTGGCGAATTCTGGGCGCCACTTTGTAATTCTGTGTAATTGGCTTGGTGTTCCAAAATGTAGATATGAAGTCTCCAAATTGAACGCAATTGGTGCGCCAGCGTCTGCATATTCATTTGTTTGACCTTCATAGGTAAATAGTGTGCCGAAGTGATTAGAGCCACAAATTAAGCGGTTTGAAGCAGTCTGACGGCCTATTGCCGAGCTTACTGGAAGTCCAGTGTCAAATGACTCCCAAAGTTTTAAGTTAATGTTATAAACAAGGCATGAATCGTTGGATATTCCATTGCTAGAATAAAATACATAGAGGCGGTTGCCGTAGAGCTCTAGAATAATGGATGTTTTATCTGGAATAGCGTCGTAGGTAGTCTGAATCGTGTTTTGAGTGAGGCTAGTTTCAGTAGATCCGTCGAACATGTAAATGCCATCGTCATTGGCGTAGAAGGCATAGTTCAAGTTACAAGTAACTGACTCTTGACTAAAGGTACCGTGCTGGGCTGGCGATGCTTGTTGTGTCCAAACATCTGCTGTTTGACTGAACATGTAATATTTGTTTCTGCGTGTTAGGAAGAACACTGCGCCACCTAAATTGAACATTGCGGTCAATGGGTCGCCAGTCTTAATGGCTGGGAAATTCTGGCGGAAATCACGATCAAATGAGTCGTAATTGTTGATCGCTTCGGCTGCGTGCGAGATACTTTGTATAGTCACATCATTGCCAGAAATGGTAGTAACTTTGCCGTAGTCATCGCTTGCGTCTACTATAATATCACCAACTGCTAGATCTGCTACTAGATGCGAAGTCGTCGTAGCTGTGAGTGTGCTTTTTGCTACAGTTACGGTGGAAGTCGTGCCTATTACAAAGGACGGAATATTGCCGGTAGTGGAGAAGAGGGCAGTCGGGGCGTACTGGAAGCCATAAGGATAGGTCCATACAGCTTGGGTGGTCGTATCTGCATCAAAATAGATCAGGTTGTCTTGGGTGCCTGGCAAGATATTAGAGGTATTTATCTCAAGATCTACTCCAGTCTTTAGGTCTTTCGTGGTAATAGCCGAATCACTCCAAGTAGTTGGGTCAATCAAGTGCGGGCTTTCTAATCCATCAGTATAGCGAATTTGGTTAACATTTTGTGAGAAACGGACCTTTTCAACATCGGAAGGTAATACTCTGATTAGCTCAATTGTGCCAGAAGAATCCATGCGGTATAGTGTGGTATTGCCAGTAGTTGTTTTGAAGGCAAATAATACATTTATTACTCCGTCTATGTTTGCTTCAAACAGGCCAATCACTTTACCGGAAGTCGCAATATTGACTCTAGCCATCATTTCGCTTTGGCTGTCAGTTGGCACTGCAACATTAAACTTTTCCACACCATCACCTTGTGTGGATAACTTTAGCGTTAGGTTGCCGGTCGGCGCATCTTTGAAGATAAACTCTCTGCTTTCTGGGGTAGTAGTTAGGTCCTTAACGCAGGAGGAAGCTACAGTCTTTTCGGTATCATTATCTACGAGCGTGGCCTGTAGCACACCATAACCGGTTGCGTCTGTACTGGCAACGGTCAACTCTATCGAATATAGCGCAGTATCTGTTGCGGTGATTGTGATAGGCAGCGTAATACTTTCAGCTGACTTCATCGTATAATCGCCAGTGTAGTTGTCGATCAGCGTAGTTTTGCCGATTGGTTCGTTCATAGTGGCAAGTCCACGACGCGTCTTATATTCACCGATACGGTCAAATCTGGCGTTTTCGGCCAAGTAGATCTCATCATAATCCATAGTGTCGTTTGGCTTGTAGGTATAAATACCGGCCGCGAAGTTAGTCGTCGTAGGCGCCGATTTTCTAGTAGACAGGCTAGGGATTGTTTTTTGCTTTGTAAATAGTGATTTAGCCATTGTAATTGCCTCCAAATGGTAGTTTTGCGCGATTGCTGGCCGACAAGTTGCCTGGGCCATAGCGAAGCTTCATATTTACGAGTAGCTGTTCCATTTGGTTTTGGTAAATTTGGGCATAATCAAAGTTATCTCTGCGTTGTTCAGCTCTATAAAGCGCTCCGAGCAGTAGAGCTTCCATAAATTCAGCCGGGATTGCCGGTTTGTCGTCATTTTCTACCATTGGGCGTGGATTTGCTAGGTATAAGTGCATAATCTCATAGCCGTCATTATCGGTATTTCCGTTAATCCGGTAAAATAGAGTGCGGCCATATTTGGTATAAACCATGCTTTTTGCTTCGGTGTTCTCAAAATAGTCGTCTGGAGACACAAATTCTAATTCGTGCCTTGGTTCATCATCTTTGCGAGCAAAAATGTGGGTTGTGGCAGCATATCCCAACGGCAAGTTGATCTCGCCTTTTTCGTCTGCAAAATAAGTGTCCACTCTCTCCATGAACGGATACTTTTCTTCGCCAAGAATTTCATCTTGGGCCTGGTTTAGAAATGTTTTTAGGCTATCTTCGTCATATTCTTCGTCCTGTAGCCTGCTTTGGAGGATCGTAATAAGATTTTCGAGCGTGTAATCCATTTCAGATTCCAACGCATCGCCATTTACTTTATTATATCATAAAAGAGTGTTGTGGCATCATGGTATAATTAGAGTGGTCCGTGGGGTTTACCCTAAAACCGCCTAATTTCTTTCGGACGCAAAGGCTGGAAACGGACCTTTTTTGTTGTCTCTGTAAAACTGGGGTTGCAAATTTAGGTATTACGGAGTATAATTAAAACAAGCAACTACGACCCCCAGCCAAAACTGGGGATCTTTTTTGTGTCAAAATTGGGTGGTTTTTAAGACAAAGTTGTGCTATAATAAGAAATGCAAATGTTAGCCTCGTTATGAGCGAGGTTTTTGTAGTAATCAAATCCTCGCGTAACGACGAGGATGTTTTATTTGCGTCCGAAATAAAATATCCACACAAACATTAGACACACAGAAGGACTGTGGACGAATCCTTTTGAGTGCCAGAAAACAGGAGGTAATTTATGGGAAGGCCAGAGTTAGCCAAAGACATCATTGACAAGGATTCTTTTCTAAAGAAAAGATCATTGACAATGATAAAAGCAACCAAGCGAAAAAAGCTCTGTAGCGATGTAGAAGCCGAGAATGGTGCGGAGCGATATGTTAGGATATTTGATGCACCGGAGTGTCGGCTATTTTTCTTAAAAGTAATGTATCATTTACCTTATGATGAAAGAGAACGGATAAGAGAAGCAGCGCTAAAAGGAAAAGTTAAAAATCCTAAAAAATATTTCACCTATTGTGCTAAAAGGTCGTTAGAAAAGTTTGGCTATTAGTCTGTCATCCCCACCAATATCAGTTAAAGGGTGGGGAGGAGTAAAAATGAGGCTTAAACAAGCTTTTATTGACTATCGGAAGCACGAAGTCATGGCGATGGGATATTCGCCGAATACAGCAAAATCATACATTTATGCGCAAAAGGCTGCGCTAAAATACTTTGGAAACATTAGGGTATCGGCCATAGATGTGGATAAAGTGCACGACTTCTACTTATACCTAGTAGAAACAAGAGCAAAAGATACGGCCAGAGGTTATTTATCAAAATTAAGGGTAATCATCAAGTATTGTCGCGGAAGAGGCGAAAAAACGATGGATCCAGAGCAGATAAAGATACCTAGAGCAGAGAAAAAGGTCGCGCGTTTTATCACAGCTGATGAGTTTAATATCTTCGTAGATTGTGCTGGCAAACCAATAAGAGGGTACCCCAACATAAACAGAGTTAGAAATGAGTTGATTGTCTGGATGCTCTTCATTACTGGTATGAGGGTAAGTGAATTGTGCGCTCTAGACCGTGATTCTATTCGTGATAGGCAATTTACCATTGTGGGTAAAAGCAAAGATCCACGACCAGGCTATATTACAAGAGAGGTGGAACGGATGATAGCCAGGTATCTAACCATGCGAACAGACAATAACCCAGCACTGTTTATTGCTAATCAAAATGGCGAGCGTATTAAGCCACACAATATACAGCGCATCTTCCGGCGTATCTCTAGTATTTCTGGCATCTATTCCGTAACGCCGCATACCCTCCGTCACTCGTATGCTACCTATCTTGTAGAGCAGGGCACAGATATTCGATTTGTGGCTACTTTACTGGGGCATCAGAGCTTACAGACCACTCAAAAATACACTCATGTGCGCGATTGTAGACTGCGAGAAGCCTACGAAAGCGCGATGGAGAGTTATTGAAAAAATGCTCAAAGTTTGGTATAATTAAGACAGACTCGTAGTTGCTGGTTAAAAGAACGAAAATGAAGAAAACCGTTTACAACTACTAGACTGTGGACTCATAGCTCAGTTGGCTAGAGCGCGCGATTCACATTCGCGAGGTCGGAAGTTCAAATCTTCCTGGGTCCACCAAACATTAAGAGTATTG
>LXOW01400411.1_pt1 | contig 32340 bp, 35 predicted proteins | sample 1368591 | NCBI WGS metagenome assembly LXOW01 (sample SAMN04884650, study PRJNA319009) | bovine gut metagenome | isolation source: Cow rumen | host: Bos taurus | place: Italy: Legnaro (PD) | collected 2014-07-09
CAACGAGGTCAGTCTTCTTGTTAGTAACAAATGTATTAGCCATGATATATAACTCCTATAAATTAGCCTCTAGGATGCTGTCTTAAATAATTGTTCCAATATGTTGCGTCTTTAACAGCAGGCGTAGAGGAAGTGTTGTTTGAAATTTGTTTGCCGATGACAGGAATAGATGGTTTCTGTTCAACAGGCTTGTCTGGCTTTGCATGATGCTTCTCAATGATGTCATCTGCAATCTTCTCAATATTCTTCTTCAATGAATCTTTATCAGTTGATCTGAATAACTTTGAGAGAACTGCATTGTTGGTCATCAATTCTTTCATGACGATTGGATATTCTGGCATAGTAGACAAGTAATTAAAGACCACTTGATCTTTGTCAACTTCTGTCACAGCTTCATAGAAAGCTGCACCATTCTTTGCAATTAGATCGTTGTATTCTTTACGTTCTTTCTCGTCAGGATAGCATGCTGCTACTCTACGCTCATCTTCTTCCAAGTCATACTTCAACTGTTCTTCTTTGTCCATTTGTTTGATATGCTTGATTTCATCTTGCATATCTCTTTCTTTGAACTTCCAATTGACGTATTCGTCAGTCTTGATGTTGCCTTGATCATCTTTGAAATGTTCAGGCTTTAAACCAGATTGTTTAGAGATAATATCTTCGAGCTCTTTGATGCGAGCTTCATATTTCTCTTTCTGTTCTTTACGTTTCTTCTTCTCACGAATGAAGGCGTAATCACGTTGATTATCTTTCACTTCAGACTTTGTTTCAACTACTTCTTCTTTAGGTTTGTCATCACCTTTAGTTTCAGCAGGTGTTTCTGTCTTCGGCTCTTCACCAATTTCTTTATCAGAGTTATTAGCTGGTGCTACTTTAACTTCTTCCGAGATTTCAGGATTGACAGGTTCTTTACTTTCTTCGGATTGCTTGCCTTTAAGGTTTGCAAGATATTCGTTTGCTTCTTCTGTAGTCATTACGGTGACTTTCCTTATACCAGTGTGTTGCGACTAAAGTCGAGATGCACCACTGTTATGCATCGTATAGTAAATAATTAGTTAAGCGCTATAATTGCCTTTGATATAATTGTTGAAATATTGTCCCATAGATGGTGAATTTAGCCAATCTGCGACTGTATTTGGGTCCATATTAGCGAAATTATAGTCTTTATCGCCCATCTTAACAATTAAATAGTTCGATGAAGGATCATAATCGAAATTACCAATCCATGACGAAGATTGAGATACAGCTCTACGAGGATCTGCATCTAACCAATACTTGGGATAAAGTCTTTCATTATCTTCAGCTAACTGTTGTAATTGCTGCATAGCAATAGCTTTAGCAGCAGGTGGAAGATTAAGAAATGCTTGATATTCAGGCAATTTAGTAATATCAAGCAAATCATCATGTTCTTGCTGAGTCTGTCTTTCAACAGCCTTTCTTTCACCCATCTTTAAAGCATTGCCTGCTAATGAAGAATCGCCATTGTAAACTTGAAAGTGCATTTATGCTCCTTTGACAATGCTAGCAATTAGTTTGTCATGTTCAAGGTTAGTCTTGTTCATTTCTTTCTCAGCTTCGAGAGTAAGCTTATCATTCTGTTGAGTAATGTCAGCTTGTGCTTTGACAGAATCAAGACCAAGCTTAGCTTCTTCGATTGCAACCTTATTAGCTTCAGAAATCTGGAACTTATTGAAGTCTAAGATACGAGCTTCTCTATTGTCCAACATAGCTAACTGAGTAGTATTCAACTGTTGTCTCAACTGTTCGTTCTCTGCTTTCAACTTCTCCATTTCATCCAATGTAGCTTCAGTCTGAGCTTGCATCTGTTTCATCAAATGAATTGCAGTTGGATCTTGTGCTTCAGTAACGAAGTTAACATCAGGTGGTAAGTTAGCAATAATGTTACGAGAAAGTTCATCACCTAAATCATTCTTCAAGCTATCAGCAAAGTACTTAGCAATCAATGGCTTCATCGTGTCAGGCATAATAGTTGCCAATGCAGACAATTCTTGACGAATCTTCATTTCACGAGTAATGACATTAGGACCATTCTCTAATGTGAACTTCAAGTCTTCACCATTGTTAACCATTTGAATGATAATCTTTGCAACCATACGAACAGCTTTATAAGCATTGTTGTAATAGTTTGCTGTATTACTTTCTTTCGAAATTTGCTGTCTTAAGATTTCAGTAGCAGTCTTCTCTGGTTGAGTATTTGTAATGCCTGTTAAAGGAATACCCATAGTATCTTCCATGAGCATTCGACAAGTAGTAATAGTATTCTGTAAATCACCTGTCTGGAATGATTCAGTAAGAGGTACAGGCTGATGTTCACCTTTCCACAATACTGCCACTGCATCATCTTGGTTAGCCATTGCTAATGACTGTTCAAGACCATCGATAGCATCAACGTGACACATATAGGATGCTTTAGGACTTCTACCACAACGTTCAATCATTGTAGAATAAGCAATGTTAGCACCTAATTCCAACGATAGTGTTTGCTGAATAATGCCATTGTAATTGATTTGATTACGTTCATAGATTTCATTACCAGCAATACGAATGATTGGAATGATGTGAACTGGCAATGTTTCTTGTCTTACTACTTTATCGCCTACGATCTGGTAGTAGTTAACAGTGCCGGCATCATTCTTCGTATAGTATGAAATTTGTGCGATGTTATCTTCTGGTACATCCCATTGCTGTAATAGTGCGAAATTGATGTAGCATTGTGTACGAGGATATGTAGCAGGAGCAACATCATCACCATACAATCTACGAGCTTTCTTTAATGGAATGAAGTTAATGATAGCACCTTCTTCAGCATCAGAACCTTCAACAGTAGCACACGATGGATCGAATGCAACAGCATCAATATGAGATGCACTTTCGAGTATGATCTTTGGCATACCAGTTAGTTCATCTTCAACAGTTGTTACAATCAAGAATCCATAACCTGTAAGCACAGATTTACGGAATGCATCGACAATAGCTGATTTACTATCATTATCACTTTCAACTGTATCGATAACTTCTTGTATTTCACCAAATGCTCCTTGCTTATTAACCAATTCAGTATGCCAAGGAGAATTTGAAATAGGAGATGCAATGGCATTGCACATTACATTCCAGTTATTCATAGACAGATTTACTCTGTTCTTATTTCTGCGATATTTCTTTCTGAAATCGTCTGTCCAGAAATCGCCAGAATACAGATTCAAATCTCTAACTGCACGACTAATTGTTGCATTGAATCTGATATCTGACTTTCTTAGAAACGAATTACATTGTTCAATTATTGGATCCATTTGAACCTCTTATAGTCAATAATTAGAGTTGATCAATATCAAAGTAAAGTTCATCACCAGCTAGATGGAAATCGAACAAACCAGCACATACAGGCATATTCTGAATATCCCAAGTAAATGGAACGCCATAAGTCTTCTTCATAGAAGATAGGTTAGCTTCACCTGAAACTTTATCCATCAAGAATACAGTCAAACCACCAGATGCACCTAAGCCTCTAGCCATAGTATTAACTACAGTATGAACTTTAACTCTAACATTAGTCGTTCCAATAGTGAATAGTCTAACTTGACATGCATAAGCTTCTGGATGAGTTGTTAAAGTATATATGTAAGCACCTGTATTACCTGTAATAGGTGATACGCCAGATGGATGTTCATCGTCGATAGGATAGATAATTGGAGCAACTACGCTGTTATTGAATGCCATTGTACCGGTATTGCCTTTGTAAGTGTAGATGTTGTAGTTATCGTATATGCTTGACAATGAATTATGAATAGTAATTGGTTCAGCAGAAAGACCAATGTTATCAGTAATGCTTAATCCTCTTACGAGATCTTCCAATGCAATATGTGGATCTTGATAGTCGATAGTACCTATTTCAATATTACCAGCTACGAAGTTATTAACAAAGTTACCAGAAATAATACGATGCACATGATAAATCGTATGTTCGCCTGTAGCAGTTGGATCGGGATCAACTGTTATTTCATCAGGCTGATTGATACCATACACTTGAATAGTATTAGCAATGTTACAGTCTTTAACATCAGCATAGCCACAGTGCACAGGCACACTAATAGCAGAATTATACAAATATGCATGTTCAGCATCAAATGAGCCAGTACCAATAATACTACCATTCTGACAATTCAAGTTAGCCAAGCTGATTCTATCTTGTGTCACATTGATAGTAGAATCTTGAACACGAATAGAGCAACCTGTAACAGCAGTATCAGCTAATGTTACAACCATTTCAGAATTCTTAAAGACGTATGTATTGGCAGCTTTACCTTGTAATGTAATTGCACCTGCACAGTTCTCAATGTAGTAAGTATGAGGATTGTCAGATTCTTTCAATTCAGCATTAGCATTTGCAGATTTGTAGTTTAGCAACCATCTATCTGTATCAACAATATTCTCCCAAGGATTCTGCTGTGTAAGCATTCCTTCCCAGTCATAGTTGATTTGCTGTTGCTGATCTTTAATGCGAAGCCACATTAATTGCTTATGTTCGAAATCATTGAAGTCTGCAATACAGTTTGTATCAACATGAATGAATGGTGAACCATAGAACATGTCTTCTGTCAACTTACAATTTACAAAGTAACAACCTGCGGTAATGTTATTCTTAGAATTGATAATGCAGTTTGTAAATGACGAAATACTATTCAATGCTTTATTGAGATTTACTGTACAATTTGTAAATGCACATACTTTATCACTTGTTACATTCAAATCAACTAAGCAATTCGACAAAGTAGTGTTATAGAAATAGTCATTATTGTCAACTATAACATGTTCAGGATTGATAAATGCATAAGCACCCCAAGATGTCTTAACATTCTTAGTTGCTAGATTAGTAGCATGATTTGCAAATAAAGGATCACCATTGAACTCAGTTGTCCAAATATTAGATGTACCATTGTCGAGGAATGTCACATTCTTAGCGATATCAACAATAGGTGTAGTGAATGACAAGTTATTGTACTTGTAGTATTTGTAATCACCATTTGCTGAGAAATATGGTCTGATATTAGATGCATTACAATAGTCAATCCATTGTAACATGCGTGCTGTATCGCCAGTGAAGTTTGTAGTATTCTGTGGGAAGATACCGTAATGTCTGCTATCGCAATGTTCAGTTGGTTTGACCATCTTCCAACGACCAGTTAGAAGTGCTGTAGATTTGATTACTGCACCATTGTCATCATTATCTTCTGATTGCGCATACCAAATGTAGTTGATTGGTTCTTTATCACCACATGCGTTATAACCTAACAAAGTAATAACTTTGTAACCGTTGATTAAAGGCACTGTCGAAACATCTAATGCTCTCAATTCTGCAATAGTATTGACGCATGTTGCAGCATTAGAAGTTAATTCGAAGTGCGTATCAAGAATACTTTCAGATGTGTATTGCAATGCCCATTTGGTATCATCAGAAATGTCAATGTCGTGTTGATTTGACCATACACCATTACCAATGTATTTGTAGAAATAGGCAACAACATCAGTATCAACGAAGACCTGATGTTCTGTTCTACCATATTCGTCAGTCAAGATTGGATTGTTTAATGCAGTTCCATCACTATCGTAGATAGGAGCAGTAGTGTTACCATCTTTGACATTGAACATAATGCAGCCGTGTAATGGCTTGCTATTATTGTCTTTGTATCTTAACCAGTTGTCGAAATTTCTCATTATTTACCTGCTTTCCACTTCTCCCATGCAGCTTTAATCAATGGACTGTCTTTAGCTTCAGGAGGAGGATTCTTAGTGTTCCATAACAATGAATAACTAGAAATCATTCTGTCGATAGTATCTTCTTTCTCTTTCTGTCTCAATGCAGTTTCAACAATATTAGGTTGATTGCCACGACCTCTTGCTGTGTTAATGCTTTGGAATGCTGCTTGTCCTAAACCACCAGTATTAACAGTTTGCGCAAGTCTATTAAATCCATATTCTAGTTTGTGTAATGGATTTAATTCGCTAAATGGTGTATAACTTAAAGTCATCTTCTTATAAGCACCTGGGTCTGGATCAACAACTAAATCTGGTCTTCCTTTAACTTCAGCAGCTTTGTTAAATCTTGTACGTGTTGGTTCAATCATGCCACTATATTTGTTTGCTACAGTTTGAATATCACTTCTTACTATAGGACGTTGAGTACCAAATGCTTCGACTAAAGGAATTAGCTTAGTCTTTAATTCACTTTCAGGCATTGTCATCACAGTCTTATAAAGCTGTGCGTCATCTTTAGCAAATTCAGATCCGCTATATAACACATTACTCAATTTATCGAGACCTTTCTCAATATTCTTAGTTTCATCTGCTAATGCTAATGCTTCACCAACTTTAGGATCAGTAGCTAATGATGCAATTCTTTGTCCTCTCTTTGCATTTGCCAAGAAAGCAGCACCTAAATTAAAGCCTAAATCTTTAACAGCATCAACACCAACTTCAGACCATTCTTTCTGATATGGACTGTCTGTTACTTTGTGTGCAATATCTCTGCTTGTACGAATAGCAGGACCAATTGGTGCAAATTTGACAAATGGCATAGCATCAGCAACACCACCTGCAATACCAGTTGCTAAATCAGCTTTAGCACCTGTAGATGAACCAACAAATCCAGGAGCATCTTTACCAAAGATAGCTTCTTGAGGTGCATCAATATAACGCTGCTTCTCGTAATCAGATGCTAGAATATTTCTTAGAAAGCCCCAATTACGACCAGTAGTATCAGCTGGATCATTAATATCTACGTATGTACCTGCTACTTCTTGTTCACGTCTCTTTCTTGCTGCTTCAGCTTCTCTTTCAGCTTCATATTCAGCTTTATAAGCATTAGATTTGTCGAACCATTCTTGCAAATCTTCTTTGTTTAGCCATGGATATTCTTGCTGTAAAGATAGAAATCTTGCTTCAGTCGGAAACTTACCTTCAAGTTGCTGCCAAATATTAGCTTTGATACCAGCTTTATCACCAACAAAGTCTGACACATTCTTGTATTTGTCAGTGAACTTTGTATAGTGTTCAAGTTGACTATAGTCGAAATTATCTGGATCAGCTATGAACTGTGCAGCAAGTTTAGGAGCAACTTCTCCTATCTTGTTAGCCATTGTTTGAATTTCTTCTTTAGTCATTACTTCCTCTCTAGATGAGCGTTATTTGGACCTTCATATACAATCTTATATTTCGTTGGATCGTATACGCCTGAACGTTGCCATTCGTCATTTGCTTTCTTAAGAGCAATTGCTGCTAATGCTTTACCTTCTTCTTCTGTATAGCCTTTGTTCTTAACTCGTTGCAAATAGTCATTCTTTAAAGCTTCATCCTTGATTTGCTCAATCAATCCCATAGCTTTATTTCTATTTGCATTATTCCATGTGCCATTAAATATTGTATCAACTTGTTTAGTTATTTCTGCATTATCAAATGCTGGTGTAGCAGCAGTTGGTTGAGTAGTCTGTCCACTAGCTTCTGCTAAGAATGCTTCACTAAATTCAGGTACTTGCTGTACTTCTTGCTTAATACCAGCTTTCTTTGACCAATAGTCTACATCGAACTGTGCATCTGCTACTGCTTTCTTAAGCTGTTTATTATTCGTATTATTTGCATATTCAGTCTTTGCAAGTTCTAATGCAGCTTTAGCTTTCTGATAACGCAACTGATATTCATCTTTCTTATCTTCAGCTGCAATTTCTTTATTAAGCTTAGCAATGTCCATTGTGTTCTGTCTGTTAAGCTTATTCTCAGCTTCTTGGAACTTCTGCTGTTCTTTCTGACGTTCCAATGCTTCTAATGCTCTCTTCTCAGCTTCAGATGCTTGGAATGCTTGCTGTTGTGCAATCTTGTCTTGATCGTAATAGTTACCAGCAATCTTGAACATTGCATCCTGTGCTACTTTGCCAGAATTAGCTACTGCATCACCCCAGTTCTTACCCATCTGAGCTACTCTATCGTAACGATTCTTTAGATAGTTAGCTTTGTTCTGCAATGCAGCCTGTAGCATTCCACCATAGTTAATGTTATCACGTGTATAAATTGGCATATATTCTCCTTAGTAGAGTCCTGCAATAGCTGAAGCATAACCAGCTTTAGCATTCAATCTATCTTGCTGTGCTTGCATTACGTCAGACATCTGACTATCTCTTGTATTGTAGTAGTCTTGAGCAAGATCGCCTTGTAGACCAAGCTTGTATTCAGTGCCAGAACGAAGAGCATTCAATCTATTCTGGTTGTTCTGTATTGCATCAATGTATTTCTGATATGCGAAATTTCTATCATCACGGTAGGCTTCCTGAGCAGTTCTATACAATTCATCACTCTTCTCCGCTGTTCCTTTAGCGATATTAAGAGCTGCACCAGTTCCTCTTCCAAGACCAGCACCAGCGGCACTATGCTGGATAGTATCACGCGTATCAGCAATAATCTGTGAGTAGTAGGGATTTACGAAATCTTCTTGTGTCTTATCATAGTCAAAGTTACCAACATCTGCTACATAATCTTCTGGATTGTAGCCTTGAATAGCAGCTTTATACTGATTGACATCTTGTTTAGTTCCTAAAGAACCACGTGTTGCATAATATTGATTGATCTGATTGATAAGCTGTTGATATTGTGTGTCAGTAATCTGACCTTGCTGCAATAGTTTATTAGCAGCGTCTTTACGAGCATTAGCTTCTCTTTCAGATGCTTTGTCTGCATAATAGCCAGAAATTGCTGCACCACCAAGTTGTCCAGCTAATCCAGCAGCAGCTCCAGCAATAATCAAAGGTACCATGATTAGTCTCCTATAGTTTAATAAATAGCCTTAATTCCACTTCTGTAAGACGAGTATGCCGAAGCCTGTGACATCTTTAGGAATGTTGCAATTAAGTGTTGAATTTGTAATCTTTATTCTTTGTCCATTCGATAGTTGAACAAATCCATCATATACAGTTGGTAGTTTCTCATTAACATACTTTGCACCACTTTGAAGATTGATAATGAGCAAGTTCTTAATGATTGTGAATGTAGCTTTACTATCACCTAACTGACCATACTGTCCTTTAATGCCTTCGATGTTCTGATTTGATGAGTCGTATCGTATTACTTTGATATCGATCATGCTAACCCCTTAGCTTGTTTACGTTTAGCCCAAGCTGCTTTCATCTTCATCTTTGCTTCTTCAGAGTGATGTCTACCAGCAAGCTTCTTTGACATATACTGTTTATGTTCATCAGAATGATGCTTTCCTTTAAAGCCATAACTATTTCTTGGATGATGTGCTTTAGATTCTTCTGATTCATTTAACATGTGTAATCTCATGTGTTCTGAATCAGTAATCGGTATAGTCAACTTGAAAGCGTCATATATGCCTAATTCGCATAATCTCTTTACAGAATTGTGAATTGTTCTAAATGTACCATCTTCATTTGGCCACAATATAATTTCTAATAAATGGTGTCTATGTATCTTCATTGTTACCTCGGTATTATTTATTAGAACAAGCTACAAGGCGACCATTCAACTTGTAAATTCTCGATGGCAAACGGAATTTCTTCAGTAGTTGATACTTCTAGTGTAAAGAATCTACCCATACCACAGCCATAAATGTTAGTTTCATATTCGTATTGGCCAATCTTTCCAGCGTATGCATCCTCATAGTCACTCCACGTAGATCCATCCCATGAGTATCTAAATGATATTCTAGGATTTAACTCATAGTTAGTATATTGATCATTAAATGAGTGTTGACCATTATTAGTAACAAGACGCAACATATCGATATAGAATGGACAGTCTTGAGAAGTTAGAACACCACCTCTACGAATCTTCAACATAACTCTTCCATCATGTTCTGAGTATTTATTCTCGTCCATGTAGCAAAGAGCATTAATTGTACCCACATATACTTTGTTATATGCAAATGTAGCATGATTATAACGCCAGAATGTTAATCTATTGTCATCATCATAGCTTGCTCTATAATGCCAAGCTTGTTCTGTAACGTCATATACGTATGTCTTCTTACTATCTTCGAATGTTAAAGAATAGAATACATGCTGATGTTCTTGCCAAATAGATGCATAAGCGTTATGTGGATTGATTAACTGAGTAATTTCACGTTCAATATCTTGTGTAGAGATACGTGTAATCTCAGTATCTTTAATCATAAAGACGCCATTATCACCGATATCAGAAGAGCCAAGCCATAGAACGGTGTTTCCAAGCATGGCCAAAGAGTTTGGAGCTTTAATGCCAATGTTACCAGCTGCGTTGTCTGGAGATGAGAAAGGATTGTTCTTATCGTCATTGTAAGAGAATACCTGCCATGATCTTTCACCGAAAGTATATAGCTTAGAACCATTCGAACATAGTGCAATTGTATTATCAGGACACCATTCAGAGTATGTAATGAAACCATATTTAGCGTATTCTACTGTACCAACTCTGAATACATCGTATTTCTCTGGATCGTCTGAAGCTGTACCATCGATGAAGTCTTTGTATAATGTGTAGTAACTGTCGTGTATTTCACCAGCTTTATATTGTTCTTTCGTAGCATCATCTAGTGACATCCACCATGTGATGAAGTTGTTACGCAACATATAGAATGAAGCATCTTCACTGTCTTCAATTTCAAATGGATATTGATACGATGTATAGAATGCATCAGTACCTGCATCGTTAACAATCAAATAACCATACAAATAAGCACAGTGAGTTGGCTTGATGTATGTATCAGTTGAATTTACTCTTAATGGTAATTGAATAGCACGAAAGTCTAATTGCTGATCACCAACAGACAAACCTGTGTTAACAGCATATACGTTATAACCATCCACAATAATCAAATGTGGATGTGCAGAACCATAACCACCAGTTTCAGTCATGTGACATTCTGAACCATAGCTACCAAGCTGAGCAATGAATGATACTTCATTGTCTTCATTGATTAGATATAAGTTTCTATCGAATACTGCATATAATACCGGTCTGTTATCATATCCTCTTGACACTCTATACATGCCACGACATTGACCAGCAATATTAGCAGCTAGTACTTCACCTTGACATGTTCTCATAACTAATGAAGTAGAGTGTTCAGTTGGATTCTGTCTTTCCAAGAACATATTAGTAGATTCACCCAAACCTACCTTTGCAAGATTTGAGTGAGTAATGCTACCAGCAATGTTCTCAATAAGTTTGACTTTAGATGCCATTATAGCCAGCCTCCAGAAATCAATTCATTCTGTGTCATTCTTCCGTTATTGAAGAAATCGTATGGTTCTCTCAATATCATTCTTGTTACAGCTTTAGGCGTACGTACGTTATCGACCAAAGTCTGTACTTCTAACTGAAGACGTTCCATTTGTGTTTCATCTAAACGTGGATATTCCAGTGCAAGCTTATGAGCCAATGCTACAATCAATAGTTCGATGTAGTTGTCGGGAATGTATAGATCATCATCTAAATCAAAGTCTAATGACTCATTGTAGTTAATCTTCAATCTGTAATTCTGCTTTGCAACATTTGGCTTCAATTGAATTAGCCATTCACCTTCAGATTTCTGTATCAAAGTGTATACAGAAGCGTCATTGTAATAGTTATCAAATTTGTATGCAGGTACGAACTTCAATTCGTAATGTTCAGCATATTCAACATTCTTAGGTGTTACCAAGTAGATAGAATTGATCTTAGCTACATCTCTAATTTGTACATGCTGCATCTTCAAGTATTCTCTCATCTGTTGAATTCTGAGAGTTTCTTGATGAATCAACTGACCACGCCAAGCATATACACCTAAAGCAGGCTGCCATACGATGTAGACATAATTATCAACACCTTTGACCATAGCCCATGTTTCATTCTCATAATCTTCTTCATCTGGCGTATATGCTTCCATCTGTTCTACACTGTCAAAGTACATGTTATTCTTACCTTTGACAATATCAGTTTCATCCCATAGATGAGTAATTTCAGCATTATTAACGATAACTGAATTCTGTGTAAAGTTTAACAAGTNNAATAGACGATAAGCATTCTCTAGAAGATCACCGGGAATTGCCTGACGTCTAGGCACAAGATTTACTCTAGTAACAGCTTCTTTAATTATTTCACGTACGTTCATTTGCGTTACCTCTATTCAATAAATAGTTACATGCTTCAGTATTCATCTTGTCATATTCTTCTCTTGACAGATGTTTAAAGTATCTTTCATAGACCTTATCAGTGTTGCATATTAGAGGTCTATCTTCATATATTGCACATTTGTTGTCAGATGTCAAGAATTGACAAATGCCGTCACCTCTATCAAGTTCCGGCATTAGTTTAGGTGCTTCTCTACAACAATATGCTTTGCAATTACCACATTTGATTGTCAATTGTACATCCTAAAGTATTGTAGATATTTATTAGCAATTTCTGTAGCTCTAGCTGTTTCGTAAGTAGTCGTAGAATCAATATGATTCATTGCGTATACAGCTAACCCTAATGAGTCCGCTTTGTCTGGTGAATGTCCAATTTGTTCTTTGATGTCATCTTTCTTACATAATTGAAATTTACCAGAATTGTTAACAAATATCGTAGTGAATGCTAATTGTGTCTTTATTTCGTCATCATCTATGTATAAACCTGTCTTAATAGCGTTAGCAAGTTCAACATACAATTCACTTCTTGCATTTGCATAACGTTCTTTCTCATAAGCTGCTTGTGCAAAGTTGATGCCTGTTACATTGTATTGCTTAGACTTAAGCATATCGAATACACCGCAAGAAGTAGAACCAGTAACATCTATGAATATGCCTTTAACATTATACTTTCTAACAAGTTCTTCTATAACGTTAGTAAGTTGAAATGTGTTAGCAATCTGTATCATTTCTTGTTTCAAGATTTCATACTTATTGATGACTGTTATAACGTTATTATCACTACCAAGTCCTGCTAAGTCAACTCCCATATATGTATCTGCTTTGTCATATAACTGCTTAGCTTTAGGATAGTCTTTCAACTGCACAATAGAATTGTCTGAATCAATGTCTAGCATAACGCCTTCCAATTCTTGTGCAATTAAGTCAGCATTAACAATAGAAGATGTCATCAGTTTAATCTGATCTTCAGTAATCAACGTGTTGTCACGTGTTGTTGCATGAATCAATTCTATCAAATCTGGATGTTCTTTACAATATAGATTAAGCCATGAACCCTTTCTTGGTGTAGAAAGTAGACGAATGTAACCTTCAATTCCTTCACCACGAAGACATGGAGAAATAATAGTGAATAGCTTAGGTGGACTAAGTGCTGCTTCATCACATACAGCTAACGAAATTCTAGACAAACCACGAACAGATTCTAGATTCTCGTAAGATGCACCATAGATAGTAGCTTCACCGTAAGTTATCTTCATTGCACCCATATTGATATGTGCATTAATGTGCAGTTCTTCTAATCTATTTCTAATTTCAGCAAATAACACTTCTGACAATGATTTGAAAGTCTGAGCAAGTGCTATAACGTTCTTTCCTTCAAGAAAGTATTTGACTATCAACAATGAAGCAGCATAACTCTTACCTGCAGCACGTCCACACACCATGTATGTGATAGGTGATTTGCTGTTTATTAGCTTCATTTGATGAGGAAATAATTTATATTCGTGATTCATTCTACTCCCATCTGCATTTGCCATGTCGCTTATACCATTGACGTTCTCTAATATATTGTGACGAATGAGAATCAATATAGCCATAATGTTGCAAATACTTAGTACCGAATTCTGATGATGGCAAATTTAATCTAGCTTGTCTGCATCTACTCTTTGCACCAATCTTTGCTTTAGTTTCATCTGACAACTTTCTACCAACTGCGTATTGTTTAGATGCTGCACTTATCTTCTTCTTTGCTTCTTCAGTATGATGCATTCCTGCAAACGATCCATGTAAGAATACACAAGCAAATCCCATCTTAGATTTCATGTCAGAACCAATTATGCAATGTGCTGCTAATTTGTGTACTTTACAATGATCTTCAGGTGACAACACTACAATATTGTCATCACTATTGTCTACTTGCATATTGTGTGCAACAAACCAGCACTTTGGAATGATATGATGCTTATGACCATTTGCAGGTGGATTTAATCTTGCTGCATTTATCACATTCATCATAGCGACAAAGTGTTGATTGTAGTCGAATACATCAGTTATCATATAGTAGTAAATGTAACAGTCAAATTATTGTCTTTAGACGTTGCAGTCAATTCAGTCTTCTTGCTTTGTTCTGACCAGTGATCTTTGTCTCTTCTCTCGAGAAGTTTAAGCCATTTGTCAGCTTGTCGAAAGTTTGGTTCAGTAATGAGAATCTTAGTTAGCATATTACGCAATTTAAGTAACTGTCCTTCGTAATATTCATCTGGAATTTCATCTACGATAATGCCAACTGGTGCTAAATGAAATACTAACTTCTGAAATTCTTCTTTACTATTTGTCGACAATAGACCAACAGTCAAGTCAACATTCAATGGATTGACTCTCAAATTACCTTGAACTTCTTTAATAGCAATGTGCTTCCAATTATCCTTCAGCCATGAGCTTAGTGTCATCTAGCATCTCCTTGATGTCTTTATCATCGACACCCGCTTTATGCAATTCAATCTTGACTAATATCGTCAAGAGCTTATTTAATCGTTGTAGCAGAACATGTGTTGATACATCATGATCGGCTAATAGCTTTGCAATTCTTTCTTTGTAATCAATGTCTTTCATAATAACTCCTGGATACATAAGGGGTTCGAACCCTTGACCTCCTGAGTGCAAATCAGGCGTTCTACCAAACTGAACTAATGACCCTTATTATCAATAAGTAGATTCTCCATGTCTTCTAATATTGTTGTCAATGCCGCGATTCTTTCTCGCCATTGCTTTGGATGCGCTTTAGAGAATAGGAAGTGAACGCATTTGTGTGTCATTTGATTCAAGAATACGAAGTTGTCTTTGTTAGACAAATCTTCGTAATGTGAATCATCCATGTCTTTATGATGTAGATTTGCCATTCGAGTAAGTTTCTGTCCAGTTACTGGATCAGTCTTCTGCTCTTTACGCATTTCATCTCTAAAGTCTTTCCATTTCTTGCTTGCTCTAAATTTCGTCTTATCGTTCTGTTTCAAAGCGTTAGCTCCCGAAGCGTTCAGCTCCTAGTTTGTTAATCTTGTTCCAATTATCTGTTGTATAATTAGAATTATTAACAGACTTAGTATCTAACGGCTTAGCGTTATAGAATTTCCAATTGTCAGCTACATTACCGAATTTGCACAATTTAGTTACTGACTTGACGTAATGATCGATGAATGGATCGTCCATGCATGTTGCAATAACTTCATCATCAATAGCTCTAAAGTATTTGTCAGTAAAGATTCTAGAACGATAGATTGTGAATGGACCTAAGATACCACCAAAGCCTGATGAATGAACATCATAACCACCTAATTCTTCAATCTTTGTATGAACATAATCAGGCGCATATTCAACGTCATCATCACATGTCAATACTAAATCATTGTTCAAATTGAAGTACAAGATAGGCAATAGTTTCTTGAATGATTTGTAATCTTTATCTACCCATAATACTTCACAATTCTTTAACTGTGGATCGTAATCTTTCAATTCATCTCTCGAAAGAGTAACATAAACTTTCTCTACTTGATCTTTCAAACTATCAATAGCTTTCTGTGTGCAGCCTTTATCTAATCTAAGTTTACAACTAGTCATTAATGCGCAAATCATGTTCTACTCCATATAAGTTATATTTGACTGCAAATTTGTAATCATCGAATGTTATGTTGTTCATATCGATTGGTTCAACTTTCATAGCAGTTAGAAAGGCTTCCTTTGATTCCACATTAGCTCTTTCTTTGGTTGTGTCAATGATACCACAGCCACAATCAGTATCAATGCAATATACCCTGTAAGGCAATTCTTTATACGCTTTAAGATATGCTTTATATACGTCACCGTACCACTCCTCATCTTGATGTGATTTATTGTCCCATCTTGCTGTATGTTCAGATGTTGGCATGCAATCATGCATAACGATTACACCACCTTTATTCAAATGCTTTAGACTATTCTGTATGTCTCTCCATACTTGATTATGTTCGTGCAATCCATCAATGAAGATAATATCGAACTGTGTTGTTGTCAATTTAAAGAAATCGTCAGAAGTTGTGCAGAAATTTGCATGTGCTTCTGGATCTGGATCAACTGAAACTTTGTGTTCACATTTAATCTTATTGAAATTATCTTTACGAAATACACCAATTTCTAGATAGCTCTTATAGCCTCTTTCATCTATCAATTGCTGAATAATATCTGTTCTTGTCATACTAATGGTAACATCCTCTTCATAATGCATGTTAATTTATCATGCCATTCTCTTAATGTTACAGCATGCAATAAATCAGAAGAAACATGCATTGTTGCTATTGATTTCTTCTTTAGAGTAAATAGTAAATTACCATTTGACATTTCGACAGTAAATGGTAAGCCTAAGCTATTTGTTGCACATACAAACTTCAACAAATCTAAGCGTGATTTAGACTTGTCGAAGAATGTTTCAGCTATATACTTTGCTTTATTCTCTATCATAGAGTTTCTCATTGCTGAATGCTTGTGTAGAAGGTACTAAGTCCATACAATTGTATGATCTAGATTTGCAATGTTTCTCAATCATATCGATCTGAGCTTGCATTCTTCTGATAGTTTCTTTCATTTCTCTAATTTCAATTTGTGTGTCTGTCATATAACGCCTCGTAAAGTGCTTTAGAATCTTCAATATTGTGTTTAATACCATCGTTCATGAATTGTTCATTTGGAACATAATCACCAGGTTTATGCTGTTGATGTGTTTCAGGTATCTCAATATTTATGCCTTTCATGCATTCTAAACATTCAATTTCAACATTGTTTCTTTCGAAATTAACTCTTAACAAATCTTTATCATATTCGTATGTGCTATAACTCTTATAATATATTGTGTAGTTATGTTTATTAGCATCTTCTATCAAATTCTTAATAGCTATCAAATAATCTCTATACGAATTGTTCGAATAATTGTTAAAGAATGTAATATTAGACCAATCGTAAGGTTGTACCCAATCTTCATGATAACTTCTAACTCTACCAATTACAGCACCTGATTCGCCAATAATAGCTCTTCTGTTTGTATAATTTGGTAATTTCTTAAAGAATGTCATCGAATGTTTCGAAGAAGTGAATGTTACACACCATACGATAGTGTTAGGATCGAAATGGTTGCCAGTCTTAAATATTTGTTGATTGTGTGTACGATAAATTCCATCACCTTCACAATCTATCGTTATATAGTTATTCATGCTTTATTTATGCATGAATAGTGACATTATTTGTCATTCTCTGTCGACATTCTATAATAAATGTTCTAAATCATAGAGTGATCGTTCTTCGAACGATCGAACGACTGCGTCGTTCTCTTTAATAATTGTCGTAACTTATTAAGTATACTAATGTGCCATCGGAATTTCGAACAGACTTACGCATGCGGTCATTCTGTAATGCGGCTATATTCTGTTCTACTTGATGACGCTTTCAAGTGACATATTTGCTAAGTATGTCTCGCTGCTAGATTTGGTATGTTGTGTGATAACTAGCTCTATCACTACCAGCCATGTGATCTTCTANNATGGGCTTTATTAAAGTATAATAAATTTCTGATTCATTATCTTTGTAATATTTATGTGTGAACGGTGTCAAATTATGTCATATAATATCTATTTAGAAAGGGGGCGGGGGTATATAACAAACACACACAATTATATGTGTGTGTGATCCAATAAGATATATTATATAGCAATGCTATAGTTTACAAGTTAGAAATAATTTATTATACATAATATGTGCATCAATTAAGGTGCGCACTAACATATACGTCATAATAATATCTCAATATGCCGCATACTGTCACACTTGGTGCTTATGCGGCTTTGTTGTGTAATACGATTCTACTCTATCAGTTGCCGTCATTCGATCATTTACTTCTGCTTGTTTAGCATTGCACATTCTTTCTATTCCACCGCCAGATAGATATCCTGTAACTCTTCTTAATCTTTCAAATTTAACACCTTCTCCTAAGCATTCTTCTATATGTTTGCAATTTGCATTACAATCATCACAAGTATTCATTTATTACCCCAATCGTCATTGTTGAACAATATACAGCCAACAATAAGTAGTAGCATAATGAATAATAATGTTGTCATTTGAGTTTATCCTTAAGCCAAGCTAGATCAGTTAAGATTTGTGCAAGTTTAGCTTCTAAGTCTAATGCCTTAATTCTCGAAATTTCATTCTCTAATATAGCTAATTTGGTTCTAAATTCTTCACTAGTCTGATCTCTCTCGACTTTAGTTTCTTTACGTTCGTTCTTAATCTTTAAGTAGATGAAAGCAAGACCAAGAATCGTAATGACTATTGGTATGCTTCCTTCAGGACATAATGCTACTAATGCTGCTAACGTTTCCATCATTATACAGTACTTCCTACTTTACCAATTTCTATCGAAGTGAACGAGATCTTTACTGCACCATCATTCTGCCAAATAGCAATCTTTGTGTCAGATGTTGGACCGATATGTGCAATTCCATCGTATATGATAGCTTTGTGCACAGTAGGATTGAATGCGGTTGCATCAGTTCCACCAAATCTTTGTGTTGGTGTGTAAACAGCAGTAAGATTTATATAAGCTGCTGGATTGACTGTTATGCTGTTATCAAGTCCAATTACAGTCTCTGTACCTAAGAAAGTGTAACTAGACGATAAGCCTGAGTTCATGTAAGCTAGTGCAAGTTCATAGTAGCCATTGATGCTATAACGACATGCTAATCTATATGCACCTGCAAAGTCTGCACCATCAAGTCTTTCGAAATAGCTAGTATAACTTGCTGGCGGATCAAACACACCACCTGGTAAGTTAGTTTGAACATATCTGTTCTGATTTAGATGTAGATTACGTCCTATACCTTCAATCAATATGCCTTGATATGTCGTAGCAGAAGTATTAGTACGTTGCCATACGCCATTGGAATATAGCATGTATTTGTAGGTAAAGATTGTACCGTAGCCGGATGTAACACAAGAGAACTCCATAGAGCCATCAGGATTATATTGCATAAGTCTGAAGTCTTGATATAGAGGATTGTCTTCTGTTGGCCATACTCTCAATATGACTTCTTTACCGTCATTAACATGTCCTAATACAGTTTCGTATGTATCAGTTAAGTATACGTAAACAACTGATTTACTTGGCATATCAGTCCATTGTGGTACTACTGATCCTTCTGCTAAATGTAGAACTTGAGCATTAGTAGGAGTATTTGTTGGAAGTGGTACCAATTTGCCTAGTGTAGCAGAACCAACTTCTGTTCCATTCAATATGACAGACAAATAGTCTTGATCAATAGTTAGCTTATTTGCTTCGTAATGAGCATCACCGCCTTGATTATGTTGAACCCATTCCATTTCAGGAATATCAGGCTTATTCTTGATATAGTCATCTGCTTCAGTATCAGTCTGCGTCCAGTCAGATTGCACATTAACTTCTGCACCAGATGCTATACTATCGAGCTTAATCTTGTCAGCAGAAGTCATTAGACCATTAGTAGTATCAGTCACTACTGTATTAGCTGCAGCATCGATATTGTTACGAGCAGTAGTTCTTTCTTGAACAGTAGTGTCATTTCTTTGATTTAAGTTATAAAGAACTTTGTTAACCTTTGCCATATAAACTCCTATTGAAATCTTGCGAATGCTAATGCATCAGATTCTTCTTCGAATATCTTCATCGAAATATTGTGTAACTCCAATGGCTCATATAATGTGCTATCATCCTTTGATAAAGCTAAGAAACAACCATTACATTGCATAGTTAAATTATACGTAGAAACTAAATTGTCATTTATGTATAACTTTGCAGTCCTAGCATTAAAGTTAATTACTAATGCAAATTTAGCATTTGTAAATGTAACAGGTGCGCCGAAATAATCATGAAGTACAAACTTTATTTGATCTTCATGAGTCATACCAGCCATAGAATCAATTGACAAGTTAATGTGACTTCTACGAGCTGTAGTAGTAGCGTCAGTACTAGTATTACCTGTAAATTTAAGTCTACAAACACCATAATTAGACCAAGATTGACGTGCATATTGCATAGGATCAACGGAAGGAATAGTAAATGGCTGTGATGCAGGTATAACTACACAATCATCATCGTATGATAATGTTCTATCTTCGATTCTAGCAGAATCATAATACCAATCATTATTACCTGCAGTTCTAGTAAAGTAAGCTACAACGTTTGTATCACTATATAACTGGAATGAGCTATTAGTAGTAGCTGTTCCGTTAATCGTATAATGATCGAAAGCATAATGATAATTTGGTGTATTTGATAAATTGACAATATCACCGTAATGACCTCTGTTCTTATCAACAGAAGCTGTTCCATTACCATCAGTCGTAACAGTAACGTCATATTGAGTATCATATCTACCCAATATTCTGTCACCATTGCCAATTAGTATGCCATTATGTGAATAGAATCTGTTATCTTTAATCATAATTACTTCCAATCGTCTGGTATTTGTGCTAATTCAGCTGCACCAGTTACTGTATCACGACCACAATTATAGAATGTAGCTGAATGATTAGATGGTGGATTAGCTTGACTATATGCTTGCTGATATAATGCCAATGCACCACTTTCAACTCCATAACTGTTAGTACACATGTTATCCATATTAGTAACATTAGACGTATCAAATAGTGGTATTTCTCGTAATTTAGGACAATATGATAACATAAATGACATATTAGTTACTTTCGAAGTGTTAAACAATGGTAAATATGTTATATTATCAGCAGTATGAAACATACCTTCCATACTAGTAACATTCGAAGTATCTAGTAAAGGAACTGTTACAAGAGAATCACATGAATGAAACGTAGCTACCATATTAGTTACATTAGATGTATCTAATAATGGAACAGNNGAAGTATCTAGTAATGGAATTGTTGTCAAAGATGTACATTCTTCAAATGTTCTAGCCATATTAGTAACTTTGCTAGTATTTAGCAAAGGAAATGACGTTATAGATCTACATCTAGCAAATGCTGCACGCATATTAGTTACATTAGATGTATCAAATAGTGGTATGCTTTCAACAGAATCACAACCAAAGAATGCTGCGTTCATATTTACAACATTAGATGTATTAAATTCAGGAATTGCTTTCAATACGTGACAATTCTCGAAAGCACTATTTAAAGATCTAATAGTAGAAGTATCAAATAATGCTACACGCGTCAATGCAGTACATTCGTAGAAAGTATGATCTAACCAAACTACGCCTGTAACATTTGCACCTAATACTTCTAATAAGTCTATGCACTCGCTGAATGTTGATTGCCAATAGTCTGATTCTATATAAATGTCCCAAATATTCTGTTCAGCATCAACTAATGTTTGCGTATCACCTTCAGTAGGAGTATAACCAGCTTTAAACTTGCAACGTATTACATGTGACGGTAAGCCAAGAGGATTTAATGGATCTTCTTGATAACCTAATACATGCGTAGGTGTCTTTAGCCATTGATTGTTAAATTTGAGAATCATATACAATAACTAGTATTACTTCCAATCTGAAGGTATTTGAGAGAGTTCAGCAGCACCTGTAGTAGTATTTGCACCACATTGATAGAATGTAATAGAATGATTTGATGGTGGAGTTGCTTGTGTAGACAATTGCTGATATAAAGCTAACGCACCAGATTCAACATTAGTACAATTATAGAACATACCACTAACATTGTTTGCTGCTGATGTGTTAAATAATGGTACTGATGTTAATGCAGTACAGCCTTCAAACATACCACTCATGGTTGTTGCAGCAGATGTATCGAATAATGGCACAGTAGTTAATGCTGTACAATTTATAAACATACTACTCATGTTTGTTACTGCTGATGTGTTAAATAATGGTACTGATGTTAATGCAGTACATCCGTTAAATACATTCCTCATATCTGTTACTGCAGATGTATTGAATAATGGAACAGTAGTTAATGATGTACAGCCATTGAACATATTATACATACTTGTTACTGCAGATGTATTGAATAATGGAACAGTAGTTAATGCATAACATCGATAGAACATGTTGCTCATATTAGTTATGCTAGAAGTATCAAAGAATTGTACTGATATCAACGAATTGCATTTATAGAACAAACTTGCCATGTTTGTTACATCAGCAGCATTTGCTCCTAATACTTCTATTATATTCGAATTAGACAATAAGGATTGCCAATTATCTAATCTAGAAGTATTAGAAGTACAAATGTCATATACATCAGTTTGACCTTGAACTGCAGTTACTGTAGCATTTGTTGGACTAGGAGCAGACGAACCAGAAGCAACTTTAACTCTAATTGTTAAAGCAGGTAATCCTAGAGGATTCGGATCAATTGGTGGTACGTAAGAACCATCTCTTAACCACTTATTGTTCAATGCTAGAATCTTATTGTCGAATGCGAATATCTTCATATTAAGCGCCGCCACCACTAGATTCACCAAGAATTACTCCTGGTGAAATTTGAATAACTTTGTTGTTAGCTAACAATAGCTTTGACATCACGAACCTCTGTGCTTACGGATCTACGATTGTGATTGTAAGTTTAGACATTACATCGTTAAATGCACTTGTAGCTATGCCGCGCAATATAACAGCTATATACTTTCCCCAATATACAGCTGCAGGATTACTCGAACATTGTTCAGTATATGTACCAGGCACAGCTATATATCCAGTCGCTTGTGTAGAACCACAGTGTGATACAGCGATAGGTGGTCCAGAACTTGTTGCTGCTGCATTATCCACATAAACTAAGTCAACTTCTCCAAGTTGTACTGCTTCAGATAATTTAAAGATGCAATTCTTTCCAGTGAAATCTGCGCCTGCATCTGGATAAGTAGGACTTTCCCAAATAGCTATATTATTCGCTGTATCGATGTGAATTGCATCAGCAAGCTTAAATTCTAATCCAGCAGGTGCTTCTTTCTCTTTAAGCCACTTGCCATTAGCAGAATTTGTTAATACTTTATCATTATATGTGTAAACTTTCATTGTTAACCTCGTTTGTTAATAATTAGCCGATGATTACTGCTCCCAGACTGTTACCCATCCGTAGTTAGTAGTTGGTAAAGTCATAGAAGAATCAACGATTAATTCCCAACTTTGATCATCAAATGTTGTAGGTGTGCCAGCAGAAGCATATAATCTTGTACGCGTTGGGTTACGTCCTGGATTCGCAGCTGTATCACATGCAATTTGCAATTCATATTTAGTTGGTACAATTGCAGTAGGCATGTCGAATATTAGCCATCCCCATTTAGTGCTAGACATATTACCGATACACCATTTATGATTCTGATCTTGTCCTGACACAGCAGCAACCATCTTGCTAGCAGGTTGAGCAGAAATGTCATTACCACTAGACTTGCCAAATGTTACGTATGTGTATGGTAAATTGATGTTATTCAATTTGATAGCACCCATCTGAAATACACTACCAGATACTAAACCATCCCATCTCCACATGAAACGAGTATAACCTGGTGGTGGTTCAGGTGCACTAGTTGCATCTAGCACATAGTTATTGAATTTGAGTAAGCTATTTCCGAATGATAAAGCTGTAATCATGTTAAACTCCTTAATACTCAGTCGCAGGTAAATACGGTGTAGTTGGTGAATCGTAGTTCTGTTCTTCAGTCCAAATTGCTTCTCTAATACCCCATTGCGAAATATATTGTCCTGTAAACATTATCGCAGGATTTATAGTAAAGTATACTGTATTGTTAGTTAATACTGTTTGCAATGCAGTAACGAATGAAGATGTTAAAGTGTATTTAGCAGATAGGACACCATTTAGCCATATTAAAGCTTTACTGTCTTTCAAAGAATATGTACAAACTAAATGAGTACATTTGTTAGCGAAATTTGAGAAATTAGTCTGAAATGAATTCCATTCTGAGTTTCTAAATGTTGTAATAGAACTAACGTATGACTGCATTGTAGTAGCATAACTTGGACTAGAAGATCGAATGATAAATTCAAACTTGCTATTTCCAATATGTGGAAACATAAAGCCAGAATCATCACCAATAGTACCCAAAGTAGATCCACTGAATCTGCCATGATCACTAGTCGAAGGTGTACCAGATTGATAATACATCAACTCTATTTGAATAGCGCCATTCTTTAAAGCTGATGCTTGTTCAGATGTTAGTGTACACTTATTCCAATAGTCATAATTGTTATTCGTAGACGTTGTAACATTAACAAAGTTCATATCGCCAAATCCATGATCAACAATTTGAGAATTGTAGTATGTCGTAGGAGAAGTCGGTGTAACATCTATTCTATTACCTGATTGATATGTCTTTAATGTTCCATTAGGATTCTTAACGAAATATGTCAAGTAATAGAATGATTGCCATTCTTTATAATCTGAAACGCCTATTAGCTTGTTGTTAGTGTTCAGCATCAATTTGTTGTTTATTCTCAATAATTTAGACATGTTATCCTCTTATTTACGATTGATACCAACAATCTTAGTAATGAAACCAACATCCTTAATGTCAGAATTAGCTAATGTAGTAGTTGACGAATCGCCATAAGTTCCATTTACTCTATAACACATTCTTGTAGCATAACTGAAAGTAAAGTTCTTCGCATTAGACGAAGTATAGCGAACACCAGCCATTTGCAAAGGATAATCTGCTGCTGGAATTAATGCAGTACCAGTATACACAAGATTATTTGCATCTGGAATACATTCTACACAATTCTTTACATAAGTACTTTGTGCAGATTGAAGTTCTATTCTAAGTCTTTCAAAGTGAGTAACTTCTTCAGAAGTAGTAATAGAATCTGAAGCAGCAGTAGCAGTATAAAGAACAGTTTCATCATTCGATCCACTGAAAGTGATAACACCATTGTTGTTAGTAATGCTGACTCCATTAACACCGGTAATTGGCATCAATGTCAAATCTTCAGTACCAGTAACACTGATTGTATCGTTTGTGATGTCAATGTTGTCACCTGCTGTATAAGTAGCACCACCACCGCCTTGAGCAGAAATAACGATATCGTCACCAGAAGCAGTAATCGAAATGTTATCACCTGCTATTACATTACCAACTGTAACATCTAATATTTCAGGCTTATTCAAGATCTCTGCAACACCTGAAGTAGCATCCCAGTCTGCATTTACTTGTTCGAAAGAACTACCAGTAACAGCACTTACTGCGGCATCAACATAAGCTTCGGTTGCATAACCAGTAACCACTGAATCTACATAAGCTTCAGTAGCATAACCCGCAACAGCAGTATCGACATATTGTTCTGTAGCATAACCTGTAACAGAAATTTCACCACCATTAACAACTACACCATTCGTTCCTCTATATGGAATAGTAAAGTTGTCAGAATGCCATACATTGTTAGAATCAATCCAAACTCTATTAAGATGAGGATATCCACCTTCACTATGTAAAGGATCACCGAAACTAGCATTAATCCAACCATTACCACTATAGTAAGTTGGTACGTAGATTGCATTATTATCTACTACAAATACTTTCTTTCCTGCTTGCTTTGCTGCTTGAATTTCTGCATAAGTTGTAGAATTATAAACAGCCCAGAAGATATCAGTAGCATCTATACCAGTGACAGATAGAATAACATCATCACCAGAAGCAGTAATTGTTACATTCTCACCTGCAACTAATGATTTAATTGTTAGATCTTCTGTGCCAGTAACACTAATTGTATTATCTTCAATTACAATATGATCACCAGCTGTATAGTCTGTACCACCAGAAGCTGCAATTGCTTCTTGTACGTATTGTTCAGTAGCATACACTGACAAATCAGGTTTGTTCTTGATATAACCAGCATAATAGTTGTTTGTTTCATTCCAATCAGCTTGCAAAGTAAAGTCAGTACGTCTATACCAACCATCTCTCGAAGATAGACTATAGTAATTGAAAGTTGGACCACCAGCTCTCCATACTTGACTAATGCCATTGAAATAGAATGTATCTGGATTTCCACCTTTAATAGAACATGCTGCTACAACTGCACCATCTTTCATAAAGATCTTCTTGCCTGCATTATATGCCGCAAGAGTATCAGTGTATGTAGTAGTACCATAAATTGCCCAGAAGATGTTGGAATCAACTGCAGTAACTGCTGCATCAACATAAGTTTCAGTAGCGTAACCATTCAAGTCAGATGACTGTAGATAATCACCAGTAGCTGCTGCTAATGTATCTATTTGAGACTGAATAGGAGCAACATCAGGAATTATTCCTGTAGCCGCATCAATTGCATCTGCTAATTCTTGTTCAGTAACAACGTCAGATGGTATAATACCTGTAACAGTTGCAATTGCATCATCGACATACTGTTCAGTTGCATATCCATCGAGAGATGTGATATAATCGCCTGTAGCTGCAGCTAATGTATCAATCTGAGATTGAACAGGAGCAATGCTATCATCAACATCTTGTTGTGTAACGAAATTACTTACATCAGGAATTGCACTTGCTAGAGCATAATCTTCTAAATTAACTTCTTCAAATTCAACTGCTTCTGCTTGAGGTTTGTTCAAGATTTCAGCTTTACCTGATGTTGCTAACCAGTCGGCATTAACTTGTGCTTCTGGAATCATTCCTGTAGCAGCAACAATTGCTTCATCAACATATTGTTCAGTAGCATAACCATCTAATGAAGGAATACCAGTTGCACTAATAATAACATTGTCATATTCTTGTACAATAGAAATATTCTGACCGGCAACAATGTTAGCTTCAAGAGGTTTATTCAGAATTTCAGCTACACCTGAAGTAGCAAGCCAATCTGAATTAACTTGTTCAAATGTAGCAGAAGCTACTTTATTATCAACATATTCTTCTGTTGCATATCCATCTAACGAAGGAATAGCAGAAGCTAATGCGTAGTTGTCAATATCGATTTCTTGAAATTCGACTTCTTCACTTTCAGGAATTGCAGCAGAAACTTCTGCTACCTGTTCATCTACATAAGCTTTATTAACATCACCGCTAGCACTAATAACAAGATCATTACCTGAAGCAGTAATATCGATATTGTCACCAGCAATTAACTGGAACACATCAGGCTTATTTAAGATTTCTGCAACGCCAGATGTTGCTAACCAGTCCGAGTTAACCTGTTCGAATGGCTGACCAGTTACTGCTGCGATTGCTTCGTCAACATATTCTTCTGTAGCGTAATCGCCAGTAGCACCAATGATGTTTGTAACAGCTTCATTGATGTTGTTAATATCGCCAGTTACATTGTTAATCTGATTCTTAATGACAGTAACAGCAGATGCTTGTGCAAATGCAGTTAAATCAAGTTCTTCAAATTCAACTTCCTGAGATTCAGGAATAGCACCAGAAACGATCTGCAAATCTTCATTAGTTGCATAATCACCTTCTGGCTGAACACCTGTTACATTAATTACGTTATTCTCAATAGATACATACTGACCAGCTTCATAAACATCACCTGCTGCAGAAGCAATTCTATTGTCAACATATTCAGTTGTAGCTAAACTGTCAACATCTAATTCTTGGAATTCTACTTCTTGAGATTCTGGAATTGCACCTGAAACTATCTGTAAATCTTCGTTAGTTGCAAAGTCACCAGTAACACCAACAATGTTAGTTACAGCTTCATTTAATTCAGTAATATCACCAGTTACATTCTGAATAGTAGTGCTGATTTCATTGATTTCATTATTGATAGAAGAAACAACTGTATTGAAATAGTTGTTAGTGACAACAGTACCAGTTGCTACTTGAATTACATCATCGAGAATTTCAATACCATAGCCAGCTGCATAACGTGGACCAGATCCACCACCTGCTGCAGCAATGCTGTCCAATTTGACAATCTGCAAATGGTCAATGAATGCATAATTTACACCAACTGGCAAATATGGATATAAGTACAAGTCATGATTACCATTCATGTAAGTGTAATCATCGTCATCTTCAACATTTCTAATGAAAGAAACTTGAATAGAGCTTTCTGCTGTACCATCTCCTAATTCTTTCTCATACGACCAGTCTTTGTAACGAGTACCATTCTCTAATCCATTGTATGCGCCAGTTGCAATTCTGATGTATTCTTCTTTATTGTAATCGTTATTCATTTGATAACGAATAGAAGCAGTAATCAAATACAGACCAGAATTCAACTTAAATGTAGTGTTATTCTCATCTTGCCAGCTATTCGCAATGAAGTCACCTTGATACTTATATTCATCCCATTGGTCGACATACAAACCAAATGCTGAAGTAGATGAAGAAGATCTGTCTTCATAATGAGATTTACCACAATAACCATCGAAGAAATCCATCTTAGTCTTATGGATGTCAATCTTAAATGTCTTTGTGTTAGTAGCAGGATTTACAGTAGAACTAACATCAATAGTACCAGATGGAGAAATAATGTCAATGTTTGGTACTTGAGGTGGCAAATCAATATCAGAATAGGTTACTTCAATTTCACCATTCTCATTCTGTTCAATCTTTGTAATAGTCTTAGTTACACTACCAGATGCAACATAAGGTAGTTGTAAGTCTTTCTTATTGTCGATTTGATCTTGCAAATCACCACTAACTGAAGCTAGTTGTTCAGTAGTCGCAATTAAATCGGTGTTAACTTCTAAATGCCAATTAGATCCACCATCACATGTAACATTGATAGTTTCATCAGGAGAGTCAATCACTACAACATCTTCGACAATATCAGCTGCATTACATGCTGGTACGACATTATAGCGAGACATAACAAGTGCACCAAACTTGTTATAGATGTAGATATCGTAAGCATGTGTTGGAGATGCTAGAACGATATTGCTACCAAGAGAATCTAGAGGGATTTGGAAAGGATGTAGTGTACCGTCAAAGTCACTAAAGCAGTAATATTTGACACGAGTACCATGAATGTAAACTTCTATCCAACCACCAGTTAGTGGCTTACCTGCAGTATTAACAATCTGAAATTCAGGCGATAGAAGATATGCGAATCTTTGTTCGTTATCTGTTGTAGATGACATATCAATTTACTCCAAATTATAGCTGACATGCTTATCTCATGTCGATATGTTCGTTATAGTTAATAATTAGATATAGTCATCTGTTAACTCAAATTTACATTGAGAAACTGCAACTTTCTCGTGTCAAATTCTTAAATTATATTTAATATGTCATCACATTTAAATTAGCTTAATCAATAAAGAGAACGACTACGTCGTTCGATCGTTCTTCGAACGATCACTCTATAATTTAGACTATAATTAGTAGAATGTCGAACATAAATAAACATTATAGAGGTTAAATATGGAAGCAATTAAGTGGTCAAATCCACATCGAAAGAGAAATATTCATGCATCATATAATAGTCAAGATTATGTTCAAGGTTATGATATTGATTTGAATGATTTCACTAAATTAGTTCTAAAGTTGACAAATGAAGAAAGACTGAATGAAGCTGAGAATGATCGATATCGGCATTTACATTCTATCAATAATCGAATGTGTATTAGAAGGTCCTAAATGGCGAAATAAATCACATGATGAGAAATATGAATTGAGAGATCAAATGTACTATGAAATGTTATTTGGTCTTCCTCATTTCAATCCTGACAAAGGTAGCATTTATTCTTACGCATATCGAATAGCTTATGTAGCATGTGTACATTACTACAAAGACATAAATACTAAGCGTACAAGAGATGCAGCAATCGAAGATCATTGCAATGAAGAACTTCAACTATATAGAGATGAGTTTAGCACTCACAAGGTAAATACAAATGAGCATAGTTAATATCATACCAGCCGATGTATCAGCATGTGGCTATTATCGTTTAATTCAAGTAGCAAATATTCTATCGTTAGATAAGTCGATGGATGTAACATTGTCACCAATGGGCAAGTATAGATTCTTTGGACAGAAATATAATGTTACACAACGTATCGTATCCGAATCAATCTTTAAACAATTGATAACATTCAAAGAACGTACTAATACTAAATTCATTGTCGACTATGATGATTTATTGTGGGAATACAAAGGCGAAAGTATACCTGAATACAATGCAACTAGAACAATGATTGACATGAAAGGTAATACTGAAGCTATGAAGAAATATTTGAATGACTTTGCTGACAAAGTAATAGTTAGTACAGAATATTTGAAGAATGCTTTAGAAGGATTAGTTGACGTCAATAAGATCGTTGTTATTCCTAATATGTTAAATCGTAAAGAATGGCATTTCGATAGAGTGACAAACTATAGAGGTGATAGCATATTCTATTATGCTGGTTCACCAACACATTATAACAATGCTAAGCATCTATCTGGCGACTTTAGCAATGCATGGGTAGATTATTTGCAAGATAAGCCAACTATCATTCAAGGTGTTGTGCCATACTTCATTAAGCCAATTGCAACTCAAGGATGGTCACCATTGAATAGTTATGCACATGATTTCTACGTTGGTACAAGACAATGTCAGTTCATTATTGCACCATTAGCTAACAATATCTTTAACAAATGTAAGTCTGATTTGAAATATCTTGAAGCATGTGCAGTCGGTAGAGTATGCTTGATGAGTGAATTCGAAGATGGCCCATACAATGGCGCACATCCTTATCAATTGATTCCTGCTCATGCTACAAAGAAACAGATTGAATACTGTATCGAAAGAGCTAAAGAGAATTATATGGAGATATTGAATTATCAGTACGAATTCTTGAACAATAGATGGCTTGACAATAACATTGGAATGTATCATGCATTATTCAAAGATAGAGTAGAAATTTAAGTTTCCATTGTCGAAATTCTTTATTATAATATAAACATCCAAATAACATAATTCCTCCTTATAGAAATAAGCTTGCATAGAAATATGCAAGCTTTCTTTATAAAGAAAGCTGCTCTTAATTGAGCAGCTTAAATTATTTAATCAGTTAAAGATTACATTGCAACCAAGTTAGCAGTGCCGTCTTTGACAAGCACAAGTGTTGCTGCACGAGGTTCAACAATACCAGCTAATGAAGCGATTGCCCAACGTGTCTTGTTAGAGCCCTTAACAACATCAACTGCACGTCCTTCAAGAACTCTGATACCTTCAACCGAGTCAGAGCTTTCGTCAGCATTCGACCAGTCAAGTTTGTTCAATGTATCGAATTCCATTGCACCATCAATACGGAAGATACCAACGAAGTAATTACCTTCAGTTAGAGTATTAACGAGCTTTGGACTAGAAATGTTGCTAATGTCGATGTTCTTTCCATCAGCATCGCAAACTTCACGAGTACCAACACCAGTAAAGTCTTTCTTGTAAGTTACAACCTTACCAGTTGCATCTTCAGTTGCGATGAATGCAGCCAAGCTGGATGTCTTATCACCAACAGTATCGCAAGCATAGAATCCTTCGATGAAGATTGGCATACCTTTCTTAATTGCTGCAGATTCCTGAGAAAGTGTAATGACCAACTTATCACCACTAGCTACGATCGAGCTAACAGTTGCAGAAGCAAGCTGTCCAGCAAGTTCAGCACTAACGTCGATATTTGGCATGAACTGAGATTCACGGAATTCAGTACCGCTAAAGTCACCTAACATACCAGTCTTGTAGAGAGGTTCTGCTTCAACTGGAGTAAAGCTCTTTCCACCAGCAGCCATGACAGAGTCGATCATTGGATCAACGAATGCATAACGCTTATCACTTGAAATAGAGCCAAGGAAACGTGAAGCCTTAGAAAGAGGCATCCAACCAGTTCCAACGAATGCAGTATTCTGCAAACCAATATCACTATCAACTGTTGCCTTAACGACACCGTTGATCAATTTCTTACCGTTAGGATATGCGATTTCCTTATCCCATTCAACGTCAGTAACCTTCTCCAAGAGGTTAGTGTCGATAACGATGTTGCCAAGCTTAATGTCCTTGGTAACCTTACGTTCAGTAAGATTGCTGACATGATCTGACATGTCCATACCTTCAGCATATTCACCAGCATCACGAATTACGAATTCGTATGCAGTTCCATTTCTCTTGCCTTCAAGCTGATCCTTAAAGTATGCTTTAGAACCAACAGTCAAATATGCAGCAGATTCAGCTGCACGAAGTG
>LXOW01026021.1_pt2 | contig 32303 bp, 33 predicted proteins | sample 1368591 | NCBI WGS metagenome assembly LXOW01 (sample SAMN04884650, study PRJNA319009) | bovine gut metagenome | isolation source: Cow rumen | host: Bos taurus | place: Italy: Legnaro (PD) | collected 2014-07-09
AGATGTGTATAAGAGACAGGATCATGACTATGCACATTAAAATCATCCGGCAACTCTGTTTTTTCTTTTCCAATTGGATCTATGAACAGTATTGGATGAAATAGGACCAGATTATACCATTCGCTAATTATGTTAATGACAGGAGAAGTCTTTTTTATAAAAAAGCTACCTGCCCATATCTTAGAGTATTCGCCAAATAGGTCATTACCCAAATAATCTTCAAAATATCTTTTGGTTGTTGGCTTCATCCAATGCTTGATTTTCGTTGAATTATTTTCAGGTTTCTTGCACAAGCCAGNNATTTTATCAAAAAGCGAATCCCATTCTTCGCTATCCTTAATAAGAGAACATCCAGAATCTGCATAACAAACGATGTCACCTTCCTCGCATTTTGACAGAGCATCCATTACAACATATGGCTTCCATGCCCAGTATCCTCCTCCACGAGAATATCCAAAAAGAGGAGAATTTTTAATATAACAAGGAAGATCCTTTGACGTATATACAAATATCTTATCGAATCGATGTGTTTTCTTTGCTTGTCTTTTAATACGTTTTAAAGACTCAGCAAAACGAATATCAGCGTACGCTACAAATACTGATGCCATGTTTAATACGTAGATAGATTTTTATAATATATATATAAATCAGATCATAAATCTGGACCTTAATTTCATTTTCTCGTAGGAAAGAAGGATACCAACTTATCACTCGATATAATCTAATTCCATCGAAACAATCAAGTGTTTTTTTTATTTTAGAAATTGTATTTCCCCCTGACAATAAGGTTATAAGCATATCAAGTGTCCTTTTCTCAACACGTTTTTTGTTAATAAATCGAGGAAATTCTTCATATAATTCTATTAGTTTAGACAGGAAATGACACTTGTTTAATCCACTATTATATTCGTCAGTTGTAGATGTATTTGACTTGTCACCATAATAAATATGTGTATAATATGGCGTTGTATCACAAGCTATTTTATTGGTCTGGCAAAAAAGTTCCAACTGGAATAGCACGTCTTCAAAACAGCATTGTTTTGTATCTACAAAACGAATATTCCTATCAATTATTAACGAGCGTTTGAATATCTTATTCCACATATTACCATTACCCCATAAATAGGGATATGGTTCCTTCTTTCTTTCGGAATCGCTTAGTTCTCCAACTAAGCGATCAACAAAATAATGTTGTAAATCAGAAGATTCTGCATCAAAAAATTCTATTGAAACACATCCATTATTGTTGAAAATCGCAGGAGAAGCAACAATGTCTGAATTTGTTTTCTTTGCTAATATATATAATTTCTCATACATATCAGGCACCATCTTATCATCATCGTCAGCAAAAGCAACATATTCGCCTGTTGAGGCATCAAGTCCAATATTCCGACTGAAGCCTATATGCATATTCGTTTCATTATTCAGGAAGACGAAACGTTGGTCTTTTCCAGCCATTTGGCATGCTATTGCATAGCTATTGTCCGTAGGACTATCAAATACAAGAACAAACTCTATCTCACGTAAAGTCTGCTTTTGAAGACAATCCAGCATATTTGCCAATCGATTATTCGATGCAGAATTATATACTGGCACGATGACTGAGACCTTTATATCCTCTTTACGAACCATCATGTTTACAATAGATTCTTAGGCTCTCTCCGTTGGGGTATTGTGCAAAAAAGTCCCGATAATATTCCTCTTGTAATATTAAACAACTTTTTTATTCTATGCTCCTCAAATACAATAATCCATTTTATCATACCCCCCCAATAGCATTTACAGAATTCTCCGAAATACTTTTGTTCCGGATACATTCTCATTAATAGCCAATGACTTTTATATATCGAAAAATATCTTTGAGGAGAATAATTTCTTAATGTAATATTACGTCCCCAGAAATGAATCTCTCTGGAATTGCCGTATGACTGTATCAGATAAATATCCAAATAATGATAAGTCTTTATTCCTAGTCTATTTGCATAAAAACAAAAATCGACATCCAACCCATCAATGACAAAAGTTTCATTCCAGCCTCCAATCTTTGTAATAAGAGGAACACTCACTAACATCCCGGAAGTAATCGTGCTGGGAATTACCTTATTTCCTTTCGCATCCTTATTAATATCTTCTTTACTTTCAATTATGTATGGAGCCCATATTCCTTGAGGAGCATCACTGTTGTAAACTGTATATTTTAAATATTGAGCAAATCCTACCAACAAAGAATCTTGATCCATAGAAAGCAAATAGTCATAACCATTAGACTTCGCATATATCCACGCAAAATTAAGGGCATGTGAAATACTATTGATACCATCTCCGCAATATTCGACCTTGGAATTGTCTATAAAACGATATTCCAGTTTCTTTTCATCTGGTGTATTCTCCCAAATTAAAATTCTATCTANNAACAATTCCTTCTCAGGGAAATAGGTAACTATAATTGCTAAGATTTTCATTCTAATGGATTTGATACGAATCTCATTAACTATATATCACAGGGATTAGTTTTTCTTTTATTCTTTGCTCAAAAACCTCGTTCGTAAAATTATTATCAAAAACGCTCCTGGCCTTTTCACCTAAAGAAGGTAATANNTTCTCCTTCATTAATAAATGACGCCGTACCAGTACAATCACTTACTATAATCGGTTTCGACAGCATCATAGCCTCTGTGCATACTATAGGCATTGGATCATCTAATGACGGACAGAGCAAGATGTCCATCTTTTCAAAAAGAGCCATAAGATCATTGTGCTGCATAACTCCCATCAGTTTAAGACAGTCGTAAGCACTTTCTTTAAGAAGAGTTTCTATATTCTCATCTAAGGTACTTCCAATTAAATAAATTTCCAATTGGTCCATAATTTCTGCTGACAACAGACTTAAACTTTCTAATAAAACAAGCTGACCTTTTCGTTCTTCGATACTGCCAGCCAATATCATTACCACCTTTTTGTTTTCTCTGTTTCCATTCTGACGAGAATATGGAATGGCATCTATTCCATAGATTAAGTTTTCTATTATTATGTTTTTCTCTCCATATGAGCAGGCAATTCCTCTTGCATATTCCCCCACCACAAATAGCTTATCAAATTGTTGATATAAAATCGGAAATTGGAATTTGTATGGATTATACCTAAATCCATATGCTCCTTCATGTATCCAACACACTTTCTTAATATTCACATCAACAATTCCTTCAACTATAGGGAGTGTAGCTATTGTGTTGAAAAGTATCATGTCAAATGATGAAATGTACTTTTTCAAATTCAATGAAAAACAATAGGTGTTAGCTATCTTTGGTATGTTTAGAAGTATAAAAGGTATGCCGCTCGGTACAAGTTCTTCCTTTTCTAAGGGTCCAGGAACTAAAGATGCAATCATTACATAAAATCCATTCTTTTTTAGGACAAGAGACAGATTAAATAATGCTCTTGGCGCTCCAGTCAATGACATCTCATGAGTAAATAACAAAATGGTTTTACTATGTTTTCGCTGTTCGTTTATGCATACCAATTCTTCCTCGCTTATAGTTCGGTCAAAATGTACATATAGAAATGCACGTAGATAACCTTGTAATCGGATAATTATCCGTATGAGGATATTATAACACTTACTCAGCATAAATTAAATATTCCTCATAAAAAGTTGTAGTTCTTCTTTAATTTCACTGAGCAAAACATGAATACGACCAATATAATACCTATCCCATACCTTAAATACACTTTTTCTTGAAGAACTTGAAGAGTAATCCAATTTCATATTGCTGCGAATAAAGTGTAATTTTGCTATTTTGATATCCTCTTTTTTTATATAGCCATGATTCACTTGATAATCAAATATCGTTTTATGCTCTATTGAGGTTACCCCTTCTCTATACAGTTTTGGAGTTGTATTCGTTTCATGCTGTCTGAAATAATTCAATTCTTTTGAACTGAAAAACACATTGCCATGTTCCATCAATTCTATCCAAAACAGCCAATCACCCGCTGCTCGCATTGTCATATACTGTTTGTCTATAGTCATTGCGATATTACGGTTAAAGATCACGGAACTAGCATTTACCACTGAATTGCCATTTATCATATACTTAGATATAAAGCTCTTTCCTTGCATCACGATGTCCCATGGGAAAATCGCTTGTTGAGGTAATATGCTCTTATTTCCGTGAATATCATATTTATATGAACGACAGAAAGCCAAAACTGCATCATTGTCAACGTAACCACGAACCAAGGTCTCTAAAAACGTTTTTTCACATGAATCGTCGCTCTCTGCTAACCATATAATTTCTCCTTTTGCTAATTCAAAACCTTTATTCCACTGTTTGAATGTTGAGCCGCTATTTTCTTCATTAATCACAACATGTGACACGTGTGGATTATCTTTATACTTATTAATTATCTCCACACTATTGTCTGTTGATTTGTCATCCAAAAGGATTATTTCAAAGTTCTGGTATGTTTGATTAAGAACACTTTGTATTCTTTCATCTAAATACTTAGCGTGATTATAATTAGGAATTATAACTGAAACAAATGGTTTTTTCATTTCGAAAAAATTTCGGTTACGATATTTCTTACTTTAGCCTAAGGACAAACTTCTGCCATCCCTTCAAATTTCCCCAATCATCAACAAACAACCTTCTCAAGAAAGGATTTATCCATCCCCATGTATCTACCACGATAACGCCCTGTAAATAATTGAAAGTATGCATACCATTATGCAATCTATTATGCGTAGAGAACAGTCTTCTTATCTTCTACCATATGATAACATCATCTTTCTTCTCCACTCTTTGCAGCGAGACAGCCTGACCGTATGCAGTATTACATACTTGTGCAGGTCTATACACTACCCCATCATATTTATATAAATGATGATATCCTAATTCACTATTTTCAGGACACACAAATATCTCTCCTTCTTTTTTGTATATTGCAGAAAAACTTAAATGTGTATCCAATTGCAGGATAACTCTACTATCTATTATTTTGTTATTTCTCCTATCTATTGTTATTTTAGATATACTACCCTTTTCTCTTACATAACTCCATTTCTCAACTAGAAGTTCTATCTTATTATCTGCAACATTGAGAATAAAGGGATCTACATACCACCAATTTGCGGATTGTCAATCCATTTTACTTTGTATGGTATTCCCGCTATGATGTCTTCAATACTGGTTTCTACAAAACCAATAGTCCTTACAGACAGGCAGATCTTATGAAGTTTTCTCCTAATTCTTATGAGATTAAACTTTTCTATAAATACCTAACCGATTTTCACGTAAAGCAACTTTAGAATAGTTTTTTATCACCATTGCATGAGCATTTTTAACGAATTTCTCCTGAATATTAATATCACGCAGTTTGAAAAGTTTATCTTCAAATTGCTCTGGCGAATCCGCTATAAAACAATTTTCACCATCAACAACAGGAATACCTTCAGCTCCTATACTTGTACTTATAAATGGAACGCCTAATGAACATGCTTCTAATATTTTCATTCGTATTCCACTTCCTATTGTAATGGGTACTATCATTATAGTCCCTTTAATATGTTTTTCGAGATTATCTACATAGCCCAAAAATTCTACATTTGAATAATTTGATGAATATTTAGCCACCAGTTCATCATTCCATTCTCCAATGATACTTAGTTTATAATTGTTATCCTTATTTCTTAATGATGTCCAGCAGTTCTCCAAAAACCATGTTATTCCAACCATATTGGGCACATGAGAACCTGAGCCTATGAAAGACAAATGCAGCCCATCTATTTTCTCCCTTACTATTTCTTTGGATGTATTAACAATGGCAAAAGAATCAAACACAGGGATATTCACTCCATGCTCTATCAACTTTTGTTTATCAACAGAAGACAATGTAACTACAGCATCATACATATTTAACAAGCCAATTTCAATGAGATCGGCAAAACCTTTACAAGCTTTTACATACTCGCTCCCTGAATATTGAGTATGCTCTAATTCTCTCCTAACAAAACCAAGTTCATGATGAACATATATTTTCTTTGTATCATCAGGTAATGTAAGAATTTGCGAAACAAACCAAGGCATTTCTACCTGTATTATGTCAAAATGATAATCCTTGCATATCTGTGATATATGTTCTAACCACAATCTTGATAATGGCGAAACACTATCTATCCAACCAGAGCACATTGAGTTCTCATTTCCTTGTTCGTTCCTTTGATATTTTTCCCCTTTCTGAATCAGATGCAGAATTTTAGTTTTAAGAATTGATGCAATTCTATACCATAATGGATAGTTTGATGAAGACTTCTGTATTTTTTTTAATAATGGCAACAGATGAGCGTTAGGAATTAATTGCAAAAAAACTTTTTGAGCCTCCATATACTTATCATCATCAAAAACTTCGAAAGCAATATATATGTCAAAATCATCCTTTATAGCATAAATACCATTAAATATTGCTTGATGACCACCCGATATCAAAGGATATGGCAACCATGGAATTATAAATAATATCTTCTGCTTCATTTATTTCTCTAATTTAAGTCAATGGTGTTTCCCACAAACAATGGTAATCTAAATGACGATTTCTTTCTCCGATTTTCTTTGCAGGAACACCAGCAACAATCTCATAGTCTCCCACATCTTTAACAACAACAGCACCAGCACATACAACAGCCCCCTTCCCTATATGTACACCTTGTAATACTATGGCTCCTATTCCTATCCATGCATAATCTTCTATCACTATAGGCTTGAACTTTCCTGCGAATATCGTCGATTGGTAATCATGCCCACCAGTCACTAAAGATACGTTATGAGACACAGAAACGTTGTCACCAATATTAATACCTCCTCTTGCATCAATAAGACATCCCCTATTTATATGGCTAAAATTACCTACTTCCAATTGAAAAACGTCTTGAAAGTACACGCGTTTCATGATAAAACTTCCTTCTCCTATTTTAAGACCTCTTCTTTTTAATATAAAGCGACGTATATTCCAAAATGGTATATGTGGTAATATGTCGTTTTCCAGATATTCTGTCTGAAATGCATAATATAATTTAAAAACAGGAGCTGTAATCATTCTGTATTTATAAACTATTATATCAAAAAGGAAAACTAATAGTTCTTTAGTACTACCCTTCCTAGTAATTTTGTAATTATACCATCTATTCAATATCTCATGATTAGAAACTCCTTCTTTTTCATAACACTCAATAATTTTATCAATTTTCTTAAAAGTTTTTCCTTTTAAGTACAGTCGGTGTATTAATTCCCAATCCAGAGCATAGCCTAAATCTGTCCTGCTCAAATCAAAAAGTTCCTTACGATGAAGATCTCCCCTTACCAAAGAAGAGCCGTGTCTATAAGCGGGCCAAAATTTCATAATGTCTGGATTGTCGTTTGCCATGATTACCCTCTTATATCCCTTGTCGTCCTCTATACTATTTCCATAAACAATATCGACATTGTCAGGCATAATAGTAAAGACCTCTAACAAAGTGTTATCCAAATATAAATAGTCTCCACTATTCAGGATCATTATCCAATCACCCGTAGAATGAGAAATACCTTTATTCATAGCATGATACATGCCTTTATCTTGTTCAGAACACCAATAGGTGAAATGCTGTTGATATTTCTCTATCAACTCCTTGCTTCCATCTGTGCTTCCCCCATCTATGACGATCCACTCGAAGTCACGCCAGGTCTGGGCAACAACAGAATCTATCGTCTTCTGCAGTCCAGCCTTATTATTGTAATTGATAGTAATAATTGAGAGTTTCATTTGATCAACTAAACTTATTGAGTACGCCAACGATTGTTTCTGCCTCCTGACGGGTAACCACCTGACTCATCGGGATTGACAACTCCTGGGCATGAATCCGCTCTGTAATGGGAAAACTGCGGTGGTTCCACGCCTTGTAACATTCCTGCTTATGGGGTGGTATTGGATAATGAATCAACGTCTGGATACCCTGGTCTGCAAGGAACTGCTGCAGTTCGTCACGCCTTTCGCAGAATATGGGGAACTGATGATAGACATTATTCTCGTCATCAATACGTTTGGGCAGCGTAATCAATGGGTTATTGATGTTGGCATAGTAGAAGGCAGCCAACTGCTGGCGTTTCTGGTTGTCTTCGTCCAAATACTTCAGTTTGACATCCAGTACGGCTGCATCTGTCTCTGCCATACGACTATTCATGCCCACGTATTTGAAAACGTACTTCTTCTGACTGCCATAATTGGCCAGCGCACGAACGACAGAGTCCAGTTCAGCATCGTTGGTGGTTACTGCGCCTGCATCTCCCAATGCACCTAGGTTCTTTCCTGGATAAAACGAATGGGCTGCAGCATCACCCAACGCACCCGTCTTTGTGAAACCTGAAACTTGAGACCAGAATCCACATCCATGACTTTGAGCACAATCCTCCATGAGCTTCAAACCATGTCGCTTGCATAGATCCTTTAACTTTTCGTTATAGGCTATACGTCCATAGAGATGAACGGTCATCACACCCTTCGTCTTCGGCGTAATGTGCTGCTCTATCTGGTCAATATCTATCTCCAGGTGCTCAAAGGTAGGTTCCACCAAGATTGGGACAAGATTGTTCTCAGTAATGGCAAGGATAGTGGCGATATACGTATTCGCAGGGACTATAATCTCATCACCATCCTGCATCACCCCCATTTCCTTGTAGCCTCGGAGAATCAGTTTCAAGGCATCCAAGCCATTGGCCACAGCTATACAATGGTCTGTACCAATATATTTTGCATAATCTGCCTCAAACTGCTGGTTTTCCTTGCCCTGCAGGAACCAACCAGACTCTATGACACGATTAACAGCAGCCTTGATTTCATCACCGTGCATCATGGTGATGGCTTGCAGATCTAAAAGTTTAATCATTTATCTTGATTTATAAAATCTAAATAATCATCATAGTTTCGTATATAGTCATCCTCAGAATAACCCTCAGAGGCTAATACCAAACAGATACTTCCTGATGAGAAGCCTTGTTCCGAAGCCCAGATACCCGGAGGAACATGCAATCCCCAGAAGGGTCGGTTCAACAATACTGTACGTTTATTAGTACCATCATCCAATGCCACCTCAAAACTTCCACTGGCTGCTATCAAGAACTGATGGCATTTCTTATGGGCATGAGCTCCACGATCTTCACCACCAGGAATATCGTATGAATAAAACACTCGATTAATAGGGAAAGGTACATGTACATTCTCGTACATATATGTCAAATTACCCTCTTTATCATGCATTTTGTTCAATTCACATAGCGAACAGTCAAATACACTTCTTCCTCCTGAATCAACAAGATTATTACTTGGGGCATTCACTTTAATGGAAGTCTTGGCATCGTAAACTGTGGGAATTCTTGTAGCATCCTTTCTCCATAACTTATATTCTTCATAATCTGACACATAATCCTGCTCATCATAATCCGTTGAAGAGAGAACCAATGCCAATGAGTTGGTGGAGAAATTCGTCATTGTGCGCCACATGCCATTGGGTACATATAGACCGTAATAGGAACGGTTCAGCGGGAAAACCCGTTTGTTTGTTCCATCGTCTATCTCCACGTCGAAACTACCAGAAAGAGCCACTATAAACTCCTCAGTCTGTTTATAGGCATGACCTCCCCTATCCAATCCACCAGGCACATCATATATCCAATGCACCCGTTTTATTTCGAAAGGAATCTGCTTCAATTGCTCTATGATTGACAAATTACCCCTCTCATCTCCTATTTTGGGGAGATTCAATAATTTGCAATCTGATATCTGCATCATCATATTCTCTTAATATTCTATCCAGGGTGAATAGTATTTTTCTAATGATAAAGAAGTTCTTATAACCCGCTTACAAATTATATACCAATTAGCATCCAAACTCTTTGGCAAATGTTTTATCGCCAATCCATTGATGTCCTTATTAACTCTTTTCATTTTCTTATAGCAATGTCGAAGCATGGGAATATATCTTTCGTATAATAATCTTTTTGCAGAAATAGGAAGATTATAACCCAAATCAACTAAAAGGAATTCTCTTAAAAGACCTTTTTTATAACATTGTAAACTATGGAAATGAAAAAAAACAATTGGGAATTTAATACCTGTCATTAATTCAACTCCCATTATTTGCCCATCTTCATACTTAAACTCATATTGTTGCATGTTCCAGGGTGCAACACCACCACCTAAGTGTTGTAACTCATGAACCCCTTGGAAACGAGTTGTCCAATCATCCAAATATTTCTGATCGCCAAATTTGCCATCCTCACATCTACTGTAACACCACTCTAAACAAGCATTCCTCCACCACTTGAGTATATTCAAGCCATTATCATTGTTTTTAAATGTCATAAACTGAACACAGTATTTTCCAGAGGTTTCATTTTGGTCATACTCTGGAGTATATCGATGCTCTGTTATTAACACATCATTATCCCCCATTTCATCAATTAAGACTGAAGGATCTGCAAAAAAGAATAAATCTGCATCAAGGTAAGTACATGAGTCTAAATTAAAATGCTGTAGACAATATAAAATAGTAGAACCGGAACATGTCCAACAATACTCTCCTGGGGTACGAGTCGGTTTAACTGCCAATAACTCGTCGTCCTCAAAATCCTTTAGAGGAACAACTGTTACATGTTTCAATTTCATCTTCTCTAACGCCTTGACTAATTTATCATCAAAGGCGAATATATACAGATGGAACGAAGGACAATGCTCTACAAGAGAGTAATACATGGCTAGTCCCTTTGCAGAATAATTTGAATCGTATAATGTGCAGAAATTAATCATTGTAATTCTTCTTATACTTTATTTAATGTAAACAAATAATACATGCTCATTTACAAAGGATTTTATTTATTTTTCGAACTACTTTTCTAAGAAAACAAAAAAGGGAAAAACGACATTGCTCTTTTTCTCTATGAAATAACTTTCGATATTTTTTTTCCAACAATTTCCGCATGATTTTGTTATCCTCAACCCTAATTTTCGGAAAATCAAATGTAGTTTCATCCGCAATTATTGATATATATTCAAGTTCGTAATCAGACTTGTTTCCTTTTGTATTTGTGGCTTCAGAATCAAAGCCAATATTCTGAACAAGAGATTTAGATGGATAAAGGCATAACTTTCTATTAACAATTGCAGAACACAACCATTTAATTGCCCAGGAGTCAATTCTACCATCTATTGTTCCTTTCAACATATTTATATAGTCATAGGTATCATCATATGTAAGTTCATATAGATATTGCTTATTCGAAATAATACTATTCAAGAGTTCGGTACCATCTGGATTAAAGAGGCTCCATCCCCTTTCCCATGTTGCCCAACCTTGACAGTCAGCCCCATACTGGAAAAAAGTATTTTCCTTTATCGGAGCATTATTAAAAAAACTTGCACCATTTATACAAATTACATCATTTTCATCTTTGTATAATTCAAGTGACTGATTGATATAATGAAGGAAATGGCTCGAAGTTACAACATCATCTTCTATTACCACAACCTTGCCATGTAGTCCAATCACCTTTGTCACACCATATACGATAGAATNNCTGATATAGTATGAATATATGCCCGTAAGGCTGATATCTTTTGTTTTACGTCATCACTTGCATCAACTTTCGGTCCATCTGAGAAAATATATAACAAGCTGTCTTTTGCTTCTGGGTTTTTTAATAATGCCTCTACCGTCTGTCGGGTATGAGAAGGGCGGTTATATACAAATAAAACTATTGGAGCTAATTGACTAGAACTATTCATATTAAGAACATTTATTTACGATCTTTCACCAACGATATCTCTTTCCAAAATTTACTTTATAATATCATACACAAGACATCACATTTCTTTAGATATGTTCCTCTACTCCACGAAAATGGACATTAAGTTCATGGAGGTGTTCTAAAAGTGTTCCGAGAGGTGTTCCCTCTGTCATCTTAGCAAAGGCGTTAACATCCTTGGGGAAACACTTACCACCATATCCAAACTTACCGTCAGGACCGGGGACATACGTATGGGTATCGTTGATATAACCAGAAAGAAGTACACCTGTATGCACCTTGCGCCAATCAGCCCCCATCTTCTCACAATATTCACGACAAGCGTTGAAGTATGTAACCTTATATGCTCCGAATACATTGTGCATATACTTGGTTAGTTCGGCCTCTAATGGTGTCATAACAGTGAATTTTTTACCAACAAAAATCTTGGTGAGCAATTCTTGCGCTCCAGTGAACACCATTGTCTGCTTGCGGAAATCTTCTATGAAAGTACGTTCTGTTAAGAACTCTGGCATATAACATACCTGATGACCAGTCTCCTTAGAGAGTCTCTCGCTAGTTCCTGGGAGGATTGTTGTACGGACAAACACTGGCACATGCGGCAAATTTGTAATCAACTCTTTCATCAGAGTTAAATCCTGTGTACCATCATCTTCTGTGGGTACATGAATCTGTAAGAAAGCTATATCAATATTGCATAAATCATCATTAAATCCCTTGTAAGGGTCGCTGATGAAAAGTTTACACTCAGGATTGTTATGTTCTAACCAATCCTTCAAGGCTCCACCCACGAAGCCACATCCTATAATTCCTACGTTAATCATATTATTATACTCTTAGAAAAGTTCAAATTGAAGCCAAAGGTTTCATACTTATAAAGCAGTCTTGCAAACGGTAATCCGATGTAACCATGTTCAATTACACATATCTTCAACTTGCATATTATACTATTGTTTTTTATTTGTGAAAAACCATATTCTGATACCTGTCATATCAAAATTTCCCCAATAAATATTTAAAAGGTCTATATTCCAAAAGACGGATTATTATAAATAAACTTAGCAACGAAAGAGTCATAACAGATAAAAGAAAGAGTAATGATGAGAGTAAATTATCGGGAGTAATCATTACATACACAAGATCTATATAAACACACAAAAACACAAAGTGTGCACAATAAATGACTAAAGAGTTTCTTCCAAAATAAGAGAATATAAATAGGGGCTTTATCTTTTGAACGAAATAAAACATTGAAAAACTACCTGTTAGTACATAAAACACATAAATTGGTAGTTGATAAATTGAGTGAATATTGGCATAATGGCTAATAACAACAGGATTTAAGACAGAGTATTCAATCCCAATAAAGCATAGGAGAGAATTAAGATAAGAGCGGAAAACAAACATCATCACAAAAAAAGCGACCGAGATCTTAAAAATAAAGCTATGATAAACATAATACCGCTTCAGAATTGTCCCAACCCATATAAAAAATGCCATACATAAGAAATCTTTAAAATGCAAATAATTATAATAATGATATGGATTAGGGGTATTATTAAAAATAACTATACTCAAGAAACCAACAACCATCATACAGATAAGGATAAAACAGATAATCATTTCCGATTGTATTGTCTTCTTTAAAACAAACAATGTAATCTTTGAAAAAAACAATGCAGAAAGGAACCAATAATCTTCTATCAAAAAGAAATAATTAAGGCCGTCATAATTATAATACAGCCCCTCGCCAAGGTACAAGACATAGAATACACGACTAATAATAGAAAAGCTTAGCCAAGGTATAATGATAGTCTTTATTTGCTTTTTCACAAAAACACCCCCCCCAACTTCAAAATTAGTTGTGAAGCCTGTCATGATAAAAAAAGCCTGCATAAACCAACACACATAATATGGAGACATTGCTAAGAATTCATTCATATATTTGACTTCTATGCCATGTCTTTCTGATATGTTTGGTATATGTCCCCATATCATTAGAAGAATAAGAATGCCCTTACATATATCAATCCACTCTATTCGCTTATTTGTATTTTGATTAATCCTTTCATTCATTTAATATATATTACTCTTTAATTATGAAAAAGGAATCGTATCAACAATAGAATTCAAAATCATTTATTTAATATATCGTATAATGAATACATAGTAAATACGGCTTCTATCTGTTGATCATTCAAGTTCTGATCAACGTTCGAGTGCCATAGAGCAATATCTTGTACAGACCAATTCGTAAGATGATCCTCACCTGCCTTATCCCTGGTAAATACTTTATTTATTAAAGTTCCATTTTTTAATGCCATTGCATTAAACCACACATCATCAGCATTCTTGCAGATATTCCTGAATACTTCCTCATTTAATACTTCTTGATCTAAACTATGTGGAGGATATAACACACCACCAACCCCAGTAAAGAAATTATATTTACTTGCAACTAAATCTGTTTGAGGTTTCCATTGGATATAAGGAATCAGTTTACCATTTGCATCGACTTCCATTTTACTAGCCCTACAACAATGAATCATATTGGGATGAATTTGGTATGCCTTAATTAAGCGTTCCAATAAATCATATTCATAGAGCGCGTCATCGTCTATTGTAATGATTGCATCATCTGGTGTACGTTGTAACTGCGGAATTAACTTTTTATATGAACGAATATCTTCTACATATTCAATTTCCAAACCTCTTTTCTGTTGGTTAATCAAAGATTGCGGAAGTGACTGATTCTTAAAATCATTATTTAAATAAAGTACTATTCTATTGGCTTTCATCGTTTGTTGCATAATAGATTCAATAGTAACTGCCACATCATAATAACGCTTGCCATATGTTGTCAACGAGACAATAATATCATGATCTACATAGCGTTCCGTTGTCACACCCGCCATTTTATCATACAATATATGTTCTATCAAAATATTCTTACGCAAATCATATGGAGTAAAACTGGAACTGAGTACCTTTGCATTAAGGAAAGATAGTTCGTTTCTTAGATCTGCTATTCCATAATCAAATAGATTACGAATAACACTTTTAATTAATCCTTTCATTTCACTTTATTAAAAAACATAATGTGCATCCAACAAAACACTATATCCCCTTTGAGGACTTATTAGTTTATCCTTAGCGAAGAATGTATCAGAAATAACATTTATACTTGCAGCTGCATGGATAGCATCACAAAAATCATCTACACACGTTGTTCCCAATGAAAGTTGAATATACAAATAATATTGATTGGGACGCATATTAAAATGAGGTATCTCAAGACAAAAAACGCCATTCTTAATTTGTCCAAAATCCTGATTCATCTCATCAGAAGCCCACTCTGTTGCACAATTCTGATATATATCCTCAAACTTACACCCAACTAATAATTTGCTTAAGTTTACACCTTCCTTTACGTCCACATGAAACTCTATTTTCAAAAAGTCACCTGTAAATATATCTTCTATAACTTCATTGTTCGAATTTCTGAATATTATTTTTCTAATACGGATTTTCCCATTCCCTATTCTATCTGTCCTGTCATGAAGAGATTGATGAATAACATCATCACCAATACCTGTATACTTTTCTATAACTTGATTTATTTCACCAGTATATGCAACTTTGCCATTTTCTAATAAGACACCTCTATGGCACAAGTTTTTAACTGCTGCCATGTTATGACTTACAAACAAGACTGTTCTACCCTGCCCTTTCGACACATCCTGCATCTTACCAATTGCCTTCTTTTGGAATTCAGCATCACCAACGGCCAAGACTTCATCAACAACGAGGATTTCTGGTTCCAAATGGGCGGCTATAGCAAATCCTAAACGGACGGTCATACCGGAGGAATAGCGTTTCACAGGGGTGTCGATATAGCGTTCGCAGCCGGAGAAGTCAACAATCTCATCCAGCTTACGAGTAATCTCCTGCTTGGTCATACCCATAATGGCACCATTCATATAGATGTTCTCTCGACCAGTCATCTCTGGATGGAAACCAGTACCCACTTCCAAGAGTGAGGCGATACGACCTCGGACACGAATCTCACCTATTGATGGGGTAGTTACACGAGAAAGGAGTTTCAACAGGGTACTTTTACCAGCACCGTTTTTACCTATGATACCCACCACATCTCCCTGTTCTACATTGAAGTTGATGTCTTTCAAGGCCCAGACGAAACGGCTATCGCCTTTCTTAGTACGGTCGTTTGTCTCGCCTATCTTCAGAAACGGGTCTTCCTTATGGCGGACATTCATAGTCCACCAACGTCTCAGGTCATCATTAAACGTACCCGTTGAGACAAGGCCCAACCTATATTGTTTTCCTACGTGATCGAATTCTATAGCATTCATAAAATAAAAATTTTACAAAAATTTTAACCCTAACGTTAACGTTAACCTTAACTATTTTTTTTTCGGAGGATATTTAATAAGCCGTGTATTTGCTTTTCAATATCTTCCAACTTTGAAATAAGATCTTGATAAAGTTCAGGTGTTATATATTTAATGTTTTTTGCTATTACAAGCTGTGTTTCCACCTCAAAAGCAGAGCCCAGGGCAAAATCCAAAAAGTGGGCGAACTCTGTGTCCGAAGGTTTAGCTGCGCCCTCAGCGATATTGCTGCTGATGCTGACGACGGCGCGTTGGAGTTGGTCGCAGAGGCCTTTCTTCTCGAACCAGGGCATCTGGGAAGTCACTTCANNCAATGTTGGACGAAATACTAACCACGGCACGTTGGAGCTGGTCACACAGTCCTTTCTTCTCAAACCAAGGCAGTTTTGATGTTACCTCATAGACGAGGGTGGCGTATTCTACTGCATCTTGCCATACTTTGTAGTTCCTGAAGTTTCTAGCTGAATTCATTTCTATTCTTTTCGATAATTTTATCAGCTACATGGACAAATTTAGTCAAATCGGCTTCGTGCATGGGATTATACATACTTATAATCTTATTAATGCCCAGCCCCTTTTTTTTCATATATGCAAAACTTCGACAAGAATGCCACTGATAGTATGCTAACACCCAACCTGCCCAATATTCTGGACCAACTGTGTACGTACCATCATTTCTATTAGAGATAGGACTACCAGACTCATGAATCACCAAATCGGCTAGTTCGGCACCCGAGAGTCCTACCAAATATCGAGGATTACCATTGGCAAATTGACGAGATACATCACAAGACAAAAATTTATCGTAGAATTCGGCAATAGAAAACCCGTACTTCCTTACGCCACAATCAAACATGATAGCAAGATTGTGCATTGCACCATTTAGGTATGTTTTTTTATATGCTCTGGCCATTTTTCCAATTATTTCTGATAATGTCAATGATATAAATATCATTTTCAGCCAAAGGCTGTGAAACTATTTGCCTATATTTTCCACGTGCTTCTTCATCACGAGACTTATACTTGGCAAAATATTCCTCATGAGGGGCTTTAGATTCAAAACACTAAGTCCACTTGTGTCTAACAGATAATGATTGGCATATCCATCATTACCAGAGAGACATGCCCATTCTTTAGCAAGTTCTATATGTTCTGTACAATAGAAACCGCGACCATAATCGTTATATGACTTACCTTCTCCGAAAATCGGTTTCTCGATAATATTAACCGACCCATGAAAGAGATTAATTACGTTCATATTATATTCTGTTATACTGTGTCCATAAATGAACGCTGAACCTTATTGAATATTACAATACCCCAAACCAAGAGGATAGACATGAAGGCAAAGCTATAGCCGAGGGCTTCCCATGAGAAATAACCCTGGCCAAGGGTAGCGTATTTGAAGGCCTCGATAATAGAGGTCATGGGGTTCAGCATGATAATGGTACGTAAAGTCTCGTTGGTGACCATACTGATGGGATAGACAATTGGCGTAGCATACATCCAGAGAGATACGATGAAGCCAAAAAGTATCGTGAAGTCACGGTATTTCGTCGTAAAAGACGAAATCAGAATGCCAAAACCTAAACCCAAACCAGCCATCATGACGATAAGAACTGGAACTATAAGTATCGTCCAATTGGGGCATACATCAGTTCCGTTAATCAGGAAATAAAGATATACAGCAACAAACAAGCCCAATTGAATTCCGAAACGTAACAGGTTACTGATGACCGTACTGATAGGGACTACCATACGGGGGAAATAAACTTTACCGAATAGACCTTGGTTGGCCAAGAATGTACTAGAGGTCTGGTTCAGACAGTCTGAAAAGTAGAACCAGCAGACATTACCCGCCAGATAAAAAAGTGCCTGTGGCAGGCCATCGGTACTCATCTTGGCAATACCGCCAAAGACCACCATGTTCATGATGACGGTCAGTACGGGTTGTATCAGATACCATAAAGAGCCTAAAATGGTCTGTTTATATACTGTTACGATATTACGTTTCACAAAAAGTTCTATCAGGTCACGATAATCCCAGATCTCTTTCAGATTGACTTTCCAGAGCTTTTCCTGGGGCCTGATAATCATAGTCCATTCTTTTTCCATAAAATTTTAACGATAACGTTAACCTTAACGGGAACAATTTTTTTAAATTAAACAATTATTGAGGTTAGAAATCAACAGAACTTCACCTATAAGCATACTTTTCCCTTGTCCTTTTACATAGTAAACGGACGGGGTAAGAAATGGCTAAAAGGGTATAGTCCAGCGAATTACCACCTCTACACTAGGGCGTTAAACCCGTAGATTTCTCGGAATTGCGCACTATATCGGTACAAAAGTAGTAAAAAATTGGGAGATATTTGCAATTTTTGCAGAAAATATTCATTTGATTGGTCGATAAAAGTTAAAGAAATATAAAATTCAAGCATTACGATGATTCACATAGGTGAGTCATCGTTTTTCAGTACGACCAGGACGTCAAAAACAAGACTGAACTTTATCGGAACCTGCCTTTTTAAATTAATTAATTTATTTGCCCCTATATGGGGCAAATTTTATATATTTATATACTAACCCGTGAAACTGTCAGAATTGACCCCTTATTCCTTCAGGAACATGGGCCATAAAATCAAGGCCCAGATAGCCCAGGAAGCCAGCCGTCGGCTGATACTCTATACGGATGGCAACCTGGTACAGCGTCACCTGTCGGTAGGCAGCGCATCCATATCTCACCCCTTCTCGAACTGTCTGCCTCGCCCGACCAGAAGCGCCGTAAGATAGACCTGCTCGACTACTGCCTGGAGGCCGACACAACCCCCGTACTTTCCGTCCCTAAGTCCTATACTTAGCCCTCGTAACCTATATAGTTATCACCTAAAAGTCATATACTTATGTTCAAGATAAAAGCATACGGCAAATCAGAATTTTCCTGGATGATGTTCCCAAAGATGCGGAATCCCAGTGCAGCTCAGGATAAGCTTCTACGTTGGATTAAGAAAGATCCACGCTTTCATAAGAAGATCCTCCGCCTTGCCACTACCAAAGACGACAACAATTATATCAAAGAACAAATCCAATTAATGGTAGATAAATGGGGGGAACTAGGAGAATATGATGATTTTTGATGTTTCTTCCGTCATCTGCCGTCACTTGCCGCGTTCTGCCGTACTCTGCCGTCATTGGCTCTTCCCGAATGTTGTACCTTTGTAAACGTTTAAACATATATGAAGAAAGGCTTTTGGAAACAATTAATCCAAATCATCATCGCCATTTTAACCGCTATCAGTTCAACCTTATTTGTACAATCATGCGTAAAATCAACCTCATCGTCATCCACTGCTCCGCAACGCGCAGCAATCAGTGTTTCACCTATGAAATGCTCAAGAAGTGTCACGAAGCCCGCTTCCCTGGAGGCATCGGCTACCACTACTACATCACCCGTGATGGACAGCTCTGGCCCGGTCGCCCCGAAGAAGTGGTGGGTGCTCATGCCCGCCACTACAATGCCCACAGCATCGGTATCTGCTATGAAGGTGGCTTAGACGAGCATGGTCGCTCGGCCGACACGCGTACCCCAGCCCAGAAGGCAGCTATGTTCGCCCTGCTCAAATCCCTGAAGGTCGATTATCCCGATGCGATGATTTTGGGGCACTGCGAACTTCCTGGTGTCCACAAGGCATGCCCCTCGTTCATACCGAGCAAGGAATATGCTAATCTCTAATGAAAGAGGGTGTGTCAAAATAGGCACATCCTCATTATTTTTGTTATTTGAATAATGCGATGAGTAATGCAGAGAAAGATACCAGTGAGGTGGTAAGAGGAATGATCAGACTGGTAACAAGATTGCCTTGCATCTTCTTAACAATGCTGGGCTGCACATAGATCATATCGTTCTGCTGGAGATAGAAATAGGGGGAGTTCATGATATTGGCATCACTCAGGTCGAGCATGTGCAGTTCACGAGTACCATCGGCATTCTCACGGAAGAGCTTGACACGGTCGCGATGACCATAGACGGTCATGTCGCCTGCCATAGCCAGCGCTTCGTAGATATTAATCTTCTCTCGGCTAACCTGAATCGTGCCAGGACTGCCCACCTCACCCAACACAGTGATTGTAAAGTTAGCCTGACGAACGGTAACAATAGGTTCTTCAGAGGCAGCCATATAAGGACGAATCTTCTCCAGAATCATACTCTCACACTCTTCTTTAGTCAGACCTACAACCTTAATACGGCCTAAGACCGGGAAGTCGATGGTGCCATCGTTGCTGACCAAATAATTCTGAGTTCCACCCCCAGAGGTGGCAGAAGTGCCTTGCCCTGCACTAGTCACAGAGACTGTGGACATATTGAAAGGCGCGGAAGCCTCAGGGCTGATCGTATAGACCTTGATGTCCAACTGGTCCTTTGGCATGATGCGCGCATCGTAGAAGGCACTCTGCTGGTTGAGGTCAATCTTGTCGGCGCCCTGGAAATAAGCAAACTTCTTAACCGAGCAAGAGGAGAACAGGAGCACTACAGAAAGCAGCGTCAACACATGACGATACAGGTATTTATACTTTTTCTTAGTCATATCAATAGCATTAAAAATCATCAGTTTATCAGGTAAGCGATTCAATGGATCCAAATGTTTTACATCAGATTGGAGGGTATGGTCGGCCTTGACTACATAGAGGGTCGCATCAGCCTGCGTAGCAAGCTGGTAAGTATCACTGTAATCAGCCAGTGCGGGAGAATCGATAATCACATAGTTGTACTGGGATTTCAACATCTCCATCAACTGTTCGAAACTATTGCGAGCAAGGAGGTCAGAAGGATGAACCATACCAGACTTGCCGGCTACCAACACATCAAAACCCTCAGCCTGAACAGTGTATGACTGGACATCTGCTGCTGAAGGCATACCCTTGCTTAATAATTCGAAAACGCCAGACTTCTCAGGAAGAGAAAGTGCCTGGGCAATGCCTGGACGACGAAGATTGAAATCGCAGAGAATCACCTTCTTGTCAAGACGAGCAAGTCCTTCGGCTAAACGAACGGCATTAAAGGTTTTGCCATCGCCTACGGCATTAGAGGTAATCAAAATGGTTTTCTGACCTTCCTTTAAATGCAGTAACAGATTGGTACGAAGGGTACGAAGCGCTTCGTCGCTGTTGACGGTAGGTATTTCACCCAATACAGGGGACTTGGTAGTCTTTTCCAAGTCATTGCGCGTCTCCACCTTGTTTTTCAGGAAGAACAGCAATAAGATGGCCAAGAAAGGAATGGCAATGCCCAATACAATCGCTATCAATAGGACAAAATTTCGATTAGGAAGGTCACTACCCCCATTTACCTGAACTTTCTCAATCAATTTACCTTTGTTAGTGGCATCCACACGGTTCATAGCCAATTCCTCGCGTTTCTGCAGCATCACGGTATAGACACCCTGCTTGATTTCACGAAGACGCTCAATATCAGTAAATACCCGTTCCATACGAGGGGCACCACCAATGCGTTCCATAGCCTTCTTGTATTCACGCTCCACATTCTGACGCTGGATAACCATAGCCTGACGAGTACGAGACAGTTCAGTAAGAAGCGTTGGACGCAACTCCTCTATCAGTTCTGTGACACGCTGTACCTGATGAGCCTTCTCGCTCATGCTTTTCAACAGTTCCTTACGCTGGAAAGCCAAGGTATTATGACGGCTCAAAGCCTGGCCACCGCCTACACTCGTGCCACCCATACTACCATAGCTCATACCACCACCTACAACAGGGATAACCTCATAAATGTTAGCAGGATTCTGAACAAATTCGTTCATATAGTCCTGCAACTGAAGCTGGATGCCAATCTGAATCAACTGTTCCTCATATTGGTTTTTCTTTTCCAATGCTTCACTGGCATCAGAAGCAGCATCTGTAATCTGGTATTTCTCTTTGGAATGTTGGTAATCATCGTCGCTAAGGCCCAATTCTACATTGATTTTGGCCAGACGGTCATTGACAAACTGATCGGTCTTACGATTCTGTTCGTCAACATCTTCCTTACCACGGCGGTTGTAGATTGCTACCAAACGTGTGATGAATTCCATACCACGAATCATGCTTTCATCTCTTAATGTCAGATTAAGCAAGTTGGACACTCCTTTCTTCGGGGGTTCCACCGCCATGCGTGAAATATAACCCTTCGCAACTATCATTGGGGGAGCAATGGTGGCTTTCAATTCAAAGCCCTTCGCATAAGCCTTACGCTGAGAGGCTGTGAGCTGATCATTACCTGCAATCCTGACGGTACCCACCTCCGTCCTAATACTAAAGGGAAGGGACGTAAAGCGCTTAGAAAAGGACTTGCCATCGGCAGATCCCTGTATCTGATAGCCCTTATCGTCTTTGCTGATGGTCATGCTGGCCTGGTGATAATTCAAGGGCAGTTCACGATCCATCCAGAGCAGGTGGGTCCTATCAAGGGTTACCTCCACAGGCTGATCATTATAGAGCTGCGTACTCTTACCCCACTTCTCCACTTTATAAGTGGTGTAAAGGTTTAAATCGAGGACAACATCACGAACCAAATCGGTAGAAGTCAGAATTTCCTTTTCGATGTCAATACCCATAGAACCACCTAGACTGCTGCTGATGCTATTGCCTAAGCCCAAGGGGAGGGAACTCAGAATGGCCATACCGGCACTGGAAGAACCGCTCTTACCCTGGTTCTTATCGATGAGTTGCATCTTACCCGTCACCGAAATGGTAGTAGGGGTGACCCATAGATAATACATAGCATACAACAAACAGATGGCTACAGACGGGATGAACCACTTCCAATGAAGGATGAACACCATCTTGATTTTCTCGAAATCGAAGAAAGAAGCACCTCTCTCTTCCGTTTCCGTCTGAAGTTTGGAATTGTCTATATTGAATTCTTGCATATCTTGATAATTATCATTTTCTTTAATTAATCCACCACCTTACAGTACCAACGGGAGATGCGCAGCATGACGCTGATACCTCCTACGGTCTTTACAAACCAGTATTTCTGGTTCTTCTTACAAAGTTTACCACGAATGCCTTTAAACTGCCCATGGACTACCATCACATCCTTGCCGGGAAGGACTTCGCTATCTTCGACATCGGCAAACTCCTTAGGGGTCTTGGAATAGTCTGGATCGCAGAGCAGACGGAATTCCACCATGTCGCGGTCCGGTATTTCAGCAAGAGCCCCAGAACTTTTATCCTTCATCAGAAACATCGGGGAACCACATTCCGCCAACTTGTTGCGAAGCTCCTTTTCCTCAAGGCTCTTCTCCAAAAAGATGTAATTATGGATAACAGGAACCTGCACCCTACGAGGCTTTTCCTCGCCTTTTTTCAACTTTTCGCTATAGGTCATCGGAATAAAGTGATGAAGATCATTCTTTGTCAGGAATGAACTAACCTCCATCTCTTTCTTATTAAAAGTCCGAACGACCACCCAAGTAGGTGCTTTATCTGTTTTTTCCATTGGATCCTAAGCTGCTATCATAACCTATCAAGGTTATATCAGACTGCAAAGGTACGAACTTTTTTTTGTAAAAAAACGATTTTTATGAAAAAAAATCGATAACGGGAACGTTAACCCTAACCTTAACAAATAAAAAAGCCACCGCCCCAAAGGACGATGGCTATTCAATGATTTTAAAAATTTCGTCTGATTATTTCAAACCACGGTTGTGAAGTGTTACATTGAGCAGCATCACATACTTGCGGTACTGGCTGTCGCTCAGCATGTAGTTCATGTAAGCGAGGTCCTTCTGAATGGCCTTCTCAACCATCTTGGCGCGCTCTTCCTTACCGTACTGTGCTGCAAACAGCATCTCAGCACTGAAAGTCTTGTGTACTTCGGCTACACCTTCAACCTGATCCTTCGACAAACCGAGAGCCTGGCTGAGCTTCTTCATATTAACCGTCATATCATAAGCCTCGGTTGTGTTCAGAGCATTCATGTTCTCATTCTCAGCAAATGTCATAGTCATGCTAAGCATTGCTACAATTGTAAGAATCATTCTTTTCATTTTTGTTACCCTTTCTTAATCTTTTTAATCTTACTTAAAGTTATCCTTACGTCATCAGTTTTATCTGATTGACAATGCAAAGGTACGGCAAAAAGGAATACATTCCAAACTTTTTAGCAAATTGTTTGCGTACACAGACCAAATTCTTGACGTCTGTCAAAGATTCTGGGGAAACCTTGACAAAGGTCAATGGAGAGCTATATATACCTTATTATATATAAGAAAAAACGCTATTCATTTGGTTTTTCGCCCACTTATTCGTACTTTTGTACCCTGAAAATTAAACTGAACAGAAAATCGATGGAGAATAAGAACAAATTCATTGCTTTGAATTACCGTCTGTACGTAAACGGTGAACAAGGAAAAGAACTGATGGAGGAAACAAAGGCTGACCAGCCTTTCCAGTTTATTACCGGCTTTGGCATTACGCTGGATGCCTTTGAGAAAAACGTGGTCAACTTGGAAAAAGGCCAGGATTTCAGTTTCTCACTGGAAAAAGAGGAAGCCTACGGGGAATATGTTGACGAACGTGTGTTGGACCTAGACCGCGAGATGTTCTGTGTGGATGGCCGATTTGACCATGAGCACATCTACGTGGATGCCATTGTCCCCTTGCAGAACGAAGACGGTAACCGATTCTATGGTCGCATCGTGGAAGTGGGTGAGGAGAAGGTAAAGGTGGATTTGAACCATCCACTGGCTGGCGAAACCCTGCACTTCGAAGGAAAAGTAGTGGAGAACCGCGAGGCAACCAGTGAGGAAGTACAACAGCTCATCAAGCACATGACAGGCGGATGCAGTGGCTGTGGCGGCAACTGTCATGGCGACTGTGGCAGCGATTGTGGATGCAAATGAACACATTTGGTAACATATTCAGGCTGACGACGTTTGGCGAGAGTCATGGAGAGGCTATTGGCGGTGTCATAGACGGTATGCCCGCTGGCATCCCTATTGACCTGGAGTTCATACAACAGGAACTGGACAGGCGCAAGCCAGGACAGAGTTCTATCACCACATCCAGGAAAGAAGCAGACCAGGTGGAACTGTTGAGCGGCGTATATGAAGGGAAATCAACGGGATGTCCCATTGGCTTCATTGTCAGGAATACCAATCAGCACTCGAATGACTATGACAACATGAAGGATATGTATCGTCCTTCACATGCTGACTACACGTATGCCTATAAGTATGGTGTGCGAGACCATCGTGGGGGTGGACGTTCCTCTGCCCGTATCACCATCAGCCGATGTGTGGCCGGTGCACTGGCCAAACTGGCACTGAGAGAAGTAGGAGTAAGCATTACCGCCTACACCTCGCAGGTGGGCTCTATAGCACTAGACCGCGACTACAAGCTCTACGACCTGGCAAAGGCTGAGGAGAACATCGTCCGTTGTCCTGACAGTAAGAAGGCGGAAGAGATGATCCGGCTGATAGAGGAGGTGAAAGCTGAAGGCGATACCATCGGAGGTGTGATAACCTGTGTCATACAAGGCTGTCCCGCAGGACTTGGAGAGCCGGAATTTGGCAAGCTTCATGCCATGTTGGGAGCTGCCATGCTGAGCATCAACGCCGTGAAAGGCTTTGAATATGGTGAGGGATTCAATGGTGTGACCGCCCGCGGATCGGAACAAAACGACAGGTTCTGTTCTGTAAATGGACAGATTACCACTGAAACCAATCATTCCGGAGGCATCCAAGGAGGTATCTCTAACGGACAGGACATCTACTGCCGAATAGCCTTTAAACCAGTGGCTACCCTACTCTGTGAACAAAAAACGGTGGACATAAACGGACAGGAAACGACACTGAAGGCCAAAGGTCGTCATGATCCTTGTGTGTTGCCTCGGGCTGTACCGATTGTTGAATCAATGGCTGCAATGACGATTTTGGATGCATATTTGTCAAATAAAGCGGCAAAAATGCACGAAAATCGCATCTAAATGCAAAAAAAACATAAAAAGCCTTGCTGTTTAAAAGATTTGCACTATCTTTGCAAGTGCTATTGAGGGTTTGTGAAAATCCTGATATGCTTTAGTTAAGTCTAGTTTAGTTTTTGTGTTGGTTGAGAGCGGCCCATTGGTCGCTCTCAAATTTTTCTATATACAACCGATGATTTCGTGTATATCCTGACACCCATGGGCATCAAGCCACTGGTTGATTCCATCGCGTACCTTCACAGTAATGGCAGGATCCAGGAAGTTGGCCGTACCAATCTCGATGGCCGTAGCTCCTGCCATGAAGAACTCGATGGCATCAGTAGCACTGGATATACCGCCTAAGCCTACCACTGGTATCTTGACGGCCTTGGCTACCTGCCATACCATGCGTAAAGCCACTGGCTTGACACATGGACCGCTCAATCCGCCTGTGTTGATGCTCAACAGGGTCTTACGCTTCTCGATATCGATGGCCATACCCATCAGGGTATTGATGAGCGACACGCTATCTGCCCCCTGGGCCTCACAAGCACGGGCTATATCCGCTATATTCGTAACATTGGGCGACAACTTGACTATCATGGTCTTGTGATAACGCTCACGGACTGCCTTGACGACACTCTCAGCACCTGCACAGGTGACACCAAAGGCCATACCACCATCCTTGACATTAGGACAGGAGATATTCAGTTCGATAGCTGGAATACCCTCCAACGCATCAATACGAGCTGCACACTCAGCATAATCCTCTGGGGAAGAGCCACTGACATTGACAATCATATTGGTATCAATATCCTTGATCTGAGGATAGATATGCTCACAGAAATAGTCCACACCCTTGTTCTGCAGACCTACACAGTTGAGCATGCCCTGCGCTGTCTCTGCCATACGGGGATAGTCATTGCCCTCACGAGGCTTCAACGTGGTTCCCTTGACAATGATGCCACCCAGTCCGTCGAGGGGAACGAAATCAGCGAACTCGAGGCCGTAGCCAAACGTGCCTGAAGCGGTCATTACTGGGTTTTTCAGGGCCAATGCCCCTATATTAACTTGCAATTTACTCATTTCTTCATTTCAATTTCTCATTCCACATTTCTCATTTCCACAACAGCCTGTGGATATTAAACACTGGACCCTCCTTACATACACACAAATTACCTTCTGTGGTCTTCTCAACACAGCAGAGACAAGCCCCCAGGCCACAGGCCATCAAATTCTCCAAAGAGACCTCACAGGTGATATCATGCTCCTTGGCGTAATGCGCCACAGCCTTCATCATAGGGGTGGGACCGCAAGAACAGATACGGTCGAAATGCTCGTTCAACACCGAATGATTGGTAACAAAGCCTTTCTCGCCCAAAGAACCATCCTCTGTCGTTACGCACACGCGCCCGTACCTATTAAATAAATCAAGTTCCAACAGGTCCTGAGCTGTACGTCCACCCAACAGGAAAGTAGGCTGAATGCCCTGGGCATGCAATGCAGAACCCAGATAAAGCATGGGGGCCACACCTACGCCTCCGCCTACCAGCAGCACTTTCTCATCCTTAGCAGCAGGCATGGTAAAGCCATTGCCCAAGGGAAGCACACAGTTCAGGGTATCACCTGCCTGAAGCCGTCCCATCTGACGGGTTCCATCACCTATCATAGCAACCATGAGCCATAGCTCGTTATGAACCTTGTCAACGAAATGAATAGAGATAGGACGACGGAGAAACGTAGCAGGAGAACCGTCAACACGTACTTCAACAAACTGTCCTGGCAGCATTTCAGGCAATGGCTGATGGTCAGTTAACTTAATCAAAACATGCTTGGGACTGAGGTTTTCAACACTGCGAACCGTCAAGTCGAGAATATATTTTTTCATAATCACACATTTTCAGCGTTGCAAAGGTACGAAAAAAAATGGTTAAAAACTTGGTAGAGAGAAAAAAAATAGCTATCTTTGCGAAATCAATGGATAGAATCATTATACTCATTATATATAGCATCATCCTCTGCATGATGCTCCTGACAAAACAAGACACAAGTATTTTCTCGAACTATTCGAGCACTGATGTCATGTTTGACATGCGTCCTGCCCTCCTAGTCATGAAGACGACAAAGCAGGGGCATGAGTCAACTACAAAAGTCATTAAGAGTCAGCATCTTACGTGTCAGTTCACACGTGCGGGAACACCTCTTCCAAACCATCTGAAAATGCCTGATTTACAGGTTTGACACCGGAGAACACTTCGATGTTAGGACATGATTTGCCTACTTTTTAGCTGGTACAAAAGTCTCGTAAGTCTGATCATCGTAATAGACACGAATCTCCGTCACCCGTCGTGGCTCTTTTTCCAATATCTTTAGTTCTTCGCGCACCACTTCCTGACGTGTATTTCTTACACCTTGCTGGAAATTGGCTGCCGAAGGTGCAATTTGATGGCCATTTGAAGAAACAGGAACAGGATTATCGAAATTTAACATCAACTCCTGATCATCGCCAGAATTGAATAATTGATCCTCTGACGAAGCAGCAGGGTGGGATACATACATCTCACCCGTTCCGTATAATAGCCACTCGACACTAATGTCAGGAATTTTCGTTTTAATAGAATCCACGATATTCAGGGTTGGACGTGTCCTACCATTAAATATGCTGCTTAGGGTAGCAGGAGACTGCTGGAGGAAGTCAGCGAACACTTGTTGGGTCATGTGCTGATCTTCCATAATGAGTTTAATGCGATCTTTTGTATCCATTGTCGTCGAAATAGGGCAAAAAATGCCATTTTTGATTGATTTTACAAAGGTAAATCATTTTTTTGAAACCTGCAAGAAATCTAAAGAAAATTTTATTTGCTGAACTTTGAATTTGTAATTTATAATTTTAAATTGCGAATTTATAAAGATGTATTTATGGTTTAATGTTACAAATTAAAAATATAAATCCAAAACCATTACAAAGTATTTCTTACGGTATTTCACACAACTATCTGGTTTTAAATTATATAATCCACGTATATAGAGAGTTTAAAGGAGCATATACATATATAGTCTTGTGAAATACCGGTAATTCTTAGTAATTTTCTTTGGAAAAACGTATAAAGCACTGAGTTTTAGTTGTTTAAAGAGATGTTAGGAACGTGCATAAGCATGAATATACAAATTAAAAGCAAATAATTGGGTTTACAAAGTTATAACTTGTATATACGATTCGGATTTACAAATCGCTAAAATTTGTACCTATTTCCTCATTGTAGTTTAGAATGCTGCTAGTTTTAGAATTTCAAATTAAGAAAATAAAATATTAAAATTTACTAAACGCAAATTTTGGGGTTTCAAAAAGCCAAAATTCTCGGATTTTGCACGAAATCTGAGCAATCGGTGGAAAAAAAATAAATATGCGAAATATAAAGGGGAATAATCTGGAAGAAACCCAGTAGCCATCGGGGATTNNCGGGGATTGAGGGTATTTTTTTATGTTTTGCAAAAAATGAATTCTAGAAAAAAAAGAGGCATCAACGAGCCTCTTTTCAGTGTAATGTAAAGAAAATTAATTCCTTCATCAACTCCCCTGGAGGGGTATTGGGATTGTCTAACCCCTTACTTTTTGCGTCAATTTCTCTTATCTTGGAAATAATCTGCATCACTTTCATTCCAGAGTAATTTCGCATACCTGTCATATAGTCGCGAACTCCCCAAGGCGTTTTCATGTCGAGCCACTGAGCCAATGCCTCCTGACTATTCTTCTGTGGACAATAATAGGCCAGCATCAGATTCTGGAAATAGTTAAAAAGCATGGGGAGTAGTGCATAGAGGCCTCCAGCCTTCGGATTTTCATCGAAATACTTGATAATCTGGTTCGCTTTGAGAATATTGCGATTTACAATGGCATCACGCAATTCAAAAGCATTAAAGTCTTTGCTTACCCCTATCTGAGCTTCTACCACCTGTGGAGTGACTCTCCTATCCTGCTCTGGCAAGCCAAGCAAGACCTTGCCTAATTCGCTGGTCAGACGATTTAAATCGGCTCCTATGGCATCAGCTATCATTTGCGTTGACTTGGGGTCTATAGACGCTCCACGAGCCTTTAAATACTGTTCTATAAAGGTAGGAAGGTCACGTTCACGCAGTTTCTTACTCTCAAAAAGTACTCCTGCCTGCTGGATAGCCTTCACATATTCCCTTTTTCTGCCATCAATCGTACCATTCTTATGGCACATCACCAGGATGGTTGAAGACATAGGAGCCTTCAGATACTTCTCGAGTGGCTCTATATTCTTTATATTCTGGGCTTCTTTGACAATAAGCACCTGATATTCTGACATCATAGGATATCGCTTGGCAGCATCCACAATCTGGGAAGCATTCACATCTGATCCGAAAAGAACGGTCTGGTTGAAGTCTCTTTCTTCTGGTTGCAGCACATTTTCGGATATCCAGTCGCTGATCTTATCGATATAATAGGATTCATCACCCATCAGGTAATAAATGGGCTTATAATGGCGCGCTTTCAGCTCGCTCATCACGCTATCATATGTCACTGTTGGCTGAGCCATGCTGCAAAATTACGAAATTCTTGCGAAATATCCCAAGAATTTCGTAATTTTGTAGCCGATATGTATGAATTGAATCTACCATCATACGATGTAAAACTGCGTGGAACACAGGAAAAGCCCGAAATTTTCGATTTCCTGCGTAAACGCTATGTGGCATTGACCCCAGAGGAATGGGTACGCCAGCATTTTACCCATTGGCTGGTGGAACATAAAGGCTATCCTAAGGGACTTCTAGGTAATGAGATAGAATTGCGCATAGGCGACAAGAAACTGCGCTGTGACTCCATTCTATACCAGCAGGACACAACTCCACGGATGATTATAGAATATAAAGCGCCTACCATCAAAATAAAGCAGCAGGTGTTCGACCAGATAACGGTCTATAACCTACTGCTTCATGTGGACTATCTCGTGGTCAGCAATGGCTTACAGCACTATTGCTGCAAGATGGACTATGCCAACCAACGATATGAGTTTCTGCGAGAAATTCCCGACTATTCCCAGCTTTAATCCTCTGTCATTTCGGGAACTTCTTCCTCTGCCTTCTTGACGGTCTTGCGGATGGCACGCTTACGCGTTTTCTTCTCCTCTACGGGCTTGTCAAGTTTAACACCTGCCAGTTCAGGATCAATCAGAATACGCCCACAGTACTCGCAAACGATGATTTTCTTGTGCATCTTGATATCCAACTGACGCTGGGGTGGAATCTTGTTAAAGCAACCGCCGCAAGCATCACGCTGCACGTAAACGATACCCAGACCGTTACGGGCATTCTTACGGATACGCTTGAATGAAGTGAGCAGACGTGGTTCAATCTTCATCTCCAGTTCCTTCACCTTCTGTTTCAGCTTATCTTCCTCTGCACGGGTCTCTTCCATAATCTCGTCGAGCTCGCTCTTCTTGACCTCGAGATCTTGGCGACGATCCTGCATGATTTCCTGATTCTGAGCCAGTTCAGCCTTCTTGTCTTCTATCTTAAAGGCTGCCTCCTTAATCTTCTTGTTGCAAAGCTCGATTTCCAGTGTCTGATACTCGATTTCCTTTGACAGCGTATCGTACTCACGGTTGTTCTTAACCTCTTCCAGCTGGGCCTTATAACGCTCTACGCTGGCTTTTGCGGTCTCAATCTCACCTTTTTTCTGTGTTACAGCACGCTCATAGTCATTGATGTCGTTTTGAATCTTTTCTATACGAGTAGTCAATCCCTCGATTTCATCCTCAAGGTCCTGTACTTCCAGAGGCAGTTCACCTCTCAACGCACGCTTCTCATCGATTCCTGAGAGCGTAGCCTGCAGTTGATAAAGAGTCTTCAGACGCTCTTCAACCGGCATTTCAATAGGGTCTTTCTTAGCCATTTTACTAATTTACAATTATACTATTTACCGCTCGGCCCGCAGGGACGCTTGCCAGAGCAAGAATTTACTATTTATTTTGCAATTTTACTCAAATATAGAGAATCGGATTCGTACTGGTCTCAGCAATTTCTGTGCGCACACCAGGACACTCCTTCTGGATCTGTCTCTTATACACATCT
>LXOW01454347.1_pt1 | contig 32273 bp, 28 predicted proteins | sample 1368591 | NCBI WGS metagenome assembly LXOW01 (sample SAMN04884650, study PRJNA319009) | bovine gut metagenome | isolation source: Cow rumen | host: Bos taurus | place: Italy: Legnaro (PD) | collected 2014-07-09
AAGGGCAGACCCGCGCCGTCCACGTCCATGCCGGCGCAGAAGATGCCGGCCTCGTTGAGGACATCCAGCTTCTCAAACACGGCCTCCTTGTTCCAGGGCTTGATCGTCGGCACGCCGACGCCCTCGACCTGGATCATATCCTGCACGGCGCTCTTCATGATGGCGGGATCGACCCCGTCGCCGGAGAAGGCCGCGAGGCCGTACTCGCAGGCGGCCTTGATGACGATGCTGTTGTAAGCCTGATCCTTGTACTTGGGGCCGTAGTGCATATCGATCGCGCCGAGCGGGGCGACGAAGATGGGGGCGGAGAATTCCAGCCCGAAAAGCGTGAAGCGGACGTCGGGCTCGGCGTTGGGGCAGAGCGTGTCCATGTTCACGCAGATCTCCTGCCACTTGTCGTAGTTGCGCGCGGCGACGTTGCCGGGGTACTTGCAGCCGGGGCCGGGCATGGCGTTGCCGCAGGCGCGGCCGTTGCAGACGGGGCAGGCCTTGCAGTACGGCCCGACCTCCGTCTTCGCCGCCGCGAGGATTTCATTATAGGTCATGTAAATGCCTTCTTTCTGTAGGTTTTGGTAGTTTCATTATGGAGGATTTGTGGCGGCTTGTCAAGCTGAACGGGAAATTAGGGGCTGTGAAAAAAGCCGCTTTTCCTGGTTTTCACTGTAGGGGCAGCTATTAGCCGCCCGGCGGAGTATTGTATCATTATTACTGATTTGGGCGAATTCGTATGGTTTTTATACGAATTCGCCCAAGTTTTATTGTTTTTCAGATCGTGCTGCACGGGCGGCTGATAGCCGCCCCTACGACTTGTCGGGACTTATTTCACAGCCCCTTTTTATGCCTCGACTCCCGTCAGATCCCACTTCGGGATCATCTCCCCCGTGGCGCTCGCGGCGTCCTGCCAGTAGCCGGCGGCGGGGCCGTGCCGCTCGAAGTAGCTCAGCAGCCGCGCGCTGAGCTCGGGGTCTATCGGCGCTTGCAGCTCGGGGAAGCGCTCGAGCCCCGGCATCGGGGTGTACTGGCTCATCAGCGAGAAGAGGACGCCGTCCTCGGGAAACTCCTCCGCGGCAAAGTCGATCGCGTCCATCGCGGCGAGATCCTGCCCCGGCAAGATCAGGTGCCGGATCAGCACGCCCGAGCGCAGCAGCCCGTCCTCATCCAGCACATAAGGCCCGCGCTGGCGGTACATCTCGCAGATCGCGGCGCGCGCGGCCTCTGGATAGTCCGGCGCGGCGGAATAGCGGCGCGCGGGCTCGGATTTGCTGTACTTGAAGTCCGGCAGATAGACCTGCACCAGCCCCTCCAGCCGCCGCAGCGTCTCGACGCTCTCATAGCCCGAGCTGTTCCAGACCACGGGGACGCCGAGCTCCAGCCCCTCGAGCGCCTCGGCAATGGCGCGGGTGAAGTGAGTCCCCGTCACGAGATTGATATTGTGTACGCCCGTGTCGCGCAGCCGGAGCAGCACGTCGCGCAGCTCGGGCACCGTGAGGGTCTTCCCCACGCTCGCGCGGCTGATCTCGCGGTTCTGGCAGAAGACGCAGCGCAGATTGCAGCCGGAGAAGAAGACCGCGCCCGAGCCGCGCGTCCCCGTCATGCAGGGCTCCTCGCCGAAGTGCGGCGCGGCGCGCACGACGGTCGGCAGCGCCCCGCTGCGGCACACGCCGAGCGCCTCCGTGTCGCTCCGATGCGCCCCGCAGCGGCGCGGGCAGTCGTTACAGATATAGTCCATGGCCTTTCCTCCTGTCGTTTCTGGCAAATTGACGAAAAAAACGGGGTTTTTCGGGACAGATTATACCCTGTATTTGTCTAATATGCAAGAACTTGTAAAAAGTCAAAAATAGTACATGCTTTTTCCGTATCTTGTGCTAAAATGTATCAGAACCGGGTAAAGTAATGCAGAACAGGGGGCCGGGTGATGCTGGATATCGTGCTTGTGGAGCCGGAAATTCCGCACAACACCGGGGCGATCGCCCGCACCTGCGCAGCCACCGGCGCAAGGCTGCATCTCATCAAGCCTCTGGGCTTCGATATCTCCGACAAAGCGGTCAAGCGCTGCGGGCTGGATTACTGGCACCTGGTCGATCTGCGCGTCTTCGAGAGTCTGGACGAATACTTCGCGCTCAACGGAGACGACGGACTCTTCCTTGCCACCACCAAGGCGCCGCGCAGCTATCACGAGATGGATTACTCGCGAGAGCACGTTGCGCTGATGTTCGGCAAGGAGACGGCGGGGCTGCCGGAATGGCTGCGCGAGAAATACCGCGAGCGCTGTATCCGCATCCCCATGGTTTCCCCTGCGCGGAGTCTGAATCTGTCAAACTCCGTTGCGATCCTGGCCTACGAGGCGCTCCGGCAGCAGGGCTTTCCTGGGCTGCTCGGGGCGGGGAGTATGGCCGAAGGCACTGTTTAGAGCATACTTAATACAATTAAAGGAGGCACCCCATGAATTACAACAAGAAGACCGTCTATGACGCCGACGTCAAGGGCAAGAAGGTTCTCGTGCGCTGCGACTTCAACGTCCCCCAGGACAAGAAGACCGGCGAGATCACCAGCGACAAGCGCATCGTCGCGGCGCTGCCCACGCTGAAGTACCTGCTCGAGCAGGGCGCGGCCGTCATCGCCTGCTCCCACCTCGGCAAGCCCGTCGCCACCTTCGACGGCTATGTGAAAAAGCAGGTCGAGAAGGGCAAGAACGCTGAGGACATCACCAAGGAAGAGTGGGAGAAGTCCCTCAAGAAGCTGACCCTCGCCCCCGTCGCCAAGCGCCTGAGCGAGCTGCTGGGCCAGGACGTCATCTTCGCCGCCGACACCATCGGCCCCGACGCCCAGGCCAAGGCCGCCGCGCTGCAGCCCGGCCAGATCATGCTGCTTGAGAACCTCCGCTTCGACAAGGGCGAGACCAAGAACGATCCCGAGTTTGCCAAGGCGCTGGCCGACATGGCCGAGGTCTTTGTGTCCGACGCCTTCGGCACCGTGCACCGCGCCCACGCCTCCACCGCCGGCGTCGCGGCCTATCTGCCCGCCTACTCCGGCCTGCTCGTCAAGAAGGAGCTGAGCATCATGGGCAAGGCGCTCGACGATCCCAAGCGTCCCTTCGTGGCCGTGCTCGGCGGCGCGAAGGTCTCCGACAAGATCAACGTCATCAACAACCTGCTTGAGAAGGCCGACACCATCATCATCGGCGGCGGCATGGCCTACACCTTCAAGAAGGCCCAGGGCTTTGAGATCGGCAAGTCCCTGCTCGAGGCCGACCGCATCGACTACGCGAAGGACATGATCGCCAAGGCCGAGGCCAAGGGCGTGAAGTTCCTGCTGCCCGTCGACAACGTGTGCGCCGCCGAGTTCTCCGCCGACGCCGAGCCCGTGCTCGTCGAGGGCGACATCCCCGCGGACATGATGGGCATGGACATCGGCCCCAAGACCCAGGCGCTCTTCGCCGAGGCCGTCAAGGGCGCCGGCACCATCGTCTGGAACGGGCCCATGGGCGTGTTCGAGTTTGACGCCTTCGCCGTCGGCACCAAGGCCATGGCCAAGGCTCTCGCCGAGTCCGGCGCCGTGACGATCGTCGGCGGCGGCGACTCCGCTTCCGCGATCAAGAAGCTCGGCTTCGCCGACAAGATCACCCACATCTCCACCGGCGGCGGCGCGTCCCTTGAGTTCCTCGAGGGCAAGGAGCTGCCCGGCGTGGCCTGCCTGCTCGACGCCTGAGGACCGATAGTACAGTTGGAAAGGACTGGGACAAAATGAACAGAAAGTATCGTAAGACTGTTATCGCCGGCAACTGGAAGATGAACCAGCTCGCCTCCACCGTCAAGCCCTTCATGGAAGAGCTGAAGGCCGCCATGCCCAAGACCAGAGCCTGCGACATGGTGCTCTGCACCCCCGCCGTGATGGTGCCCGCGATGATCAAGGCCGGCAAGGACTGCAAGGTCGCCGCCGGCGCGCAGGACGTGTCCAAGTACGAGAAGGGCGCCTACACCGGCGAGGTCTCCGCCGGCCAGCTCGCCGACATCGGCGCGAAGTACTGCATCGTCGGCCACTCCGAGCGCCGCCAGTACCACGGCGAGGACGACATGCTCGTCAACGCCAAGGCCAAGGCCCTGCTCGACAAGGGCATCATCCCCATCATCTGCGTGGGCGAGAGCCTGGAGCAGCGCGAGATGGATCTGACCATGGAGTATGTGGCCTACCAGGTCAAGGCCGCCCTCAGCGGCATCGACGCCACCAGCTGCGCCGCTGCGTCATCGCCTACGAGCCCATCTGGGCCATCGGCACCGGCAAGACCGCCACCGCCGAGCAGGCGCAGGAGGTCTGCGAGGGCATCCGCGCCGTCATCCGCAAGATCTACGGCGCCCGTCCCGCCCGTGCTGTCAGCATCCTCTACGGCGGCAGCATGAACGCCAAGAACGCGGCCGAGCTGCTGGCCCAGCCCGACATCGACGGCGGCCTGATCGGCGGCGCTTCCCTGAAGCCCGCGGACTTCGCCGCAATCGTTGCGGCCACCGCGCAGGAGTAATATCTGTCTGGGCCGTGACCCCGGTCACGGCCCGTTTTCAAATGAAAGGGAAAAACACATGAAAAAGGCTGTATTTATCATCATGGACGGCTTTGGCATCGCCCCGCCCACCGCGGGCAACGCGATCGCCCAGGCCAACACGCCCAATCTTGACAAGCTCTTTTCCTCGTATCCCTGCACCCAGCTCCAGGCCTCCGGTCTGGACGTCGGCCTGCCCGAGGGGCAGATGGGCAACTCCGAGGTCGGCCACACCAACATCGGCGCGGGCCGCGTCGTGTTCCAGATCCTGCCCAAGATCACGCAGGAGATCCAGACCGGCAAGTTCTTTGAGAACAAGGTCTACATCAAGGCCATGGAGGACGCAAAGGCAAACGGCAAGAAGCTGCACATCATGGGGCTTCTCTCCACCGGCGGCGTGCACAGCCACCTGAACCACATCTTCGGCATTCTGGATATGGCGAAGGCGCGCGGCGTGGAGAAGGTCTATGTCCACTGCTTCCTCGACGGGCGCGACGTCGCCCCGAAGAGCGGCGCGGGCTTCATGGCCCAGCTCGTGGAGAAGTGCAGCGCCCTCGGCAACGCGCAGGTCGCGAGCGTCCAGGGCCGCTTCTGGGGCATGGACCGCGACAAGCGCTGGGACCGCGTCGAGGCCGGCTACAACGCCATCGTCTGCGGCGAGGGCGTGCAGGATCCCGATCCCGTCCACGCCATTGAGGCCAGCTACGCGCAGGACGTGACGGACGAGTTCGTCAAGCCCGTCGTCTGCTGCCCCGAGGGCACGATCAACCAGGGCGACAGCGTGATCTTCATGAACTTCCGCCCCGACCGCGCCCGTGAGATGACCTGGGCGCTGAACCTGCCCGACTTCGACGGCTTCGAGCGCAAGAAGACCGTCTATCCCCTCAGCTACGTCTGCACCGCGCAGTACGACGAGACCCTGACCCTGCCCATCGCCTATCCGCCCGAGGTCATCGAGGACACGCTCGGCGATATCGTGAGCGCCAAGGGTCTCAAGCAGTTCCGCGTCGCCGAGACCGAGAAGTACGCGCACGTCACCTTCTTCTTCAACGGCGGCGTCGAGAAGCAGGCCGAGGGCGAGGAGCGCTGCCTCGTGCCCTCTCCGAAGGAGTTCCCCACCTATGACCTGATCCCGCAGATGAGCGCGGAGAAGGTCGCGGACAAGGTGGTGGAGGCCATCGCCTCCGAGGAGTACGCCCTGATCGTCTGCAACTTCGCCAACTGCGACATGGTCGGCCACACCGGCGTCATGGACGCGGCGGTCAAGGCCGTCGAGACCGTGGACGCCTGCATGGGCCGCATCATCGCCGAGGTCGAAAAGCACGACGACGTGACGCTGCTCGTCACCGCCGACCACGGCAACGCCGACTGCATGTTTGACGAAAACGGCAAGGTCAACACCGCCCACACCACCAATCCCGTCCCCTTCTGCGTCACCGTGAAGGGCGCGAGCCTCAAGCCCGGCCGCCTCGCCGACATCGCCCCGACGATCCTGCATATCATGGGCATCGAGCAGCCCGCCGCCATGACCGGCGAGTGCCTGCTGAGCGAGTGATAACAGAGTGGATCCACAGCGCCCCCGCTCTCGCGGGGGCGCTGTCTGCGTTCAGGAACGAAAGCGAAACCTGCGATTTGGCCGGATTTCATTCCACAGTTTGGCCGAATTACATCCTGTAATTTGGCAGATTCTTGTCCTGCGATTTGGCCGGTTTTCATCCTGCGATTCGGCAGGCGCTTGACGGCAGCGCAGGTTTTGGCGTTTTCCCCAAAATTCGGCTCTGAATTTCTCCAAGGCGGGCGCTTGTAAAGAGAGCCCATGTCCTGTATACTAATATAGATATAATACGTCCTTTCTTTCTGTTGCCATTCATCGGGGAGGGAAACGCTATGTCCGCCTTTCTGCGCCGTGCCTGTACCGTTTTTCTTGTGCTCTGTATGAGCCTTTCCCTGCTCTGTCTGCCCGGCTGCGGCTCTGAGCAGAGCGCGGGCGCCCCGGCTGTCGAGACCGCGGCGGAGGAGGAGCCGGACATCACCCGCTTTCTCACCGCTGTGGAGGACGAGCCGGACACGGTGGACTTCCAGTGTACCTCGATCCACTACACCGTCGCCACCAACGTCTTCAACCGCCTCGTGGAGACGGAGAACAACAGCGAGGGCGGCATTGAGATGCTCCCCTCCCTGGCCGAATCCTGGGAGATCTCCGACGACGGCTGCGCCTATACCTTCCATCTGCGCGAGAACGTGCGCTTCAGCAACGGCTCCGCGCTCACGAGCTCGGACGTGCTCTATACCTTCATCCGTCTGCTGACCCACCCCGACTCCTGCAACCGCGATATCGCGGAGGGCATCGTCGGCGCGCGCAGTCTGGAAAAGGGCGAGACCGACACGCTGGAGGGCTTCACGCTCCTCGGCGACTACGATTTCACCATCACGCTCGAGCAGCCCTTCGCGGCCTTCCTGGCCTGTCTGTCCATGCCCGGCGCGTCCATCCTCGACGAGGAGACGACGCGCGAGGCCGGAGACCGCTTCGGCGTCGACGCGGACTGGACGATCGGCACCGGCTCCTTCATCATCTGGAAATGGGAGCGCGGCAAGGGCATGGTGCTGAAGGCCAACAAGGACTGCTTCATGGGCGCGCCCCGGTGCGCGGGCTTGAACCTCTGCTATCTGACGGACGCGGAGGAGGTGCGGCAGCTCTTCGATCAGGGCAAGCTCGACGTGCTCGATCTGGACGAGCTGGGCAATCTGGCGGAGTACTTCATCCACGGGGACATCTATCAGGAGCGGCTGCTGCAGGTGCCGCGCATCGGGATCAGCTATATCGCGCTCAATGAATCCGTCGCCCCGCTGGACGATGTGCGCGTGCGCAAGGCTCTGCAGCTCTCGCTGGATCGCTCCGTCCTGCTCGACGCGGTCTACAGCGGGCGCGGCGCGGTGGAGAACGGCATCTTCCCGCGCGGGCTCTACGGCTGCAACCCCGAGCTGCCGGAGATCCCATACGACCCGGAGGGCGCGAAGGCGCTGCTCGCCGAGGCGGGCTATCCCGAGGGCTTCGAGCTCACCGTGAGCGTCAAGAACTCCTCTACGCAGTGGGAGATGACCCTGATGCGGGTGGCCGTCTCGATGTGGGAGAAGATCGGCGTGCGCGCGACGATCGAGGTGCTGGACGAGAGCGAGTTCATGCGCCTGCGCAAGAGCGGCTCTCTCGCCTGCTATTCCGCCGCCTGGATGGCGGATTTTGACGATCCCGACAACTTTATCTACACCTTCTTTGGAACCTCCGAGAACACGCGCTTCCGCAGCCTCTGCTACGGGCATGAGGAGATCATGGCGCGGGTGCGCGCCGCGCGCGCGATCGACGATCCCGACGAGCGGCTGCGGGAGTATCAGGCGCTGGAGGAGATCATCGTGCAGGAGGACGCGGCCTGGATCCCGCTGTTTTCCAGAACGCGCTACTATGTCTCCTCGGAGAGAGCCGAGGGCGTGCGGGCGACCTGGAACGGCTCGGTCAAGAACGCCTATCGCGAGGTCACGATCCGCACGGAGGGATAAGCCTCCGTCTATACAACAGCCTTTTGTAAACAGGGAGCAAGCGTCATGCATTCGATCCGCGTCAAAATCTCCGCTATCTCCATCGCGGCGACTCTTATCATCATCGCCTCCCTGCTGGGCGTGTGCTTCTTCTCCATTCAGGGGGAGAACGACCGCCAGTCGGTAGAGATGATGAACCTGATCTGCCAGGACGCGAAGAAATCTCTCGGAAAGTACTTTGAGAGCATTGAGCAGTCCGTGGAGATGGCAGCCTATATCGCAAGCGACAGTCTGAACAGCGTTGTCCTGGTGGAAAACGGCGTCTCGGGTTCGAGAGCCGTTTCCGGCGAGCGCAGCGCGGAGCAGACTGCGGCTCTTGACGCCTATCTAGCCGGCTACAGCGACCGAGTACAGGAGGCCTTCGAGAGCGTGGCCAGCCACACCAACGGGGTCGTCACCTATTATTACTGCATCAGCCCCGACATCAGCCTGACCGAGCACGGCTTCTTCTTCTCCAAGGTCGGCAAGACCGGCTTCAGCGAGCGGGAGCCGCTGGACGCGCGCGAGCTCGACCCCGAGGATATCGAGCACACGACCTGGTACTATACGCCCATCCAGCGCGGCCGCCCCTCCTGGGTCGGGCCCTATACGGCGCACTTCCTCAATGAGATGTGGATCAGCTCCTATCTCGTGCCGATCTATCGGGTCGGCACGCTGATCGGCGTGCTCGGCATGGATCTCCCGCTGGATACGCTGATCGAACAGATCAGCTCGATCCGCGTCTATCAGACCGGCTTTGCCTGTCTGCTCGGCGAGGACGGCCGCGTGATCTATCATCCGAGGCTGGAGATCGGCAGCGTTCCGGATTACTCCCAGATGTCCATTGCGGGCGAGCTGCTGCGCGAGGAGCAGAGCGGGGACGACATGATCCGCTACCGCTTCGGTGGCCAGGAGCGGCAGATGGCCTACGCCACGCTCTCCAACGGCATGAAGCTTGTCGTCACCGCGCCGGTGTCGGAGATCAACGCCTCCTGGATCCGTCTCTCGAAGGTGCTCGCGCTCGTGTGCGCCGTGCTCATCGTCTTCTTCACGGCGCTGCTGTTCTTCGCGCTGGGGCTCATCACCCGCCCCCTGCAGCGCCTGACCGCCGCCTCCCGCCGCCTCGCCCGCGCGGAATACGACGTGGAGCTGGACTATACCGGCCGCGACGAGATCGGCGTGCTGACCCTCGCCTTCCAGCAGATGCGCGACAAGATCAAGCTCTATATCGACGATCTCAACCGCCGCATCATCACGGATTCGCTCACGGGCGCGCCGAATATGCGCCACTTCTTCAAGCTCGCGGCTCAGGAGCGCGCAAGGCTGCTCGAGCAGGGGCTGAGCCCCGCGGTGCTCTACGTCAATCTCATCGGCATGAAGCACTACAACCGCCAGTACGGCTTCGAGGAGGGCGACAATCTGATCCGCGCCGTCGCGGGCATCCTCGCGCAGCACTTCGGGGCGCTGAACATGTGCCGTTTCAGCGAGGATCACTTCGCGGTCATGACCCACGCGGGCAAGCTCGATGAGCTCGAGAGCTTTTTCGCCGAATGCCGGGAGGCAAACGGCGGCAAGTCCCTGCCTATCCATGTGGGAATCTATCCCGACGAGCTCGAGGAGACGACGGTCAGCATCGCCTGTGACCGGGCAAAGTTCGCCTGCGACCAGCACCGCGGCACCTACGTCTCCGCCAGCTACACCTTCGACGCCCTCATGCTCCGCCAGATCGAGAACACGCGCTACGTCATCAGCCATCTGGATCAGGCGCTGGAGGAGCGCTGGGTGCAGGTCTATTACCAGCCGATCATCCGCGCCTCCAGCATCCGCATCAGCGACGAGGAGGCGCTCTCGCGCTGGATCGATCCGGGCAGGGGCTTCCTGTCCCCGGCCGAGTTCATCCCGATCCTCGAAAACGCCCGCCTGATCTACAAGCTCGACCTCTACGTGCTCGACATGATCCTCGAGAAAATGCACGCGCAGCGCGCGGCCGGGCTGAGCGTCGTGCCGCATTCGCTGAACCTCTCGCGGGTCGACTTCGACGCCTGCGACATCGTGGCGGAGATCTGCCGCCGCGTCGACGCCGCCGGCGTCGCGCGCGACCTCCTGACCATCGAGGTCACGGAGAGCATGGTCGGCCGGGACTTCAAGTTCATGAAGGCGCAGATCGAGCGCCTGCGCGCGCTGGGCTTTCGCGTGTGGATGGACGATTTCGGCAGCGGCTACTCCGCTCTCGACGTCTTGCAGGAGCTGCACTTCGACCTTCTCAAATTCGATATGCGCTTTATGGATCGCTTCGGCGAGTCCCGCGATAGCAAGATCATCCTCCGGGAGCTCGTGCGCATGGCCAGCTCCCTCGGGATCGAGACCGTCTGCGAGGGCGTCGAGACGGCGGACGAGGTCGCCTTCCTCCGTCAGATCGGCTGCACCAAGCTCCAGGGCTTCTATTTCAGCGAGCCCATCCCCTATGCGGAGATCGCCGCGCGCTGCGAGCAGGGCATCCAGCCCTGTTATGAGAGCGCGGAGTGAAGCCCCATTTTTCCCAGTTTTAAGGAGGTGAACGCCGGACAGACGACTGCCCCAGCGAAAGCGGTTCCGGAAGAATATCTGAAGACACAAAAAACGGAGGTAACGGTATGAGAAAATTCAAGCACGTACTTGCCTGGGCGCTGGCCCTGCTCCTGATCCTCTCCTGCTGCTCGGTCGGCTTCGCCGAGGAGGCCGCGGAGACCAAGTCTCTGCGCATCATCGGCACGAGCGACCTGCACGGCAAATTCATTCCCTGGGACTATGCGCTGAACGCCGCGAGCACTTCCGGCAGCGTGGCGCAGCTCGCGACGGCGGTCGCGGCCTACCGCACGGACAACACCCTGCTGGTCGACGCCGGCGACACCATTCAGGACAACTCCGCCGACATCTTCCTGGACGAGGACGTACACCCCATGATCCAGGCGATCAACGCCCTGAACTATGACGTGTGGGTGACCGGCAACCACGAATACAACTACGGCATGGACGTGACGAAGAAGACCATCGCCGACTGCACCGCGAAGGTGCTGACCGGCAACGTCTATGACGAAAACGGCGAGGCGATCGCCGACGGCTATACGATCTTTGACGTCGACGGCGTGCGCGTCGCGGTCATCGGCATGGTCACGCCGAACATCACTCGCTGGGACGCGGCGAATCTGGCCGACTGCACCGTCACCGATCCGCTTGACGAGACCCGAAAGATCATCGACAGCATCCAGGGTCAGTACGACGTGCTGCTGGGCGTGTTCCACATGGGCGTCAGCAATGAGTACGGCGTCGCCAACTCCGGCGTCACCGATATCCTCAACGCCTGCCCCGAGTTCGACGTGATGGTCTCCTCCCACGAGCACGCGCTGATCCCCGGCAGTGAGATCAACGGCGTTCTCGTCGTGCAAAACAAGAACATGGCGCAGACCATGTCCGTGATCGACCTCACGCTCGAGAAGGACGGCGAGGGCTGGAAGGTCGCCGAGAAGAGCGCCGAGAGCGTGAATATCGCCGACTACGAGGCCGATCCCGCCATCGTGGAGCTGCTCGGCAAGTATGACGAGCAGGCCCGCGCGGACGCCGAGCAGGTCGTCGGCCAGCTTGTCGACGGGCCTCTCGCGCCCGCCAACGAGATTGCCGAGATCCCGACCGCGCAGATTCAGGACACCGCGCTCATCGACCTCATCAACACCGTGCAGATGTACTACACCGGCGCGCCCGTGTCCGCCGCCGCGCTCTTCGTCATGGACGCGAACATGTACCCCGGCGATATCCACAAGTGCGACATGGCGCTGGTCTACAAGTACACGAACACCCTCTACAAGCTGCACATGACCGGCGCGCAGCTCAAGAAGTACATGGAGTGGTCCGTGGACTACTACAACACCTTCGAGCCGGGCGACCTGACCATCTCCTTCAACCCGAACATCCGCGCCTACAACTACGACATGTTCGAGGGCGTGAACTATGAGGTCAACATCTCCAAGCCCGCCGGCAGCCGCATCGAGAACCTGATCTGGCCCGACGGCACGCCGGTGCAGGACGGCGACGAGTTCGATATCGCCGTGAACAACTACCGCGCCAACTCCCAGCTCCTGGCTCCCGGCACCATCTATGACGAGGGCGACACGCCCGTGCTGCTCGAGATGGATGTGCGCGGCGACATCGGCGGCGTGCGCGAGCTCATCCGCGACTACATCGTCAACGTCAAGGGCGGCACCATCAGCCCCGAGTGCAACGACAACTGGAAGGTCACCGGCAACGATTGGGACGAAGCGCTGCACCAGAAGGCCGTGGAGCTGCTTGCCTCCGGCGAGCTGAGCATCCCGACCTCCGAGGACGGCCGGACGCCGAACGTCAAGGCGATCACCGCCGCCGATCTCGGCTGAGCATCTTCGGCATTAAAATGGGGGACGTGAGCAATCACGTCCCCTTTCATATCTTCGCTTGACTGTCCGCCGCCGCTCTGTTATGATGAAGGCATCAACAGAAAGGAGCTGCTGCCCTATGAAAACCCTCCGTCGCTTCCTCCCCTGCGTTCTGATCCTCGCGCTCTGCCTCAGCCTCGCGGGTACCGCCGCGGCCTCCGACTTCTCCCCCCTCGTCGAAACCAAAGCGCAGTACAGCTCTACTCAGAGCTTTCTGGACGCGCTGGATTCCTACGAGCTCGACTATGAATACGGCGGCCTGAGCGAGAACGGGGACGAGCGGGTCTATTTCGACTATCCCGGCGACTACTGCGAGGACATCCTCATCGCGGTCATCTTCAGCCCTGACGAGGACGACGTGTACCTCCGCGTCTGGAACCTGATCGACTTCGACAGCGCCGACTACCGCGAGCTGCTCGGCAAGATCAACGAGCTCAACAGCGGCTGCTACTTCGGCAAGTTCCTGCTCGACAGCACGGACTACTCCGTCACCATTGAGCTGGATTCCCTGCTGCCCGAGGATGGCGGTCTGATCGTGCTGCAATACCTCATCATGCTCGGCGATATCGCCGACGACGCCTACAACACCCTCCTGCCCTACGCGAAATAAAGCGCAAGGCGCAAAAAGGGGCTGTCTCAAAACGTTTACCGTTTTGTCATCCTGAGGAACGAAGTGACGAAGGATCTGCAGAACTTTTCAAGAAAGATTCTTCGCTTCGCGAAGCCATGACACGGTGTTTTGAGACAGCCCTTTTTTTATGCGGACAGACTCTGAATGAGATGCAGGATCGGGAAATACACCAGCGGCAGGAAGATCGCCGGGAGCATGTTCGCGACCTTGATGCGCTCCTTCGCGAGCCCGAGCATATTGGCCGCCATGCCGAGCAGGATCACTCCGCCGACGGCGGACATCTCCGTCACGACGGCGGTGCTGAGCGCGGGGCCGACCCAGCCCGCGAGCAGGGTAAGCCCCCCCTGAAAGAGCAGGATGAAGGCAGCCGAGCAGGTCACACCCAGTCCCATCGCCGCGCCGAAGGCCATCGAGGAGACGAAATCCAGCGTGCTCTTGGCGTAGATGATGCTGTAGTTGCGGTTGATCCCGGCCTCGAGCGAGCCGACTATGGTCATCGAGCCGATGCAGAACAGGATGCAGGCCGAGACAAAGCCCTCGGTGAAGCGGCTGTTGCCGACCTTGCCGCGAAAAACCTTCTCCTTCACGAAATCCCCCGCGTGCTCGACGCCGTCGTCAATGCGCAGCAGCTCCCCGAGCGCGGTGCCGAGCGCCATGCAGAGGATCACGCAGAGCAGCTCCTGCATGCCGAGCGCGCTCTGCATCCCGATGAGCGCCGTACAGAGCCCGAGCGCGCGCAGCAGCGCGCTTTGCAGGCTCTCCTTGAGGCGGTTTCTGAGCAGGATCCCGATGAGGCTCCCGGCGATCACTGTCGCCATATTGACGAAGACGGCGATCATGCGCGCCCCGCCCCTTCCAGATAGTCCTTCAGGAACAAAATCGCCTGCCGGTAGCCCTCAAGGCCGAGACCCATATAGGTCTTGACGCAGGCCATACCCGCGTAGGAGAGCTGCCGGAAGCTCTCGCGCTTCGAGACGTCGGAGATATGCACCTCGACCGCGGGGAGCGCGACCGCCTTGAGCGCGTCGAGGATCGCGACGCTCGTGTGCGTGTAGGCCGCGGGGTTGATGACGATGCCGTCAAACTCGCCCTAGGCCGCCTGGATTCTGTCCACGATCGCGCCCTCGTGGTTCGACTGGAAGCATTCGACCTCGACGCCGTTGTCCCGGCAGGTCTCCTCGACGAGCGCGACGAGCGCTTTATAGTCCTGCTTTCCATAGATCGCGGGCTCGCGCAGGCCGAGCAGGTTGAGATTCGGCCCGTTGATGACGAGCAGCTTCATCCGAGCACCTCCAATACAGCGCGCAGCGTATCTTCAATGGAACCGTTGTTGTCGATCTCAAAGTCCGCGAAGCGCTCGTAGAGCGGACGGCGCTTCCGGAACATCTCGCCGAGATCGTTTTGGAGTGAAAGGGGTCTCCCCTCCTTGGGCAGCCGGTCAAGCTCGCGCCGCAGCCAGAAGATCGTGCCGTTCTGGTGCAGCAGGGGGTAGTTCTCCTCCCGCGTGACGCAGCCGCCGCCGGTCGAGAGGATCAGACCGCTCTGCTTGCCGAGCTCGCGCAGCACTTCGGTCTCCCGCGCGCGAAAGCCCGCCTCACCCTCGGCGGCGAAGATCTCCGGGATCGTCACGCCCGCCTGTTCGGCTATCAGCGCGTCGGCCTCCGCGACGGGGCGGCCCAGCGCCTCGCCGAGGGCGCGCGCAAGGGTGGACTTGCCGCAGCCGGGCATACCGATCAGCACGATGTTCTGCATCTGCGCGCGCAGTTTTTTCTCGATCCGGTCGATCTCACCGTCTGCGATCTCCCGGCCCGTGAAGAGCTCAGCGGCGCGCTTGGCCTGCGCCACGAGCATCCGGAGCCCGCCCGCGCAGGGGATGCCGCGCGCCTCGGCCTCAAGCAGCAGCGCCGTGCGCGCGGGGTTATAGACCACGTCCAGCACGGCCTCGCAGTTCGGAAAGCGCGCGAGTGAGGCCGGCGCGGCGCCTGTCTTCGGGAACATGCCGAGCGGCGTGGTGTTGACGAGCACCTGCGCGTCGGTATGCAGGTCAAGGTTTTCATAGTTGTCCGCCCCGCCGCGCGAGATGACCGTGACGCTGCCGGCGCCCAGCTCCTCGAGCACGGCGACGGCCATCACCGACGCGCCGCCGCTGCCGAAGACGAGGCACTTGCGCCCCTCGACGGCTACCCCGGCGCGCTCGATCAGCTTTTCAAAGCCGTAGGCGTCGGTGTTGTCGCCATAGATCGTGCCGTCGGGGCGGCGAACCAGCGTGTTCACCGCGCCGATGCGCTTTGCGCGCGGCGAGAGCTCGCAGTAGGGCAGCACGGCCTTTTTATAGGGGATCGTGACGTTCAGCCCGTCCCAGTCGCCGCGCAGCAGGAAGTCCTCGAGCTCCTCGGGGGCTTTTTCATAGAGGCGGTAGTCGTAGTCGGCCAGCTCGGCGTGGATTTGCGGGGAATAGCTGTGGCCCAGCTTCTCGCCCAGAAGTCCGCATTTCATCTCAGATCACCTCGCTGTAGCTGCCAAGATACGAGAAGGAATCGCACAGACCCGGCAGCTCCGCCATCAGGCGGATGAACTCCGGCGAATAGACCGAGGCGTCGAGGTCGAAGTAGAACATGAACTCGAAGTTGCGCTCGGGCAGCGGGCGGCTCTCGAGCTTGTTGAGGTTGATGCCGAGGGCGTAGAAGCGGCTGAGCAGCTTGTAGAGTGAGCCGGGGCGGTGCGGCAGGGTCAGCATCAGGCTCGTGCGGTCCGCGCCGGGGTAGATCTCCAGCTTCCGGGAGATGCAGATGAAGCGGGTGTGGTTGTTGCCGCGATCCTGCACCGCCTCCTCCAGCGCCTCGAGATTGTACAGCCCCATACAGGCGCGCGAGGCCAGCGCCGCGATATCCCGGCGCTCCGACTCCGCGACGTGCTGCGCTGCGGCGGCGGTGTTCTCGCAGAGCACGACCTTGACGCCGGGGTGCTTCTGCAAAAAGCCCGCGCACTGGCTGATCGCCTGCTCGTGGGAGTAGATCTCCTTCACGTCCTCCAGGCGCGTGCCGGGCTTGACGAGCAGATTGTGGTCGATCTTGAGGCGCACGGAGCGCACGATATAGAAGTTGTGCTGCATCATCAGGTCATAGACCGCGTTCACCGAGCCCGCCGTGCTGTTCTCGACCGGGATCACGCCGTACTGGCACAGCCCGCGCTCGATGGCGGAGAAGACTGCGTCGAAGCTCGAGAAATACAGCACGTTCGGCAGGCGGAAGAGCCGTTCGCAGGCGAGCTGCTGATACGAGCCCTCCACGCCTTGACAGGCGACGCTGGCCGTGGGCGGGAAGAGCGGCGCTGTGTCGGAGAGCGCCCGTTCGATCTTCTCAGTCAGCTCGCTCGTCTCGCCGAGCAGACGGTTCTGGCGGCTGCGGCTGAGCTCGAAGATCAGCGAATAGAGGCTGACCGCGTGGTCGCGCAGCTCCTCGGGCACGTCACGGGCGATCTCCAGCAGCTTCTCCCGCTCGCGGCGCTGATCGAGCACGGGCAGGCCGTGCTCCTTTTTATAGCCCGCGATCTCGGCGGCCACGTCCATGCGCTCGGTGAAGAGGCGCAGAAGCTGCGCGTCGATCGCGTCGATTCTTTCCCGGTAGTCCTTGAGCTCCATTTATCGTTTTTCCTTTCTTCGCTCCAGCAGAGCGTCATCTACCGCTATCGCCGCGGCAGCCTCGATAACGGGCACGGCGCGCGGGACGATGCAGGGGTCGTGCCGTCCCTCGATGACGAGCGGCTTTTCCTCCAGCGTCTCGAGATCGACGCTGCGCTGCTCCTTCGCAATGGACGGCGTGGGCTTGAAGGCCGCGCGGAACACGAGGGGCATACCGTTCGTGATGCCGCCGAGAATGCCGCCGCAGTGATTCGTCACGGTCTCGATGCGGCCGTCGCGGACGCAGAAGGCGTCGTTCGCCTCGCTGCCGCGCATTTCGGCGAGCGCGAAGCCCGCGCCGAATTCCAGCCCCTTCACGGCGGGAATGCCGAAAACGAGGCGCGCGATGCGGTTCTCCATGCCGTCGAACATCGGGTCGCCAAGGCCGACGGGCAGCCCGAGCACCGCGCACTCAACGACGCCTCCCACGGAATCCCCCGCCGCCTTCGCCCCGGCGATCACGGCGCGCATCAGCGCGCCCCGCGCGTCAGACACGGTCGGGAAGTCCTTGTCCGCGGTGGACGCCGTCAGCGCGCCCTCGTCGCGAATCTCTCCGATCTGCGCAATGCGCGAGATCACCGTGATCCCCTCGCGCGCGAGGAGCTGGAGGCAGACGCCCCCGGCGATGCACAGCGGCGCGGTCAGGCGGCCGGAGAAATGCCCGCCGCCCGCGTAGTCCTGGTTTCCGTCGAACTTGACGGCGGCGGTGTAGTCGGCGTGGCCGGGGCGCGGAAGCGTGCGGAGCTGGGAGTAGTCCTTCGAGCGCGTGTCGGCGTTGCGGATGATCGCCGTGAGCGGCGCGCCGCAGGTCGTGTCCCCGCACAGACCCGAGACGAATTCGGGGAGATCACGCTCGCGCCGCGCGGTCGACCAGGCGTTCTGCCCCGGCGCGCGGCGCGCGAGAAAGCGCGCGAGCGCGTCCATGTCGATCCGCTCCCCGGCGGGGATGCCCTCGACCGTCACGCCGATGGCCGGAGAGTGCGACTGGCCGAAGACCGTGAGGCGGATGTTGTCACCGTAGCTGCTGCTCATAGCGCACCCCTTTCGAGCGCGTCAAAATCGTCCCAGAACGCGGGATAGGATTTCGCGACGCTCTCCGCGCCGGAGAGCGTGACCGGCTCTGTGCAGCCGGAGGCTGCGACAGCCGCGGACATGGCGATCCGGTGGTCGCCCGCCGCGTCCGCTGCCCCGCCTCTGAGCCGGGGCTTGCCGCGTATCACGAGGCCGTCGGGCAGCTCCTCTACCTCGGCCCCGAGGCCGTTCAGCAGCGCCGCGGTCGTGGCGAGGCGGTCGGATTCCTTGAGCCGCAGCCGCGCGGCGTTTATCACGCGCGTCTCCCCCTCGGCAAGCGCCGCGATGACGCTCAGCACCGGGATCAGGTCGGGGATCGGCGCGGCGTCGATCGTCTGAGCGCGCAGCGCGCCCCGGCGGATGCAGATCTCGCCGTCCCGCCCTTCGATCTCCGCGCCGAAGCGCCGGAGGATGTCCAGCACCGCGCGGTCTCCCTGCGCGCTCTGGGGATTCAGCCCCGCGACGCGCAGCCCCGCCGGGCTCAGTGCGCCGAGCGCGAGGAAGAAGGCCGCGTTCGACCAGTCCGCCTCCACGCGCAGGGAGGCGGGCAGCCGTCCGTGCCGCTTACCCTGAATTATGTAAACTTGATTATGTCTCTCTATCCCGATTCCCGCGAGGCGCTGGGCGTCCTCGGTCATCGTGACGTAGGCCGCGGATTCGAGCTTCCCCGTCACCGTGAGGCGGCTTGCGCCGTCGAGCAAGGGGAGCGCGAAGAGCAGCCCGGAGATATACTGCGAGGACACGCCGCCGGGGATGCTGTACTCGCCGGGGCGCAGTTTCCCCGAGCAGCGCAGCAGCGCGCCGTCGTCGGAGAGCGCCAGACCGTGCGCGCACAGTTCCGCGTCCAGCGGCGCGAGGGGCCGCTGCGGGAGCCGCCCTTCGCGCAGAAAGGCCGCTTTCACGCCGAGCGCGCCGACGACGGGCAGCAGGAAGCGCAATGTCGAGCCGCTCTCCCCGCAGGGCAGAAGACACTCGCCCTCGGGCAGCGCGCGGATCGGCGTGACGCGCAGCCGTTCGCCCTCGGCGGTGATCTCCGCCCCGAGCGCGCGCAGGCAGTCCGCCGTCGCGCGGATATCGCGGCTGATGCCGTCGCAGATGAGTTCCGTCTCCCCTGTACCGAGCGCGGCGGCGATCAGCAGCCGGTGGGCCTGGGATTTCGAGGCCGGGATGTGTACCGCGCCCGAGCGCGCGCCGGGTTCGATGATGCGCATCATGCCGCACCTCCGGCTCTCAGCCAGCCGCCGAGCTCGCCGAGCGGCACGGGCACGATATCACAGCGCCCGATCTCACGCGGGACGACGAGGTTCATCACGCCGCCGCGGCGCTTTTTGTCCGCGAGCAGGGCGTTCTCCAGCTCCTCGCACGAGAAATCCGTCTCCGTGGGCAGGCCGAGCCGCCGCAGCGCGGCGACCGTGCGCTCCGCCGTCTCCGCGGAGCAGCAGCCCTTCTCTGCCGCAGCGCGCGCCATCAGCGCCATGCCGGCGGCCACGGCCTCGCCATGCAGGATCGAAAAGCCGCTGCACGCCTCGATCGCGTGGCCGAAGCTGTGTCCGAGGTTCAAGAGCTGGCGCAGCCCGCGGTCGAACTCGTCTTCGCGGACGATATCGCGCTTCATCGTAACGCACTTCTCGATCACGGCCTCCTCCTGCGCGCGGATGGGCGTCCGTTCGAGGCTCTCAAAGAACGCCGCGTCCCCGAGCAGGGCGTATTTCAGCACCTCGGCGCTGCCCGCGCGGTACTCCCGCTCCGGGAGCGTGCGCAGCGTGTCGGGGTCGCAGAGCACGGCGCAGGGCTGATAGAAGGCGCCGACCTGGTTCTTTCCGCTGGCAAGGTTCAGCGCGGTCTTGCCGCCGACGGAGGAGTCCACCATCGCGAGCAGCGTCGTCGGGATCTGCACAAAATCCGCCCCGCGCTGCTAGGTCGCGGCGGCAAAGCCGGTGAGATCGCCGGTCACGCCGCCGCCGAGCGCGACAAAGACGTCGCTGCGGCCAAGCTGCGCCCAGGCCGCGGCGCTGAGAACGCGCGCGTAGGTCGCAAGGCTCTTCGCCCCCTCGCCGGAGGGCACGGTGACCGGGCAGACCTGAAAGCCCGCCGCCTCCAATGAGCGCTGCACCCGCCCGGCGTAGAGCGGCCCGACGTTCTCGCCCGCGACGAGCAGCGCCTTTTCCGCCTTTGTGACGCTGCGCAGGGCTTCGCCCGCCCGGTCGAGCAGACCGCGCTCGATCAGCACCTCGTAGGAGCGCGAAGCCTCCACCCGAATGCGTCTCACCGGCCGTCGACCTCCTCCTTGCGCCGCCGCCCCTCGTCGAGCAGGCGGATCAGTTCGTCCTTATCGTTTGCTTCCATGGCTGTTTTGTATTCGTTCAGACTGCCGATCAGCCCGTCGAGCTCGCGCAGCAGGCAGTCGCGGTTTTCCAGAAACAGCTCCGCCCACATGCCGGGATTGAGCCAGGCGACGCGGGTCAGATCCCGGTAGCTGCCGGCGGAGAAGCCCTTGTGCACCGCCGCCGTCGGGCTCTTGATATAGGCGTTGGAGACGACGTGCGCGAGCTGCGAGGTGAAGGCGATCATCTCGTCGTGCTTCTCGGCGGTCGTGACCGAGATGCGAGCGAAGCCCGCCGGGGCGAGCAGCGCCTTGGCGCGCTCGAGCAGCTCGATATCGTCAAAGACCGGCGGGACGAGCACCATCGGCGCGCCGCGGTAGAGCGTCGCGCGGGCGTACTTGTAGCCGGAATTGTGCGTGCCCGCCATCGGGTGCCCGCCGATGAAGCAGAAGCCGTGCTCCTTCGCGAGCGGGAAGGCCGCCTCGCAGACGACGCGCTTGGTGCCGCAGCAGTCGATCACGAGGGGCTTGGGGCCGATGTACGGCGCCATCTCACGCAGCCAGCGCAGCGCCGCGTCGGGATAAAGCGCGACAAGGATCAGCTCGCAGTCGGCGACATTCGCAGCGCCGAGCTCCCCGTCCACGTCGCCGTCGAGCATGGCGAAATCGAGCACCGCGCGCGTGCGGTTCCAGCCCAGCACCCGCGCGCCCGCGGCGTGGTAGGCCTTGGCGAAGGAGCCGCCGATCAGACCGAGGCCGACGACGCCGACCGTCATGCCGTCACGACCTTTCGCACGGCGCGCACCTTCTCGGCGAGCGCGGCGAACTCCTCCGGACGCAGGGACTGCGCCCCGTCGCACAGCGCGTGCATCGGGTCGTTGTGTACCTCGATGATGAGGCCGTCCGCCCCGCCGGCCGCGGCCGCGAGGGCCATGGGCGGCACAAGGCGCGCGATGCCGGTGGCGTGGCTGGGATCGACGATCACGGGCAGGTGGCTCAGCTCGTGCAGCATCGGCACCGCCGAGAGGTCGAGGGTGTTGCGCGTGTAGTCGTCGAAGGTGCGGATGCCGCGCTCGCAGAGGATGACCTTCTCGTTGCCGCTGGCCATGATGTACTCGGCGCTCATCAGGAGCTCCTTGAGCGTGTTGGCAAGGCCGCGCTTGAGGAGGATGGGCTTGTCGAGCTTGCCGAGCTCGCGCAGAAGGTCGAAGTTCTGCATATTGCGCGCGCCGACCTGGATCACGTCCACGTCCTCGAAGAGGGGGATATCCATGATGTTCATGAGCTCCGTCACGATGGGCAGCCCCGTCTCCTGCCGCGCGATGCGCAGCAGCTCCAGGCCCTGCGCCTTGAGGCCCGCGAAGTCGTAGGGCGAGGTGCGGGGCTTGAACGCGCCGCCGCGCAGCATATCCGCGCCCGCCGCCTTGACCGCCTTCGCGACGGTGACGATCTGCTCCTCGCTCTCGACCGAGCAGGGGCCCGCGATCATGACGAAGTGGCCGCCGCCGACCTTGACGCTGCCGACCTCCACAACGGTGTCGTCCGGGTGGAAGTTGCGGTTGCAGCACTTGAAGGGCTCGGACACGCGCTTGACGGAATCGACGATCTCAAGGCTCGCGACGAGATCCATGTNNGCCAGGCGATGAGCTGTTCCTGCTTCTGGGCGTTGACGCCGCGCTTTAAGACTACGATCATGATGTTTTCCTCCTACATAAATCAAACATTTACTATGGAAGCGCAGCCTTCATAGTAAAAAAACTGCCCCTCAGGCCAAACCTGCGAGGCAGTTATAAGCTGTGTTATCGCTTATCTTTGCACCACAAATCAGCCTTACCGAAGCGTGTCAGTAAAGTAATAATAGGATGCAAAGAAGCGAGCGTTCATGGGTGTCTTCCTTTCAAAAAGGCTGGACACACTATAGCGCTTTTCATCGTTAAAGTCAAGTGATAGAATGACAAAAATTTCAGCGTCCCGGGCAGCGTTTTTTAACAAATCAGCACGGAAACATGACCCATGTGCAAATAACTGGCGAATACGCAGAAACATCGGTTCCGTCGTAGGGGAGGGGCTTGCCCCTCCCGTCGTCTTTGCGCCGTGTTTGCGGGAGGGGCAAGCCCCTCCCCTACGGGCGCATGACCGACGTTCGCGCAACGGGCCGCTGCCCTCGGCGGCCCCTGCAATTCCAATCCGTCCGCGCAGCGACACCACAATTTTTCATTCTTCATTTTTCATTCCGTCTCCCCGAGCTTCCCTCTCAGCGCCTCCACCGCGCGGCGCTCGAGGCGGGAGATCTGCACCTGCGAGACGTGCAGGATCCGCGCGCAGCTCTGCTGGGTCAGGCCGTGGTAGTAGCGCAGGGCGATGACCTGCCGCTCCCGCGCGGGCAGAGTCTCGATCGCGGCGCGCAGCGCGACCTGCTCGAGCATCCGCTCCTCCGCCGCGTAGTCGCCCAGCACGAGCTCAAGCGTGAAGCCGTCCTCCCCGTTCTCGCGCTGGAGACTCTCGGTGGGGCCGGCCGCGGTCTCGGCATAGGCGATCTCCTCGGCGCTCAGCCCCGTCTCGCCCGCGAGCTCCGTGAGCACCGGCTCCCGCCCGAGCCGCTGCTCGAGCCGACAGCGCGCGGCGTAGATCTGCGCGGCCTGCTCGCGCACGCTCCGGCTCACCTTCACCGGCCCGTCGTCGCGCAGGAAGCGGCGTATCTCCCCGGCGATCTTCGGCACCGCGTAGGTCGAAAAGCAGGTGCCGTAGTCGGGATCGAAGCCCTCGATGGCCTTGAGAAAGCCGACGCAGCCGAGCTGATACAGGTCTTCGGCTTCCACGCCGCGCCCGAAGTAGCGCCGCGCGATCGACCAGATCAGCCCCGCGTTGTCCTCGACAAGCCGCCCGGCTGCCTCCCTGTCGCCGCTCTGCGCCGCATGGAGCGCGGAAAGAAAGTCCGTGTTCACAGCCTGCGGCGTATCGCGCGGCGCAGCACGACAGCGGTGCCGCGCCCCGGCGCGGAGCGCACCTTGAGCGAGTCCATGAAGGAGGACATGATCGTAAAGCCCATGCCGCTGCGCTCCTCGCCGCCCGTCGTGTAGAGCGGTTCCATGGCCTTCTCCACGTCGGGGATGCCGACGCCCCAGTCCCGGACGAGGATCTCCAGCGTGTTGTCCTTCAGGATGCGCAAGCGCAGGTGTACGCGCCCGAGCGAGTCGGGATAGGCGTGGACGATGGCGTTGGTCACGGCCTCGGAGACCGCGGTCTTGATATCGCCGAGCTCCTCGAGCGTCGGGTCGAGCTGCGCGGCAAAGGCCGCCGCCGCGCTGCGGGCGAAGCTCTCGTTGCTGCTGCGGCTGGGGAAGTCGAGCTTTATGTAGTTTTCCGCTTTCATGTGCGTCTCTCCTGTCTCAGAGTTTGGTGGTGGCGACGGGCACGAGCCGCTCGACGCCGGAGCTCTCGATCACGCGGCGCGGCTGGCGCGCGGGATTCTCGACCCAGGCGCGGCCGCCGAGCTCGTCCATGCGCCGCTGCAAGCGCACGATGACCGCGACGCCCGAGGAATCCATGAAGCTCAGATGCGAGAGATCGAGCGCGCAGTCGCGCGGCAGGTACTCGTCCAGCAGCTCGTCGAGCGTGCGCATGACGCCGCGCGCCTCGTGGTGGTCGAGCTCGCCCGAGAGGTAGACCGTCAGTTTTCCGGTCTGAAAGGCTGTGCTGATGTTCATAGCGTTTCTCCTTTGTACGGAAAAAGAGCCGCGAGGCTTGTCCTCACGGCTCTTATTGTAGCGTATTGGATTTGAAAAAACGGTCAGGGTATGGCGACGAGCTTATAAATCCCCTCAGTCAATGTTCATAGGGGAGGGGCTTGCCCCACCCGAAAGAGAAATGTACGTTTTCTAAGGAAACGCTGATTAAATCCGGCGAGAGCAGATGCTGAGCAAATCTTCGTCAGATCAAGGCACAAAAACGCAGGAATACTTTGTGTATTTCAAGTTTTTGTAACGCAGAGCTGGCGAACGATTTGCCAGCAGATGCGTGACCGGCGGATTAATCAGCGTTTCCCTAACAAAGCTACGGCAAATCCGCACATTTTCACGAATTTGCCGTAGATTTCTTCATGTTTTGAGTCCACGCTGCCGGGAGGGGCAAGCCCCTCCCCTACAGGGTTGGAGGGCTTTTCACAGCCCCCCTCCGTTGCTTTACTTCCCCAGGTTCTCCAGGCTCAGCTTCAGGTTCTCGATCAGCGCCTCGAGCTTGGCCTTCTTCTCGCGCTCGACGTTGACGACGGCCTCGGGCGCGCGGGTGACGAAGTTCTGGTTCGCGAGCTTGGCGTTCTGCCCGGCGAGCTGCTTTTCGGCGTTCGCGAGCTCCTTCTCAATGCGGGCCTTCTCCTTCTCCAGATCGACCAGCTCCGCCATGGGCATGAACATGCGGGCGTTGTCGGTGACGACGGAGACCATGCCCTCGGTGCTCGCGGGGGCGGCGGCGACGACGCTGACCTCGCTCGCGTAGGCGAGCTTTTTGATATAGCTCACGCCGGCCTCGAAGGCGGCGGCCTTGTCGGTCGCGATGATGAGGTGCGCCTTGCGGCTGGGCGGCACGTTCATCTCGCTGCGGCGGGCGCGCACGGCCTTGATGGCGGTCATGACCATCTCGAAGTTCTCCTCGGCCTCGGGGAAGCTGAGCGCCTCCTGATAGCTCGGGTAGCGCTCGACCATCAGCGCCTCGCCCTCGTGGGGCAGGGCCTGCCAGATCTCCTCGGTGATGAAGGGCATGAAGGGGTGGACGAGCTTGAGGATCTCGGTCAGCACGTACAGCAGCACCTTCTGGGCGGAGAGCTTCGCGCCCTCGTCCTCGCCGGTCAGGCGGGGCTTGGTCAGCTCGATATACCAGTCGCAGTAGCTGTCCCAGATGAAGTCGTAGATCTTGCCCGCGGCGACGCCGAGCTCGAAGCTGTCCATGTTCTCGCAGACCTCTTTGACCGTGTCGTTGAGCTTGGAGAGGATCCACTTGTCCTCGATCTCCAGCTTCTCGGGCAGCTCGTTGTTGTCGATGGTGAGGTTCATCATCACGAAGCGGGAGGCGTTCCAGAGCTTGTTGCAGAAGTTGCGCATGGCCTCGCACTTCTCGACATAGAAGCGCATGTCGTTGCCGGGGGAGTTGCCGGTGATGAGGTTGAAGCGCAGCGCGTCCGCGCCGTACTTGTCGACGATCTCGAGCGGGTCGATGCCGTTGCCGAGGGACTTGGACATCTTGCGGCCCAGCGTGTCGCGCACGAGGCCGTGGATGAAGACGGTGTCGAAGGGCTCCTGCTTCATCTGCTCCATGCCGGAGAAGATCATGCGGGCGACCCAGAAGAAGATGATGTCATAGCCCGTGACCATGACGGTGGTCGGGTACCAGTAGTCGAGCGTCTCGGTCTTGTCCGGCCAGCCCATCGTGGAGAAGGGCCAGAGCGCGGAGGAGAACCAGGTGTCCAGCACGTCCTCCTCGCGGCGGATGTTCTTGCTGTGGCAGTGGGCGCACTCGCAGGCGTCGGCGCGGGAGACGGTGATCTCGCCGCAGTCGTCGCAGTACCAGGCGGGGATCTGGTGGCCCCACCAGAGCTGGCGGGAGATGCACCAGTCGTGCACGTTCTCCATCCAGTTGAGGTAGATCTTGGTGAAGCGCTCGGGCACGAACTTGATGCGCCCGTCCTTGACGACGTCGATGGCGGCCTTGGCCAGCGGCTTCATCTTCACGAACCACTGGGGGCTCGTCAGCGGCTCGACGACGGTGCCGCAGCGGTAGCAGCAGCCGACGTTGTGGCTGTAGGGCTCGACCTTGACGAGATAGCCCTGCTCCTCGAGATCGGCCACGATGGCCTTGCGGCACTCGTAGCGGTCCATGCCGTTATACTTGCCGCCGTTGATGATCTTCGCGTCCTCGTCGATGCACTGCACCTGCTCGAGATTGTGGCGCAGGCCGACCTCGTAGTCGTTCGGGTCGTGGCAGGGCGTCATCTTCACGGCGCCGGTGCCGAAGCCGAGCTCGACGTACTCGTCCGCGACGATGGGGAGCTTGCGGCCCACGAGCGGCAGGATGGCGTTCTTGCCGACGAGGTGCTTGTAGCGCTCGTCGTCCGGGTGGACGGCGACGCCGGTGTCGCCCAGCATGGTCTCAGGCCGCGTCGTCGCGATGATGAACTCCTCGTCGGAATCCTCCACCGGGTAGCGGATGTGCCAGAAGTGACCCGGCATGTCCTTATACTCGACCTCCGCGTCGCTCAGCGCGGTGCGGCAGTGCGGGCACCAGTTGATGATCCGGCTGCCCTTGTAGATGAGGCCCTTCTCGTAGAGGTCGCAGAAGGTCTCACGCACGGCCTTCGCGCAAGTGTCGTCCATCGTGAAGCGGTTGCGCTCCCAGTCGCAGGAGACGCCCATGCTCTTCTGCTGCTCGATGATGCGGTTGCCGTACTGGTTCTTCCAGTCCCAGACGCGCTCGAGGAAGTTCTCGCGCCCGAGATCGTAGCGCGTCAGCCCCTCCTTCTCGCGCAGCTCCTGCTCGACGCGGATCTGCGTGGCGATGCCCGCGTGATCCTGTCCGGGCAGCCAGAGCGCGGAGAAGCCCTGCATCCGCTTGTAGCGGGTCAGGATGTCCTGCAGGGTCGCGTCCAGCGCGTGGCCCATGTGGAGCTGACCCGTGACGTTCGGGGGCGGCATGACGATGGAAAAGGGCTTTTTCTCCGGGTCGATCACGCCCTTGAACCAGCCGCCCTTCTCCCAGAAGTCGTAGATCTTCTTCTCGACGGCCTGCGGCTCGTACACCTTCGGCAGTTCTTTCATAGTCTTCCCTCCTGTTAAATAGTTAGGCGTGTCATCCTGAGCGAGCGAAGGAGCTTTAGGATTCTTCGTCGCCTTGCGGCTCCTCAGAATGACAGAATAAAACAGGAAACGCCCTGAGACGTTTCCGTCTCAGGGCGATAATACTACCGCGGTACCACCTGAATTCCGCCTCGCGGCGGCACTCTTGAACCCTTAACGCGGGTATGACGGCGGGGCTGACTGTTCACCCCGCGCGCTCCGAGCCGACCTTCCGCAGCGCTTCCCGAAGGCTCGCACCGACCGCCTTCTCTCTGTGCATCCGCAAACTGCGTACTCCTGCTCTTCTCTGCACGAATGAGTGGATTATACAGCGGGAAGGGCGGTTTGTCAATGTGTTTTTTGCGCGTGTGAAGGTTAATTGGTCAATGTAAGAACAGATGGATAGTAGGGATTTCTCTTACTGTAGTTCTCTATGAAAAGCAACCATCTGAATACGCTGGAACACGTTCTCCCTACCGAGTCATGCTCCAAATACGGAGAATCAAGTTAATGCACAATACTACATACAATATAAAAACTCCTGAAGGAATAGCAACGGAAACTAATTCAGGCGCTAATGTATTCACATCAATCCACTCTCCTAAGAGAAATAGCAGCTTTATCAGAACAATACCAAATACGACTGCAACAACTCCAACTAAAAGCGAAAGAATCAGGACGCCTCCATTAACTAAAAAAGTGCGTATTCCGGACTGGGCTGGCGACTCAATTCTTGGTTTATATTTCTCTAAGAAAGAATTCACTGCTTCAGAATCTTGGGCTTGAGGTTTGATTCCTGAATCAGAACTCTCTTCTTCAGAATTCATTGATCCAGAATCCTGAACTCGCGGCTCAATTCCCGATTCATGACTCTCTTCTTCGGAATTCACTACTCCTGAATCTTGTATTTGCAGCTCGATTCCTGATTCGGAATATTCTACTTCAGAATTCATTGCTTCAGAATTCTGAATTTGCGACTCAATTCCTGATTCATGACTCTCTTCTTCGGAATTCACTACTCCTGAATCTTGTATTTGCAGCTCGATTCCTGATTTGGAATATTCTACTTCAGAATTCATTGCTTCAGAATTCTGGACTTTCGACTCAATTCCTGATTCAGAATTCGTTACTCCAGAAAACTCTGATGCTCTTTCTTCTAATAATTCTGGATGAAGGCTCGCAAAATGTATAAATAGAAACCCAATGACTACCCACATTAAAACTTTTAGAAATTTTCGAGCAGCATACTCCCCAGGGGTATAATACTGTTCATAATATGAACCGTCATTCATCCGTGTTCTTTTATGGTAAAAGGAACGCATTGTTTTCCCCTCCCTGTGTTTTATTATCTACTATATGGTAGAACTCCCTGATTACAAAAACCTTCCGGGAAAACAAAAAAGTGTGTGGCACCAAACGGAACCACACACTGAAAAACGCATAGCTCCATTTGTTACCACACAAATCTTCAATACCTTTTTCCAAGGGAGAAGCAAGGAGCCGCGTTTTTGCCAAAAGGCAAAAAACTCCCCTAGAAAAAGTTGAAGAAAAAAGGCATTGTATTCAGATTTGTGTGGTATGGTCACTATACCATACAGCCCCGGAAAACACAAGTGTTTTATCTCAGATTTGCTGTAATTTGGAAAACACAGTGAGAACACTTGAAGCTCGCAGGATGCTTCTGCCGTTATGGGCATAAAAAAACGAGAAGCCGCTGCGGCTTCTCGTTCTTGAAATATCCACTTTTGTCACATTGGCAGCGTGAAGCCGTGATAGCCGAGCTTATGCGCCACGTCCAGAAACTCCTGCTCTGTCAGTCCGGATTCCGTGATCGCCTCGCGCAGCGTGATGCGGTTTTTCTCAATCAGCCTGCAAAGCGTGTAAACGCTGATTCTCAGCCCCTCCGCACGGCCTTCCGCACGGCCCTCTTTGAGTCCTTCCGCGCGGCCTTCCACACGACCCTCTTCGCGGGTGTCCTCCATTGCCTGGCACATGCTTTCCCTCCATTCCGGCGAACTCTTCAGCGCCTGTACACGATCCTTTAATACCTCGTTTTTCATCCTGGCGGGGTTTGAGCAGCGAAAGTCGTTCATCAGAGCGCCGATCGGCTCCTCCCCGACATACGCGCCGTTCACATGTTGGTATAGGAATCCTGAATGCGAAGCTCCTGAACCTCAAGATCGTCGATGCCAAGAATGGTTCTCAAAACCATCCCTACCAGCTCCGGTTGACCCCGGAACACCTCATTCATGAACGTGTCGTCCAGAATGCAGAATTCATCAATGCGACGTTCAAATCTCTCCCGCAGCTCTTCCTCTTCGCTTATCGCCATAGCCGCCGCCTTTCCGTGTCTATATCATAGCAAGCTTTTATGAACAAATCAAGGGCGACCGGAAGCCTTTTTCCGCCTCCCGATCTCATACTGTTTAATGCTTTTGCCGTGCGCGGCCGTTTATCAGGCGTTGAGCGCCTTGAGGATGTCGGGGAGCTGTGCGTCTACCTTGTCGTTGTCGAGCTGGCAGGTGCCGGCGTTGGGGTGGCCGCCGCCGCCGTACTCAAGGCAGAGCTCGCCGATATCGACCTGGGACGCCTTGTTGACGATGGACTTGCCGATCATGACGGCGGTGTTCTGCTTCTTGAAGCCCCAGGCGACGTGGACGGAGATCGTGCAGTCCGGGTACAGCGCGTAGATCATGAAGCGGTTGCCCGCGTGGATGACCTCCTCATTGCGCAGATCGAGCACGACGACCTTGCCCTCTACCCGCGCGATGCGCTCAAGCTGCGCCTTGAAGAGCGCCGCCTGCTCAAAGTAGAGATCGACGCGCTCCTTCACGTCGGGCAGCTCCAGGATCTCGTCGATGTTGTGGTCGAGGCAGTAGTCGATCAGCTCCATCATCAGCTCGTAGTTGGAGATGCGGAAATCGTGGAAGCGGCCCAGACCCGTGCGCGCGTCCATCAGAAAGTGCAGCAGCACCCAGCCCTTCGGGTTCAGGATCTCGTCGAGCGTGAAGTCCGCGCTGTCGCCCTTGTCCACGGCGGCCATCAGCTCGTCGGAGATGCGGGGCAAGGCGGCCTTGCCGCCGTAATAGTCGTAGACCACGCGCGCCGCGCTGCGGGCGTTCGGGTCGATGATGAGCTTGCCGTTGGTCTCGGTCGCCTTCAGGCGGTCGATCTCGGACTCGTGGTGGTCGAAGGCGATCGACACGCGGGGATCGTAGGGCAGGTTGGTGGTGATATCGTTCTTGGACAGCTCGATCTTGCCGTCCTGCACGTCCTTGGGGTGGACGAACTTGATCTCGTCGATCAGCCCGAGCTCCTTGAGCATCATCGCGCAGGCCAGGCCGTCAAAATCGCTTCTCGTGACCAGTCTTCTGTGCTGCTGTTCCATAAACAGACCTCCGTAAACAAGATGTATCCAGTATAACGGTATTCGCGCAAAAATGCAAGATAAAAACAGGCAGCCGCTTTCGGCGGCTGCCTGAATACATGTTTCTTACGGCTTGAGCTCGAGATACAGCTCGCGGTACTGCTTGGCGGACTTGTCCCAGGACACGTCCTTCTCCAGATCGCGCAGCACCATCTCGTCCCAGCGCTCGCGCTCGGTGAAGTAGACGGTCTTCGCGCGGTTGATCGCGTCGAGCAGCAGGCCCGCCTCATAGCGGTCGAAGGTGAAGCCGTTGCCCTCGTTGGTGAACTCGTTGTAGGGCTGCACGGTGTCCTTGAGGCCGCCGGTCTCGCGCACGATGGGCACGGTGCCGTAGCGCATGGCGATGAGCTGGGTCAGGCCGCAGGGCTCGAAGAGGCTCGGCACCAGCAGCGCGTCGGAGCCGGCGTAGATCTGGTGCGCCAGGGACTCGTCGTAGGCGATGTAGGAGCAGACGCTGCCCTTCCAGCGGTTCTCATAGTCGCGGAAGGCCCACTCGTACTTCGCGTCGCCCGTGCCGAGCACGACGACCTGGGTGTTCCCGTCGATCAGCGCGGGCATGATGGCGCTGAAGAGGTCGAGACCCTTCTGGTCGGTCAGGCGGGAGATCAGGCCGAGAACCATCTTGTTCTCGTCGACCTCGAGGCCGAGACGCTCCTGCAGGGCGGTCTTGTCGATCTTCTTCTGGGCGATCGCGTCCTCGACGCTGTAGTTGGCCGGGAGCAGCGCGTCGGTCGCGGGGTTCCAGATATCCACGTCGATGCCGTTGACGATGCCGCGGAGCTTGCCCGCGTGGTAGCGCAGGTGCGCGTCCAGATTCTCGCCGAAGAACGGGGTCTGGATCTCCCAGGCGTAGGTCTGGCTGACGGTGGTGATCATGTCGCAGTAGGTGAGGCCGCCCTTGAACATGTTGGCGTCCTGCTTGTCGGTCATCACGTCGGGATTGAAGACGTACTCGGGCAGGCCGGACCAGTAGCGCAGCGTGGGGATGTTGTACACGCCCTGGAAGCGCAGGTTGTGGATGGTGATGACGCTCTTGGCGCTGCCCACAGGCGTGCCGGCGAAGAGCGTGCGCAGATACACGGGCACCAGACCCGCCTGCCAGTCGTGGCAGTGGATGATATCGGGCACCCAGTCGAGATAGTTCAGCGCGGCGAGCGCGGCCTTGGAGAAGAAGCAGTACTTGGGGATATCGTCGACGAGGTTGGTGTAGGGCTTGCCGAAGGAGAAGAACTCCTCGTTGTCGATGAAGTCATACACGACGCCGTCCCACACATACTCCATGATGCCGACATAGAAGGAGCGGCCGTCGGCGCAGAGATCCATCATGAACTCGCCGCGGTAGACCATCTTGTCCTGATACTTCTGCGGGATGCACTTGTAGCGGGGCAGGATGACCTTCACGTCGCAGTTCTGCTTGACGAGGGCGCGGGGCAGGGCGTACATCACGTCGCCCAGGCCGCCGGTCTTCACGAAGGGATAGCACTCAGAGCCGATGAACGCAACGCTGCGGCGCGGCTGCGGCAGCTCGGGCTCGACATAGACGGGCTCCTCGACGGCCGCGGGCTCCTCGACGGGCTCCTCGACGGCCGCGGGCTCCTCGACGGGCTCCTCGACGATCTCGACGACGACGTCCTCGACAGCCTCGGCGACCTCGGCCACGGGCTCGACGACAGCCTCGACAACGGGCTCGACGACAGCCTCGACAACGGGCTCGACGACGGGCTCCGCGACAGCCTCGACCACCGGCTCTGCGACAGCCTCAACGACGG
>LXOW01019621.1_pt1 | contig 32259 bp, 42 predicted proteins | sample 1368591 | NCBI WGS metagenome assembly LXOW01 (sample SAMN04884650, study PRJNA319009) | bovine gut metagenome | isolation source: Cow rumen | host: Bos taurus | place: Italy: Legnaro (PD) | collected 2014-07-09
TTTGTGGTCAACTCTGTTTCCTTCCGGGACGGGCACAAATTTCGCAACAGCATTGAGCAGCATAAGGAGCTGCGAGAGATCTCCGACGCCGTCTGTAAAGAACACGGGCTGTCTGTTTTGACCAACGCGCCGTTCTACGGCAGCCAGTCCAAGGGAGCATACTGGAAGGAGCAGAAGGGCCAGCCCACCCACCGGCAGCAGCTGAAGGAGGATGTGGAATACTGTCTGCGGTACAGCCTGGACTGGCCTTCCTTTGCCCGGCAGTTGGAGGCCAAGGGGTATGAGCTGGACAGGACGCGCATGTCGGTCAAAGCCCCCGGCTGGCAGCGGGCAGTGCGGCTGAATCGGCTGGGCTATACGGAGGATGTGCTGTATGAGCGCTGGGACAGGAACGAGGCTGACCCGGAGTTTGAATATCAGTACAACGATCACCGGCCCCATGTCAGCAAAGCCGGGGTGCTGATGCGGGTCGTGGTGGAGATGGACCAGACGCGGAGGGCCCGACTGCCGCTGTCACAGGCATATGAGCAACAGCCTCACTCAAAGCAGGATGATCGCTCTCCCATGGAAAAGTTGCTGGATGATTTGGTCTATGAGGCCAACCACACCCACGACACGGCGACGATCCTGGCCGATGCCATATTTGCAATTATCCTTGTCCTGATCGAGCTTGTCAGCCACTACACCCGGGAGGTGATCCTATCGGCGGAGCTGCGGCACGAAATGAAGAACGTGGTCCAATTCCATTCTGACTACCGCTTCCTCAAGGACAACGGTCTCCACTCCATCTCCGACCTTGACCGGGACATCCGGCGAACGAAGGAGACCATCTCCACTCTGACCGAGCAGCGGTCAAAAGTCCGCAACCGGGTCCGGCACGAAACGGACCCCATTGCCCTGGCTGACAACAAGGCGGAGCGGGCTGTAATCACTAACCAAATTGCCTCTCTTCGTCAGCGTATCAAGCACCTGAAGCACATTCAAAAGGACACACCCCGGCTACTGAATCTGCTGAGAACGGAATTGCAGGCGGAGTTTGCGGTCAAGCATCCTGTCAAAGAACAGCAGATGCAGAGGGCACATTCGCATGAACAGGAAAGGTGATCGAAAAAACATAAAGGCAACCGTATCAGCAGGGTTCACGCCCTGCTTTTTTCTTTTGCCTGCGTATCGCAGGAAGGGAACGAATACAGCAGAAAGGAGGGATGCTATGGGTAATAAACAGAATATCCCAAGCAAAAAGCCTTCCATGAAAGGCTCTCCGCATGGGAAGCAGAAAGAAATACAGCGTAACGAATGCCCGGTGGACAATATTCCCGATTACGTCTTTGAATCGCTTGCTCGTTGTGCTTTACCTATCATTCAGGCGTATTATGAATCTGAAGAAGGCAGAAAGGCATACGAGGAATGGGAAGCGATGCGATAAAATCTATAAAAACAGCTTGCCTAAGGCTTTGCTACAGTAATTGATAGTATACCTCTTTCCACTTTCCACAAACATAGGCACTTGACAAGAGGAATGAATATGGTAAAATAATATTGGTTAGCAATTGCTAACCAATGGAGGTAATAATGCCAGAGGAAGCGGTCATCCTGCACGGCGCGCCAACGCTTGCGGGCATCAAAACGGGAAACATATTTCGCTGCGCCTACGAGAGCGAAAATGAGATGCGCACGTCCCTTCGTCAATGGAACAGGGCGTTCTCAGAAAAAGGACTGCGCGTGATCCCCCTGTCCTTCCGAGGCAACAAGGCGTTGCTGTATTTGTACCGTCCCGCTCGGCTCCTGCATGACCTCGACAATGAGAAGGCTGCTGACATCTTGAAGGCCTGCGGGTATTGCGCCAAGACGCCCGGGCAGTGCCTTGGCTGCCTTGTTCGACGCATCCAAACGGAGACGGAGTTCCCCCATGAGATCGGGTTGTTTTTAGGGTACCCAGCCGAGGATGTGCAGGGATTTATGGAGCATCAAGGCAGCGGCTGCAAGTGCGTCGGATACTGGAAGGTGTACGGAGATGTTCAGGCAGCGCAAAAGACCTTCGACAAATACCGCAAATGCACAGACGTTTACTACCGTCAGTGGTCTCAGGGAAAGCCCATCGAACGTCTGACTGTGAGCAGGCCGAATATTTGACCTTTGACAGGCGAAAGGACCGCAGAGCAGCGGTCCTTTCCTCCAATTATGGCGTTTAATCAAATACTCCAGTTTGCGCTGGCAGCCTGCAGCTGCGTCATGCGCCGAAAGAGGCTGTTCTCGTTTGCAAGCAGCTCGTTGGAGCTGCCCATCTCGGCAACCGTGCCGTCCGACAGAACCACGATCTTGTCGGCGGCCTCCACGGTGCGCATGCGATGGGCGATGACCAGCACGGTCTTGCCCGCCAGCAGCCGGGACAGAGCACCCTGTACCTTCGTTTCGTTCTCCACGTCGAGGGAGGCCGTGGCCTCATCCAGCAGGATGATCGGCGCGTCCTTCAGCAGCGCGCGGGCGATGGAGATGCGCTGGCGCTCGCCGCCGGACAGCTCGCTGCCGTTTTCGCCGATGACCGTGGCATAGCCCTGCGGCAGCTTCAGCGCGAATTCATCGCAGTTGGCAAGCCTTGCCGCCGCCAGGACTTCTTCGTCGGTCGCGTCCTTTTTCCCGACGCGGATGTTCTCCAGAATGCTGTTGTTAAAGAGCGTCACATCCTGAAATACGATGGAATAAACGCCCAGCAGCGTCTCCGGATCGATCTGTGAAATATCCTGTCCGCCCACCGTGATCCGGCCCTGGCTGACATCCCAGAACCGGGCGGCAAGGCGGGAGACGGTGGTCTTTCCGCCGCCCGAGGGGCCGACAAGCGCCGTGACCTCGCCCTGCTTTGCGGTAAAGCTCACATCGTTCAGCACCGTTTTATCCTGCTCATAGGAAAAGCCGACGTTTTCAAAGCGGACATCATATCCCGCCGGATGGAAGTCTGTCGTTCCGGTCTGGGCCGGATGCTCCGCGATCTCGTTCATCCGCTCTACGGGGACGGTCAGCAGGTTCAGCATGCCGAGATTGATCAGGTTGCCGCTCATGGGCTCATACAGGCGGGAAGCCACCAGCAGGAAGGCAAAGAACTCCATCACATTCAGCCGCCCCTGCAGAAGCAGCGCGCTGCCGACCACGGCGACCGTGCCGATACCGATCTTCAAGATCAGCTGGGCCGAGACGATGAAAGCCGCCTGTCCCAGCTCCGCGCCGATGGCTTTTTTCTCCACGTCGTCGATCTTTTCCTCCAGCTCAGACAGATAAGCGTCCTCGGCGTTGCAGCTTTTCAGGTCGCGGGACACTTCGATGAACTCCTGCACGGCGTCGTTCAGCCGCACCTTGGATTCCGACTGACGGCGGATGAAATGCGCCTGCACCTTTTTCGACGCCGCCACGATGAAGATGGCGATGGGGATCGGCCACACAGCCGCCAGGGCCATTTCCCATTTGTAGAAGAACAGGCCGATGCAGATCAGCGATGTGGAGATCAGGCTGCCGTAGAACTGCGGGATCTGATGGGAGGAGGCGTGCTCCAGCGTTTCAGCGTCCGCCATGATCGTGTTTGTCAGGTCCGCCAGATCCTTTTTCCCGAAGAAGGACAGCGGCAGCTTCCGCAGCTTTTCCGCCAGGGAAATGCGGCGCTTGCCGGATTCCACATAGGTCGCGAAGAACGTGGCGTTGTACTGCCAGTAATTGGGAAGAAAGATCAGCACCAGACAGGCCGCCGCAAAGAGCAGGTAATACGCCCAGCGTCCGGCGGCTGTGCCGGCCAGATACTCTCCGGTAAACGTAAACAGCAGACTGACGGGGATCATCAGGGCGAGATCCGAGAGCGTTACCGCCAGGATCGCCTTGAGCATATCCGCGGCGCCTTTTTCCGTCAGCGCAAAGCGCTTCATCATCATCTGCTTCATACCGCTTCACCTACCTTCCAGTTGACGGCCTTCTGATACTCCGCCCACATGTCCGCATAGAGGCCGCCCTTTTCCAGCAGCTCGTCATGCTTTCCCTGTTCTTCCACCTGGCCGTTCTCCAGCACATAGATCCGGTCGGCGTTGCGGATCGTGGAGAGACGGTGGGCGATCATGATCACCGTCCGCCCTTTGGCCATCTCCTGGAAAGCCAGCTGCACCTGCGCCTCGCATTCCGGGTCGACAAAGGCGCTGGCTTCATCCAGAATCACCACATCCGCATTCTTCAGCATGGCGCGGGCAATGGCGATGCGCTGCTGTTCGCCGCCCGAGAGGTAGGTCCCCTGGGTGCCCAGCACCGTGTCGATCCCCTGCGGCAAACGGTCAAGGATGTCTGTGCACTGGGCTTTTTTCAGCGCATCCAGCATTTCAGCCTCGGTAGCGTCCGGCTTGGCGATACGCAGATTGTCCGCGATGGAGCGTTTCAGCAGGCGGCTGTCCTGGAAAACATAGGCCACATGCCGCATCAGCTCTTCCTTGGAGATCTGACGCACATCCGTGCCGCCGATGAGCACCTGACCCTCCTGCGGATCAAAGAAGCGGGAGATCAGACCGGCGACCGTCGTTTTTCCGCTGCCGGACGGGCCGACGAGGGCGACGATCTCGTTTCGTTCCGCTTTCAGGAAAAGATCGGAAACTGCCGCCGGAGCGTCAGGCGTATAGCGGTAGGTCACGCCTTTCAGCTCCACGGTCGCGCCGCGCGGTTCTTCGCCGTGCTCCGTTTCCGGCAGAGGCTGCAGGCCGAGGATCGAGTCCACCCTGGCCACGGCGTCCTTGACCTTCATGTCGTTCTCGCTCATGAACATGACCTTGCTCATGGCCGTGGCGATGGCGGGGGTGAAGATGACGTAGAACAGGAAGTTCAGCAGGATATCCATCCGATAGTTCTCCCCGCGGATCAGAAACAGCGTCACGCCGAGAATAAAGACAAAGGCGCTGTTGATCAGCACGGTGTAGCCCAGCATGGATTTGCGCATCATGCGGGTATAGTGCATGCAGAATTCGCAGTAATCGTCGATGGACGCTTTGAAGCGGTGGAAGGAGAACACGGTCTGCCCGAAGGTCTTGACCACCGGGACGCCCCGCACATACTCCACGGCCTCGTTGCTCATGCGCTCCAGGGCGTTCTGGTAGAGCCGCATATCCTCCTGCATGCTTGGGCCCGCCATGCGCATCATGGCAGCAAAGCTCAAAGCGATCGGGATCAGGCAGGCGACGCCGTAGCGCCAGTCGTACACAAACAGCATCACAAGCATGCACAGCGGCATGGCGATCGCGCCTGCCATGTCCGGCAGGTTGTGGGCCAGCAGCGTTTCCGTGGAGCCGGTCACTTCCGTCACGATCCGGCGCACCTTGCCGGAGCCCATCTCATCCGCAAAGCCGATGGGGAGGCGGGCAATGTGGCGCATCAGCGCCTTTTTCATATTGGCGGCCGTACGGAACGCGCTGCCGTGAGAACAGACCAGCGCGCCGACATAGACAAGCGCGGCCAGGACGGCGAACAGGACGGCCATCCACCCGTTGCGCACGATCCCTGTCGCCCGCGAGAAATCCGGCTGCACTTCCAGCACCTCGCGGATGATCCGCCACAGGAAGACGAAGGGCATCAGGGACAGCACACTGCTCAGCGCGGAGAGGATCAGCGACAGGTACGTCAGCTTCCCGTAGCTGCCTGCGTATTGAAGCAGCTCCGAAAGCGCGCTTTTCTTCTTTTCTTTCATGTTAATTCTCCCCTCACATGAACAGTGCGGCGATGTGATACACGATGCAGGCGAGGATCAGCGCGGCACCGATGTAGAACAGCGCCACACGGGCCGTCCATTTCAGAGAGTGGGACTCGCGGTAGGTGGTGCTCAGCGCCATGACGCAGGGCACGTTGAAGGTGCAGGCAAACAGGAAGGCCAGCGCCTCCGGCTTGGAGATGGTCTGCACCATGTTGATTGCCAATGCGGCGTTGTCCTGCACAGCTGTTTTGGCGAAGAAGGTGGCTTCCAACAGGCTGCTCTGTCCTACGAAAGCGGCGTTCAGCACACCCAGCACCGCTTCCTTGGCAAAAGCCGAGCTGAGAAACGCCATAAAGGTTTGCCAGCCGAGACCGAAGAAGCGGGTCACCGGCTCGATCGCCGCGCCGACGCGGTAAAGCAGGCTGTTCTGGATACTGCCGCTGCCGCTGAACGAGAAGATATAGAACACCAGCGACACCAGCGTGACCGTTCCGAGCGCACGTTTGAAGATATCCCACGCCTTCAGGAAGGCCTCCTTGAGAATATGCTTCCAATGTGCCTTGTGATAGGGCGGCAGCTCCATGATCATACCGCTGCGGCTATCGGTGGGAGCGAGCGTTCTGCCGAAGACCTTGGAGACGATCCACATCATCAGCACCATGTAAGCACAGGATCAGCAGGCACACCAGCAGCGTACCGACCGGGCCAAAGAACATCGTCGAGATCACGGGGATCACGCCCCAGATCGCGCCGCAGGGTACCGCCCAGACAACAGCCATGGCCAGCATACGCTGCCCCCAGTTGTCCATGATGCGTGTGCCGCAGGCGCCGCCGATGGTGCAGCCAAAGCCCATCAGTACCGGGCAGATGGCCTTGCCCTGCAGGCCAAGCCTGGAGAGCACGCCGTCGAACTGATAGGCGGCCCGGGCCAGAAAGCCGATCTCCTCCAGAAAACCGAAGGCCAGGTTGACGCCAAAGACAAAGCTCGCCATCGAGAGTGTAAAATACAAGACGTTTGGCAGCATCATGGCGAAGACGGATACAAGCCAGGGGTGTACATGCCAGCCGTTCAGGAGAGTAGAAATGGGCTCATACAGGATTTGCGGGATCATCTGGGCGACGCTCATGATCGGGACGCAGACCATCATGGCGACCAGAAAGGCAGCCAGCACCACGCCAAGGCAGAGGAACTTGCCCTTGACAGGGCTGGTCGCGATGCGGTCGAATTTCGAGAGCTTATAGTCCGGGCTTGCCGTGTGGGTCACGCCGCTCAGCATGGAGGAGATCCAGTCATATTTGGCTGCGCTCTGAGAGAGCACGGCTTCAGCGGAGCTTCCTTTCGCTCCGGATCCCGGCGTGGAGAGGAGCAGGTGCGGTGCATCCAGTTCTTTCATCAGCAACTGTTTGAGCGCCTCATAGCCTTTGCCGTCCGCCGCGGTGAAGGGCAGGACGGGGATACCCAGCCGCTTTTCCAGGAGCTTATGGTCTATGTCCTTCTTCTGCTGCTTCGCCACGTCCATCATGTTCAGCAGCAGCACAGCAGGTTTGTTCATCGGTGCGAATTCCGCGACCATGTACATGCTGCGCTCCAGCTGTGAGGCGTCCACGAGGATGCAGACCAGATCCGCCTGACCGGACTTGATGAAGTCGGCCGTGATGATTTCCTCATCGGAGTTGCCAGAAAGGCCATAGCTGCCCGGCAGATCGGTCACGGTGTACTTCGTTCCTTTGTATGTATAAAAGCCGTCGTTCTTTTCAACAGTCTTACCGGGCCAGTTGCCCACATGCTGCCGGGAGCCGGTGAGCGCATTATACACCGTAGACTTACCTGAGTTGGGCTGTCCCAAAAGCGCGATCCTTGTGTTCATACCGTTTCCACCTCGATCCTTCCCGCATCCTTACGATTGATGGCGATCAGCGTTTCCCGAAGATAGACCAGAACGGGCATCTTCCTGTCATTGCGCACCATCTGTAATTCCGTTCCTTCTGTGAGCCCTATGGCGGTAATGCGGTTTGCAAAATGCGCGTCACCACCGATCCTGCGGACCAGACCGTGCTGATCCGGCTTTGCGTCTGTCAGTTTCATATCTTTCCTCCTTTTTTATGAGCCGGGCAGCCGCTGCAGCCTTCACAGCCGCAGCTGCACCGCCCCTTGTTTACGATCCTGAATCTTTCTTCGCACGATGAAGAAGACGATGGAGGCTACCACAAGCATCAGTACGATAGTTACCCGCATAATCCAGCAGGACGGATACATCGCTTTGTTTCTTTTCCTTCATTTCAGATCCCTCCTTCGTTTCGTAAAGGTTTCAGTCTGCTTTTTCATGACCCTTTCGGCGATCCGCATCCCAATGACAGCAGCCGGGATCGTCAGAATCAGCACGATGATCAGCGCCGGGATGTTCTCGATCACGACCGCCATCTTGTCGGCATAGCCTGCCGGCATCTCCTCCACCGCCGCCGCCAGAGAGCCCTCCGTATCCGTCCACCAATGGGCGGTATAGGTGAAAAAGGAGAAGGCAAAGGGAATGAAGCTACGGCGAACGCCCTTCAGCGTGTCATACCCGTTTACCTTCCTGACAAGCTCCGTAATGACAGCAAGGCCGATCAGACCGACGATCAGTGCCAGATTGCCCTCCCCAGCGATCAGACCGACGATCAGCACGAAGCCGTTTAGGATAACTGCCGCTCCAAAGCAAAGCACGTTTGCCGTCGTGTATAGATAGATGAAGCTGAACAGGAACGGCAGCAGGGCCCCGATATACGCATAGCAGGCTGGATGGATCGCTCCGCTGGAGGAACCAAGAAAGAACAGAAGCAGATACGCCACGCAGGCGATCAGGATGCGTCCCACAGGTAGTTTTTTCATACATATACTCCTCCCTTTAATATGTCTGCTGTTAGCAGTTGCTAACCGATGCGCCTGTAAAATGCCTCGTTTTCACGAGGCGGATTATCCGATAAGAATAGTTAGATATCTCTAACGCATTTAGTATAGCAGAACAGTTCGTGCCTGTCAAGGATAAACGTCATTTATACCCCTTTCCCTGCGTGAACACGGGTGGCCAGTATTCCATCGGCTCGGCGTCGATCTTCAGCTTGAAATCGCAGTAATCCCCGTCTTCAAAGCAGGTATGTTCCCGAAACAGGGGGACGCCGAATGCCCCAAACATCACATAGTCCAGGTTGCATAGATACGGCATGTACGCTTCATAGCCATGGGCCTTTGCAAAGTTCGACAGGGGGCAGACCAGATTGTGATAGCTGAAATCATACCCTTCTTCCGGCGGGATCATCGTTTTTGTTTCAAAGCTGCCCGGATGTATGGCGGCGTTCGCCGCGTTCTTCGCATCCTTTTTCCGATACTTTCTGTTAAGGGACTTGATATTTGTAAAGGATCTGTGCGCGATCGTTTTCACGAAGCCCGGCATCCCGTTGAATCGGCGCTCGTAGGCCTGCACCATCAGGTGGCCGATCTCTTCCATACCGACGCTGTACCCCTTCAGTACCTCGCCCATGGAAACGAAGCAATAGGCGCCGGTCAAATTGCCGGTGCCGCTGACGTCATCCCCACCGATGTAGGGGAAGTTCTCCAGCATGTTCTGCTCATAATGCGCCCATATTTCGCCAAAGAGAGCGTCGTATGACTTCCCGCCGGCTTTCTCCAGCTCCGGGGTGATGGGTTTGAGAAGGCTGTCCATCGCTTTTCTCAGTTTTGGGGCCTTTTTCATGTAGTATTCGTGCATGCATCCATCCTCCTTACACTATTTTTGTACCATAGCAGCTTCAAATGTCCTGAATTCCGCTTCGTCCGGCAGCGTGACCAGCAGCCCGCCAAAGGTTAACGCGTTTCCGAAGCTCAAAGACATGGTCCCGATGGCAGGGCCCAGCGCCGTGTCCCGGCCCAGCAGAAAACTGATCATGAGCGCCGGAGCCGCGCCGACGAACAGATTGAACCATTTTGCGTATGCCGGGTATGGTGTGAGCCCCTTGGAAAAGGCCTTGAATTGAACGATGAGCATCGGCAGCCAAAACAGGATCAATAAGATCCAAACGGGCAGACTGAAGGCCATCAGAAGCCTGTTCCCCACCTGATCCGCCAGAGCCGCATCCTCCGTCAGCAGGTACTTGTAGGCCATATTCAGGACCCCCACGTTCATATGGCAGCCGATGGGCGCCAGCCATATATAGCCGAATATCCCGGCTCGGTAAATGTGTGCGTACTTTGGCGCGGCGTCAGCCATCAGGCGATAGATGCCGAAAAACGCCAGCCCCTCCAGGAACAGCCCCACAAATCCCAGCAGCCCGCCCCAGATGAGCTGCGCATCGGAAAGTCTTGTCGCGTTCGACATGACCTGTGATGCCAGGCTATTTCCCGGCGTCTCCTGAGCATAGCCCAGCAGGAAGTCGCCGACACCGGTGATGACTGAAGCGAACAAACCTATCGCCAGCAGTTTTTTTATCCTTGCCTGGTCCAGATTGTGATCGATCCCTATGGTATTCATACGAACTCCTTTTTATTGAAACAGCGTACATGCCCAGGCGGCCAGCGCAGAGGCGACCGGAAAAACGACCAGGAGCTTTAGCAGTTGGCTTTTAAGATTGAACCCGTACTTCTTAAGCGGGTACACACGCCCGACCTCCGGATAGTAATGCTGGAAAAAATGAAACCTCATGAGCAAGAAGTAGTCGAAGCAGACCATGTCATAGACCTTGTAGATGGTGAAGATCAGCACAAACCGCAGGAAAAACTGCCGGAAGGTGAACCCGCTTCGAAAGCCGTCCCAAACGGAGATGACCCCGACGCCCAGTATCATGAGAACGGCGAACGCCATGAGCGTCCATCCAATGACGTGAGCCCCATAGAAAAGCTCCTTCTCTCTCGGCTGAATGACCTGTCGCGCTTTTTCAGGTGCGGAAGAGAAAAACCGCTTGTCCTGAATGAACGCCACCGCCGCAAGCAGCATCAGCGTGATCGCCGCGCAGAATACGATGGCCAGAAATATCGTTAGCAGCATGTATGTTATCTCGCCTCCTTCATTTGATCCCCTACGCCCAGTAGTCACAGATTGTGTCGCCGTTTGCGGTGGTACTCCCGCTCTTCACGCACTCGGCATACATCAAAGCGATCCTTGCAGCCATCTCACGGCTGTGTATTACGCGCCAGCCATTGTTCTCCAAAAACCGCAGATATTCCTGCGCGGTCCACTGTTGTTCGAAACGGACCCCCGCAATTTTCAGAATCCCTGACCAGATACGGCTGATGAAGGTGCCCTTGTGTTCCACAAAATTGGGCGCGATCAGAATGCCGCCTGGACGAAGCACACGGTCGATCTCCCGCAGCACCCGTTCCGGGTCGGGGACGATGTGCAGGGCGTTGGCAATGAGCACCACATCGAAAGAATCGGCGGGATAGGGAAGATCCATGGCGTCCGCGATCTCAAATGTTAGATTGGCGGGATTATCGCCCTTTTTCGCTTCCGCGATCATGCCGTCAGAATAGTCCGTGGCGATCATTCGCTTCGCCGCCGATGCCACGTGTTTTGCAAGCAGTCCCGGCCCGGTAGCGAGTTCCAGCACCTCTTTATCCCGGATCACCTCAGGGATGCGTTCGTACATATAGTCGTAGATCTTTTGATCCGCCTTCATGGCGTGCTTATAGATCGGCGCATACAGATCCCAAATCTTTTTCTTCATGATTCTTACTCCTCGTGATCTGCTTGCTTTTTCATACTGAGCAGCAGTCCGTCTTCGTTCTTTACAAGCTCATACGCCGCAGCCAAGGGACTTTCGTCTCCGACGATGCAATAATCGCAGCGGTCCGATGTGATACAGGTCCCCTCCCGGATCAGCGTTGCGTGAAGCTTCTGCATGGCGAGATGGTCGCAATTGCACATGACGGGGAGAACATGCTCCATGTGATGGCGTTTGGCGAACTCCGCGTTCGGACATTGCGTAAAGCAATACCGAATAGCGCCGTTTTCAGCGTCAAAGGAATACGATCCCATGCGGAAGGATGCCGGCAGATTCTCGATCTCTTTCTCCCGCGTGTCGCTGGTCTTCTTGAAAATTCTGTTTGCCAGGCGGCTGTCCAGCTTACGGTTAAGATTAAATACTTTCCCCAGCGTGTCAAACCCGCCCATAAAGCAGTCATAGACATCCTGCTGTATGTCTTCGATGGACGGCTTGTCTGGCACGACGGCATACCAGGCAAAGATCAGGATAGGGTCGTAGATGCTGACGGTGATCTTTGCACCGCCAAGGGCCGGTTCATCCTTCAGGAACTCTGCGTATTTCAGCTGCACCTTTTCCCACAGATCTTCGGCTGTCTTGTCGTTATAATACCTGTGCAGGAGTACTTGAACACACTTCTTGGCTTTCTTTGTATAAATGACATGTTTGCTGAGATCGATCGGGAGATCCTGTTCTCTCATTTCGTGCTCCTCCCCGGGCCCTACGCCCCAAAATCATTCCGGATCTCTTTCCAAGCGGGCATTAGACTGTTCAGTTTGTCAAAATGTGGCATCGGGAAGTCCGGTCTCTTTTCTCTGAGTTTCTGGAATGCTTTGTCCAGATCCTCCATTTCTTTTGGCGCGTGACGGCAGTGCTCCGTTGTGCAGAGCGCGCCGAGCCTGGTTCTCGACATCCAATAGATGACTAGTTGCACTAACATATTGGCAAAGCCCGGTTCCAGGGATTTCTCATCGCCGACGGGTCTGACCGGATAGCCGAGTGCCATCAACAGATGATAAGCGTCACCCACAGCATCAAGTAGGAGCTTCCGTTCCTCTTTTGTGGATCTCTTCAGATCGCAGCCTGTTTTATAGCACAGATAAACAACAGGCAGAATGAATGCGGCGTGATATTTCAGCCAGGCGTCCATATTGTCGCACCAGGAGATCGAAAGTCTGCTGCCCCTAAATGCGTTTTTCAGCAAAGCCTTTTCTTCTTCGGAGGCTTCTTCCTGTGCTTTTCCGACAGTCAGCTTGCCGTCGCCTGTATGCACTGTGGTAAGCATTCCCATCTCGCGTGTTCCGGCGGTCGAACCAAAGCCGAACAGGATCTTTTTCGGAGAAGGAGAAGCGCTCAGGATGTGACGCTCCATCTCTGAAACGGACAGATTGTTGCCGACCAGTACGACAGTTCTGCTGTTTACCGCAGCCAGATCGTCCAGGATCTTTTCCATTTGGCGATACTGCATGACCGCGAAGACAATGTCATACTGCTCGTTGTTCGGCTTTTCCAATACGCGCGGATGGTCCACGGTATCTTTCTTTTGAATATAATGGTGGATCCGCAAGCCATCCTTTTGAAGTGTATCCTTCCAGGCGCCTCTGGCGATCAACGTAACCTCGTTCCCGCTCTTGATCAGCGCATGTACGAGCTGTCCTCCGATGACGCCCGCTCCGTATACCATTACCTTCATGGCCTGTTTCCTCCGTATTTCGTTTTATCCAGAAAACTACTGATCTCTTGTGCCATGAGATCCGGGTGCGCCATGATCTCCCCGTGGCCAAAGCCGATAAAGGGATGGTCCTCCAGGCTTGGCCAGGCGCGTTTGAGCTTTTGCAGGGCCGTACGCATGTTTGGCTCCTTTGCGCCGTACCAGACGGCGACCCGGGCGGAGGGGTCTGGCGGGAAGCCGTCGATCGTTTTATACAGTCGAAGCGCCTCCTCCATGGCGTTTTTCAGTGTGGCGAGGGAGATGTTCGGCGGCACATTCCGGAACTGCGCCAGCAGCTTCTCATCGTCCGTTCGCGTATAGAGTTTCAGAAGAAACGGCAGCTTCCTCCGTGTCTGTATGCTGTACAAAAGCCGATGCTGATTGCGTGGAATGATCGACGCCATCAGCCCAGTCAGCGGGCCAAGGTTCATATACTGCGGGCCGCTCAGGATCATGGAACCAACTCTGACGCTCTGCCGGTGAAATAGCATCCCCGCGGTGGCACAGCCGAAGGATTCTCCGAACACGAGGTCGATCGCGCCATGCAGACGCTCTCGGATATAGCTCTCCAGCTTTTCGGCGGAGGCTTTCGCGGTGGTGAAAGTCGTTTCTCCCGAGCCATCGAATCCGTCCGTACTGACAGCGATGATGTGATACTCCTCCTCAAGCAGAGGGATCACGCCCTCAAACTGACGCCAGCACATCATATTTCCGGGGATCAGGACGATCTTCCGGCTGTGTTCCTTTCCGAATTCATGGACCTCCATTATTTGCTCCTACCTCAACAGCGCTGCGATACCCGCAACGATTAAGCCCGCCATGGGGCAAACGAGAAAGGTCCAACCGAGAGCATGCTCCGGGATGGCCAGCTTCAGAAGCCATTCCTTTCGTTCCCACGCCTTGCAATGCTCCGCACCCTTGATCCTGTCTCTGACCTTCTGCGGAAACCAGCAATCCAGGATCATAAAATCGCTGACGCTGACGAAGGTCATCTCTATATAGCCGGTCCAGAATAGGCTCCAGAAACCCTTTGTTCCCGCAAGATGGGCGCTGACCGCCCAATAGAGGAACAGGGTAAGATACAGCACGTACAGGAACAGCTTCATCTTCCGCACATCCCTTTGGTTCACATAGGGTGCTGCCGCTTCCTTGATCTCTTTGGGGAACATGACGCTGTACTCCTGAGGCCAAAGAGTAAATCCCACCAGTACGGCAGCGTTGAACAGCGCCGACATGGCGATGCCATCCAGAATAATTCTCGGCCAGTTCATCACAGTTTCCTCAGATAGAAATCGCAGCGGTCCGCACCGGTACCAAGGGTCCCGGTTCGTTTGAATTCCAGGCCGGGGAGATTGCCGTAGCAGCGGTCGTCGTTGGAGCAGGAGATCTTTGTGATCTCCGGGCAGCCCAGCTCTGTAAAATACCGATAATACGGGCAAGTGACGATATCCATGCGGTACTCGCCCTTCTTCTTCGGGTAGAAAACGTTTTTGAATCCACGATCCGGTCCAAACATCTTTTTCGTCATGGGGTCCCATATCCGGACAAACAGGCTCTTCATCCCGGGAAGGCGCATAAGACGGGCAAGCTTTTTCCCGATTTCCACCGAGCCCTTTATGGCCGCGTTCTCTATCACGCTGTAGGCTACTTCCTCGCCCACAGCCTCCTTCAGCGTCAGGTAGATCGCTGCCGAGGGAAAGATGAAATAGTCCGTGTGAGCATGCTCTCCTTTTGGGATCCCGGCGTACTGTTTCATGATCTCATCAAGTCTCTGCTCTGCCTTGCTCCAAAGAGAATCACTTTCTGTTTTTGTCATCCGGGCGTCCATCTCGGCCTTGATTTGCTGTTTGTTCTTCATGATTTGTGCTGCTGTCTTCATATGCGCACCCTCTTTCCTTGTTACCGGACCAGCGTGCAGATCCATGCCGCAAGCGCGGACGCCGCCGGGAAGATGATAAACAGCTTCAGCAGCTGGCTTTTGATGTTATATCCGTACTTTTTCAGGGGGTACACGCTCCCGACCTCTGGATAGTCGTATTTGAAGAAATGAAACCGCATCAGCAGGAAGTAATCGAAGCAGATCATGTCGTAGAGCTTGTAGACGGTGAAGATCAGCACGAAACGCAGGAAAAACTGCGAGAATGAGAACCCACTTCGGAAGCCGTCCCAAATCGCAATGACTCCGACGTCCAGGATCAGGACAACGGCAAAGCCCACCAGTGTCCAGCCGATGATCCTTGCTCCGAAAAACAGCTCCTTTTCTCTGGGTTGGATCAGCTCCCAGGCTTCCTTTGGGGCCGAGGAGAAAAACTTTTCGTTCTGAATAAAGGCCACCGCAGACAGCAACATCAGCGAGATTGCCGTGCAGAACACGATCGCCAGAAAAACGGTCAACAGCATATACTTTCACCTACCATTCATGCATCCTCTTATCACGATCAAATAGCGTCAATAAGTAAAAACGTTGCCGAAATCCAATGCGGCGTGGAGCAGGATCGGTACCCACAATGTGCCGGCCTTTTCTTTTAGAAACTGAAACCCACAGCCGACCGTCACAAGTCCCAGAAAGCTCCCGGTGAAAAAGCGCAAGGCATAGCTTGCTGTGATCTCGCCCCATTCTGCGTATGCAAAGAAGTGCATCACCGCAAAGAGGCAGTTGGGCCACAGATAGCGCAGCCAAGCCTTCTCCTCCTTCAACAGGCGAACACATACACCGCGAATGACGAACTCCTCCGTAAAGGCGATAAAGACCGTATAGTACAGCAGGCTGTACAGAACTGTGCCCGGATCTCTGTTGATATACAGTGCGGCAACTGTCTCACAGAGCAGCACGCCGATCAACACGAGAACAATTGCCCACTGCTTTTTCCCGGAAACCTTCAGCGCCATTTCCGTCGCAAAGCGGTCTTTGAACACGGCCCAGGCGATCACAAGCAGGAGGATGGGCATAGCAGAGAGGATCAGCTGCTGAAGAAGGGCCGCGCCAAGTGCCCCGGAGGCATCCCTGACTGAGATCATCGTGCCAGCCTCCTGCCAGTGGTAGATCAGCCATGCGCCCCATGCGATGTCGGCTAAGCATATCAGCAGGATCAACAGGGGCCGGACCGCCAACGATGGTTTTTTCCTCTGGATATCTGTTTGAACCACAACCGTCCTCCTATGCGATCATCGTAAAAATCCAGGCCGTCAGCGCGCTGCCGATGAGGGTCATGATGATCTGTCTTGTCTGCTGTTTCCGGTTGTATCCGAAGTCCTGCCATCCGGCGCAACCCTCTGTCTCCGGGAAGTAGTGCTGGAAGAAGTGTGTCTTTGTCAGCAGGTAATAGTCCAGCGCCCCGATATCGAAAGCTTTGATCACGCCGCCTATGATCAGAAAGCGGAAAAAGAACTGCCAAAAGGAAAAGCCCCTGTGCAGCCCGTCGATCCCGCCGAACACGAACAGGCCGATATAGGCAAGGCAAAACAGGATCAGGATGCCCCAGCCGAGAAAGCGACGGGGCGTCATGCCATGACGCTCCCATTCCACAAGTCTCGGCTGCAGGCATTCCTGAACGTCTTTAGGAAAGTTTTTCGCCAACAGCTTTGTCGGCATTGTGGCCGTCACGCCCCAGATTCCGAAAAACAGAAGTGCACAGCCTGCAAGAGCTAAGAGAATTGTCAACCACATTCTATTTACTCAATTCCTTTCATCGGATCCACATGACCATCAGTCCCACCAGCGCGGCAGGGATCAGTGCAAAGATGATCCCCGGAAACAGCATGCCTTTCGCATGGAACCACTTCTGGTGATAGGCTTTGTCCATGTGCTCCGTGCCCTCCAGCCGGAACATGGGCAGATTGGCAAACAGCACCCAGTCCAGAAAGCAGGTGTCATAAACACCGATCCAGACCATCAGACCGAATGAGAGCCAGAAGCCCTGCCAGAAGGTACTGGCTCCGGCGATCAGCGCACAGCCAAGCAGGATCGCGGTAAAAATCAGAACACCCAAGCTCTTGGTCAGCAGCACACTTTTTGAGCGGTAAGACACGTCGATGCACTCATGAGTTTTGAAATATTCCTCCTGTATATCCGGAGGATAGTTATGGATGCTCGCGGGGCTGTACTTTCTGTCCCCGCGAAAATAGGTGAATATGCTAATCGTGAAAAGCGCCGCAAACACGATCATTTCAATCAAAATAACCCACCAGGTCATTTTCGATTCGCTCCTTTCCTTTTTCTCACATTTATTACTATCGAATGATCAGTGTCATGACTCCTGCGATAGCAGCTGCAAAAACCGCCATCCCAATCGTCCCCGAAAGCCACTTTTGGACCTTGTCCTTCGCATTGATATAGGGCTGCAGGTCTTCCGTTCCCGGGATGATCCACTTTTTTGTATGGCCGACCCAGTACTCGTCGATCAAAAACCGATCAATCAGATTCATAACGGACAGAATCACAAACAACTGCAGAAATCCCTGTGTGAATCCTCTTGCGCCGTTAATGCCATATACGCAAGCAACAACATATGCAATATAGACAGGCATGGATATCCGGCGGTTTTTGGCGGCACGTTTTTTTATTCGTTCATGCGTGGTATACCCCAGTTCAACACATCTGTCCTGTACATCCTTGTGATAGAGATGAACCATTCCGACAGCGCCATTCCAGATCCCGGCGCCACATACAGCGACCAGGATCGCCCCAAGCCCTATACCTTCTAAAACCAGCTTAATAAGCATTTGCATGCTATCCTCCTTATCGTCTCCCGATCACCACGACGAAAAGCGCGACGATCCCAGCTCCCGCTACCCAGATCAGTGCCAGAATGCTCCGTTTTTTCAGGACCTGAGACCAGGTCTGGATATACGGCAGGTCCTCGCATCCCGGGAGGATCCAGAACTTACTGTATCCGACCCATATCTTATCGATCACGATGCCGTCGTGGACGTTCATGACCTCCAGAAAGAGCAATGCCTGGAGGTATGCCCTCTGAAAGTCACGGACACGATTCCAAAAAGCGATGATCAAAACCAACGCTGTCAGCATGACGACATAGAACAGCGCCATGAACCGCTTTCGCTTCCGGTTCATGGTCTTTTTGTCCGTGAGGCCGATCTCCATTGCCCGCTCCTGCACCGTCTTTGGATAGAAGTACAACCCGTCGATGGCGCCGCCTCTGACAGCGTACTTCACCATCAGAGTGAACAATGCACAGTAGAGGATCAATTGAAAAACGTACAGCAAAACTGTTTTCCCTCTCATTTTCTGATTCTCGCGAGCAATTCTTCCAGAGGAATCCTTTCCGGATATTCTCCCTTGGTCAGAATTGCGGTCAAATACTGGTTGTCCAGAATCATATCGTCCCGGATCAACTGCCAGTTGCACATCTTTCTGTAGAATACTTTGAAAATGAGGAAATTCATGATGGGACCGATAATGGGCGTGGTCATGCCGAAAGCCTCTGTATGTGAGAAATGGCATCCGTCTGCCGTCCGCTTTCCTTCAAAGGTGATGAAGGCGGTCTTTTTATCACTTTGGGAAACGATCCTGAAATGATCTTCATCCTGTTCACACTCGACAATCCTGCCCGTCACGTTATAATCAAGATTCATGACGATTTTCCGGAACCGGACCCGATTGCCTGTCTGGTATCCTCCATCATAGAAATCACATTCGATATGGTAGGGACTCCATTTAACAAATTCTTCCTCAAAATTACTGACCCAGGCCTCCAGTCGATTATAGGGGGCAGGGATTTCAACCGTTTCCGTTAATGTGACCATTGACACCTCACTTTCTTATCAAACGCTCTCGCTTCGTTCCCAGCCGTCTCCGGCTTCTGTATCATGCCGCACAAAGCGGAAATCGCAGACATCGCCGCCCTGACAGAGCGTTTTTGTACGAATAAAATCGGTATAAGGCAGACTGCCATAATTGATGATATCCGCATGGCAGCACATACTGCCAAGCTTCATCAGTCTGCGCCGACCGAGGATCTTTGCATAAATGCACTCGTTGCACTCAAAGTGGAATTCGTTTTTCGGATCGTCTTTGTGCCAGGTATAGTGCCAGCCTGTCCCAGAGCCCTGTTTGAAGCCAAAGGGCACGATCTTCTTCATCAGCGGCAGAAAGAAACTCTTTTTCGCCAGCTTCTGCATTCCGGACGGATCAAGGAACCTCCACATTTCCTCAGAGACGATCCTATATGCTTCCTCCTCAGTTTTTCCATGTTGCTGAAGAACTTCATATATGGCAATGGACGTCAGGATCTGCGCCATATGCTTATAGTTACCCTTGTCGCAGTATTGTTTTTCCTCCTTAATCAGTTCGCCCATCCTCTCATAAATGTCCTTTTGGACAGAAGAAGAAAGGGTTGGAAAATAGTTCTGGTAGCGGCTGATGGCAACAAGTTTTTCAGGTTTATACTGACTCATTCGCTGTATTCTCCTTCATCACTATTCGGTCCTATCTTTTGCCGGTATCCACGGCCAACAGCGGTTGACCCGTTTATAGTAGTCGTCATACTCCTTGCCGTACAAGTCTCTCAGCCATTTTTCTTCAGTCGCTTTCATCAGTAAGGTCATGAAAAGCCAGTAAATAAACGGCAGGACAAAGAACCATGCGTTGCCGACAATCAGGATCACACCCGTGCAGGCGATCATAGCGGCGGAATAGATCGGATTCCGTACAAGTGCGTATGCGCCCGTTGTAACAAGGCGATTCTCCTTAATTCCGTCATCAATCTTGGAAATCGGAACAGCATAGATCCAGAAAGCAATGCCTACAAGGATCATGAGCGGAGTGTGGATATGGTCCGCTCCTACATCACCTTCGGATAAAAGAAGATGCCGCCGATGGCCCCCCGCTTATGGACGAGGATCGCCATATACAGCGCGTAGCAGATCCAAAGGATCAGTATTTCAATGATTATTTTCCAAACCATCCTTATACATTCACCTTTTTTCAACCGGGAAGTCGGTCCTGATTGCCTTCATTCCTCCGAGGAACATCACGATCCAGCCGAAGCTCTCAAAGCCCGAAGACAGGCCGTTGAAGGGAAGCGGCAGCAGCCATTCCAACAAAAACCCGATACACGCGATGACCAGCGGCGCGGCCAGGGCCCACGCTTTTTTCAGCGGCAGAATGCCCTTCAGCACGACGGCGATCCATCCGCCGGTGGAAGTGATCCCGAGCACGATGAAGCTGACCCAATACGTCACGAACTGAACGCTGTAGATACGGTCCCACATCTGCACGGCCAGCGACCTATTCCCTCCCGCGGCGTCATAGATCACGTTGAAGCTGTGGATCAGCGTTCCGCAGGCAAGGTGGAAATACATGAAAACCATGATGCCCCAGACCAGGCCGACCATATAGGTTTTTAGGAAAACCCTGTCCCATTTTTTATCACATTTAAAGAGCTTATATTGCAGATAGCGGAGAAAGGCAAGCGCGGCGACCGTGTACAATGCCGTGCCGATCATCCCGCCGATGTTGGATACAATGATCCGCCAGTCCGCGATGGTCAGCCACCCGGAGGAGATCATCCCCGAGATCGCACAGCTGTCCGCTGGTTCCAGGCCCATACAGTAATCACCGATGATGGCAAGGATCAAGCCGGGGATCACAAAGAGCATTTGTTTGCGTATTCCGTTCGCTTCCGTGTGTATCATATCCATCCGCTCCTTTACACCGGTGTTTCCATAAACTCGTCGATGGCTTTCAGCACAGGTGCGGCGTATTTCTCCCCGCCGAAGAGCCACTGCTCGTGCTGCATATCGAATTCACGGATCTCCGGGTCGCGGAAATACTTTTTGTATCGGTTCAGGTATTTCTCGCCCATTTTGTTGGCATAGATGAAGTGGACCTTCGTGTGCTCCACGTGGATATCATCTTGAAGATGAGTGAGCAGATCCGTATAATACTCATTTTTGATGGACTCTGGCGAGAATTTTTCAAAGCAGGCCATAAACTTGTCAGCGGCCTCGTCGTCCATTTCAAAGAAGTCTTTGAGCTTTTCTTTACTCTTTGCCTTCTTCTTTTCGCCTTTTGTAAAGCTTGTCAGCAGCGGCACCACCAGCTTCGACTGCAGCCATGCGCTGAATCGGCCGCTCTGGTCAAGATCAGGGCTGCCGAAAATGCCGTGATCCAGGTGTACATTTTGCCGCTGGATCAGCTGCCCGACGAAGCTGCTGCCCAGGGAGGAGCCAATGGCGCCGTCGATCCTGCCTCCGAAGTTCTCTTGTATGTATCGTTCGATCTTTTCCGTGACCGTGAGCATATCGGGGAAGAGCATATCGCTGCCGTCAAAGCCGTCGTAGTTGACGCAGATCAGATGATACTTCTCCCCCAGCCGATCCAGCACGGAACCGAAATTCGTCTGATAGTCACACGCTGTTCCCGGCAGCAGAAACAGCGCCTTTCCCGTTTTCAAACCCATTTCATCGAATTGCATAGCGATTTCTCCTTATATCACCTGTTCCAGATTTGACCTGTCAGCCTGCGTCGATCGAAGGAAGGCAAGGCACATAAAGGCCCAACCCCAGGATTCCCCGCAGGCAGCCAGAAAGGCGAATCTGTCCAGCCCTACGGCAAACAAGATCGCCGCGATGATTTTTGCCGCGATGCTCATGCCGAGCGGGCTCAAAAGCATCGCCGCCTTTGGAAGACCGAGCTCTCCCCTCCAAACGAGAGCCATATACGCCACAGTGCATGGGATATCCACGAGAAAGCACCACACGGTAAACGGGAGCAGCGACACGATCACAGGCGTCAAAAAACTGCCGCTGAACCCTTCAACGGAAACGCCTTCCTTCAATCCAGCCTTCAGGAACAAGAGGCAGATGCAGCAGGCGCAATGAAACGTAATAAACATCAGCGGCGCCGAGGATAGTCCGAAGCGGAACGCTTTGACCGCGCTGCGGCTGCGGTCGATCCCTTTTTCGTCCAGCACTTCCAGCATGACCGGCGCAAATCTCTGACAAGCGAATCCCGACAATATGCCGAAGGCCATCGACAGGATATAGAACCACGACGGGACATCCGTGATCCTCGTATTCGTGATCCCAAACAGGATCGCCTGTCCTCCGCGCGGCTCATAGCCGATCAGCCAGTCACCGATCCCGCAGAGGAAAAGGCCGACAAATCCGAAGATGAGTGCGATTTTCTTTCTCTCCATGGCAGTATTCTCCTAACTGCGATCTCTTCCTTTTATCCTTTTTGCGCCAGCACCGTGATCCAGGGCTTGGACGGATGATGCTCTGTTTTTACATGAGAAAAGCCCTCCGCCAGAAGCGCTTCTTCCAACTGCACCGCTGTGTAGCACTTCATGCCGTCGATGATCTTCTCAAACTTCTTGCCGGTCTGGTCTAGGCCGTCCGATTCGTTGCAGATCAGGAAATACCCGCCCGGCTTGAGCACCTTTGCGACCTGGGCAAAACATTTTTCCAGGCCCGGCCAGAAATACACGGTTTCAAAGGCTGTCGCAAGGTCGAAACTCTCCGCGGGGAGAGCCAAATCAGACACGTCGCCTTGCTTGACCGTGCAGCGTCCCGCTTCGATCATCTCCCGATTATAGGCCGCGGTGTTTTCCACGGACAGCGGCGAATAATCGACGGCGGTCACATGTGCGCGAGCATACTTTTTCAGCAGCTCGCCCGCGTTTCTGCCCGCGCCGCAGCCAAGATCAACGACCGCACTCGGAGAAAAGGGCGGTAAAAACGACATGCCCCAGTCCGCCAGCTTCGCGTGGCCGGTATTCATGCCCTTGAGCATCATTTTTCCGAGAAAGCCCTCCGGCTTTCTGGTTTGGCTGACAAACTTTTGAAACAGTCCCATGGCAGCCACCTAAAACGCTATTCTCACGATGCGCATATTCACCAGGCTGTCGCAGAAGCGGATCATCAGCTTATGGAACAGCCCGACGTTTTTATAGATGTCCCGGTAGCCCCGCATGTAGCTTTTCGAGGTGACGTTGGCAAAGCCCCAGCTTTTCAGCTCGTTGGGGTCTTCCAGGGAAAAATATGCGGATACATCCGTGATCCCCGCCTCTTTGAGCCAGGTCTTCCGCATCAGCTTTGCGCCGCGCTCGTTGCAGGAGTCGAAGACCAGCACCGCACCGCGGAAGCGGGTCGCCATGGCAACAAACAGCTTTTTGACCTCCTCCATTTTGAAGTAATAGAATACGCCCGCAGCAAAAAAGACCGCGCCGTCCGATGCATCGATCCAGTCCATCCAGGCAAAATCGTTGAGGTCGCAGGCGACGTTCTGTTCCCGCTCCCGGTTGGACAGCAGCTCGTTTCGCACAGCGATCACGTCCGGCAGGTCAAGGTTATATCCCTTGCAAACGCCGTTGTCCACCTGGGAAAAGGTGTCGTCCAGGCCGCAGCCCAGGTTGACCACGGCGGCTTTCGGATGCGCCTTCAGATACGCCTCCGCCTCGCGGCGCAGGTCGTACTGCCGCTGCGCCACCTCCAGCGCACCGAAGAGCCCGGCGGGCGATTCCATCTTCTTCCGCTTCTCGGCAAAGTCATAGTCCAGGGAATCGCAGATGCGCTTGGCCTCGGGATCGGAAAACAGTGTCGGAAAACGTTCGGAGCATACGAGCCGCCCGAACAGGGGAATGATCAGCGTCTCCTGCACCGTGTTTTTCTCAATGTGATACTTCATTTTCTTTACACCTCATCCGTCAGCCGTTCCGGCTGCCACCTTCCCCTCAAGGGGAAGGCCTTTTTATCCCAGCGCCACGTCCAGCGCCATCATCAAACTAAAACCCAGGGCGAAGGCCATCACGCCGATGTTGGAATGTTCCCCCGCCGACATCTCGGGGATCAGCTCCTCCACCACCACGTAGAGCATGGCTCCCGCGGCGAAGGACAATAGATAGGGCATGGCCGGCACCACCAGCCCCGCCACGATCAACGTCAGCCCGCCGAAGATGGGCTCCACCGCCCCGGAGAGGACGCCCAGCCAGAAGGCCTTGGGCTTGCTCTCGCCCTCCGCGTACAGGGGCATGGAGATGATGGCCCCCTCCGGGAAGTTCTGGATGGCGATGCCCAGCGCCAGGGCCAGGGCTGCCCCCGCCGTGATGTTGGCGGACCCCGTGCGAAGCCCCGCGTAGACCACGCCCACCGCCATGCCCTCGGGGATGTTGTGGAGCGTCACGGCCAGGACCATCATGGTGGTGCGGGCCAGATGGCTCTGGGGGCCCTCCGCCTGGTCGATCCGCCGATGGAGGTGGGGGATCACATGGTCGAGGAGCAGCAAAAACCCGATGCCCAGCCAGAAGCCCACGAAGGCGGGTAAAAAGGCCCAGCGGCCCATGGCCGTGTTTTGATCGATGGCCGGGACGATGAGGCTCCAGATGGACGCCGCCACCATGACCCCCGCCGCAAAGCCGGTGAGGGCCCGCTGGACGCTGATCCGCAAGTCCTTTTGCAGGAAGAACACGCACCCGGCGCCCGCCGCCGTGCCCAGGAAGGGGATCAGCAGCCCCCACAGGACCGTCCTTATCTCCACCCGAACCAGCCCTTCTTCTCACAGGGCGCGGAGGAGATGCCCAGGCAGGTGTACCCCGTGGCGTCGATGGCCGTCTTGAGAGCCGCCAAGTCCGGGGCCTCCTCCGTCAGGAAGGCGGCCTCCCCCTTGCCTCGGGAGGCGCTGACCTTCTTCGCCGTCGGCACCGCCTTGCGAATAGCGTCGCATATATGGGTCTCGCACATAGAACACATCATGCCTTCGATCTTCAAAGTCGTTTTGATCATCTTTATTTCCCTGCTTTCTTCTTATATCCGCAGTCGCAATAGGGGCCGCCGCTTGCCAGGGTGTACTCCCTCACGAAGTCAGACACGCCGCCCGCCTCGCTCATGGCGTAGTCGAGATGGCACATGGCGGGGACGATCTCAAAGATCCCCAGCTCGTCCATCAAAGCACAGATGCCGCACCGGGAGAACCTGGCCTCGTACCCGCTGCCGTCTGGGTAAGGGAGCAGCTCCATATTCCAGGAATAGGGGTTCCGGTCGGCTGCGTTCAGAGCCGCCGTGGCTTGCATCCCTCGAATGTCCTTTTCCGTGAACTTCTGCCGCCCGGCCATGCGGCAAAAGGCCCGCATGGGGCCGATCATCATGGCCTTCTCATAGTATTCGGTCATTTGCGCCACAGTGGGTTTTCGCGCCATGTTCAGGTAGAAGGCTGCCAGCATGGCGCAGTTGACGATGTTCATTTGGAACCGGTCGCCCTTCTCAAATTCGGGCAGCCCGGCGATGATCTCCCGGTATTTGGGCAGGGCTTTCCTTTCGGTCTTGGCCGCTTCCCCTTCGCTGAAGCCGAGGACGGTCACCATCCGCTGCCGGAACGACCGGTGAAACAGCAGCCACATGCCCGCGGGCATGCCCGTGTACTTCATATGCAAGCCCCTCCCTTTACGCAGCAGAAGATGCCCTCCGCATTCACGGTGTGGACATCCGCCTGGCCGTACAGCCTTTCCAGCCTCGTTTGCAGGCTCTCCTTCGTCTCGAAGGGGGGCGTGAAAAAGCCCTTAGGAACGTACATGTGCTTGACGAACCAGTCGGTCCGGGCAAATTCCCCCTGGATGTAGAAGCAGCCGCAGAAAACGCCGCCGGGTTTCAGCACCCGATATGTCTCTCGAAAGGCCGCGTCCTTATCGGGGAAGGCATGAAAGCCGTTGAGGGACAGAACGGCGTCAAAGCTCTCGTCGGCAAAGGGCAAAGCCCCCACATCTCCCTGCACGAAGGAGATGTGTTTTATACCCATGGCCTCCGCCCGCTGCCGGGCATGGGCCATCATATCCCGAGAATAGTCGAGACAGGTGACTTGCGCGTCCGGCAGGCTCTTATAGAGCGGCATGGTCAGCACCCCGGTGCCCACCGGGACCTCCAACAGGCTCCCGGCAAAATCGATGGGAATGGGAGACAGAGCATCCTCGATCCATCTGGCTGCCAGCTCCTTGTCGAGGCCCCAGACGACGCTGTCCATGACCTTGCCCAACAGCGTGGACCGGGTGATGATGCCGTCGTACATCGTTCCAGCCTTACCAAGCGTTTTATAGGACTCTCTGATCTCATCATGACGTGACATGCTCGTGTCCTCCTGGATCATTCTTTCAGAAACCGAGTGACCTCTTCATAAAACCGCTCCGGGAACATCAGCACCAGCTCCGCGTGGGCCAGGCCCCTGAACTCCCTGACGACGGTCTGGGGATAGACCTTTCGGGTATAGGTTAGATCGTTTTTCCGGGCCTTTCGCTCTTCCTCGCCGTACCAGTATTCGATCCGCGTATCCACGATCGGAATGGGGTCCGGCATGGAATAGTTGTTCGTGGACCAGAAAACGTTGTAGATCGTCCGGGAAGAGAAATGATGCTTCTCAAAGTCGAATATCTTACGGTAGTGCTCCTCCGGGTCCTCTCCCTCCGGCGTCCAGCGCTCCGGCGGCATCGCCAGCTTCATCAAGGTCATGGACTTTGTACCCAGCATAATCGTGATCCAGTCCCAGCAGGAGATCAGCCGGCAAATGAAGCGTGGGTAGGGATAAGGCGTGATGCCCGCGTCGATGATCGCCTTGTCCACAGGAATGTCCTCCGTCGCCAGAAAGCGGATCACGCTGGCCCCGCCCATGGAAACGCCGTACATGGCGTCTACGCGGGATATTCCGGCCTTCCGCAGCCAGTCGGCGGCGTCCTTTACGTTTTTTTCAATGGAAACAAACGTCGTGCCCTGCTCGTCATGCCCGTCTGCGATAAAGAGACAGACGTGATAGTCCTTTGCCATAGCCTCGGCGGATGCCTTGAACACCCACCAGGGCTCCGCGGCGCACTGGAACATGACGAAGTTTTTTTCGTGCTCGGTTCCGAACTCGTATACCTTCATGATCCGGTATGTTCCTTCACCTTTCTGATCATCATCTCCCAGCCGTCTCTGCCTTCCTTGCAGATCGGGAAAACCGGGTAGCAGTGGAACAGCCCTTCGCCTACGATCATCTCGTAGTCTGCGCCGTACTTTTTCATGGCCGCCTCGAAGGATGGCGCGCAGGCGTAGAGCGTCTCGTCCGAGCCGTAGATAAAGGTCACATACGGGCAATTGGTAAAGTTTCCGTTCTGGAGTCGGATCATATAGTCCGGAACACTGTCATCGCCGTGCTTCATGATGATCTCCGCAGTCCTCATGTATTCTGCCGGGATCGCCACATCCTTTTTGTCCAGCTCCAGCATCCGCTGCCACTCTTCCTCCGTTGCCACACAGGTGCCGGGAGAGACGGTCATGATATACCCGGGCATCGGCGTATCGGGAGCGTTCTCATTGATGTACGGCACCATGCCCAGCGCCAGGTTCCCGCCCGAGGAAGTCCCCAGGACGGAGATGTCCTCCGGCGCGTACTGCCGAAGCATTTCCCTGTATGTCGCGTGGATCATCTCATACGCCCTCGTCAGCGGGTAATCCGTGCAGAGCGGATAATAGGGGACGTACACATCGAGCCCCGTTTCTTTCGCAAAACGCAGGGCGTTTTTAACGGAGCCGGGACGCGGTGCGCTGATCATGCCGCCGCCGATGATGAAAAGGTTTGCTTTGCCTGCCGGCGTTTTGTGCTTCATCGTCACGACCGGGCAGCCGCAGACCGTGATCCGGTCAATGTCCAGTTCCGGGTCGGAAAGGTCCGGGATCTTGTTCTTGGCGTTGGCTTTTCTCCGGTTTTCCAACAGATTCTCTACACTTCCGTTCCAGCGCCTCTTTAGTCCACTGGCCTTTACCAGTGCTTTTAAGACCTCATATTTGACAGACATTTACTTTCTCCCTACAAGCAGTGTCGAACCGCCCAGGCCAAGAAACGCAGCTTCCCGTTTGCCCATGAACGTCCCGTCGGTGGTGTCGATCAGGCGCACGTCTTCATACCCCTGTGCCTTCAGCTTCCGCACGAAGGCGTCCATATCGCCGTAACGGGCCGGACCCATCAAGTCGTGGATGGCAAAGGTGCCGCCCTTTTTCAGCACCCGCAGCGTCTCCAGCAGCAGCTGCTGCTTGTCGTGACCCGTGATGTTGTGGTAGACATAGTTGCTGGTCACGGCGTCAAAGCTCTCGTCCTCGAAAGGGAGGCGCAGGGCGTTGCCCTCCTCAAAACGGATGTTCCCGACGCCCTCGGCTTTCGCGTTGTTCTCGCAGATATTGCGGGAGAAGACGCCCTTGTAGACGCCGCTCCAGATATCGCAGCCCACCATGACAGCCTTGGGATTGCGTTTGGCCGCGGCGATGGTCAGCGCGCCGCTGCCGCAGCCCACGTCCAGGCCCACGCCGCCCTCCGGCAGCGTCACATGGGCGGCGGTCCCTTCCACGATGGTTTTAGATAGCCTGCGCTTGCCGTCGTAGTCGAAGGTCCGATACAGGATGGTCATCCACAGAGCAAAGAACAGCAGGATAAGCGTTCCGACCCCAAAGAGTATACCACAGATCAGCCGTCCTGTCCCGTGCAGGATCAGGCCAGTCGCGCCAAACAGAACGAACAAGACCAGCGCCGCCGATGTCCCGGCCCACAGCCCCGTCACCATGGATGTGGGCACCCAGTTTTGATAGTTCGGCTTCATGTCCTGTTTCCTCCCGTCATAGCTTTGTAGATGCTCAGATCCTGTTTTTCCAGGCGGACGGAGCGGGCCTTCTCCTCCGTGTCATCGGCTTCCTCATATCCGTCATAGGGGGCCAGCGGGTCATGGGGCGTTTGCTTTTTCAGCCAGCGGCAAACCTTGTCCCGGTTGGCAAAGGCGAAATCCAGGCTGTCCGTCCAGCCGGTGTGGCCCGTGATGATCTTCAGCTGTTGCCCCCGATCCCGCAGATCCTTTTCCAGCGCCGCCAGGGATCGTTTGGCCAACTCATTGCTCTCCGCCAAGGCGTCGATGAAGCTGTAGCCGCCATCCGCGCCGAACCACAAGGTGTCGCCGGTGAACAGGTATTCGTCGTCGATGAGATAGACCATGTGGCCCCAGGTGTGGCCGGGGACCAGCAGACATTCGACGCGGATGCCGTCGATGTCCAGCACTTCCCTATCCTTCAGCGTCACCCGTCGGTTGTTCATTCTGACCATGGGCAGCTTATACAGGCCATAAAACACCTTTCGTCGCGCCTCGCCGGTGAGATAGCGGTTTTCGATCTCGCCGATATAGACCGTGGCGTCCCGGAACAGCTGCTCGCTGTCCGTTTCCAGCGCGCCTACATGGTCCGTGTCCTGATGGGTGATGAGAATATGCCGGACGGAGGCGAGGTCTATATCCAGCCACCCCATCTTCTCCTGCAGCCGGGCATAGTTGTAGCCCGCGTCGATCATGATGGTCGCGCCGTTCTTCGTATAGAAGAAGATGTTGGCGACCCACTCCCGCACGCAGGCCACTCGCTCATCGATGCGCCCGGTGTTCAGGGGCTTGAATATCTCCTTCCCCCGAAACAGCGCGCTCATGGACTTCTTTTGATGATCCGAATCCTTTCGTGCCATTGTGTTTTTCCTCCGTCCGTTCCGTTCAAAGTAGAAACAGCCCGCAGAGCCATATCTTATGCTCTGCGGGATAGTGTGGGTTCAGTTGTGTTTCACGGCACCCGGACAGCCGCCGCAGGCGCTGCAGCCTTTACAGGCTCCGCAGGCGGCACAGTTCCCGCCGCAGGGGCTTTTGCCCGCTTTCCGGTCCCGGACCATGCTGCGGACGAGCAGGCTGACGATCAGCACCAAAACAGCGATCAAAACGATATTGACCAGATTGGTGGACAGCCAGACAAGCATGGGATCACTTCCTTTCATAAGGAGGGGCAGCGCGGCTGGGCGGAGGGAATCAGCCCTTGCCGCGCTGCCATCATGGGATGGGGATTATTTCACGGTCAGCTTCTGGGATTCCTTGTAGGGCTTGAACAGCTGCCAGCAGAGGAGGCCCAGCAGGATAAGGGCCAGGACCAGGCCCACGATGTTCATGCCGCCGGCGAACAGGCGACCGATCTGCCAGACGATGAAGGCCATGACCCAGGCGAAACCGCACTGATAGGCGATGGCGAACCAGGTCCACTTCCGGCTGTTCATCTCCCGCTTGATGGCGCCGATGGCCGCGAAGCAGGGGGCGCACAGCAGGTTGAAGATCATGAAGGCGAAGGCCGCCAGCTTCCCGTGACCGCCGGAGAAGGTCTCGAAGTCCTCCTGGACGTTATCCCAGATCTGGTCGCCGTTCTCTTCCAGCTCTTCCTCGCCCTCCTGATCGTCATAGGCGTAGAGGACGCCGAAGGTGCCGACCACGTCCTCCTTGGCCACGAGGCCGGTGACGGTGGCGACGGTGGGCTTCCAGTCGCCGAAGCCCAGGGGCTTGAAGACCACGGAGACGGGCTGGGCGACGCGGGCCAGGATGGAGTCGTCCATGGGCTCCACCTCGTCCTCGGGGATGTTCATGCGCTCCGCCACGGAAGCGATATACTCGTCGGTAGCGATGCTCTCGTCCTCATACAGCTCCTCCACCATGCCGAAGTGGCCGTTGACGGAGCCGAAGCCGGACAGGAACCAGATGACGATGGAGGCGAGCACGATGACCGTGCCGGCCCGCTTGATGAAGGACCAGCCCCGCTCCCAGGTGCCCCGGAGCACGTTGCCCCAGGCGGGCAGATGGTAGGCCGGCAGCTCCATGACGAAGGGCGCCGGGTCGCCGGCGAACATCTTCGTCTTCTTCAGCATGATGCCGGAGATGACGATGGCCGCGATGCCGATGAAGTAGGCGGAGACGGCGATCCAGGTGCTGCCGCCGAAGAGGGCGCCGGCGATGAGGCCGATGATGGGCATCTTCGCGCCGCAGGGGATGAAGGTGGTGGTCATGATGGTCATGCGGCGGTCCCGCTCATTCTCGATGGTACGGGTCGCCATGACGCCGGGAACGCCGCAGCCCGTGCCCACCAGCATGGGGATGAAGCTCTTGCCGGAGAGGCCGAAGCGGCGGAAGATACGGTCCATGATGAAGGCGATACGGGCCATGTAGCCGCAGTCCTCCAAAAGGCACAGCATCAGGAACAGGACCAGCATCTGGGGCACGAAGCCCAGCACCGCGCCCACGCCAGCGAAGATGCCGTCGGAGATGAGACCCACCAGCCAGGGCGCCGCGCCCCAGCTTTCGAGGAGCGCCCGGGAGCCGTCGGTGAGCCAGGCGCCGCCCAGCACGTCGTTGGCCCAGTCGGTGAGGAAGGTGCCGATGGAGATGCCGCCGTCCCCGATGGGCGTGCCCATGGACAGGGCGTAGACCAGGAACATGACCACCGCGAAGATGGGCAGGGCCAGGATGCGGTTGGTGACGATCTTGTCGATCTTGTCGGAGACAGAGAGCTGTCCCTTCCCCTTCTTCTTATAGATGCCCTTGAGAGTCTCGCCGATATAGACGTAGCGCTCGTTGGTGATGATGCTCTCCGCGTCGTCGTCCAGCTCCTTCTCCGCGGCGGCGATGTCCTTTTCGATGTGGGCACGCACGTCGGCCGGGATCTTCAGCTGTTCCAGGACCTTCTCGTCCCGCTCGAAGACCTTGATGGCGTACCAGCGCTGCTGCTCCTCGGGCAGATCGTGGACGGCGGCCTCCTCGATGTGGGCGAGGGCGTGCTCCACGGGGCCGGAGAAGGTGTGCTGGGGCACGGTCTTGCCGTTCTTGGCGGTCTCGATGGCAGCCAGAGCCGCTTCCCTGACGCCGTCGCCCTTAAGGGCGGAGATCTCCACGATCTTGCAGCCAAGCTGACGGGAGAGCTCCTTCACGTTGATGCTGTCCCCGGCCTTCTTGACCAGGTCCATCATGTTGAGGGCGATGACCACGGGGATGCCCAGCTCCGTGAGCTGAGTGGTGAGGTACAGGTTCCGTTCCAGGTTCGTGGCGTCCACGATGTTCAAAATGGCGTCGGGCTTCTCCTCGATGAGGTAGTTCCGGGCCACAACTTCTTCCAACGTATAGGGAGACAGCGAATAGATGCCGGGCAGGTCGGTCAGGACCACGTCCTTATTGACGATCAGCTTGCCCTCCTTCTTCTCCACGGTGACGCCGGGCCAGTTGCCCACGAACTGGTTGGAGCCGGTCAGCGCGTTGAACAGCGTGGTCTTGCCGCTGTTGGGGTTGCCCGCCAGGGCGAT
>LXOW01452070.1_pt2 | contig 32251 bp, 31 predicted proteins | sample 1368591 | NCBI WGS metagenome assembly LXOW01 (sample SAMN04884650, study PRJNA319009) | bovine gut metagenome | isolation source: Cow rumen | host: Bos taurus | place: Italy: Legnaro (PD) | collected 2014-07-09
CTCCGCGGCATGACCTACGACGGCCAGTACTTCTACGGTGTTGCCAACAGCAGCACGGTGTACTGCGTCGACCTGGCGGCCCACAGCGTGGTGAGCACCTTCACGAGCGCCTACGGCGCGATGCGCGGCATCACCTACGACCCGGCCCGCGACGGCTTCTGGGTCATCGGCAACTGGAGCGGCAACCTGACGCTCATCGACCGCACGGGTGCCATCCAGCAGACCGGTCCCGCCCCGACGAGCGCCTCCGACCTTGCCTACTACAAGGACGCGAACGACGTGGAGCACATCTACTGCTTCAACAACGGCACGAACGACGTTGAGGACTGGGTCATCGGCAACGGCTCGATGGGCGGCTCGGTGTTCAACTTCTCGGCTGTTCCCGGCTTCAATGCCGGTACATCTGGCGGATGCACCGTTGGCAGCTTCAACGGCAAGATTGCCTTCATCGGCGACATCCAGCAGAGCCCGAACCTCATCGGCGTCTACGAGCTGCGCGACGACGACACCCCGGCACCTGTCCCGACGCCCACCGGCGACGTGCTTGGCGCCATGATCTTCGCCGACGGCGAATGGGAGGCCTTTGTCGAGTACCCGACCAACACCTACACCTACGAGGGCGACGCCGAGGAAGTGTGCGTCCGCATCGTGTACAACGGCACGAACACGCTGCCCGAGGGCAACATCTACTTCTCGATGAGCTGTCCCGAGTGCGAGCCGTTCGAGCCCGGCCAGATCACCTGCGAGATGGATGCAGCCATCCACGGCGAGCTTGTTGACGCCAACCACATCAAGGTGTGGTGGGGCGACGAGCCACAGGCACCTGTTGAGGAATGGCTGTACTATGACGACGGCACCTATGCCACGAGCGTTGGCGCAGGCGGCACGGTCTACTGGGGCAGCATGTTCCCGGCCGCATCGATTGCACCGTATGCCGGCACCAGCCTGACGAAGGTTGCGATCCACACCTCGTATGCCTGCACGGCCACGGTGAACGTCTACCTTGGCGGCAACACGCCCGGCGGTTCGCCTGCAGCCACCCAGAGCTTCACGATGGCCGGCGACCAGGAGTTCATGGAAGTCACCCTGAACAACCCTGTCGCCATCGACGGCACCCAGAACCTGTGGGTCATCTTCTACCAGAGCGGAGAGACCTATCCTGCCGACGCATGCGCTGACACGGGCGACGCCAACAACCGTTGGGTGAGCCTTGACGGCAGCACATGGTACGACCTGGCCGAGGCCGGTCTGCCGGGCTACGGCTGGATGATCCGCGCCTTTGTGACGAACCAGGCCAAGGGCGGCGAGGTTGTTGCCCTGCCCGAGTTCAGGGGCGAGGCCGGCAACGGCCAGCTGAGCCACACCGAGGTGGTGAGCAAGCCTGCCGACCTGAGCTTCATGAACCGCAGCGAGGTTGTGAAGTACAACGTGTACCGTTCGACCGAGGCTGCCGGAGAGTACGAGCTCATCGGCGAGGTGACCGAGGAGACGGCACCGAACTACTACGAGTACATCGACTCGCCGACCGCGGCAGGCACGTACTACTACCAGGTGCGCGCCCTGTATGACGACGGCTGCCTGTCCGAGCCTGCCCAGGCCTTCGACAATCCTGCCCACAACTACGTGAGCGAGACGACGACGGCGATGGGAGTTGGCGAGCTTGGCACCGCCATCTACCCGAACCCGACGAAGGGCAACGTGACCATCGAGGCCGTCGGCATGCGCCACATCACCGTGGTTAGCACGCTGGGTCAGGTGGTGTTCGACGCCGACGTCGAGGGCGACAGCTACATCATGAACATGTCGCAGTACACTGCCGGCATGTACACGGTGCGTGTTGTGACTGAGAGCGGTGTGAGCGCCCAGCGCATCACTGTTGTCAGATAAGTGACCTCGCGGAATTGACTTCCGCAAAAAAAAAGAGGCGGCCCCTTTCGAGGAGCCGCCCTTTTTTTTATTTTTGCGGCATTAATTCTGACGTTATGAAAAGAAGTCTCCTTTTGCTGTTTGCCTTACTCCCAGCTGTGGTTTGGGCTCAGTTTGACAACTATTTTACTGATGGCTCGCTTCGAGTCGATTATTGCCTTACCGGCAACCATAATGAGACAAAGTATTCTTTGAAAGAACTTATTCATGAGCCTTATTGGAGCGGCTCNNGAATGGACCTCTACGGAGGAGGCTTTGCATGTTTCCAAGACTTTTGATGAATCGGTCATCGTACCATTCCCAAAGGTAAAAGTTGACATTGTTTTGTCTCATCGGAACTGGGATGGCGAATTGGAAGTGGGGAAACGCCTCACTGTGTCACCCGATGATTATTTTATCCGTGACTATAACAACCTTAACCTGCCTGTGTACGAGGCTTGGATTGGCAGCGAGGATTGCTCAAAAGCTGTTGACATTGTGTTGCTTCCTGAAGGTTATACGGAAGCCGATATGGGTAAGTTCATCAAGGACTGCGACTTTTTCGTGGAAAGTCTGTTCAGTTATGCCCCTTATAATCGTTACAGGGAGAGTTTCAACGTGCGTGGTCTGATGGTGGCTTCCAAGGAGTCGGGTTGTACCCAACCGGGTGATCATATCTATAAAAACACGGCTTTTCGTTTTAGTTTTTGGACCTTCAATTCAGAACGGTATTGTATGAGTACGGATAATCGTGATATTCGCGACTGTGCCGGACAAGTGCCTTACGATCAGATTTATGTACTCGTCAATACAGACAAATATGGCGGTGGCGGAATCTATAACTTCTATTGCTCTAGCTCGACGAAAAACAGTTATTCAAGCGATGTTATCATTCATGAGTTTGGACATGGTTTTGCAGACCTTGCCGACGAGTACTATTACGACGAAACGGGTTTCGACGAAATGTATAACATCGACCTGGAACCCACGGAACCCAATATCACCACCTTGGTGGATTTTGATCATAAATGGGCTGATATGATCAATAAGAAGACCCCCGTTCCAACGCCAAGAAATCCTGAATACGAAAGTACTATTGGCGTATTTGAAGGTGGCGGATACAAACCGAAAGGAATCTATAGTCCTCGCATGGACTGTTTAATGAAAACGTTTATGGGAGACGAGTTTTGCCCCGTCTGCCAACGTGCCATTGAGAGGATGATTCTGCATTATTCTGAATGAATTATCTGGATATAGTCATCGCAATCGTTCTTTTCCTCTTCGGCTTTAGGGGATTGCGGAAGGGTTTGGTGATTAGTGTGGTCACCTTGTTGGCTTTCGGTGTGGGCATCTATGGGGCTATGCACTTTTCCGATTTCACTGCCGAGCATCTGCAGGAGGTAATGAATATTACTCCCAAGTATCTAAATACTGTTGCTTTCATACTGACCTTTATCCTACTGGTAGTTGTCGTAAATCTCATCGGACGTTGGGTGAAAGGAATTGTGCGTACGATGAATCTGGGCTTTTTCGACAGGCTGGGCGGTTTTGTCCTCGGCATTGCCAAAGGGGTGCTGCTATGCAGCACTTTGGTATTGGTACTTAATAATCTGCAGATGATGGGACTAATTAAAGATGAAGCCAAGAAGGATTCTTACCTGTATCCTTACATTGAGAAAACCGTTCCTTATCTTTATCAAGGCTTCGATTTGGTGAAAGAGGCCATACGTGATTTCAACGAGCCTGCCTCTCCTGAGACAGACTCTATTGCTCCTGCGCCGAATTCGTCCGTTCTTGTTTCGCTTTGAGGTAACAGGAACGGCAGAGAGGTTCGTAACTCTCAGTTTCTCCAAGCACAACCAATTTGTCGCCTGCAATGGTGCGGTGTGAGTATTGAGCTTGTCCTCCACAGCGCACGCAGATGGCATGAACTTTGGTGACATCTTCCGCAATAGCCATTAATTTAGGCATGGGACCGAAGGGATTGCCCATGAAGTCCATATCGAGACCCGCCACAATGACTCGAACACCTTGATTGGCTAACTGTTGGCATACATTAGGCAGTTCGTCGTCGAGGAACTGGGCCTCGTCGATGCCGATGACATCCACATCGTTGGCGTAGAAGAGTATCTCGTTGGCACTTTCAACAGGGATAGAGTGCAGGGCTGTGGAATTATGCGATACCACATCTTCTTCGCTATAGCGTGTGTCGATGCCAGGCTTGAAGATTTCCACTTTCATCTTGGCAATCTTGGCTCGTTTCAAACGACGTATCAGTTCTTCGGTCTTGCCTGAGAACATAGAACCGCAAACTACTTCAATCCAGCCTTGTGATTTATTGTGAGAATCTTTTTCGATGAACATGTGAATCGTTTTAGGAAAATATGTACTTTTACACGCTCATTCAGGGTTGGTGAGCATGTCAAACCACAAAAATATACATTATTCCAATATGAACGATATTTTCAGCGAACAAAAAGAAAAGTTGATCGCCATTAATCAAGAAATCAGTTTGTTAAGACAGCAAATTAGCTACCTTCTCAGGAACGACAAGCCGCTTGGCTTGCTTGACTTGGATGTGTTGATGAACCGGACGCATACGGTTTATGATATGCTTTGTGCCATTCATCTGGGTGATCAGGCAGACGAAGAGGAAATCGACTTCGATTCTGAAGCTTTTCTTGGGCTGTTTGGAGATAATAAACTGGAGACACCACAGGAAACAGAGGAAACGAATAGGGCTGAGATTGCTGAAGAAGACCAAACTATTGCTGAAGAATCGTTGCCTTCCGAAGAACTGGATGAACATGAAGAAATGGTGGAGGAGGTAGCTAAGGCTGAGGAGACAGCTTCGGAACCTGTAGAAGCGCCTTTTGAGGAACCAGAGCCTGTGGAAGAACCCATAGAAGAACCTGTTGAAACGCCGGTTGTGGAACCACAACCCGAAGTGCTTCAAAAACAGGAACAGTTTCCCGAAAGCGATGCATTCGATTTGTTTTTCCGTTTTGAAGACGAGCCAGTAGTAGAAGAGAAAGTACCTGGACCTGTGTTGACCGAGGACGGCAAACTGGTGCATTTTGTGGAAGAGGTGCCGGAAGAGGAGATCCCAGCCCGCGACCTGGTGGACGGTGACAGCCTGACCCGCGAGAATCCGTTTGATATGCCCCGCATGGAGGATGGCAGCGAAGAGCCTGACTTTGAATTGGCTTCTTCAGAGACGTTGGCTGAGAGCCTGATGCACGAAGACCATTCCTTAGCTGCCCGTTTGCAGCAGAATCCCGTGAGTGACCTGAAATCGGCTATTGGAATCAATGATAAATTTTTGTTTGTCAATGAGTTGTTTGGAGGCAGTATGGAGAAATACAACAAGTCCATCGAGAATCTAAACGACCTGAAGACCCTGAATGGTGCCATGATTTACCTCAATGAGCTGAAGATTGAGTTGCAGTGGAACAACAGCAATGATGCTTATCAGAAACTCGCTGAACTGGTACGGAGAAAATTTGAATAATAATAGTATGGGTAAGCTGTATCTTGTTCCCACTCCCATTGGCAATCTGGAGGACATCACCTTGAGAGCCATACGGGTCTTGAAAGAGGTTGACACCATTCTGGCTGAAGATACGCGTACTTCGGGTAATCTGCTGCATCATCTAGAGATTAGCAAGCCGATGATTCCCTTCCACATACACAACGAGCATCAGGTTGTGGAACGCATCGCCGACCGTATAGCTGCGGGTGAAACGCTGGCCTTGGTTACCGATGCGGGTACGCCGGCTATCTCTGATCCGGGTTTCCTTTTGGTGCGCGAATGTGTCAAACAGGGACTTGAGGTGGAATGTCTGCCTGGCCCCACGGCTTTTGTGCCTGCCTTGGTCAATTCGGGATTGCCGGCTGAGAAGTTCATCTTCGAGGGATTCCTGCCGCATAAAAAGGGACGACAGACCAAACTGCAGGCTGTGGCAAACTACCCTTATACGACTATCCTCTATGAGTCACCTTTCCGCTTGTTGAAGACCTTGCAGCAGCTGGCGGGGGTTTGTGGCCCCGAACGAGAGGTCTGTATCTCGCGTGAGTTGACTAAAATTCACGAGGAAAACGTACGCGGCACACTGGCTGAAGCCATCGAATACTTTTCCAAAAAGGATATCAAAGGTGAAATCGTCATCGTGTTAGAAGGCGCTACTGAGAACTGCCAAGAGGATGATTCAGAGGAGGCGAGTTTGTCAAATTCCCAATAACCTCTTCCAGAAGCTTGGCTTATCGTTGTGGTCTTCTTTGAGTTGTCGCTGATACACTTTGAGTCGCACGGCGAGGGTGTTCTTCACACTTTCTGAGGTATAGGTGGCTCCCGAGACGGCATCTACCTGTTTGCCTAAAGCCTCCTCAACGGTGAGTCCGTCCCATGACTGGTATAAACCTGCATTGGTCACGCGTTCAGCAAAACGAGGAGTCTCTTTGTTGGACAGAAGGATGACGTTTTTGATATGGTCTTCAGCATCCAAGACTATCAGCAAGGGCGTGTTACCGTTGTATCCTTTCACTTCTTCGGTGAAAGGCATGGAGAACAATAGAGAGCCAATCAGTTCGCCGTTGGCATCCCTGACTTGATAAAAAGAAGTGTCGATGGTGGTGACTTCAGCAGCTTCGCTGAAATACGGAGTGACCCGCTCCAAAGGCATTTCGGGGAGTTTGGCGGGCGCTTGTCCGCAACTGCTGCAGAACAATGCCAAAATGACAAACAGGATAGCATGGATGTTTCTTAAGGTCTTCATCTTTTTTGTGTCCGTTTTTGAAATTCTGTGCAAAAATAGTAAATCCTTTCAACAATTAAACAAATAAACATTCAACAATAAAACAAAAGCCTTATCTTTGTGCGTTCAAAACTTATTTGTCATGTTAGTCATTGGTATAGCAGGTGGTTCGGGCTCAGGCAAGACCACCGTCGTCAAGGAACTGGTGAATCAACTGCCGCCACACTCGGTGTCCGTAATCTCTCAAGATGCCTATTATTTTGACAACGGTGACAAGACACCTGAAGAGAAGAAGCAAATCAATTTCGACCATCCTGATGCCATCGAATGGGATTTGCTGATTAAGCATATCGATATGCTCAGAAACGGCGAGACCATCCCGATGCCGATTTACACCTACGTCACCTGCGCCCGTTCACAGGAGGTGATTTATGTGCATCCCACTGAGGTGATTATCGTAGAAGGCATTATGGTTTTGACACAGGAGGAACTGCGCAAGCGTATGGATATCAAAGTGTTTGTGGATACCGATGGGGACGAACGCCTGATGCGTATCATACGCCGTGATATCGCTGAGCGAGGCCGTACTTGGGAGGATGTGTTACGTCACTACCAGACTTTCGTCAAACCCATGCACCAGCAGTTTATTGAGCCGACAAAGCGTAGCGCTGATATCATTTTGCCTCGTGGCTCCAGTCCTGTTGTCGTTGATATTTTGGCCTCAAGAATCAAGATGCATTTGGAGAAGTGAGGAAGAACTCTTCCTTGAAGTTCACGAAAAAGACCCGTTGCTGTGCACGGGTTAATGCTGTGTAGATCCAGCGCAGGTCTTCAGTCTCAAGTTCCTCTTTCTGGTTGAAGGCCGAGTCGATGAAGACGGTGTTCCATTGGCCACCTTGGGTTTTATGGCAGGTGAGTGCGTAGGCGAATTTCACTTGCAGTGCGTTGAACCACGGGTTTTTCCGCATTTCCTTATAACGTTCGCGGCGGTTGGGGATGTCCATATAGTCTTCCTCGATGGCAGCATAAAGTCGGTGGCTTTCCTCCTCAGTGAGTGAGGCACTGTTGCTATTCAAGGTCTCTAATAGGATTTTTGCCTCGATGTTAGGTTGGTCGGGATAGTCGACAAAACCCAGCTCGACATCAGCGAATCGGAAACCGTACAACTCTTCGAATCTGTTGATTTTCCTCAACTCAGCCATGTCGCCGTTGGCAATGAAGCTGATGGCAGCGTTGCCATTTGCCCAATAATAGTTGTTTTTCACTACCATCAGGCGATCGCCTGTAGCTATCTCCCCTTCGATATTCAGGATGCGTCCGCGAATGGCCTGGTTGAACATATTAGCGCGTTTGTTAGATTTGCATACGATGACTGCTTCGTTGTCCGTATTCTCCGAAAACACTTTATAGAGCATCTCTTCGAATGTTTCCGGTTCTATTTTCCGAGTATCGGCGAACCCCTCAGTTTCGAAAAGAGGGAGGTGGTATTCGTATGCGTTCTTTTTCAGCCGCTCGCGGATTTGTGTGGCATTGTAGAGGATGCCCGATTCTAGCGCTTGACGTTTCACCTCGGTGAGTTCGAATGTCGCAGCAGTGATGGGGAATTGTGATTTCAGATAGTCACAGTCTAAGGCCGGGCTTTCATTGCTCTCTACAGGGGGAAGCTGGGCTGTGTCGCCGATGAGCAGCAGTCGGCATTGTTCGCCAGAAAAGACATATTCCAGTAGGTCGTCAAGAAGACTCTTGCCGCCAAACTCGCGTTGTTCGCCTATCATAGAGGCTTCATCGACGATGAAGAGCGTGTTTTTGCTTTTGTTCTCTCCCCTTGAGATGCGCATTGTGCCATCGGGAAAGGAGATGACTTGATAGATGCGGCGGTGTATAGTACTGGCGCTTTGCTTGGTATAGTTGCTGAGTATCTTGGCGGCTCTTCCCGTGGGAGCGAGGAGGACATACTTCATCCCTATGGTGGGTAAAGTTCTGACCAAGGTTTTCACCAAAGAGGTCTTTCCTGTGCCTGCATAGCCCCGTAGGATATACAGGGGATTAGATTTGTTGGATAGGAGAAAAGCGGATAAGTGATTCAATACTATAGCCTGCCCTTCGGTCGGTTCGAAGCCAAAAGACTGTATCAGTCTGATATATAGTTCTTGGCGACTCACCATGATGGTTTAGAAAGGGTATCCTATACCCCAACAAAGTTTCACGTTATTGCGTAAGCCATCTCCAAAACGCCAGTAACTGTTTGCATCGTTCTTGTAAGGATTGCGCATTGCGTAGGCTAAATCGAGACGAATGATAAGGAAGGATATGTCAATACGAACACCAATACCTGCGTCAAGAGCGATTTGCTTGTAGAATGAGTTGAAATGGAATTCACTGTTGGGCATGAATTCATTAGGATGGTATGTCCAGACATTGCCGGCATCCGCAAATACGGCACCGTTGATGATTTTTCGGATGGGGAAACGATACTCTACGTTTAGCTCCAATTGCATATCGCCTATTTTTTCCAAATCTTCACCCGTAGGAATATAGCCTCCTGGTCCTACACCACGATAAGTCCATCCACGTAAACCATTCGCGCCTCCAGCATAGAAACTACGTTCGAAAGGCATGTCTTTGGAGTTGCCGTAGGGGATGCCCAACCCGATGTATTGCCGGAAAACCAGCCAGTTTTCACTTCCCAAATCGATGTGCTGGCGAATATCGAAGCTGCCTCTCACGTATTGTGCATAACGCACACCTGCCAATTCGTGGTACCCCTCAGATTCGCTGATGAGTTTCGTATTGTTGAAGAGTGAGAGGAGGTTACCGCTTGATTCCAAGTCGGCACGCAGATAAAAGAAACTTCCTGTTTTGTTGAGACGCTGGGTGCTATAAACCAAGGCATATCGTGTACCCAACAGCAGGTGGTTAGAGTATTGGTCTTTCTTACGTTGGTTGGTCTGTTGGTCAAGGTATTCCTGGAAGGTGGGGTCGATGTCGGATATTTTGACACCATTGTAGAATATGGGCGATAGGGTATGGCGGACACGGTTGCTGCTTTTCCAGTCGTAGCTGAAGGATGCGGATGAGATATAGCGTGAGTAGTAGTATCGAATCTGCATGTTGTATCCTACGGCGACAGAGGTGTTAGGTAGATAGTCGCGGGCGAAGTCGGTATGCCTGAAAGGGCTGAGGAACCTTGGGAAGTGGATGCTTGCTGAGATGCCGAACTCTTGTGTGTTGAAAATCCTCTTTTCACTGTCGTTGCCGCTTAAGTCAATGCGGCTTTGGGCTTCCAAGCCGTATTTCAGGCTGAGCTGGAAGGTTTCTGCGCCTTTGAAGATGTTCTTGTTGATGTAGGACAGACTTCCCTTGATGCCCAGGTCGGAGTCGGAGCGGGTGCCTTCGGCCTGTAGGGTGAACCCATGTTTGTTGACTTGTTGCATGGTGATGCGACAGTTCAGTAGATGAAGGGAGTCACCGAGGCTCGGCAAAGTGTCGAACTCGATATTTACATTGCTGAAAATGCGGTAATTGCTTAAGGCTTCATAGGTACGCGATATACTGTTCAGTCGGTAGGGTCTGCCTTGGTAGATTTGTATGGAAGAGGCGTAGGTTTGGGGTCTTACCTTGGGCTTTCCGTAGTGGTAGCAGTGAAGCGTGTTTTTGACTCTGCGACGACCTAACTCTACAGTTAAGGTGGTTGAATCGGTTATGATTTCACCTCTGCGGTTCAATGAGAACTCGGGAAACACATCTATCCTGTTGATACGGTAGATTTCGTGCGCCAGCTTATTGTCCTTGACGAACATTGTCACCTTCATCGAGTGGTTCATGAAGTTGCTGTCCACTTCATAGTAGATGGCATCGCGATTGAAGAAATAGTAGCCTGAATTGTTCAACCTGTTAGTAATCATGTCACGTTGGTCATTCATACTATAGGCGTTGTATATTTGCCCTTTCTTTAATGGTAGGGAAGCACTGTCTCGCATGATGGTATGCTCCATAATACTGTCGCCAAAGAAATATTCCAAATCGTTGACAATGTATGGTTCCGTAGGGTAAATATGATAGGTCACAATAGCCTTCTTTTGTTGAAACTCAACATCGCTTGTCACTTTTGAATGGAAATGGCCCACGTTGTCAAGGTATCGCATCATCTGTACTGATGAGTTGTCCGCCTCAGTTTTGTCGTAATACACTGGCTCTCTACCAAAGTTCTTGTTCATCCATCGCCAGAACTTGCTGTCAGGATGCAATTGCGCACGGTAGTACATTCTTGAGCCAAAGTTGGATTGGTAAAACTCTTTGTATGGCTTAAGTGTGATATAAGTGGAAAGCCCCGATGAACTTAAATCCTTGTGATCACCTTCAATGACAATTTTGTTTTTCTTGACCAGGTATTTTCCTTCGGGGACAAATCGATTAATGCCACATGATGACATAAGGACTGCCAGAGCCAAACCTATTACAATATGAAGTGTTTTACCGCGCAAGTGGAGAAAGATTTGGTGCAAAGGTAAGAATAAATTTCTTACACCACCTCGGCTACGGTGAAATTGCTGCCTCCGATAAAGACTACGTCGCCAAAGTGTGCCGCGTTGACAGCTGAGCGGTAGGCATGACTGACCGATTCATACACCAAGCCTCGCAGTCCCATGTCGAAAGCCTTTTCGGCGAGAATGTGTGCGTCTAAACCTCTGGGAATGTCTGCCTTGCAGAAATAGTATTCGCAGTTGTGGGGCAGGAGTTGCAAAACGCTGTCGATGTCCTTATCGTTGACCATGCCGAGGACGAAATGCAGTTTGTTGTAGCTCATATCGGCCAGTTGCCTGACGACCTCGCTGATGCCTGCCACGTTGTGGCCTGTGTCGGCAATGGTGAGCGGGTCGTTACAGAGAATTTGCCAGCGGCCCATGAGGTGTGTGTTACGGATGACTTTTGCGAGGCCATCGCGAATGTTGTCGTCAGTCAGGTTGAACTTGTCACGCAACAGGTCGATGGCACACATTACAGTGGTCAGATTCTTTTGCTGGTAGTTGCCTAACAGGGGAATTCCAAGGGATTCCATATATAGCTCGCTGCTTTTCCAGACATCGAAACGTTGTTCAGTAAGGGATTCGATGAGAATCTTGCCGCAGTCGAAGATTTGGTCGGCAAAGTAGATGGGACTGTTCTCTTCTTTGGCTTTTTCGATAAAGACCTGCTGCGTCTCGGGATGGGTCTCGCCGATTACAACCGGAATACTTGGCTTGATAATGCCGGCTTTCTCGAAAGCAATTTTAGCTCGTGTGTCGCCCAAGAACTTCATGTGGTCGAAGTCGATGTTGGTAATGACGCTTAGCTCGGGGGTGATAAGGTTGGTGGAATCGAGCCGACCTCCCATACCTACCTCTACGATGGCGATGTCAACCTGCTCTTTTGAGAAATAATCGAAGGCCAAGCCTACTGTCATCTCGAAGAAAGAGAGTTGCATGGCTTCAAACGGGTCTTTGTAGGTATCGATGAATTGAACGACGTTCTCTTCGGGAATCATCTCGCCGTTGATACGAATGCGCTCGCGGAAATCTCGCAGATGGGGTGAGGTGTAAAGCCCGGTTTTGTAACCTGCTTCTTGAAACACGGATGCCAGCATGTGAGACACTGATCCTTTCCCATTGGTGCCCGCAATGTGTATTGACTTGAAATCGCGATGCGGGTTGTCAAGAAGTTCTAAGAGTTGGATGGTGTTGTTAAGGTCTGGTTTGTAGGCGGCAGCGCCGATGCGTTGGTACATCGGCAGCTTGTTGAACATCCAGTTGAGGGTTTCTTGGTAGGTCATGTTTATTGGTTGATGACAAAGTTGTAGGTGATAGTGCCGTGTTGCTCCTCGGGCGCGTTGGGGTCGGCAGCGAAAGTGGAACGTAAAGCGGCTTGTATGGCTTTCTGACGCATCTCGCCGTTGATGATGGTAGTGCCCTTTCGGGCCACTTCGGCTCTGACGACCTTGCCAGTCTGATTGACCCAGATGTCGACCACGACGGTGCCTTCTTCGCTGAAGTTGTCGTCGGGACGGTGCAGGCTTTTAGCACCACGGCCTCCGAGGTCGTATCCCATACCGTTGCCCTTGCCTCCGTTGCCTTCATATTGCTTGATGCCTGCTAGTCCATTAGGATTGCCTTGGTCGCCAGGTTGCCCTGTGATGCCTTCCGAGCCACCTGCTTGTGGGTTGTTGTTGCCTTTGAACAAGGCTCTTTGGTTAACGGTAGGTTTGGGCTCCTCGGCAGGTTTCTCCTGCTTCGGCTTGGTGTTTTTGGGCTTCTCTAACGACGGAGTTTCTTCGTCGTTTTGCGTGACAAGGTCTTCTTTGCTTTTACTGGCCTGCTTCTGCGGTTGGGCAGCTTGAGGGATGGCAGGCTTCTCGGGCTGTATGTTGCCCATACCTTGGTTCATCATGCCCAAGTCCACTTCAACGCCCTCCTCGCCAGGCAAGGGCAGGGGTGTTCTGAAGGACATCAGAAACAAGACGAGTATGGCCAAGGCATGAAACATTATGGTTCCTGCTACGGCTATGCTCTTGTCTTTCTTTTCGTTGTTGTTCATGATGGACGGCTTTTATCGTTTTTGCGAGGTGGCCAAAATCACTTTGTGGTTGTTGCCTGTGGCATTGTTGATGTCGTTGACGGCGTCAATCACGTTCACAATGTATTGCACGGGGACGGTCTTATCGGAACGCAACACCACGGTGGCTTGGGAATCGTTGCCGATACCTGCATTAATGAGATCCATGAGTTGCGTCTCGTCGGCCTGCGTCTCCCCGACGAAGTACTGGTACTGTTCATTGATGTAGACGGTGACAGTCTGCTTGGCCATTGTCTTGCTGTTGCTTGAAGGCAGCATGAGCTTGATGGCGTTGGGCGCAACGAGGGTCGAAGTCAGCATGAAGAAAATCAGCAGCAGGAACACCAGGTCCGACATGGACGAGGAGTTGAATGTGGGTTCGACTTTATTTCTAGATTTAATAGCCATAGTGCGACGGGGGTTATGCGGGTTCGTTCAGGACGTCCATAAACTCGGTTGCTTTGGCCTCAAGCAGATTGACGACTTTCTGAATCTTGGTTGAGATGATGGCGTGGAAGAAGTAAGCGATGATGCCGACAATCAAACCGCCTACAGTAGTTACCATAGCTTCGTAGATGCCTGATGACAGCAGTTCAATGTCAATGTTGTTGCCGGCCATTGACATGTTGTAGAAGGCGCGGATCATGCCTGTCACGGTGCCTAAGAAACCAATCATAGGTGCGGCACTGGCTATCATGGCGAGGATGCTGACGCCGCGTTCCAACTGGGCTACCTCCAAATTACCCACATTCTCGATAGCTGAGTTGATGTCGCCCAAAGGACGTCCGATGCGGGAGATTCCTTTCTCAATCATGCGTGAGATAGGGGTGGAGTTGCCTCTGCATAAGGCTTTTGCAGAGTCGAGTTTACCTTCTTTCATATACTCGCGGATGCGGTCCATGAAGCTTGCGTCATATTTTGTAGCGCGTGAAACAGCCAAATATCGCTCAATGAAGATGTACATGGCAACTATGGAGAGGATGGCTAGTAGAATCATAATCCATCCGCCTTTGGTTGCGAGGTCGAAGATGGAGAGCTTGATTTCTGTAGGTTGCGCTATGGTTTCAGCGGCAGCAGTGCCTAATTCGTTGACAGTCTGTTGGATTTGAAGTAGGTTCATTTGTTGAAGTATTAATGGTTGAATTGTTGGAAGGAATACGATGAAGGGTGGGGTGTTATTGTATTAGCGCATATCAATAATGTCGACACCAGAATGGGCTTTCTTGTCGAAAGTGAAGAATTTTTCGCTCAACTCTTGGTCGAATTCCATTTTTTCGATATTGATAATCATCTTGGTTTCGTCATCAAGATACACATCCAAGCTTTTGATTTCCATCTTGCTGGCGTTGGCTTTCAGCATCACACGACGGTAGTGACCTTTGGGATTGGCGAGTTCGATAGTGGCGACACCATTTTCATCAATACCAGTCAGGGTGGCAGCATAGCTTTCGTCCAACGAGGTGAGCAGTTTTAAGGGGGTGTTGTCAACGCCATCCTCGGCATTGCTAATCATGACTTCTTCATTGTCGACAAGGTAAGTCCAAATGGTTTTGCCGTCAGAGATGACTTCTTGCTCCACCATCTCTACTTTGTAGGCCTCACCTTGTAACCAAGCTTTACCTTGCTGAGGATCGGTGGTTTGTTCTTTTGATTCGATTTGGTACTGGAAAGTCATCTCGATGTTCTTATGACTCTTCATTTGGTTAATCATAAGACGGATGAGTGACTCGGCATTGTTTTGCGCTATAACGGCTTGTGTTGCAAACAATACCAAAAGTCCTGCGATAATAGTTTTTGCTTTCATTGTCATATTCCGTTGTCTTTGTTGTAGATGTCCTGCAAAATCTGTTCCAAAGCGGCTTCTGATCCTACTTTCACCTCACGTGACTTGCTTCCAGAGAAGGGTCCAACGATACCGGCGGCTTCCAATTGGTCGATGATGCGGCCTGCGCGGTTGTAGCCCAGTTTCAGCTTGCGTTGGATCATCGACGTGGAGCCTTGCTGGGTTTGCACCACGATGCGGGCAGCCTCTTCAAACAGGCTGTCGCGTTCGCCTTCGTCGTCAATATCCATGCCCTCGCCTTCCTCTTCAGGTACCTCAGGAAGGAGGAAGGGTTCGGCATAACCACGTTGGGCTCCGATGTATTCGGTGACGGCTTCTACTTCAGGCGTGTCGATAAAGGCGCATTGAAGACGGACGAGGTCGTTGCCGGTGGAGAGTAGCATATCACCTCGACCAATCAGCTGGTTGGCACCGCTTTGGTCGAGGATGGTCTTCGAGTCGACTTGCGAGATGACGCGGAATGCAATACGGGCAGGGAAGTTGGCTTTGATGGAACCTGTGATGATGTTGACGGATGGACGCTGTGTAGCGATAATCAAGTGGATACCAATAGCACGAGCCAACTGGGCTAAACGGGCAATAGGCGACTCCACTTCACGACCTGCTGTCATGATAAGGTCAGCAAACTCGTCGACGATGAGCACGATATAAGGCAGGAAGCGGTGACCTTCAGTGGGCAGCAGTCTGCGGGCTTTGAATTTCTCGTTGTATTCAATGATGTTGCGGCACTCAGCTTGCTTCAACAGGTCGTAGCGCTGATCCATCTCAATACAGAGTGAATTGAGGGTGCGCACCACCTGTTTCACATCCGTGATGATGGCGTCTTCTGTATCAGGGAGTTTGGCAAGGTAGTGCCGCTCGATGCGGTTGTATAGCGTTAGCTCCACTTTTTTCGGGTCGACCATGACGAACTTAAGTTCAGAGGGGTGCTTGCTGTAAAGCAATGAGGCGATGATGGCATTTAGGCCTACCGACTTACCTTGACCCGTGGCGCCAGCCATTAGGATATGAGGCATCTTGGCGAGGTCGAAGACGTAGGTCTCGTTGGAGATGGTCTTGCCGATGGCGCATGGTAGGGCGTATTTGTTGTTCTGGAACTTCTCGGAGGCAAGAACGCTCTTCATAGAGACGGTCTCGGATTTGCTGTTAGGTACCTCGATACCGATGGTGCCTTTACCCGGAATAGGGGCGATGATACGGATGCCCAATGCGGCGAGACTTAAAGCGATGTCATCTTCCAGATTCTTGATTTTCGAAATACGGATACCAGCAGCGGGTACAATTTCATACAGTGTTACTGTAGGACCGATAGTCGCCTTGATTTTTTCAATGGCGATGCCGTAATTGCCCAAGGTCTCCACAATCTTGTTCTTGTTGGCTTGAAGTTCGGCTTCGTTGATTTCCGACTTCTTTTCGCCATAGTCGTTGAGCATGTCCAAGGTCGGGAATTTGAAGCTGCGCAGTTCGTAGTGCGGGTCAAAAGGCGTATCGATGGTGTGGCGTTCGATGGTATCTACGGTCTCCTCTTCCTCGGTTTCCTCGATAACCAAATCTACATTGTTGTTTTCGGTAGAGATTGTGCTTTCTGTGGTAGCAGTGTTTTCTACAGCGTTGTCCTCATGACCGTTGGAGGGATTGATGAGAATGTTTTCTTTGTCGTTGAGTTGGGTGTTGCTCTGGGTCGTGTTGTGTGTGTAGGAGGTTACGGGAGGCAAGTCGTTGTCGTCATCTTCCATATCGGGATCATTATCCTCGCCGTGGTATATGTTGCTGTTTCTTGATTTTTCAATTTCGTCTTTGATGCGTTGCTCGGCGATGATGGCATCTTGTCGGCGTCGCTCCTCAATGCGTTTCTCACGCATTTGCTTGATGTGATTGAAAGTGAGATTGAATTGGTAAACGGCAAACACCAAGAAGAGGAAGATCAGTACAATCAAGGTGCCAATTTTACCAATATAGTTGCATAATAGGGTGTCGAGCCACAGTCCAACGGCGCCACCAAATATGGCGAAATGTGGAGCAGACAGAGCGATGAAAGCAAAAAGCATGGGCAACCATACTAAACATAGCAGGGCGTATTTCCAGATACTCCATACCTTGATTCGTGTGTTATCGGTGAGCCACAGCCCGATGACCGTCAGCAAGTAAACGAAAAAGAACGAACCGATACCAAACGACTCTTTGATGAGCGTCTGACCTAAAAACACCCCGACACGACCGGTGCGGTTGTGGATATCGAGGCTTTTGTTGAAAACCTGATACCCCCATTCCTGATGATGCCCGCTGAAGAAGCTCGCCAAATAGGATATTAAGGCAATGCCGAGAAACAGAGCCAAACAAATGAATAGGATGCCAATGACGCGTTGTGTACGACCATTGTTCCTGTTGTTTTTTTTCTGGGGCTTCTGTGCCTTGGGCTCCTTGTCTTTCTGAATCTTCTTCTCAGGCTTGGGACTGCTTTTCTTGCTTTTCTTTTCCTCTGTCTCTTCAGTAATGACAGGTGAGGTTTCCACAATTTCTAATTCAGGCTCTTTCTTCTTGAAAGCGTTTTCTTTACGGTTATTTCCTGCGGTCATTTTCGTCTTCATTATGAAATTGCAAAAATACGCAAAATAGTTTGCTTCGCAGTGTTTTTGTGAGGAAAAAGCGAAATACACTACTTAGGAATCCTGAACATCCGATTCCAGCGGATGCCACCGTTCTCCTTGTCTCTTGAAAGCCAAACAAGCACGGGCTTTCCAACAATGTGGTTCTCAGGCACGAAACCCCAATAGCGCGAGTCGGCAGAGTTGTGTCGGTTGTCGCCCATCATCCAGTAGTAGTCCATTTCGAAGGTAAAGCTGTCGGTCTCTTGCTCGTCGATGAAGATTTTGTTGCCTATTACCTTCAGGTCGTGCAGCTCGTAGGCATGGATGATGCGTTCGTATAACGGTAGGGTGTTGACGTTCAGCGCAACCGTTTCACCTTTCTTGGGGATGAAGATAGGGCCGAAGTTGTCCACATTCCAAGGATAGAGGTCGGGTCGGTTGGGGAACAGACTGGTACTTGTACCTTCGCCTGGGGCTTGTACGTTGCGCATCACTGAGGTAATGAAGGGCAGTTTGATGAGTTCGTTGGCCACCTCTGCGCTGATGTTAAGAATGAAGACATTGGGATCGGCAGTGCGGTAGCCTTCGGTGATGCTGTATTTGTCGAGTATCTGCTTATTGATGCCACCGTTGGTAGTCACTACGGTATAGTTGTGTTGCATGTGCTCGGGCTCATAGGCTTTCTCACCGTTGATATAGACTACACCGTCAATAATCTGCAAACTGTCGCCAGGCATACCGATGAGACGTTTCACGTAGTTCTCGCGCTTGTCAACAGGATGACTGATGACGTTGCCGAAGTTCTGATGATCGTTCCATACCCGTTTGCGTCCATATTCTCGTACAAGGTCGTAATAGTTCACACTGCTTTGGAAGATGTCGCAGACGGTGTCGCCAGCAGGATAGTTGAACACGATGGGGTCATAACGCTTCATGGTCGAGATGCCCGGATAGCGGTGATAGGGCAGCTTAATCCATTCCACATACGATTTCATGGTCTTGCTCCCAGGTAAGGTGTTGTGAACAAACGGGAAGGATATCGGGGTATTGGGTCTCTTGGGGCCGTAGTGTATCTTGCTGACCACCAGATAATCGCCTACGCAAAGCGATTTCTCCATACTTGAAGTGGGGATGGTAAACATCTCGAACACGTAAGTTCTGATGATTAAGGCTGCCACCACCGCGAAAATGATGGCATCAAACCACTCGCGTCCTGCCGATTTCTTGGGACGCTGGGTGGTGGCTGGGTCTTGATAATTGTCGTCCTTGACGATGAAGGGAAAGAAAACATAGGGCAGTAGTGCGGCCATTCCTTCTTCCCAAATCTTGAACCTGCCGAAACATTTGCCCAGCTCGACCAGCATCAGGAACAACATGAAGATGTTGATGTAGGGGAAAATGATGAAGAACCACCACCAGAATTTCTTCTGTTTTCCGATGATTTTCAGTAGGACGTAGATGTTGTAATAGGGGATGAGGCTGTAGTAGCTTTTCTGTCCGGCTTTCTCAAACTGCTTCCAACAGAATGCAATCGGGATGGTGAACAGGGCGGGAACGATAAGGATGAACAGTATCAATGACATATTAAATTGTGTTTAATCAATAACGAGAAGCTGGTTTAAATAGTGTGCAAAAATACAACAAATGTTTCAGTTTTGCCATAAATCGAGGAAAAGTTAGTAATAAACAAACAACCTATTTGCTATCTGTTTGATATGAGTACGAATACAAGCCATACGGTTGCTGTTTGCTGCTGATTTCAGCAATGATTCAGAACAGAATCAGAAGTGATTCAGCAAGGGCTCAGAACGATGTCCCAAATAGGTCCTCCATCCCAAAACATCCTTTTTTCCCGATGAGGAACTCTGCCGCAGCAATGGCTCCAGCAGCCAGCCCTTGTCGGTTGAAGGCTTCGTGGGTGAGGGTGATTCTGTCTGCTGGCGATTGGGCACAAGTGCTGTGGATGCCAAATACCTCTCCTTCACGGGTCACATCAATAAATAGGGTGTGGTCGGTGGGGGAGTCAATGCTCCAGTTGTCGTAATTGTGGTTGACCGAGATGATGTCGTTGGCCAGCTTCACAGCGGTGCCGCTGGGTTTGTCTAACTTGTGGATATGATGGGTCTCAGCCAATGAGAGTTGATAGCCGTATCGTTCTGCGAATTTGGCCAACTGCTTGTTGAGCATAAACATGATGTTCATCCCGATGCTGAAGTTGGGTGCGGTGAAGAGGCTCTGTTGTTCTTCCATGCAGCGTTTTCTAACTTCCTCAAAGTGGTCTTGCCAGGCTGTGGTACCCACGACAATAGGGATGTGCAGGTCGAAGCAGCGGTTGATGTTGCCTACCACTTGGTCGGGCTGGCTGAACTCGATGGCGACGTCAGCCTGTTTCAACAAGTCGAGGCGAGTCTCCCATTCTTGGGGGTTGTCGATGGTGGCGATGATGGTGTGCCCTTTGGCGAGGGCAGCTTTCTCCACCTCGTGACCCATTTTTCCGTATCCTATGATGGCGATTTTCATGATTAAAAGTTCAGTTGAAAAGAAAGTCCCACTTGGGCATATTGCGGCAACAGCAGAGGTCCCATCGGTTTCAGATAGGGGTCGATGCTCAGACTGAGGTCGTCGCTGATGTCGTATGAATATAGGTGCCCGTCCACGCAGGCGTCCAGGATGTTCAGGCCGTACCAGGCGACTGTGATGATGCTAAACAACTCAAAGTCGCGGCGATACGACTCCTTATAGGTCTGCAGCTGACTCTCGGCATATCTGTTGGCCAGTTCGGTCTCGTGTTCGTTGAGTGTCACGCCCTCAGGCAAGTCGCCTGTCTTGTACTCGTATGCGTGGAGGTAAGACTTGAATTCATAGTAGTTGCTATAAGCCATGTACCCCAAGCCTCCGAGTCCGGCATAGACGATAGGCACTTTCCACCATTTCCCGTTGTAGACCTGTCCCAGTCCCGGGAGGCAGGCCGACATGATAGTGGCAGTTTTCGGGCTGTGGGGCCGTTTGTTTTTGGATGGTTTGACGGGCTTATTAGTGTTGGGAACAAGCGTATCGCCAGTGATGGTGGTGCTCATCGTGTCGAATGTGATAACTTGGGCCTCAATGTGATGAAAGCCAAGCAACAACAGACCGGTGAGCAACAGCAGGCGGCGCAGCATAGCGCTTTATTTGTGGTTGAAGAGCTCCATGATGCGGTCAAACTCGGCTTCATCTTTGAAGTCAATGACCACGCTGCCTTGTCCTTTCACGTTTCTCGTGACCTTCACCTTGGTGTTGAGGGTCTGCGACAATGTCTTGATTTTACTCTTGAAGTGCTCGGGGATGAAGTTGGTCTGCTTCTTCTCTTTGCTGCCTGGGTTCTTGGCTTTCTCGGCCATGTCTTCCGTCTGGCGGACGTTCATCTCGCCTTCGATGATTTGCTGCAGGAGTTTCAGCTGCTGTTCCTTGTCAGGCACATTGATGAGGGCACGTGCGTGTCCCATGCTGATATGTCCGTCGCGAATGGCAATCTGTACCTCGGCAGGCAGCTTCAGCAATCTCAGGAAGTTGGCTACTGCACTACGGCTTTTGCCCACTTTGTCGCTCACTTCCTCCTGGGTCATGTTGCACTCGTCGATGAGGCGTTGGTAGGAAATGGCCACCTCGATGGCATTCAGGTTTTCGCGGTGGATGTTCTCGATGAGGGCGAGCTCGAGCATTTGCTCATCGTTGGCCACGCGGATGAATACCGGTATTTTGGTCAGTCCAGCCAGTTTGGAGGCTCTTAGACGACGCTCGCCCGAGATGAGTTGGTATTTGTTGTATCCAAGTTTCCTAACTGTGACAGGCTGGATGACACCTTGTTCTTTGATGGAATCGGCTAGTTCTTTCAGGGCTGTCTCATCAAATTCGGTACGGGGTTGGAAAGGGTTGGTCTCGATGAGGTTGATGTCGATTTCAGCGATGGCACCTGCCACGAAGTCGCCCGATATGTCTTTGCTGGTGATGTCGGTTTCAGGGCTTTGCAGGATGGCATCGAGGCCGCGTCCGAGTACTCTTTTGTTTTTGTCAGTCATGGGAGGATGGGCTTATTGGTTGATATGATTTTTCTCAAGGATTTCACGGGCCAGGTTAAGGTAGTTGATGGCGCCTACGCTACCGGCATCGTGCATGATGATGGACTTGCCGAAGCTGGGTGCCTCACCCAGACGGGTGTTGCGGTTGATGATGGTGTCGAACACCATATCCTGGAAGTGCATCTTGACTTCCTCCACCACCTGTTTGGACAGACGCAGACGGGTGTCGAACATGGTGAGCAGGATACCTTCGATGTCGAGGTTGGGATTCAGGCGCGTTTGGACAATCTTGATGGTGTTCAGCAGCTTGCCTAATCCCTCTAAGGCAAAGTACTCACACTGGACGGGGATGATGACCGAGTCGGAAGCGGTGAGCGAGTTGACGGTGACCAGACCCAAAGAAGGCGAGCAGTCGATGATGATGAAATCGTAGTCGTCGCGTATGGGATCAAGGGCTTTGCTCATCATGTGTTCGCGTTCCGGCATGTTGATCATCTCGATTTCGGCTCCTACCAAGTCGATGTGGGCTGGGACGAGTGATAGGTTGGGGGTGTCGGTCTCCACGATGACGCTGCGGAGGTCCACATTGTCGATGATGCACTCGTAGATGCTGGTCTCCACAGATTTTGGGTCGATGCCAACGCCCGAAGTTGCATTGGCTTGCGGGTCGGCATCGATGAGCAGGGTTTTGTGCTCAAGTACGGCTAAGCTGGCTGCGAGGTTGATGGCTGTCGTGGTTTTGCCCACGCCGCCTTTCTGATTGGCTATTGCTATAGTTTTGCCCATGATGTTTTCATTATTACGCTGCAAAATTACGCTAAATGGGGCGAAATATTGCCGTTGCAACTGAAAAGTTATCAACAAAAAGGGAAAGTGTTGATAAGTTTTTGGAAAACAAAAAAAGCCGCATCGTTTTGCGGCTTTCTTGAGTGTTTAGGATTGACGTTCGTATTTATTTGTCGAGGCTGTCAAACCAGCGGTCAATGGCGCTGTCGATGGGGTTGTTGCTTTCACCTTCGGGGTTCTCGCGGTGGCGCGGGGTGGGTTCCGGCTCGTCATAGTAGTCAGCCGGCAGTTGGCCCGTCTCCACGAAGTTGATGGCATCGTTCAGACCTTTGGTCACCTTCTCAAAGTCTTCCTTATAGAGGAAAATCTTGTGCTTCTCGTAGAAGAACTGGTTGGCGTTCTCGTCGAAACGGCGTTTGCTTTCAGTTATGGTGATGTACTTTTCGTCATTTCTCGTCGCTTTCACATCGAAAAAATACGTTCTCTTTCCTGCTTTCACGGCCTTCGAAAAACCAGCGTTGCCGTTCATGTCTTTTTCTTCCATCATGTCTTTCAATAATTTGATGTCTAATTCGTGTTCTTTGTTGTTTGAAAAGTGGGGCAAAAGTAGAAAAAAAATGAATATCGGAGTGTTTTATGTGTTATTTTTGCCGTCAAAATCATGAATCCAATGCAACTGAATCTGAAACGCCCCATCGCTTTTTTCGACCTTGAGACTACAGGGTTGAATACCTCACACGACCGTATCGTTGAGATGAGTGTGCTGAAAATCAATGTAAACGGAGAAGAGGAACAGCGCGTATGGCTGCTCAACCCTGAGATTCCTATTTCAGAGGAATCTGCTTCAGTACATGGTTATACCAATGAGATGGTGGCAGACAAGCCCACGTTTCGTGAAAAAGCCAAGGAAATCGCCCAATTCATCGGCAATGCAGACTTAGCTGGCTATAATATCTTGAAATTCGATTTGCCAATGTTGGTGGAGGAGTTCTTGCGTGTTGATTACGATTTCGATTTGAAAGACCGTAGTTTCATTGACGTGATGAATATTTATATGAAAATGGAGCCGCGCACGTTGAAAGGTGCCTACCGTTTCTTTTGCCATGCGGAGTTGGAAGGTGCTCACGGGGCGATGGCCGACACCAAGGCGACATACGATGTGCTTTGTGCTATGCTCGACCACTATCAGGGTGTGGAGTATGAAGACGGTAAGGGACGACGTTCGCAAGGCCCTACCAACGATATGAAACAACTGGCTGAGTTTTCGGCCCATCATAAGAACGCCGACCTGTCGGGACAGATTATTTTCGACGAGGAAGGCAAAGAGGTGTTCATGTTTGGCAAGCACAAAGGGAAGCGGGTGGAAGAAGTCTTCCGCTTTGAACCTGCTTATTATGACTGGATCATGAGGAATGATTTCCCGTTATACACAAAGAAAGTGGTGACAGCCATCCGATTGCGTATGGGAGGGAAGAATGTCATCCGATGAATCATCCTTTTTCTTATTTTTGCAAACTCAAACGAATCAAAAGAAAGACTCTGATATGAAAAGATTTGCCCTTGTAATAGCTGCTGTTCTGATGGCTTTCGGCGCCTTCGCCCAAAAAGCTCCCAAGTTCACCGAAGAAGATGCCAAACAGTTCTACCGCACCATCGTAGGTGACTATACCATGATTAATAATAACGACTCGGTGGTGGCTGTGGTGCATTTTACACCGATATGGGAGTCGTCGGGCAACCGCTTCCAGTGGCTCTATCTTGAGGTATTGCGTGATAAAGAGGTGGTGGTTCAGAAAGTGCTTGAGGTCAAGCCGAAAAACGATAAAGTATTCATGGTGGTCATGTACGATTTGAAAGACCCGGAGCAGTTTGTCGGCAAATGGGGCAACCGCAACTTCTTCGACGGTTTCACCACCAATATCCTGGGCAGAAAGACTAAACTGACTTTTGTAAAGACCTCCGACTTCTCCTATCAGATGAATGGTTTCAAGCGTATCCCAGCCTTGACTTGCTTCCCTAAGGGCGATGCGCTGCATTTCAAGTTTGTTCAGGAAGACGAGCGTTTCTATATCAAGCGATTGCCTGCCAACACCAACCGTATCCTCGGCTATCAAGGACTGAAGGAACTGACCGATGGTCCGGTGGGCTGATTATGAAACGTTTCTCATAATTTGCATGAACTAGGATGAAATCCCTGTGGCTGAATATCGAATTGTCTAGTGAGTTCCTGCTGAAGTTCCTGAAATTCGGTGTGGTGGGCTTCTCAGGAGTGTTTGTCAACTTCGGTGTGACCTATGTCTGCAAAGAGTGGCTGAAGTGGAACAAATATCTGAGCAACATCCTCGGTTTCATCGTTGCGGCAACCTCCAATTACATTCTCAACCGCTTGTGGACCTTCCAAAGCAGCAATCCGCAGATTGGGGTGGAATATGCCAAGTATTTCGGTATCGCGCTGGTAGGCATGGGTTTGGATACGCTGACCGTATATCTGCTCAACGGCAAGCTGAAATGGAATTTCTATCTCAGCAAAGTATTCGCCGTAGGTGTCTCCACCTTGTGGAATTTCTTCGGTAACCTATTGTTTACTTTTGCTTAAAGGAACTTGTCCTGAAAGATGAATGGCACTAACGACTCGATCCCGTCGAAGGCCATAATGGATCCTGTTTCACCTTGACAAAGCACACGCAGCGGCACATTCGAGCGTTGTTCCACCTGTACCATCACTTGACGACAGGCCGCACAAGGCGGGATGGGTTCGGTGAGTTCTTTGCCTTCCGAACGAGCTGTGACGGCTAAGGCTTCTATCGCTACGTCGGGATACTGTGCCTGAGCTGAAAACAGCGCGACGCGTTCGGCACATAAGCCACTGGGATAGGCCGCATTCTCGATATTGCAACCCGTAACGGTTTTGCCGTTGGACAGACGGACAGCCGCACCTACATGGAATTTGGAATAGGGCGCGTAAGAACTATAAGTGGCCTCGTGAGCCAGACGCATCAACTCGGCATCTTGAGGGTCAAGTTCAGCTTCGCTGTCATACACGGTGTAGGGACAAGTGAAATGCTCTTTGCGCATAGTGATTCAAGCTTAGTAGCGACAAAAGTAAGAAAAAAACCTTATCGCAGCATCATTGCGGCTTTTTTCACTGCTTTTACGAAGATTTCCACCTCTTCAAGGCTGTTGTAGAGCGCAAACGAAGCACGAACCGTTCCAGGAATCCCAAAGCGGGTCATTACGGGTTCGGCACAATGATGACCTGTACGGACGGCTACACCCATCTTGTCGATGATGGTGCCTAGGTCGTATGGATGCACACCTTCTATAATAAATGAGACCAACCCGCTACGCTGCTCCGCCTGACCTATGAAGCGGATGCCTTCTATTTCTGAAAGTTGTTGAATAGCGGATTGCAGAAGTTGTGTCTCGTGGGCTTCAACCTCGTTTTTGTCGAGACTCTGCAAGAACTGGATGGCGGTTTCCAAGCCCAATGCCGCACCCACGTTGGGCGTGCCAGCCTCGAATTTGTATGGCAGTACATTGAAGGTGGTCTTCTCGAAACGCACCGTGTCCACCATCTCGCCACCAAATTGATAAGGGGGCAACTTCTCCAACCATTCAGCCTTTCCGTACAAGCCACCGATACCCATTGGGGCATACATCTTATGGCCTGAGAAGACGAAAAATTCGCAGTCTATGTCTTGAACGTCAATAGGGTGGTGGGCTATGGACTGGGCACCGTCAATGACTACGGGAATGCCATATTGATGCGCCATTGCCGTCATCTGCTTCACAGGGTTAATGGTGCCCAATACGTTGGATATGTGGGCAATGGTAACCATTTTGGGGCCTTCCTGCAAAAGTTTCTCATATTGTTCCAAATCCAAAACACCATGGTCGTCCATCGGAACAACGAGCAACAGACCCTGATGCCGTTGCACCATCTGCTGCCAAGGAACCAAATTGGAGTGGTGTTCCATCGCCGTCACCAGCACTTTTAGTTGAGAGTTGAGAGTTGAGAGTTGAGAGTCTGTTGAGAGTTGAGAGTTGAGAGTTTCAGAGAAGAACAAGTGCTCGAATGAAGTGGCGAGGAGATTCAAAGACTCCGTAGTTCCCCTTGTAAAGACGATTTCTCTTGCCTCTTTGGCGTGGATGAAATCCGCCACCGTCTGCCGGGCGTGTTCGTAGGCCTCAGTCGCCTTTTGGCTCAGGTAATGCACCCCACGGTGAATGTTGCAGTTCTCATGCAAATAATAGTCGCGCTCACGCTCAATGACGCACAAAGGTTTCTGTGTGGTGGCGGCATTGTCCAAATAAACCAAAGGCTTGCCGTAGACCTGCTGGTCCAACACCGGGAACTGCTTCCTTATTTCGTTGATATTCATCATATCTTCGAATAATCAATGTCAAAATTGTAATCTTTCGGATGGCTGCAGCGCAGGACGCAGTTCTCGCAGCTCGACAACTCGCCACGCAGACGGCGTTTGATCATATCGTCAATATGCTCATGCAGCATATCGTTTCCGATATGGTTGCTCACTTCAGCGGCAAAGGCATACATCAACAGGATTCTCGCGTTAGCCTTGCTGATGCCGCGCTGGCGCATGTAAAACATCGCTTCTTGGTCAAGTTGGCCTGTAGAGGTGCCATGCGAGCATTTCACGTCGTCGGCATAGATTTCCAGGAAGGGCTGGCTGTTGACTTTGGCCTTTGACGTGAGGAGGATGTTGCTGTTGTTCTGATGAGCATCCGTCTTCTGCGCATTTTTCGCCACGTAGACGTGTCCATTAAAGACAGCGGAAGCCTCTTCGTCCAACACGCCCTTGAATTTCTCCATGCTTGTGCAATGTGGCACGTTGTGGTTCACCTTCAGGTAGTTCTCCACGTGTTGGGTCTTGTCGATGAGATAAAGGCCATAGATTTGGGTGTCGGCACCTTCGCCATCAAGATTAACAGTATATCTATTGCGGATGTCGCCGCCGTTGAAGGTGATGACTACAATCTTCAGTCGGCTGTCAGCCAGTTGCCTGATTTTGAATTCGCGCTGGATGGAAGCCTCGTTGTTCACATTTTGCAGCACATACAACTCAAGGCTGGCGTTCTCGTTGAGGACGATTTCCGACACCTTCGGCTCTGCCGAGAGGTGCGCATCATCNNGGCTATGATAAGTTGGTTGTCCATAATCAAAGCTCCTTAATCCATTCGTAGCCTTTTTCTTCCAGTTCAAGGGCGAGGGTCTTGCCGCCCGTCTTGACGATGCGTCCGTCGTACATCACGTGGACGAAGTCGGGGACGATGTAGTCCAACAGACGCTGGTAGTGGGTGATGACTACAAAGGCGTTGTCGGCCTTATGCAGCTGGTTGACGCCGTGGGCAACGATACGCAAGGCGTCAATATCCAGACCCGAGTCGGTTTCGTCGAGGATGGCGAGGCTGGGCTCCAGCATAGCCATCTGGAAGATCTCGTTTTTCTTTTTCTCGCCACCGCTGTAGCCCACGTTGACGAAGCGGTTTTGCAGTTTCTCGGTGATTTCCACCATAGCCTGTTTTTCCTTCATCAGTTTCATGAACTCCATCGTGCTCATGGGTGGCAGCCCTTGATATTCGCGTTTCGAGTTGACTGCGGTGCGCATGAAGTTCTGGATGCTCACGCCCGGAATCTCGACAGGGTACTGGAAACTCAGGAAGATGCCTTCGTTGGCGCGGTCCTCGGGCGACATCCCAACGATGTTCTTGCCTTTGTACCAAATCTCACCCTCGGTGATTTCATAGCCCTCGCGACCCGTGATGGCCGCGGCCAGAGTACTCTTTCCCGTTCCGTTGGGACCCATGATGGCGTGTATCTCGCCTTCGTTGACGCCCAGATTCAATCCCTTCAGGATTTCCTTGCCTCCAATGGAGACATGTAGGTTTTTGATATTCAATAACATATTATATCAATTTTAATTATTCATTTTTTTTCTTCTGTCGGGCGAAGGCTGATTTTGCCGTATCGCATATAATACGCATGCTTTGCCCATTGTGTATATTCTTCATGAGAGATTTCAATTGTATTCTTGCCATCCGCTTCCGCAATCCTTTGCTTCACCTCTTCAATCAATGCCTCATCACGGCCATATTTCCCGATATGAACGACATTCAAGACAACCCCCAACATCACGATACAATATGCTCCAAGCGTCATCCACTTGCGAGTTCTGGGCGTTATCCTTGGCACCATTGTGTTAACCGTCGAGAGGGTGATATGTCCACAAGCCAAAGCGAAAAATGGCAAGGCGGCCAGCATGTAAAAGTCACGCTGCTTTACGCTCACCATGATGGGCAGTACGCCTGTAAGACCTAAAACCAGGAAAATGTAGAACCAATCTTTGTCGGGTGGAAACTCAAATATCTTTTTGTTGTCATTGTTCTTGGCCTTGCAAATCACCAGCGTCATGGCGATGACAAACGGAATCATTAGCTGTTGCAATAGGTTGAAAACAATGTAAAACCTAGATGAGACCGTCATTTCGTGCAGTCCGCCGCCAATCACTTGCAAGTTGATGTAGTCTTTCATATAAGCAAACGACGGTGGAAACGCTATAAACATCAGACCAGATAACACAGCCAAAGTGACGAATAATAATAAGGTGTCTATCGGGCCTTGAATCCAACGACGCTTGTCATCGAAGATGCAGTAGAGAATGGGAAACACTAAGGGAAACAGTCCTGTGAAGCCTTTAGAAAGAAATGCTAAAAACAGCGAAATCCCAGCCAAGACCAGCCATAACTTGTGGTTCCTCTGATAGCTGACAATCATCAGATAGATGGAAAGCAACACAAAGACTGACATGGTGTTTTCTAGCAAGTTGTTAGTTGCGCTCCAAGTGACCAAAGGCATGGCTATCCAAAACAACAACGGCAACCATGCCCAACGGATGTTGTTGGTCGTCCGCTTCCAAATTAGGGCAATGAACAAACCTGAAAGCAAGAAGGTCAAAACGGAATAAGATTTTTCCACCCACCAATGGTCGCCGAAAACCTTGAACGCCAAGGCTTCCATGCCCAAGGCCAAGGGCGGGTGCTGGCGGAATTCGGGATAGAGTGTCTGCGTGTAATGCGGGTTCCAGAAGGTTCCTTGTCCTTCCGTCATATTGCGCGAGATGCTGGCGTAAGTCACACCGTCAACAAACATACCTTCGGTCAATAGGCTCCTGCTCAACAGAACCAGCACGATTCCGAAGAGGAGCAACCAAAAGGGCGTGTTATTTGAACGGGTGGTCATCCGACGCTGCCTTCCAGGGTGATGGATAATAACTTCTGTGCCTCGACCGCAAATTCCATCGGCAGTTTGTTCAGCACATCCTTGGCATAACCGTTGACGATGAGGCCGATGGCCTTCTCCGTCGGGATGCCGCGTTGCTGGCAATAGAAGAGCTGGTCTTCGGAGATTTTCGAGGTGGTGGCTTCGTGTTCGAGGATGCTCGACTCGTTGCCGCACTCGACGTAGGGCCAGGTGTGTGCACCGCATTTGTCGCCCAACAGCAGCGAGTCACATTGTGAGTAATTACGCGAATTTTCGGCTTTAGCCGCCACCCTCACCAGACCACGATAGCCGTTTTGGCTGTGGCCTGCTGAGATACCTTTTGATATAATGGTGCTTCGGGTGTTCTTGCCCAAATGGATCATTTTCGTGCCCGTGTCGGCTTGCTGGTAATTGTTGGTGACAGCGACGGAGTAAAACTCGCCCACCGAATGGTCACCCATCAACACGCATCCTGGATATTTCCAGGTGATAGCGGAACCCGTCTCCACCTGTGTCCACGAGATTTTGGAGCGGTCACCGCGACAGAGGCCACGTTTTGTAACGAGGTTATACACACCGCCTTTGCCTTCCTTGTCGCCTGGGTACCAGTTTTGTACGGTAGAGTACTTTACCTCCGCATCCGTCTCAGCGATAATCTCCACGATGGCTGCATGCAGCTGGTTCTCATCGCGTTGCGGCGCCGTGCAGCCTTCCATATAGCTCACGTAAGCCCCTTCGTCTGCAACGATGAGGGTGCGTTCAAACTGACCTGTGTTGGCAGCATTGATGCGGAAGTAGGTGGACAATTCCAGAGGGCAGCGCACGCCCTTAGGGATATAGCAGAACGAGCCGTCGCTGAAGACAGCCGAGTTCAGAGCGGCAAAGAAGTTATCTGTATAAGGTACTACCTTGCCCAAGTACTTGCGCACCAAGTCAGGGTGCTGTTTCACCGCCTCGCTGAATGACATGAAGATGACGCCGTGTTTAGAGAGGGTCTCTTGGAAGGTCGTCTTCACAGAAGTGCTGTCCATTACCGCATCCACAGCCACGCCAGAGAGCTTCTTCTGCTCGTCGAGGGAGATGCCCAGCTTGTCGAAGGTGGCCAACAGTTCAGGGTCGACCTCGTCGAGGCTCTGTTTCTGCTGCCGTTTGCGAGGAGCAGCATAGTAGATGATGTCTTGATAGTCAATCTCAGGGATGTCCAGATGCGCCCAGTTGGGTTGTTTCAGCGTCTGCCAATGGCGGAAGGCCTTCAGGCGGAACTCCAACAGCCACTCAGGTTCCTCTTTCTTCTTAGAGATAAGGCGGATAATGTCCTCGTTCAAGCCTTTCGGCACGAAGTCGGTCTCAATGTCGGTCACAAAACCGTATTCATAGTCTTTGTTTGTGACTTCGCTGATGATGTTATTATTTGGATTGGAATCCATACTGTATTCTGATTATTAAGAATGATTTCAAATTAGGCGGCAAAGATAAGAAATAAAGCGGTTGTGGAGGTCATTATACAACAATTTTTCAAATGGCCGAATTTCGATGGCAAAGCAACGCTGTTTTGGTTAGTTTTAGAATTTTACAGAATGCTATTTATATAATTGATATACAATATTATATATAATATATTGTTTCAAAACTTTAGATTTTTCCAATCGAAACTTTAGATTTTTCCGCTCGAAACTTTAGATTTTTCCACTCAAGACTTTAGATTTTTCCTATTTTTGCAGCGGATTTCACCTCAAAAATGGTAAAACGATGATTCAAAGAACTGCAAAAGATGCTCTATTGAGGCTTGCTTCACAATTCGCCGTGATTGGGATTACTGGGCCGCGGCAAAGCGGAAAATCGACTTTGGCGAAGATGACTTTCCCCGAGAAACGATACATTTCGTTTGATGACAAGACCATCCGTGAATTGGCCACCGCCAATCCAATAGACTTTCTGCTGGCTTTTCCCGATGGAGCTATCATTGACGAGGCTCAAAAAGTGCCAGAGATTTTCGATGCGGTCAAATATCATGTCGACAAAGGCAGTTTCACGCCTGGCAAGTTCATCCTGACAGGTTCCAATCAGTTCAATCTGAAACAGAACATGACGGACTCCTTGGCTGGTCGCGCCGCTTTCTTAAAGTTGTTGCCATTCTCCATCGAAGAGTTAAAACAGGGTAACTTGTTGGACAACAATGTATATGAGGTGATTTTCAAAGGATGTTATCCTCCCCTGTATGACTCAGCGAAACACTTTGTACCCGACGATTGGTTCAACAGCTATATTGATACCTATCTTGATTTAGATGTGAAAAGCCAAATCAACTACAGCAACTTGTCGGTGTTCAAGAAATTCATCCAAATTTGCGCCACCTATAGCGGCCAAATGCTCTCAATGGACAGTATTGCACGTGGCATCGGCGTTTCTGCTCCGACCGTTAAGCAATGGCTTTCCATTTTGGAGTC
>LXOW01236540.1_pt1 | contig 32185 bp, 26 predicted proteins | sample 1368591 | NCBI WGS metagenome assembly LXOW01 (sample SAMN04884650, study PRJNA319009) | bovine gut metagenome | isolation source: Cow rumen | host: Bos taurus | place: Italy: Legnaro (PD) | collected 2014-07-09
TGCATACCCGAACCGGCTTTACCCACAGTAATCTTGGGAGCGAAGGTCAGAGTGACGCCATACTGATAGGCCAGCTGACGCATAATCCACTTGGCCACCACAAGTTGGTCGGCAGCATCCTCGATGTTGGTGGGCAGGAACTCGATTTCGTTCTGCTCATAAATCTTGCCGTCGTAGGTGAAGTTACCCACTTCAGAGTGACCGTACTTAATCAAGCCACCAGCTTGGGCGATAAGGCGCATGGCCTCAACGCGGTATTCGGTGAACTTATTGAACGGGGCACTCTCGTGATAACCTCTCTGGTCAGGCACTTCGTAAATCTGCTCATCGTCGGCAATGATGTAGTATTCCAGCTCGCCCATTGTCTCCATCTGCAGGCCTGTGGTCTTCTTGAACACCTCGTGAGCCTTGCGGAGGATGTACTCCGGTGAACTCTCAAAAGGCTCGCCGTCTCGGTTGTAGAACGAGCAGAGGAGGTCGACAGCAGGCACTTCCGAGAACGGATTGAGGAAGGCCGTGCGGTACTTCGGCACCACATACAGGTCGCTCTTTCCTGCCTCGATGAAGGGGAAGAGGCTTGAACCATCGACGCGCTCACCAGCCGAAAGGATGTTCTCCAAGTGCTCGGCATTGTGAATCACGAAGTTCAAGGTCTTCAGTTTTCCATCCCAGCCACAATAGTGGAAGTTGATGAATTCGATTTGGTTTTCCTCGCAGTAACGAATGATGTCGGCGCGAGTGAACTCTGATGCAGGCTTCTGAAGGTACTGCACCAGACGATTGGGATTCATGGCAATTCTTTGGTCCATTACGTTGGATTTATAGATTTAAGATTTGAAGATTTAAATTATTCTACGGTGACGGATTTGGCCAGATTACGTGGTTGGTCGACGTTGCAGCCACGCATCACGGCGATGTGATAGGCCAGAATTTGCAGCGGGATGGTAGCCAGCAAAGGCGAATAGAGACATTCCGTCTCGGGTATCTCGATGACGTAATCCGCCATCTTGCGGGCAATCACGTCCTTCTCGCTGATGATAGCGATAATTTTGCCATTACGGGCTTTCACCTCCTGGATGTTGCTGATAACTTTCTCGTAGGTGCTGTGGTTAGTAGCAATAAACACCACGGGCATATCCTTGTCAATCAAGGCGATGGGACCGTGCTTCATCTCTGCAGCGGGATAACCCTCTGCGTGGATGTAGGAGATTTCCTTCAACTTCAGGGCACCTTCAAGAGCCACAGGATAGTTCTGCAAACGACCAAGGTAAAGCATATTACGCACATCCTTGTATTTCGCGGCGATGTCCTTCACATGACCGCTGTGGTCGAGGGTCCACTGCATCTTTTCGGGAATGCTATTGAGCTCCTGAATAAAGGCAGCACGTTCCTCGTCCTTCAACGAGCCTTTCAGCTCAGCGAGACGCAAAGCGAGCATCACCATCACTGTGACTTGCGAGGTGAAGGCTTTGGTGGAAGCCACACCGATTTCCGGACCAGCATGGGTATAAATACCTGCATCGGTGGCTCTCGAAATGGAAGAACCAATCACATTACAGATGCCCAACACAACGGCACCTTTCTCTTTTGCAAGATTAATGGCGGCCAGCGTATCTGCAGTCTCACCCGACTGTGAAACGGCAATCACCACATCGTGAGGCGTAACCACAGGATTGCGATAGCGGAACTCTGAGGCATACTCCACTTTAACGGGAATCTTGGCCATGTTCTCAATGAGGTAGCTTCCCACTAAGCAGGCATGCCACGAAGTACCGCAAGCCACAAAGATGATGTTGTCGGCATAAAGCAATTGTTTTTCGTAATTGACGATACCACCCAAGCGAACCGTATTGGCCTCAGGATGCAGACGACCACGCATGGTGTCGCGCACGATGGTGGGCTGCTCGTAGATTTCTTTCATCATGAAATGGTCGAAGCCGGCCTTCTCGATGCTGTCGAGGTTCATCTTCAGCTCTTGGACGTAAGGGATAGCTTCCACGTCCTGTATGGTCTTGATATGCAACTCCTCACCCTGCTTGATTTTCACCACCTGCTCATCCTCAAGATACACCACCTTCTGGGTGCGACCCACGATAGGTGTGGCATCAGAGGCGATGAAATACTCTCCGTTGCCGATACCAATCACCATCGGGCTGCCCTTGCGAGCAGCGATGAGCTGGTCGGGGTGACCCTTTTCCAAGATGACGATAGCGTAGGCGCCCACCACATGGTTGAGGGCGATGCGGACAGCCTCGAACAGGTCGACGTGTTCGCTCTGCTGCACGTCCTCGATGAGGTTGGTCAGCACCTCGGTGTCGGTTGACGACTGGAAGGTGAAACCGCGTTTCTCCAACTCCTTACGCAGACTCATGTAGTTCTCGATGATACCATTGTGGATCAAAGCGATATTGCCCGACTGTGAGCGGTGCGGATGGGCGTTCACCGTGTTCGGCTCACCATGGGTGGCCCAACGGGTGTGGGCGATACCGATATGTCCACTAATGTCTTTCGTTGAGGCAAACTCTTCCAAGTCAGACACTTTCCCTTTCGCTTTATAGACATTCAGTTCGTTCTTTTGGTTCAACAGGGCGACTCCAGCGCTGTCGTAACCACGGTATTCCAGGCGTTTCAATCCTTCAATCAGAATAGGATAGGCATCCTGTGGGCCGATATAAGCTACAATTCCACACATTTTTTCTTAGTTTTATAGATTTTGCGCAAAGATAGACATTATTCCTTCATTCGTGTCCAAAAGAATAAGTTTTGCCTATTTTTTTCTCTCACAATAAGGGTTTTTTCTACTTTTGCTGCAGAAATAATAAGAAAAGGAGACACTATGGCACTAAAAGAATGGATGATGGCCTTTAACGACGCCAAGGAAATAGAAGCCAACGGCGAGGAAGGTCTGAAACTGATAACAGCTTACAAGCGCGTGCTTGAGGAGATGGGCGAAGGTCCCTTCACTGAAGCCGAGCAACACGTTCGTGAAGAGGTTCAACGCAATCTGGAGGAACTGAATCAGCTGTACTCCTAGTAAGAACAAGAAAAAAACTCGTAAAGTTTAGAGTGTCTTGACTGGGAATGTAAAATAAGTATTGGGAAATGGTTCGTTTCTCAAGGTGAAATGCCACCATTCTAAATCAACGGGTTTGAACCCGTGGCGCAACATAGCGCGACGCAATATCATGCGGTTGTTGAATTGCTCCTCAGTAATACGGTCGTTCTGCATATATTTCCCTGTTTTTGGGTTGCCTCCGAAACTAGGATGGCTTTCCTCACCAAACCAATCAAAGGTACCACCCATATCGACCTCTTTTTCCGTTACCATATCGAAGAGTGTCAAATCAACGGTTGAACCGCGTGTGTGACCACTCATATGGGCGATGTAACCCAATTTGAAAAGTTTGCCTTTAGGCACTTCAGGATAGAAATAAGGTTTCATGAGTGTATCATTCGCATTGGCGGCCCAACGCACAAAATGATTGACGGCACACTGCGGACGATAGGCATCGAAAATCTTCAAGCGATAGCCTTGTTTCTTCAGGTCATCACTGACAGCGCGAAGACTGTCAGCAGCTTGTTTGGTGAGCAGTGCGACAGGCTCCTTATAACCTTCCACACGCTTCCCAACAAAGTTATAGGTGCTGTAATAGCGAATCTCCAGAATGACATCAGGGACGACTTCCGCCAAGTTCACAAACTGACCGGCATCGTCATCACGAAACACTGGAGCGGGCCGCTCCACATCGTTGTGTTGGGTCTTGCCCCTCAATGTGACTGTATTGTCTTGTGCCAATGTTTGAAGCGATTCGAATAACAGGATGATGGCAAGCATCCATAAGCAAATCCGATTCATATTCATTTCTTCAATAAATTGAAATAAGCATCCAAGAGTTTCTGAGCCCCGATATAGGCACTCATTCGTTGGTCGCGCACATCGCCTTCAACAAGGGGCAAGAGGTCGGCCACCAATTGGTTCTGGTAGAAGTCGTTCTTCAAGGCGGCGTCCATCGAGTCATACATCATCTGTACGTCCTGCTGAGCGCGTTTCCTTTGGAGGTAGCCGTTGTCGCGAATAGCCTGAACGTGGTCGGCTACCATTTGCCACACTTCGTCGATATTGAATCCCGTCTGGGCAGAACACGTCATCACCTTGGTCTCCTGGCCCGACTCGGGCAGGGGGAAGAGATGCAGCGCGTTGCGGCATTCGGCAGCGGCTCGGTTGGCCCGCATCACATTGTCACCATCAGCTTTGTTCACGGCGATGCCGTCAGCCATTTCCATGATGCCGCGCTTGATGCCTTGTAGCTCATCACCAGCACCGCTAATCAATATCAAGAGGAAAAAGTCCACCATGGAATGCACAGCCACTTCCGACTGACCCACACCTACAGTCTCCACAAAGATGGTGTCGTAGCCTGCTGCCTCGCAGAGAATGATAGTCTCTCTCGTCTTACGGGCCACACCGCCCAAGGTGCCAGCTGATGCCGAAGGACGGATATAAGCGTTCGGATGCACCGAGAGGGCCTCCATACGGGTCTTGTCACCCAAGATACTGCCTTTCGAACGCTGACTTGATGGGTCGATGGCCAACACTGCCAGTTTCTGTCCCTTGTCGCAAAGATGTACGCCAAGTGCCTCGATAAAGGTACTCTTTCCTGCACCCGGAACACCCGTAATACCCAATCGCAAGGCCTTGCCCGCATGAGGCAGACAAGCTGCAATAATCTGCTGAGCCAAGTCCTGATGCTTGGGTAAGGCACTCTCCACTAAGGTGATGGCCTTGCTCAATGCCACTCTATCGCCTTTAAGAATGCCGTCAACGTAATAATCCAAAGGCATGAGCTGCTGCTGATTCCGTTTCATACGTTCCAAAGCATTGGGATTGACCTGGATAGGGCCATCCACACCCTCTGTAACCTTAAGGTTCGACTCCCATTCGTGTTCCTGATTTTCAAAGTGTTCGTATTCCATTGCACACAGTGGTTTGAGTCGGCAAAGATAAGGATAAAACCCACTAAAAACCAACCAAATGATTTTTTTGGCCTTGTTTTCATAATTTTTCCGTAACTTTGCAGTTTCATAACAGTAAGAACATACGACATGACAAGAGTACTTTTCGTCCATCAAGAAATCACCCCTTATCTGCCTGAAACACCGATGAGCCTCATAGGCCGTCAATTGCCCCAAGCCACGCAAGAAAGCGGTAAAGAGATACGCATTTTTATGCCCCGCTACGGTACCATCAACGAGCGCCGCAACCAACTGCATGAAGTAATACGCCTCTCGGGTATGAACCTCATCATCAACGATACCGACCACCCCCTCATTATCAAGGTGGCCTCCATCCAGAAAGCCAGAATGCAGATTTACTTTATCGACAACGACGACTTCTTCACTAAAAAAAAGTACTTGGTGCGGGACGACAATGGTGTTTTCTGCGAGGACAACGACTATCGTTGTGTGTTCTTCTCGCGCGGTGTCATCGAGACAGTGAAAAAACTCAACTGGTCGCCTGACATTATTCACTGCAATGGCTGGCTCTCGGCCTTGATGCCACTCTATCTGAAACGCGCCACCTCGATGAAGGACAACCCCTTGTTTAGTGACTCAAAAATCATTTATTCCATCTATGACGATGCCTTTGAGGAACAACTACGTCCTGGCTTCGAGAAGAAACTAAAGGTGCCAGGCATCGGAGCTAAAGACCTCAAGCCATTCAAGGAGACTGATTATCTCGTACTCACCAAAGCAGCCATCGATTATGCCGACGGTATCATCATCGGCAGCGAGCATATTCACCCCGAGATTGAAGCCTACTTGAAGACCAGCAAAAAGCCCATCCTTCCCTACCAGAACCCCGAAGACTACACCAAAGCTTACAACGACTTCTACGAACATTTTCTGACTTCGCAAAAATAAGACCACTTAAGTGAATCATACGATGAAAACACTTCATTCGACCGTTTCAGTCAGAACTGCCTTGATGATAGGCGCGTTGGCACTGGCTTTCGCGGCTTGTAAGAAGTCGCCTGAGACTATCGGCAACGGCCTGATTTCGGACAGCGACTATATAGGCATCTACCACACCGACCAAGTCGTGTTGGTATCTCACTCCTATTTGGACTCCATAGGCACCAAAAACGTTAGCAATGGATTGTTGGGCAGCATGGCCGATCCCGTTTTCGGCCTCACCCAAGCAGGCTTCTGCACGCAGTTCCGCTTCTCCTCTGCCGGACAAAATTTCGGCAGCAGTCCAACAGTTGATTCCATCGTGCTTCAGCTATACCTCACGGGCTATTACGGAGACACTACCACCTGGCAAAACGTCCATGTTTATATGCTGGCCGATACGCTCAATGCCGACACAAGCTATTACAACTACACCGTAGTCGCCCTTGAAAGCGAAGACTATGCCAACGGCTATTCATTCCAGCCCCACCCCCGTACCAAGACAAATGTTGTAGGCACTGACACTGTGGCCCAACCCATCATCCGCATCCCGCTCAGCAATAGCTTGGGGGAAATACTTATCAACCTCGACAGCACAGCCTATAAAGAACCCACTCTCTTCAAGCGACAGTTTCACGGACTGTGCCTGCAGTGTGAACCCGCTGCCATCAACGGCAGTGTTAGCTACCTCAGCCTGACCAACAATACGTATACCGTGCTGCAACTTTACTACCATAACGCATCCACCCCTGACAAGCCCTTGCGTTATGACTACTATATCTCTTCGGCTGACACATATTTCAATCAGATAACCCACGACTACACGCAAGGCGATGCCGACTTTACGAATCAGTTGCTGGAAGGCGACACCGCTTTAGGCCAGCATAAAGTATATTTGCAGACCATGGGCGGCGTGAAAACTAAAATCAACTTCCCCGAGCTCACTCATTGGGCCGACACCCTCGCTGAAGGACATCATATCGTTGTCAACGAGGCCAAACTCATCGTGCCTGCAGCTGTTGTCGATACAATGGTGTTTACCGAACCCAACACCTTGAGCCTAGCCCGCTTTGACAGCAATGGGACAACATTGATTCTTCCCGACTACCAAGAAGGCACCAGCTATTTTGGCGGCAGTTATAACTCGAATCATCACTACGCCTTCTTTCGCATATCTGAGTATGTCCAAGACCTTATCTTGGGCAGACAAGAGCCTTACGGCTTAAGTCTCGGCATCAGCGGCGGCGGCTACAACGCACAACGTCTCGTCGTCAACGGCCCCGAAGCCGAAGACGAACCCCTCAGACTTGAGATAACGTATTCGATAATGGAAGAATAAAGAATTTTAAAAATTTACGAAATATGAAAAAATTGTTATTGGCCGCTCTCATCTTTGCAGGACTGACCTGCACGGCACAACAGAAAAACACTGCGTCAAGCGCAAACGACAAAGAAACCGTCGTCGTCATCAACACCAGCATGGGCACCATCAAAGCCAAACTTTATAACGACACCCCACTGCATCGCGACAACTTCCTCAAGCTGGTGAAAGAAGGCTGGTACAACGGTTCTCCCTTCCACCGCGTCATCAAGGAATTCATGATTCAGGGTGGACAGAATGCCGACGGTCGCCTCGACCCTGGTTACACCATCCCTGCTGAAATCAAAAGCAACCACTTCCATGTGAAAGGTGCCCTCGCTGCCGCTCGGCAAGGCGATCAGGTGAACCCCAAGAAAGCCTCCAGCGGTTCGCAGTTCTACATCGTGCAAGGCAAGAAGTTCGACGAGAACTGGCTCAACATGTATGAGAACCGCACGGGCAAAGTGTTCTCAGCCCGCCAGCGTCAGGCTTACCAAACTGTAGGCGGCTCGCCCCATTTGGACGGTGAATATACCATTTTTGGTGAAGTAATCGAAGGTCTCGATGTGGTCGACAAGATTGCTAACGTAAAGACGGGCAACATGGATGTCCCCGTTGAGCCTGTCACCATCATTTCTGTTACCGTAGACAAAGGTGCTGAGAAAGCCTGCGACAAAAAGTGCGAGAATAAAAGCGGCAAGAAGAGCTGCTGTCAATAATCGTAATACCCCATGAAAGAAATCGAAGATATACTGAAACAGGTGCGCGACTTCCAGGCCGACAGCAAAGAGACTCTGGAGAGTTTCCGCATCACTTATTTGAGTAAGAAAGGTGTTATCCCGGCCCTGTTTGCCGACTTCAAGAACGTGGCCCCCGAACTGCGCAAGGAGATGGGAATGCGCCTCAACGAACTGAAAAACACCGTGCAGGATAAGGTGGAGGAGCAGCTGCAGAAGTTTGAGAGCCAGCACAGCAACGATGCTGGCTTCGACATGAGCATGCCCGCCAACGAGATGCGTGGAGCACGTCACCCCTTGTCGATTGTCCGTCGCGACATCAACGAGATTTTCGAGCATCTCGGCTTCACCATTGCCGAAGGTCCCGAGATTGAGGACGACTACCATGTGTTCACCGCCTTGAACTTCGCCCTCGACCACCCGGCCCGTGATATGCAGGACACCTTCTTTATCCAGAAAGATCCCAACGAGAACAAACCCACCGACATCCTGCTGCGTACCCACACCTCCAGCGTTCAGGTGCGTGCTATGGAGCGTCAACAGCCCCCCATCCGCATCATCGCTCCAGGGCGCGTGTTCCGTAATGAGGCCATATCGGCCCGTGCCCACTGTATCTTCCATCAGATTGAGGGTCTTTATATCGACGAGAACGTCTCTTTTGCCGACCTGAAACAGACCCTGTATCACTTCGTGCAGGAGTTCTTTGGTGAAGGCACCAAGGTACGTTTCCGCCCCTCCTACTTCCCCTTCACCGAGACCTCAGCTGAAATGGATATCTCTTGCAACATATGCGGTGGCAAGGGCTGCAACATCTGCAAGCACACCGGCTGGGTTGAGATTCTGGGCTGTGGTATGTGCGACCCCAATATCCTCATTGCCAGCGGCATCGACCCTGAGAAATACACGGGTTTCGCATTCGGTATGGGTGTTGAACGTATCGCCATGCTGAAGTACGGCATCAACGACCTGCGTCTCTTCTTTGAGAACGATCTGCGTTTCCTCGAACAGTTTGAACTGGCATAACTATTAGAAATTACACCATGAACACATACTCCATAGGTATCGACATAGGCGGCACCAACACCGACATCGGACTGGTACGCAACGACGGCGTTTGCATCGCCAAGAAAAACCTCCCCACCAACAAGTATTTTGATGCAGACATCTACGTGTCAGACATCTACGACCAGATCAAACTCCTGATGTTGGAGATGAACATTCCAGAGATTGATGGCATCGGCATTGCGGCACCTGTTGGCAACTACTACACAGGCTGTATTGAGAACGCCTCAAATCTCAACTTCAAAGGCATCGTCAACCTGAAGGAGCTCTTCAAGGGTCATATCGACGTGCCTGTAGTAGTCTCCAACGATGCCAATGCTGCGGCCTACGGCGAATTGGTTTACGGTGGTGCGAGGGGCATGAAGCATTTCATCATGTTCACCCTCGGCACTGGTGTAGGCAGTGGTGTGGTGGTCGACGGTAAACTGGTGTTAGGTAAGACGGGCGGCGCAGGCGAATTGGGTCATGCCATCCTCATCCCAGAAGGACGTCCCTGCGGCTGCGGCAACAAGGGCTGCCTTGAGACCTATTGTTCTGCCACCGGCATCCGTCGCACAGCCTTGGAGATGATGGAGAAAAACCCAGCTTATAGCGGCGCGCTTTCGAAAGTCAATCCCGATGAACTCACTAGCAAAATGGTGGGCGATGCGGCCAAATACGGCGACCCTTTAGCTATTGAAGTGTTTGAAAAGACAGGATATCTCTTGGGCATCGCTATGGCCAACGCAGTAACGTTCAGTGGTCCAGAGGCGGTTTTCTTGTTCGGTGGTCCTGTAAAGGCTGGCGATGTGTTGCTCAACCCCGTGCGTAAGTCTTTCGAGGAGCATCTCTGCTTCATCTTTAGAGGCAGCGTTGACGTGCGCGTCTCAGAACTGCCCGACAACGATGCAGCCATCCTCGGTGCAGCCGCATTGACTAAGGCATAATTATTTATCGCGTCCACTTTTTATCTCAAAAGTGGACGCAATAGTTTATTCGTTCACTACTTCAAACGGTGTATTTCCAGGAAACCATTTGTCGAGGGTTTCGTCGGCTTTACGTTCCATCTCCGGCGTGATGTTTTTCTTAACTTTCTCGTACACTACGACGATGGCAGCCGCCTCATCAACCCATCCGGTCAAGGGATGCCTTTTAGCAGAAATCAAGTTGACAGGCAGCACGAGGTAAGCCAAAGCCGCCCCCACAGTAAGTTTCACCGAACGCGGCGTAGCCTCGTCCGTCATCACATAATACAGCAGCAGCACGGGTCTTGCCCCTAGTCTACCGACTTTCTTAGCGTACTCTTTGATGGAGTCCCACAACTGGGATGCATTGAAGTTGGTGTTCATAATTCCTCCTTTTGTTATTATGGTTTCTTGACGGCAAAAGTACACAAAATAATTGAAACACTACATTGCCACAAACTCAACAGGAAGGATAATGTTATCCACAGCGATAGCCTTGGCAAACAATGGCGCGATTTCCTCAGTTGAAAACCCTGCAATGCCACAACCGATTTTTGTCACTATATTCCTGCCGCATCCAATAATTCGCCCGTTTTTCTAAATTTAAAGGTCTTTTACTCAGTCTTAGAGATGATGGCTTCAGCGATTAACTATCTCCATCCATGACAACAGATGCATCATGATAAGCCAAACGCATAACCACTGCATCCAACAGCCTATATTGTATTGTTTCTGGGTTTTAGCCTTTCGTTTCTTCCTGACGCCACACAAACACAGTGCCCAACCTCCAACAAACCCTCCTATCATGACCACCCAATGGAACGCCATTGAATAGTTTATAAACAGTTTTGCAAAAACAATCATCAAGCCGATTAAAATAAAAACTGAAGAAATGACCATCAACATTCGCTGACCACTTGGCATGACGTAATCAATATTATACTTATCACGCATCCGATTACCGATGGTTATCGTGAGAAACACCACAACCATCGCTATTGCTGTAAAAAGATTCTTTGTCGCAACAGGTCCAATCTCGTTTCCTGATGCGACAAAGGCGAAAAAAGCGGCAATCATGACAACAAGAATGACTATAGCCAACACAAGGGCGAATTTCGATTCCATAAAACTCCCGATGCGAGCTCTTGAAGAAAAACAACGACGTCTTTGACGAGGACTGGAAGGCACCTTGCGTTTTACCTTCTTCGGCTGTTTTCCCATTCGCGCAAGAATGTCTGCACCTGACGTATTGTTTCGTTCAAACTCCTCCTCCATTTGCCTCTTTCTCTCTTGCCTCAACGTATCAACTTGAGATTTTTGCTCCTCGCTATAGGGCAACCTTTCCAGAATATCAAGCGGCACAGGTATTGAAACAACAGGCAATTCCACGATGTAGGTATTGTCGAAATAGAAAGGCCTCGGATGAATTACCACTCCTTTAATGACCGCACGCCAGCATTGGTTTTCCTCCTCCCACACCACTTTTTCGGGATACATGGGCGAGAAATCGTTTACAAAGACTTTCAATTTGCCCTGTTCGGGAATATCGTCACAATTGAAACGGAACAGATAGCAGCCAGTACGTCGCAAATCCAAGCCGTAACACTCAAGGTAATGATCGTCCCTAAATCGTACAGACTCCTCTCCCATAACATGATAAGGGAACTCTTCAACCACCCACGATAACTTTTCCATGTCAACAATTCCCATTTTCCACATATAAGGCTCATAGTGTTTTGACTTTGTCAATCTGCTGAGAACCACAACGTAACGGCTGTTTGGCGTGTGAATCACCTTGACACAAGGCTGATTGGCATTTGATGGATAAGGCAGTTTCAAGTGATAATTCTGCCCAAATTCCAATTGTTTTACAGCATTGGTGATGTCTACCTGCGACTCGAAAATCCTCCACATCCTGTTATCTTCGTCCCATCGGATACGGTCATTAGGCCTTAGGTCGCAACTAATCTGAGTCATAAATGTGACATCGTAAATGAAAGCTTTTTTATAATTTAATACCGTGAAAAACAAGGTATTGCTATCCCTGCACCAATTGAGTTGATCCGTCTGATCCATCCAATACGCTTCTGGCAACTTGTAAACTACAAATCCTCCAGAATCCAGCAATACCTCAAAAGAGTATCGCTTTGCGTCCTCCTCGTCGGGTAGCCGAAACAATCGAATAACAAATCTGCCATCATAAGAGGGCTTCATGTGGTCCGTAAAAGATTCGTTTGCCACACTTATGTTTTTTTATTTGTTGAATACAATTTCAACAGGAATGCGAACGATTTCGTCACATATTGACCATAAACATAATGAAGTACAAAAACAGCCCAACGCCCAAGCCAACCCAAAACCATGTTTTCGATTTTTTTGCAGATTCTATAGCTCCCTCGTAATCACCCGACTCCCATTGTTTGTCAACTCTCGATGCGAACACCCACGACACAATACCAAATGGTAAAGAAAGAAACAAGGTACAAAGAATGGCAGCTATCATGTTGTTGTCAGGTTTCGCCGGTACATCTTGTTGCCATCCTTGCACTTGAGGAATCGGAGATCGATACCCTACAGCATTATTGAAGTATGTCTGCCAAGGCAGTGTAGTGTTCCCTATTTTAACGATGTCTGACGGATTAAGGCGCACCTCACCACGTCGTTGGACACCGTTCACATAAGTGCCATTTGAAGAGTTAGTGTCAATCAGGACAAAGTTACCTTTATCATCTTTGATGATCTGACAATGGCTTCCTGATACATATTGATCATTGATTACGACATCATTTTGCGATGATCTTCCTATTTTTATAATTTCCATAATTTAAAAAATTATTAATATTCTTTGTTACATGCATAGGTCATTTTGGTGTCCCACTTATATATGTTCCATATTTATCTTCTAATCTATATGTGACAACCATGTTCTCCAACCCTAAATTCTTTAAATCGTCATTTTTCTTTAATTCTTCATTGGCACCCTTAATTCCTGAGTTACAGAAAAGCAAAGCTTGTTTCTTCTCATCTTCTGAAATCGCCGACTTTGATTTGGGCATCCTGAAAACCAAGATGACACTTGTTGTTTTTACATCTGCCTCTATATCATAGATTTCGATATTGAACTTTCCGACTGAAACAGAGGCAGGTACGCCACCGTATGCTTCCTTCATAGCCTCAGCCATTACTGTCAAATACAACTGCTTAGAACTATCTGTTTTTTCTTTCACTTCAAACTCCAGTTTTTTCAAACACGTGTTTTCATACCATATTTCAAAGCGATAGGTTCCCGCTTCCCAAAATCCTTTCTCTTCATTACCCCAACCAGATAATAACAAGGTTTTTCCTGTTCCCTTTTCAATAGTGAAAGAACTTTCCTGACTATAACCATTAGGGGAATTATCCCCCGTAGTTAATGTACCGTTTGCATTGTACCATTTAGTTTTAAGAGTTACATTGCCAGACTTATTACCAGTATAGGTTATTCGAGGCTTAAAATACATTGTACTATTACTGTATATAGTTCCTCCATATTCTGTTTCAACGGTGCCATCTTTATAGACATTTCCGATTTCAACCTTTGTGACAGTAAGCGGCAATGAAGAAGCATCTGCATACTCATCACAAGCGCCTATAATTTCATCCTCTAATGAATCCATGACAGAGGTCAGTTTATAAAAGGCTTCTTTAAATGGCTCCGATGATCTTACAAACATTTCCGCAGCAACACGAAACGTCCTATTATTTGAAATATAGTTGCATTTTACTGCTTTGAAACGACGAGTAAGTTGCTCAGAAGCAAGTTTTGCCACTGTTTCCGAATATCTTTCTGGAACATTAATGAATTCAGCAAACACCAAATACATTGGCGATTCATTTGCCGCATCAATTATTACAAAATAAGTATCACCTTGCCGTTTGAACTTGATGTCGCCATCCTTGTCGATTTCGGGCGTGAATCCTTCCTCTTTCAGAAAGTTGAAAATTCCGGTACGCAAATTAAGCTGATTGTTGTTTAGGTCTTTTTGNNAAATAATACTAATTTTCTCATTGTAACTATTTTTATCTATTTTGTTTTTCTTTAGTTAATATGACAAACTTTCTGTTACAAAATGATTCTTAATTGTCATCACTGTCAAAAATAATTCTATCAGCACGATCTTTGAGAATCAACCTAAAATCCAANNAGCATATATAGTAGTTTCATCTTCGTTCATTTCATATTTGGATTTGTTTACTTTATATGTCGCCACAAACCTAACAGGGTTTTCTATAAACTTTATTGAAACCAAAGATAGACCCTTATAATCTCCATCAAGTTCAAGAGGTAAATAAGAATTTAGCTGAGCCATCATTTCCCTCAATTCCTTTATTTCCGACTTGCTCAATACTTCTTTCTCGTTCCTCTTAGATTGAATTGGAACTTCTTTCCACTTGCCTTCAGCGTCTCTTTGGAACGACCTGACCAAAGTCCCTTTGGGATCATACAACTTTGCGGTAGAGGCCACTTGACTTCCATCTTTATAGCCATAGACAATTTTTGAACAAATTGAATTAGTGGCACAAACAGGCTTTCCATTAACGTTGAATGTCTCTTCTTTTATTTTGCGCCCTTGCTCGTCATATGTATAAACTTCTTTATGGTATCCATCCTTGCTGTTTATTGGTTTACCTTCGGTATTGAAATAGGCTTCCGAGGTCTTGTTATCACGGTCATCATAAGTGTATACGATTTTATGATAGCCAAGATTCTTTAATGTCATAGGTTTGCCATCGACGCCAAAAAACATTTGACCAGTAAGATTGTCGCGATTGTCATAAGTACTGATAACTTTATGATAGCCATTGCTTTTTGCCAAGATAGGTTTATCGTTCTTGTCAAAATAACCTTCTGAAGTTTTGTTGCCATGATCATCATACTCATTCCTCACAATTGAATAATCTTCACTTTGGAACGGAATGAAGTTACCCTTTCCGTCTTTTGATGCATGGTAAATCAAATTCCCAAATCTATCGTACTCTGCAACAGCTTCTGGGCACCATAGTTTTGGATCAACCGGCTTCCCATCAACGTCATAATTCAATTCATGTATATTATTGCCGAAAACATCATATTCATGCACAGTCACAGAAAATCCGTTTTCGCAAGTTGTAGGCTTCCCTTTATCATCAAAATATGAGAATTTGGTTATATTGCCAAAGCCATCATACTCGTACTTGACTGTTGAAGCCTTGCCTTTCACAGGAGTTAGAGTTCCTTTTTCATTATAATAACTCTCTTCGATTTTTTGGTTTTTATTGTCGTATTTCATTGTGTGACGATGCCATTGCAAACTATTGGTGGCAGGTTTCCCATCCAAGAATACGGCTTCTTCAATGCGATTATCACAACCATCGTATTTTGTTCTTAACACCAGCTTCCCTTTTCGAATCTTCTCATCTGGACCAATCGGATATTGTTCAAGCAGATTCCCGTTGCGGTCATAACTATAGTTATTACCCGCTTCAGCTACTAATTGCCCATTCATGTCATAGTACCTGTCTGTTTTTTTATTTCCATTCTCGTCATAAGTGTTTTTTACACGAGCATAACCGTATTTTATGGCACAAGGCTTCCCTTTCTCATCAATAAAAGTCCTTTCGATTTCATTTCCCATATCATCGTATACCATTTTCCATCCCGCAATATTTTCATTGGTAAGAGAAAGTGAGTCTCCGCTGGGTGTATAATAACTGACTGAAACTAAATTACCGCTCGGATCATATTCGTTTCTACATGACCCAACATGATTACTGGTTTCATAACATGGCACAGAATCAGCATCAAGGTAGGTGTACTTTGTCATACGACCAAACTTGTCATACTCATTAATCATTCCAGAGTAGCCACTGCTTGTGACCATCGGTTTTCTATCAGTCCCATAATACATGAAACTCGTTTGGTTTCCAAGAGAGTCATAGGTTGATCTAATTCCCGCACATTGTCCATATGCCAATACGAGGTTTCCATCAAGGTCATAGAACCATATTTCCAATTGGTTTCCTTTGTCATCATTTACACATTCATAGCTATGGAATCCATTGGACAAAGCAGCATTTCCTTCAACATCAAAAGTTTGTAACTTGTTTTGGAATCCATGCTCATCATAAGCAACCACCGAATAGGAATACCTCTGACCTTTCATATAAATAGGTTTCCCATCAAGTCCAAGCAATTTTTGGGAAATTTGGTCTCCATTAGAGTATTCCATCACCATTGCATTGCAATTGAAGTCCCTTCGCAACATCATTTCTCCGTCAAGACCTTCATATACTTGCTTTATAGTATTGCCCCACACATCCACATAATTGTGACAAACAGGAATGCCCAATTCCTTTTCTCCAGCAGGCTCACGCGAAGGCGAAAGATAAGTAAAACGAACAGCATCGTCTTTATCATTGTATTCACGAGTACGAATAGCCAAGCCGTATCGTGTCGCCTTTACGTTTCCATCTTGGTTGATGAAAATTTCCTCTTTAACCCTTCCAAAATCATCAAGAATGTATTTACGTCCATATAAGCCATCAGCATCTGCGACAGGCACATTTTGGAACCCTGCATATCTCAACTCTGTAACATGGCCATTTTCATCATAAGTGAGCAAGTAACGAGAAATACGGCTACGTTTGCCTCCTTCGTCCGTGTTTTTAGTGAATGTGGTTACGGTTTCTGCTCCCAATGTCTTTTCTGTTCCCAAACCGTCATCATAGCGGAAAACAGCAACACTTAGATCATGATTCACATAATCCTTAATCATTTCAACCCTACCGTTTGGAAGGTAAATCTTTACATAATCTAATTTTCCATCCTCATTGTAAAAATAACGACTATCAGCAGGACGGTCTATGTCATCTGTCGTATTATGGCTTATGACGCTGCCTTTGTTGTTGACATGTGACATACGTTGCACCTTCCGCTTTTGGCATTCAATTCGATAGGATTGGCTACGATGAGCCACTTCTTCACTCGTCAATTTGTGGATTCCCACAGGCACACCCCACTGCTCAACATAATCTTTGTAATAGCTCACCTTAACACGATTGTAATCCCAAAACCAACCACCAACTCCTATGATAAGCACTATGGCAGCGGCAATGCTTGTCTTTACCCAAACTGGTACCTTGGGAGGATAAACCGCTTCATGCAATGCTTTCTTGAACTCTTCGCACGACTGATAACGGTCTTTCTTATCCTTCGCCGTCGCCTTGTCGATCACTTTCTGCACCCGAGTCGAATGGCGCTCATAGTAGCTTTTGATACGGGGTAAGGGTTCTTCCGTAACTTTGCGATTTATATCAAACTCGCTCAACGTTGTAGTATCATAAGGCTGACGGCCAATCAACAACTGATGCAATAGCACACCAAGAGAATAAATGTCTGAACGTGAATCCAAGTTTTCACCTTTGGTTTGTTCAGGACTCATATAAGAAGGCGTTCCCATGATGAGTTTTGGCTGCTCAGCATTGTTTTGGGTTTCGCTAGTCTTGATGATTTGGGCAATACCGAAGTCAAGTATTTTGGGAACTATTCTCTCCTCTCCATCACTTGTTTTTTCTTTTTTGATGATGATGTTGGCAGGTTTGATGTCCAAGTGCATAATGCCCTTTCCATGCGCGCCACGCTTGTGGGCATAGCCAACCGCATCAAGAATAGGCTCGAAGATTGGGCAGATTCGGCTTTCGACAATCAGACCTGTTTCTTGACGAACGTATTGTTCGAGGTTCAGACCGTCCACATACTCCATGATGAGATAAATATTGCCCTTTTCGTCAATGTGATAGTTCTTGAATTGAACTATGTTGGGATGGTTCAAAGATGACAGGTTTTCGGCTTCTTGTTGAAGAAGTTGCCGCGTGAAATCGGTAATCATGTTGGCATTGATGACCTTGACGGCGGCCATTTCACCCTCAATGAATTTATGTTTTGCCCTGTAAACGCTGCCCATGCCTCCTTTTCCGATGAGGTCTTGTTCTGTAAAGATATAATTAAGTATTTCCATGTTTGATTAAGTTTAATTATTCAATTCGTTAATTGGAAAAAATGAGAATGAGTAGAAAAACAATCCATATGAAAAAGCCAATCCAGCCTAATTCTCCAGCAGTTTTAGCGGCTTTAGGCGAGGTCTTTTTCATGGTGGAAGACTGAATCCATCCAACTAATGGGAACAAAAATGAAAGGATGCCCAAACCTGTTGAAAGTTTGTCTTCCAGCGGCGCTGGTGGCGCTGGTGGCGCTGGTGACGGATCACCTACTTTGGCAAACTCGTCAGGAATTTTTTCATATAATTTCACAAATACCTCATCCCAATCCAACCTGATTTNNCCTTCGCCTCTCTGCCGCCATAATCTTTAGAGACCATTACCTTTTTCATGTTGAAAGGGATAGTCCTGCTTCCTTTATGCAGATACAATCCATCAACACCCGTCCCATTTGTACTATCATCCGCTATCTCAATAATAGAACCTACCGATGAGCCAACCGACAATTGTTTATACCTAATTGTCAAATGAGAACGGCTAACATATTGGTTTTGGATTACGATGTCGCAACCTTCCATTTTACCCACAGTAACTTTTGCTCCATCAAAAACAGTTCTTCCATCATCTTCGCCTATTGATTTTCCCTTAATTGCCGCTTCAAATTCCATCGCTGTCTGGAAACGTTTTGTCATGTTCTTATCCACAGCTTTGTAAATGATACTTTGGATTTCATTCGACAATTCTGGACGAATTTGTTTAGCCGATGGAAAGTCTGATTGCAAAATAGACATTTTCGTTTCCATGTCATTACTTTTCTTTGCAACAGCATGTGTACCCGTCAGCATATAATGTAGCAAACAACCGAGAGAATAAATGTCAGTTCGATAGTCAATATTTAACCCTGCCACCTGCTCAGGGCTCATGTAGCCATCTGTGCCGACAATCGTACCTACCGTTTTTCCCGTTGAAGTGGCCATGTCCTTGACGATACCAAAATCAATAACACAAATATCACCATTGGGGCGAATCATAATATTACTAGGTTTGATATCGCGATGGACTTTTTTTTGACCATGTACATAGGCGAATGCTTGCAGTATTTTCGACATCATGTCGCGAGCAGTTTGTTCATCAAATGGTCCATCTCTCTTAACTCTTTGTTGGACCGTCTCTCCTTCGACAAATTCCATCGGTACATACAAGTTACCATGAGTGTCTTGAAAAGCATCTCCTCTAATCCCTACTACCGAAGGGTGATACAATCCCTTCATTGATTCCACCTCGTTGTAAAACAACTGCCTCACTCCAGGGTCAAAACAATACTGATTATCCATCATTTTGATGGCTACGTTTTCACCATTAGGGGCAATCCCTTTATAGACACACCCCATACCACCTTTACCAATAGGATGATTTTCATCAAATGTATAGCCATTAATAGTCATACGGCATGATATTACTGATTCTCGGAAAACCTATCGAAGAAATTTCAAAGTGATTTTGCCTTCCACGTTTTTGAGACCAAGTTCGATAGACGCTCCTGTAGGTATCTTGTTCCTTATAACCTCAATCACACACAGATTGCCATCATTTCTGCTGACAGTGAACCACTCCTTATTAGGAGTTAAAACACCACTGATGGCATAATTGATTTTCTTTTTTTCATCTATGCCACTCAGCTCGCTTTCATCTGGTTGACTGCTGTACAGAGCTATCTTAAAAACATCTTTATTGATATTAAAAATATAGGTAGTGTCGTTAGGGTTTTCTTTAGGATTGGGAGTTCCTTGTTTTTCCAAATTGATGCTTATATGGTTGTCTCCTTGTCCGTTATGTAATCCCGACGACTCTTCCTTCACTTTCACCTTGAAACTGAACTCATAAAGTGTATTATCGTCCTGCATGGTAAAGTGCAACACATTTGTTTTCTTTAGTTCCCTACTAAGTTCACTGGCTTTATCCGTCAATTTCAGCTCCACTGTTGTCTTATCTGACGAAATCCATTGTTGGAAAAACGATTCTTTACATTTAACCGAATCAGGGTTAAGTCTCGGAAGTGAGATGTTTCCAATCGTAATCGGTTTGCCTCCCAAATCATATATTTGAGTATAAAGACTTTCAAAATGAATAGTCAACAACTCTTTTTGGTCGGCTTTGATGTTGATTTCACCAAGATTCACTTGCTCTTGCTCTTTACTCAATTCCCAACCTTTATTCTCTTCTTGTTTTATGTTGTCTTCTGTAGATGTTGTTTCAGGATCGGGTTTAGGAGGATTGGGGGTCTTCAGTAATAACCAAGACACAACTCCGCAAATCAACACAACAGAAGCAATCGCTCCGATGACAAAAGCTTTTTTCTTCCAAAAAGGCACATTCCCCACGGTTCCTGGCTTGGCGGAAAACTCCACCAAAGCACAAGTGATATTGTCAAGACCACCATTATCGTTTGCTCTTTGAACAAGTGTATTAGCACGCTGTTGGGTTGTCATGTCAAAGTTGCTTGCAATATGAGCGATATGTGTGTCATCCACCATATTGCTCAAACCGTCCGAACACAACAGGAACACATCGCCTGCTTCAGGTGAAATAGGGTCTTCTCTAACCGTTGCGGGTTTCATGTTCGGTATTCCCAAAGCATTGGTGATTTCATTCTTGCGAGGATGATGTTCGGCTTGCTCTTTGCTGATAGCTCCAGCATTAACTAATTCTTGCACATAAGAATGATCTACCGTAAGTTGCCTAATAGTCTTCGAACGAATAAGGTAAATTCGGCTATCGCCTACATGACCAATATACACCTTACCATTACGTACTATCAACAACACACAAGTAGAACCCATTCCCGCAAGTTCCGGATGACTTTTCGCATGATTCAAAACAGCTTGGTTGGCTGCATCAATTGCTTCTCCGATAGCTTCCCGTGGATCATTTCGGTAATTCGTTCGCAAGAAATCGAGTATTGTATCTACAGCAATGTGCGATGCTGTTGCACCGCCGACATGACCTCCCATTCCATCGCATACCACAACGACACGCCCATTGGGAGTATCGTCTTTTCCAAGGAAATCTTCATTAGCAGCACGCTTTTTTCCAACATCGGTTGCTCCAACAGCAATACAATATTGACTATAATTTTCTGTATTACTTTCCATTTTCATCATCATTTGTCATGTAAAGAGGTGGAATAGCTAGAAAAACAAATTTCGTACGACCTAAAATTATGATATCACCATTTTTCAAGACAATCTTATCGACTGAGTCATAAGGTTTACCATTTACAAATGTACCACCAGTACTCATGCAGTCTTCAGCAACAAATCTACCTGTAGCCTGAAGGTATTGTATTCTAAGATGCTCACTTGACATAAATTCATCATCAGGAAATGCTATATTGCATGTTTTATTTCTGCCTATTACAGTTTTGCCTTCGAATATCTTGTATACTTCACCACAAGGGTTTTGCTGATTGTAGGTAACAAGAAGTCCAACCAAGAATCGTCCTCCATTATTGGAAGCAAAAGCGTTTTCATCGCCACCTAAAATACGAATGCGGGTTTTTTGTCCATCGTTATCATTCCCTTCATCAACCGAAACAGTGGGTCTGGTAGAGTCATTGTGAAAGTTTTGTCCCCATGAATTATTCGGAATAGTTGAATCTTCAAAGCCATTTCCGTTATTTACCCTTGTTTTTTCAGCACCACCCTCTTGTGGGCAGAAAGGGCAGTTTTGCCCGTAAATGGACGCATCGTAAGAATGTCCGTTTTTGCATGTTTTTGTTGCCATAATACTTAATATTTAGAAATTATTGAATTTGTCTTTATTTAGCGAAATCTGCTGCTTTTTGAGGTTGCACAGCTCCGTTAAAGCCTGTTGAAACTCCATTGATTTCCCATTGCGTCGCTATGATGCCAGCAAAGCGTCCGTGACAGTCAAATACAGGTGATCCGCTGGCTCCATGTTGAATCGTGATATTATGTCCATATGTATACTCGCCTTGCTCTTGAGTGATTTCACCACTTTGATTATTAGCCTCAATTCCTATATTTGTAGTCGCATAAGTGAAGGATTTAGGGAAACCTATTGTATATAGTTTATCTCCTATTTCCATATCTTTCGTACGAGCAAGCGCGTTGAGATTTACTATTCTTTTAACCAAACTTGGGGTTTCCTTCGTATTAATTTGAATGATGGCAACATCTAAATCTTCTATTTGGCTAGTCTTAATTACCGAACAAGGAATGAGATCAGACCTTGAACCAAAATGTGTGTCATTAAGTAATATGTATGTACTCTCAACATAATTGACTTCGACCTTTTGAGCCAACGAAAGAAAGGCACTAGCTTCGTTGTCATCATCAGTAGCTTTTGCCAAAGAGACAAAAACATCCCGGATAGCTTCTTTGATTAAATCAGCTTCTTTTTCCTTTTCTTTATCTGTGACGGAAACAACATGCCTATTGGTCATAATTTTTCCATCATTTGAAATGAAGAAACCTGTTCCACTGCCCGCAGTAATACCCGGTTCAGGCTCTCCATCTTCGACATGACAATAATTAAGAGTGGAAAAAGTATCATCCAAATCGCCAATAGGTTTTCCATTGACAGAAACACGATAGCCTGTTTCTTGGTAGATTAACACCACTGAATTTTTGTACATTGCATAAATTTTCGCTGGTGGGAGTTCCCTTCCTCCAATAAGGAACCACAAACCTACTATAACTGCAAGGGTAGCTGCAATACCAACCACCCATTTCAAAATTTGAGAGGGTGGAGGCGTCGTTATGAAGACTTTTTCCCATTCAAATGGATATTTATTAGCCATCAGCACTTTATCACCATGATGCAATACCATTTCTCCATTGATACGTTGTCCATTAACAAACGTACCATTTGTAGAATCACAATCCACAATACTTATGCTACCATTTTGTTTTCTACATAGCAGCGCATGACGTCGAGAAATATCGGGATAGGGAAAGCGAATATCATTGTCTAATTCTTTACCAATCTTTTTCACTTCAGCTGCATCTGTTGGACGGTAATTCTTAGGTTGGGGCTTCAAAGCATCTGATGCTAGCTTTTGCCAATCAATTATTGTCTTTCCAAGAAGTACTATTTGACCTGGTTTTAGTTGGGTCGTATCATTAATACGTTTTCCATCAACAAAAGTGCCATTTGTGGAATTTAAATCTTTGATGGTTATCTCGCCTGAATCAAAAACAGCAAGAACGGCATGTTGTCTCGACACAGTTTCATCATTAATGACAAAATCATTCGATGAACTCTTTCCTATTTTAATAGTTTTTACAATCTGCATATTTGTAAATATAATGTTGTGTAATTTAATATGTATTTATTTGCGAAACATGTTTGTTTTTAATCCTTTTTTCATTTTGTTAAAATCACTAAATTTTAGAACAGATGAAATTCGTTTCTATGTTTGCTTTCTTATGACCAGGTGTATTTGTTTACTCCATATCTATCTTTCTTTAGTGATACAATCCGTTTATTCATGCTGCAAATATAGTGTTTTTTCTTACAAAACAAGCAAATTGTAAAAAAAGTATATGAGATTGTGTTTCGATGATGGATTAGGCATAGTATATGCCTTACGGACATTGAAAGCCTCTCGGCAAAATGAAGATATGGTCTTGTGCCAACGAACATAGGTTCAAGTGGCAATGAACATAGGTTCTTTTTTTGCTAATTTTAGTACTTTTTTTTGCAGATTTCAGATGAATCCGTGGAACCTAATTAATAATACTTCTCCAAAAACCGTTCAGCTTCCTTTTCGCCGCCGTCGCGGGCTTTTTGGAGGAGGAGCTTGGCGTGGGTGCGGTCGGACTCTACGCCTTGACCGTAATAATAGAGAAGTCCGAGGCGGTATTGGGCATTGGCGATGTTGGCGTCGGCTGCCTTGGTGTAGTACTCGACTGCCTTGGCGGGGTTCTGCTCCACCCCGAGGCCTGAGAGATAACAGTCACCCATCTGCGACTGGGCGTAGTGGTTGTCACCCTCTGCTGCCTGCTGCCACCACTGCACCGCTTGAGCCTCGTCTTTTGCGACACCCATGCCGTAATGGTAGCAGTTGCCCACGTTGAGCATGGCCTGAGCGTCACCGGCATCGGCACCCAACTGGTACCACCGCAAGGCCTCTTTGGCATCGGCCTTCACGCCCTTGCCCATCCGATAGAAGTTACCAATGGCGTTGTAGGAGGCCTTCTGCTTCTGGTCGGCTGCCTTGCGGTACCACTTCAGGGCTTCAGCGTCATTCTCCTCAACACCCCAGCCGTACTCATAACTGGCACCCATGAGATACTGGTAGTCGGCCTTGCCCTGCTCAGCCTGGTAGCGGACGGTGTCGATCTGGGCCGCCACCTGCTCACCCAGGGTCTTGCGCTGGCCCATCAGCTGCGAGAGGTCCAAGGGCTTGCCTTCCTCTAATTTCAGCACAGGTTGCTGCGGGTCGGACGCCTGCACCTCTGGCTGTAGTATCATCTCAGGGCTTTGCGATTGCGGCATTGGGGCGACAGGCATTCCTGGCGGTATGATTACCTTCTTCTCTTCAGTTTGCGCTTGCTGCTTGTCTTCTTTCTGACCACAGGCCGTCAACATCAGGGCTGCGGCGAATATGATAAAGATTCTCTTCATCTCAAGATTCATTTTGGGTTGCTTAGGTATGAAAAATCACATCACCTTCTGATAAAACTGCCACCAAATGTCGGGCAGCTCGTTGCGCATTGCCTGCTCGTAGTCTTCCTTTGAGCAGGGGATGTACTGATGCCTTTCGAGACGCACACCAAGGTCGGTGACAAACAGGATGTCCATCCACCATTTGCCCGTGACCTTGTGGCAGAGAAACACCAGGTCTTCCTCAACAGCGTCGATTTGTACATTGTAACGGATGAAATCCTTGCTCTCCGGGGTCGGGATGTCGTCTATCCGCTTGGAATAGCCTTCGATGAAATACCAAATCATCTCAGCGACAAGAGTAGCGGTACGCGAGTTGATGTCGTAGTGCGGGTTGTACTCGAAGAAGCCGATGGACGACAACTTGTAGTTCAGTCCGGCATAACGGGCCATACGGCAGGCTTCTTCACCGTCGAAACCGTTGGGCGAGGCGTTTTTCACTCCTGGCGCATCCGCGGCCCTGACAGAGGCGATGTCGAAACTCACGATGTGGGCATTACGGATGAGCGGCTCTGTCAACTCGATGTTTTTCTTGACATTACCCAGCCTATAGGCCTCAAAGAGCAACTGCTTCATCAGCTCGATATTCTCCGTCGAGACATAATACGACTGGTAGCCGATATTGGTGAAGTTGAACAGGAAATTGGGCTGGTGAAGGATGATGTGACTCATGTAGGAGTGTGAGTTGAGGCGCTCTTGGTCGTTGCCGATGTCGAACATGGGGTCGATGGCGGCGATATTAATGAGTTTGCCCGTAGGCTCATACACCTGGTACATCGTGAAGGTGGCATCCTGTCCCGCTCCGATGACGATAGGCAGAATCTTGTGTTTGAACAACTCAGTAAGCACCTGGTTGAGCGCAAAATACGTGTCGGTGGTCTCCTTCCCGATTTTGACGTTGCCGAGGTCGATGATGTTCAGTTCAGGCCAGTGGTCAAAGAGTTGATAGAATGCCTTGCGGATGTAATCCACACCATCGGCACAGCCTTTGTTGTCAATGGCACCGCGTTCCTCCTTGACCCCGACCAAGGCCAAGTTCACGCCGTCGAGGATGGGGAACTCTTCTTCATTCCGATAGATGATGACGGTCTCGCCCAAAGTTTTCTTCCCGGGACGGGAACTCTTGCCGAAACACTTTTCGGGAACGGGGTCAAGGAAGATGCTGATGTCCATTATTTATATAATTTCTGCCAGTTCTTGTACTCACGCTCACGCCAAGGGGCGTTGTGGTAGGCATAGCTGACGATGGCGGGGATGACGGTAGTGCCTTCGGCGTAGACCATCTGTTGGAGCTCCTCGCTCACCTTGCCCCATGAGCCGGCTTCGAGCAGCGTCGATGACGAGCAGGCGCCGTCGCGCACGTCGGCCACGGTGATTTGGATGGCATATTTGTGCATGGGCACTTCAACACCAAGGATTTCGGCGCAGACGACAGTGTCCTGGGCGAAGTTCTTGGGCGTGCCGCCACCGACCATGAACAGACCTGATTGTGGGCTGTTCATCTTGATTTCGGTCAGTTCGAGGAAGTCGGCCACGCTGTCGATGCTGACGTAGGGCTTGCCGGCTTTCTTGCGGAGCCACTGGTGCTTGCCGATACCGAAACCAGCCGAGCTGTCGCTGAAGGCGGGGCAGAAGATCGGCACGCCGCACTCGTAGCAGGTCTGGATGAGGCTCTCTTTCTTCACCCCGTGACCGTTGGCAAGCCATTTACCTACTTCATAAAGGAACTCGCGGCTGCTGTAAGGACGGCACTCTAAAGTGTCAGCCACATCGCAGGTAGCTTGGTCGCAGGCCTGCAGCTCTTCCTCGTCGATGAAGGTATCATAGATACGGTCGATATAGAGTTCACGCAGNNCAGCCAGCGGCTGAGGTGGAGCCAGCGATGGTAAGGATGTTGGTGCAGTCCTTCTCGGCAATCATCTGGCAGAGGATATCAGCGGCGCGGGCCGTGTCACGCGAGGTGAACGACATCTTGCGCATCGCATTAATCAGTTCCGTTGAGTCGTACTTCTTGATGTCGATATGTTCGACAACGTCTTTCAGTAGGTCTTTCTTTTCCATTTTTGTTGTATTTTGTGATTTCAAGAATTAAAGTTGCAAAAATAGCAAAAATCTTTATTCTGCTGAAAAATACCTTCCACTTCACATGTCTTCAAGCGAAAGCCCCTGAAATTCAATAGTCCATCGGCGATGTTTTGCGATGATATCTTGTGCCCTGTTACGCAAAACGCTTAAGTCTATGCGATGTGCTTGACGTTTACATTCAGCGATGACTAAACGCTTATCAACCTCATTAACAGCAATTAAATCAATCTCTTCGCTACCGCCTTTCCAATAATTGGTGACAATGTTATAGCAACCTTTTTCGGCAAATTGCTGACGAAAATATCGCTCCAAAATGAATCCTGAGAATGTGTTGTAATCGGAAAGCACCTTATTTTGCACATATTCAAGGTTGTCTATCTCTATGGCGCTGCGATACTTATGAATGAAACGGAACCAAAAAGTCAGGAAGTTGTCGCGGATGAAATACTTTACATTGTGGGTGCCTTTAGGTTGCATGTAAGCCCTGTGGCGACTCACAAGGTTGTAGGTTTTTTCCAATTTGTCGAGATAGCCACCAGGTTCAATGCCTATGGCATTCTTGATGTCGCCACGTTCTGTGTTGCCCTCCGCAATAGCCTGAAGAATAGAAAAATAGTTGGAGTATTCTTTTCCGAACTCATCACGCAACATCTCATTGCCCTCCGAAATGAAATAGGAACCGAAAGAAAAAACAGATTGAATCATTGCCTCATGCGTAAACGCATCGTCCATAACCAGTTGTTCCACGTATTTCGCCACCCCGCCAGTCAGCATATAGAGTGTCAACAGGTCATCAGGCGTGTAATTAGGATTGCCATCGGAGAGAATTTCTTTCAAGGTTACTATACTAAAAGGCTTCAGTTGGATTCGGTTGGTAGCCCTTCCATAAAGAGGTTCTTCGGAAGCGTCGAAAATTTTGGTCATCATAGAATAAACTGAGCCGCAAAGCACAAGATTTAGCCGACTTTCGTCCTTGTTGGCATCCCAAATGTTTTGAATGTCAGAAAAAAGCGCCTCGTTGGCATACTTGATATTTTGGAATTCGTCCAGCACCATAGTGAAATTCTTTCGTTTCGAGAGGTTCATGATTGCCCCGAACAAACGGGCAAAGGAAGTGAAGTCGCCCAAATCTTCATGCAACACCTCACGGATGATGTCGCCTAACTCCCCACACAACATGGCTTCGCTTTTGCGAGCCACAAAGAAGTAAAGGAAAGGGATGTTAGTGAAAGAATGTCGGATAAGAGCCGTCTTTCCGATGCGTCGTCGCCCAGTTATGACCGTCATTTGAGCAAACGAGGAAGACTTTTCTTCGATGCTTTTTAAGGCTGATTTCTCTTTTTCTCTATCATAGAATTTCATAATTCACAGCGTTTTATGATTTGTAACATGGATTACTGTAACGTCGGTTGCAAATTGTTTTAAGTTGCAAAAATAGCAAAAAACTTTATTCCGCTGAAAAAACACAAAAAACAAACCCGCAAGAGGATTTCCTACGGGTTTGTTGATTTTTAGGTTTCCTCAACCTTACCATTATAATACCATACAAAAGAACCTCCATTTGTAAACTCCCATAACTCATGAGAATCTCGTTGCCACATGCCGACGATTAGTTTTTCGTATTCTTTTGTTTTAGTTTTTTCATTCACAAGTCAAGCATAACGCTTCTCGGTCTAATATGTAAGGCGGCACAAACCGCCAAAGAACCGCTGCAAAAATAGCACTTTTTTGGAAAAAAGAGTGGGTTTGTATAAAAAATGTTACCTTTGCAGCCGCAAAACAAACCGTACCATCACTGAGATGAAGACAATGCGTTGACATCGAGGCCAGTGCGGGGAATAAATCATCAATCTGATCCGGAGGAACTTCAAATGGAAAGGAGAATAGGCACAGTCCTGATTTATGTGGAAAACCGCGAAGCCGCGCCGCAAGTGAATGCGGTGCTCTCACGTCATGCGGACATCATCATCTGCCGCCAAGGTTTTCCCCGCGAGCATTACAGCCTCATTTCCGTCATCTTTGAAGGCACCACCGACGAGATAGGTTCCCTCACAGGCCAGCTGGGTCGCATCGAAGGCATCGAGGTGAAGTCGGCGCTACTCAAGAATCATTAATTCAAAAACATAACAGTTATGCAATTTCATCCTGAAAAATGCCGCATCCCGGACGAGCCCAACAAGCCGTTCATCTCTTCGGAAGAGATTTGGGACTACATCAACAACACCAAAAGCACCCCTGAGCGTGTGCACGAAATCATCCAGAAGTCACTCGACAAGAACCGCCTGACGTTGGAAGAGACCGCCGTCCTTGTTAATACCACCGACCCCGATTTGGTGGAAGAAATCAAGGAAGGCGCCCGCGAACTGAAACGCCGCATCTATGGCAACCGCATCGTGCTGTTTGCCCCTCTGTATGTGGGCAACTACTGCGTCAACAACTGCACCTATTGCGGTTTCCGCTCCTCGAACAAGGAACAAATCCGCACCACCCTCACCGACGAGGAGCTGGTTCGCAACGTTGAAGCCTTGGAAGACGACGGCCAGAAACGCCTCATCCTCGTCTATGGCGAGTCACCGAAATACTCGCCTGAGTACATCGCTCACACTGTGAAGGTGACCTACGCCACCAAAAAAGGCAAGGGTAGCATCCGCCGCGTGAACATCAATGCCGCTCCTTTAGATGTGGAAGGCTTCCGCACCGTGAAAGAGGCGGGCATCGGCACCTATCAGATTTTCCAGGAGACCTACTGCCCTGAAATCTACAACGAATACCACCCGATTAACACCAAGAAAGGTGACTATGCCTACCGCTTGACCGCCATGGACCGCGCCCAGCAGGCCGGTATCGATGACAATGGCCTCGGCATCCTCTTCGGTCTGTACGACTGGCGTTACGAGGTGCTGGCCATGATTCGTCACACCAACCATTTGGAGGCTTGCTTCAACGTGGGACCGCACACGATTTCCTTCCCGCGCATCAAGGATGCTTCGGGCTTGAGCATCGACAAGAAGTATTTCGTCGACGACGACACCTTCGAGAAGATTATCGCCATCTTCCGTCTGGCCGTGCCTTACACGGGCATGATTCTGACTGCCCGTGAGGACGCTGCTTTCCGTGCCAAGGCCATCGAATACGGCATCTCACAGATTGATGGCGGCACCAACCTGCAAATTGGCGACTACAAATACCACCACGAGGAAGAGGAGAAGAACAGCGACAAGCAGGAGGACCAGAACCTGCACCGCGAGCAGTTCAAGATCGGTGACGACCGCTCCTTGGGCGACATCATCGACAAGCTCCTCGACCACGACTTCATCCCGAGCTTCTGCACAGCTTGCTACCGTTTGGGTAGAACCGGTGAGCACTTCATGGAATTCAGTGTGCCAGGCTTCATCAAACGCTACTGCACCCCGAATGCCATCCTCACTTTGAGCGAGTACTTGGTGGACTACGCCACGCCTGAAGTCGCCGCCAAAGGCTGGAAGTGCATCGAGAACAACTTCAAGAACGTCGACCCGAAATTCTTGGATGAGTTGAAAGCCCGTATCGAGCGCATCAAACAGGGCGAGAGAGACTTGTACTTCTAAAACCGGTCAATCACGCAAACAAGAGGAGCCGGCAGCATAGACTGTCGGCCCCTCTGTTTTTTAACTGCAGCACTGCAACAACTGCAACAAAATTCATTTTGACAAATGACTAAATGACTGCAAAGACGAATTCACCAGTCACTTTTTTCGAGCAAAAAACTTGCAGAATCCGGAATTTTTGTTTAATTTTGCAGACACCAAAAAAAGCGGCGAATGAGCCACATCAATCCTTGTAACTGTCTGTGTTTGTGAACGATAAATAGCATAGATAGACTTGCAGGCTCTATTCGATACCATAACACTTTCAAAATCAACACTTTATATGCGTAAAAACTATAGAAACTCTATAGCAACGCTATACCAAGTCTATACCCACTCTATGGCAACTCTGAGGTAACTTTAAGGTAACTTCGAGGTAACTCTATGATTCCTCTCTGTTCCCTCCCAGATACCCTTCTGACAGCCTCTGCGAAACAGACAACAACCACCCAAAACCACATCTAAAAACACAAAGCTCCTTTAGAGTTCCCAAGGCTCAGATAAATCGATGTCCCAGCCAGCGCGGATTTCAAGGACATCTTTGTAGTCCAAAATGGTCTCAGGCTGGGTGTGATGATGGTAGTTGCCTGTGCTCCATTTGCCGTTACCGTCTGCATCCAACAGGGCGCGAAGCTTGTATTTGGCAGGCATAAGGTAATCGAACATCACCTCCTCTGGTTGGGTAATCGCCTGCTCCCTAAGCACCTTGCCACCCTCGTTGGTGAGTTGCACGACGACCTGTTTCATCCCCTTGGGCGGAACGACGGTGATGTAGATATTGCCGTATTCATCGTCCTTGATGGTGTGGAAGCTGGCCTTGATGGCAGCGTTGGTGTGGCCGCGTATGCCCCAAAACACCGAATCGGGTATCTCAATGCTGTAGGTCGAGTCGGGAGAAAACGGGGTTGTCAGCCGGTATTTCAGTCCGTTTTCATCGGCAGGCTCAAAGGCGATGGTGTCGTAATACGCCATCGTATCGCACTTGAAGACCGCTGAGTCGCGCATCTCATAGCGGACCACAGGTTCAGAGAATTTCAGGATGAGGCTCTCGTCAGGTTTCAGGCTCCCTTGACCCATGGTGTTGTTGCTGACCTTCAGGGTTTCCACCCGTTTGTTGCGGGCTTTCTTGTCCTTGAATTTCAGGCTGTAGCGCGAGGAGTCATTAATCACGGTGTCATATTTCACCTGCACCCACAGGCTGTCTTTCACGTTGGGCGTGAAGTACCACCAGACCGTATCAAAATCAGCGGAATGCTGGGTGACGAGGTTGAAGGAATCGGGAAGCATCTCGGGGGTCATGATAACGGCTTCCTTGGCTGGATGACGGAAGATGAAGCGCAGCAAACCCTCCTCAATAAGTTTCTTCTCCAACAGCATCTGGGTCGAATCCACCTCGGTGAACATATAAAGCGTGAGGTCAAGGGATTTGGGGTCAAAGGTTCTTGGGGGGATAGTGTCTTGGGAAAGAGGTTTCAGGGTATCTGAGGCGAGGGACAGACTGTCATGGGACATCTCTATGAGCGTGTCGACAGGAATACGCAGTGTTGAGTCGTTAAGGATCATGGTGCTATCAATAGCGGTCGAATCCGAGGGCTGTTGCGCAGACTGGGGCTTGGGAGCCGTCCAGGGATAGGAAGCCGGCACCAAGGTATCCAGAAAGGCCACCTCTTCGTTCGGCAGGTCGAAATAGAGGTTAGAGTTGACATCCTTAAT
>LXOW01300412.1_pt1 | contig 32167 bp, 14 predicted proteins | sample 1368591 | NCBI WGS metagenome assembly LXOW01 (sample SAMN04884650, study PRJNA319009) | bovine gut metagenome | isolation source: Cow rumen | host: Bos taurus | place: Italy: Legnaro (PD) | collected 2014-07-09
TGATAGAACCACCCTGGACGGATACTGGTATTCGTCTCACCAGGGCACCACACATTACCATCCTCTACACCGTAGTGCAACATCTGATACGGCACATCGCCATCGCGGTATAGCAGGCTCCAGTTCGTCTCACCCACATTGCCCGCCTCGGTACCTACCCAGCGCAGGTCACCACGATCGCTACCATCATTCCAGATAAGACATTTTGGCTGCAACTGGCGAATCATCCTATACGTCTCGGGCCACTCATAATAGGTAGTGCGGTCTATCTTGCGCACCTCGTTGGCCCCGCCATACCATCCGTCGCCGCCATTGGCTCCGTCGAACCACACCTCGAAGATGTCGCCGTAGTTCGTCAGCAGTTCGCGCAGTTGGTTGCGGAAATACTCCACATAAGCAGGGCGACCGTATTCAGGATGGTTTCTGTCCCACGGCGAGAGATAGACAGCAAACTCAAGTCCTTCTTCGCGACAAGCATCAGCCAGTTCGCGCACCACGTCACCCTTACCATTCTTCCATGGCGAGTTCTTCACCGAATATTCCGTATAGGCCGAGGGCCACATACAAAAACCGCAATGATGCTTGGCAGTAAAGATGATGCCTCGCATACCTGCCTGTTTGCACACACGTGCCCACTGCCGGCAGTCGAGATTCGAGGGATTAAACAACTTTGGATCTTCATTGCCGAAACCCCATTCCTGATCTGTATAGGTGTTCAGCGAATAATGGATGAACGCATACATCTCCATATCCTGCCACCGAAGTTGATTCTCGGTGGGTACAGGTCCGCAGGATGATGCTATATTCTCTTTCTGGGCATGTGCCAGTATGGGCAGCATAGCCATCAGTATGGGAGTAATGAGTTCTTTATAATTGATAGTCATAAGTCTGTATTTTTTTGCAAAATTACAAATAAAAAATCAAAAAAGAGAGCTTGGCCCTCTTTATTTGATTATTATTTTCTTGCCGCCCGTAATCAGCAGTCCTTTTGTGTCTGCAGCAACCCGCAGACCAGTCAGCGTATAGTACTGGCCTGCGTCGTGGTCGTACCCTGCCAAGCCTTTTCCGCACCAAGACCACCGTTGTTGGTGTACACATTATCCGTACCACCACCTTCCAGCGTATTGCCCAGATTCCAGCCCGGATACATCTTGGGTGCAATCTCTATGGCATTCGGCAACTGTCCGAAACTGACGGTGCCATAAAGCACCGCCAGATTCAAGAGAGATTTGTTCATCATTCACATGATAACTAACTTAAGTATGAATCAAAATTAATGATCTAAAAAGGCCACTTGCCAGCGGCAACACCTGCCTTGACACCCTCTATGGCGTTGTTTCCCACAACGGCACAGTTGGCACGGCCGATAATCGTGGAAGAGCCGCCCTCCTGGTTCAGACCGTTAGTATCGTTGGTGTCCCAGGCAAATGCGACAATACCATTGTTGGTGGCATACTCGTTGACACACTGGTAGAAATACTTGACAGAAGCATTATGCTTGTCCTGATCGCCTGAAATGGTGCGCTGCAGACCCGCATACTCTCCGATGATGACAGGGTATCCCAGTGAGGTATACGTCGTCTTCAACTGTCCAAACTGGCTTTGCATATATGCTTCCTCGCCATAGGTGGCATTATGGTCGGTACTGTGGTTGGCAGTTCCCCAATAATAGAATGCCTTGTCGCCAGATGAATCAAAGGTACCGCAGAACTGTCCCGGATCGTAGTAGTGAACCTCCATCATCAGACGTCCGGCAGTTTCCGGCAATTTGTCGGCGGTCATGTAGTTGCAGGAAGAAGCGATGTTGACGCTGGGACCTTGTACGACGAGTGTACGCTGGGCATTATTGCCTCCCGTAGCACGGACAGCCTCCACAAAAGCCTGATTATAGCGGCAGAGGATGGGTGTAAGCTCAGCGTGATGGGTGCTAAACAGCGTGTACTCCTGGAACGGCTCGTTGAGACCAGCAAACAGCAGGTGCTCGTCATAGTCCTTGAATTCATTGGCAATCTGGGTCCAGAGGTCCTTCAGTCGGGTAATCTTCGATGTAATGGTAGCCTCGTCGACAGCTTGATAGGAGGATGACGACTTCGAGAATCCCAGTACCTCTATCCAACCGTTGTCCCAATGGTCATTGAGGACGACGTAGAGGCCATCCTGTATGCAGTAGTTGACGACCTGCTTGACACGTGCCATCCACTGGGCATCAATCTCACCATTGGCGTCAGAATGGATATCCCATGAGCACGGAATGCGGACAGCCTTGAAACCGGCAGCCTTGACGGCGTCGATAACGGCCTGCGAGGTCTTAGTGGGTTGCCATGATGTTTCTGCACCAAGCCCATTACCAGCAGCTTCCAGTGTGTTGCCCAGATTCCATCCCGGAATCATTTCCTTGGCTATCTGCTGGGCAGTCTTGGTGATGGTGCCTTCGGGCGTGATGGTTCCTTCCGCCTGAGTGACTGTGACAGTAGCAGACTCAGCGCCTGCGGTGATGGTAACGGTTGCCGTACGGCTATATGTTGTTGTGTTAGTGGTTGCAGTCACTGTGATGGGCGTAATCTTTAGGTCGCCATATTGTTCTCCAATAGACACTGTACACCAGTCGGCACTGCTTGTGGCTGTTGCCTGAACGGGGGCCTGCGCCTTGATGACATTCTCGCCGCCATTGGCATCGAAAGTGATATCAGCAGGGCGCACGGTAAGTGTCGTGACGGTCATAGTGCCACCGCCACCGTCGCCGTCGTCATCGCCACAGGCGGCAAATGCTGTGGTGGCTATGAGCGCCACCAGCAGCATGAGGATTTTCTTCGTTTTCATTGTCATATACATTTCTTGTTATTAAAATTCCGGTATTGCGAAGAGGCTCTTGACGGTAAAGTCTACCTCGAATGAGCTGTTGAAGCCTAACTCGTGGATGACGTCGCCGTCGCGCTTGCCAAAGCCGCAGTTGTCGGCATTGTTGCCACCGGTAGCACCGTAGCAGTTCCAGAGTTCCAGACGATAAGCAGCACCCTCGTTGGTATCAACCACCTTGGAGGCGTCGAACGTCAGGCTATTGCCGTCAGCCTTGGCGCTGTTGAGTACTGCATGCATGTTGGGGAACCAGTTGCGGATGTTGTCTATCTGGACAAAGGTCATGATGGTTCCGGCGGCATGGCTGTCGCTAGAGATCTTCATGGTCATATCGGGCTTGGAAATCTCGTACTTAGCGGTTTCGGTGTTCAATGTGATGTCGAACTGTGTACCGTCGTTGTAGTTCCAGTCACCACCCCAGCTAGGATTGATGGTGATGAACTTAGGAGCATAGGAGCCCACCGGACTCTCGGTCAGCACGGTGAAGGTAATCTCACAGCTCTGGGCGAAGGTGAAGGCAGGATCGCTATCAACGTTGGTCAGGTTGCTGAAGGGCGAGGCAATGATGTTGCCGTCCTTTGCACCCTTACCCCAGATGTTGAACATCTCGATGCGGTAGTTGCCATTGTTCTCAATGTCGCCATAGCAGAAATTGTTGGCATTGAACTTAATGCTCTTGCCGTCGAGCTTGATGTCGTCGATACGTACGAAGGCATTGGGGTAGCGCTTCACGAGTTCTACGAAGTCGAGCAGTGTCACCATAGCACCATTGACGGCACCCTCGTAGCGGACGGTGTGCTGTCCGTTCAGGTCCTCAGGCATCAGCATGGTCAGCTCCGCGCCCCATGTGCCGCCCCAGTCGCTGCCTATAGCGAGCAGCTTCACGGAGATACCGCTATAGATATTGTCCTTCACGTAGTTGAACACCAGCGAACAAGGATCGTTGTCGCGGATGACGGCAATCTGCAGCGTATTGTCGCTCTGGGTGAAGATGCGCAGGTTGGTGCGCTTGTTGCTGGCCTGTGACAGCTGGCTGGGCAGTCCCAGCAGGTCGACGCCATTGAGGGTGATGGTGACATCCGTATTGTTGATGGTGAAGGTTCCCTCCTCGGTGGTCTGGGTTCCGTCAGCATTGTTGCGGACAACAACTACCTTGCCATCCTCCGTGAATGTCATGGTACCGAAGTCACGCGGGTCTTCGCCCACAACCCATGAGTTGCTGGCATAGTCGGGACACCAGTTCCACGAGTCGCCTACGACGGGTTCGTTGTTGGTGACGTTACGCCAGCAGTCGTCCGTACCATAGAAGTACATCGGCCCGTCCCAGTAAGCATGACTACCGTCAGCACGCAGGTCGATATGCCAGGTGCCATAGAGTTTGGTGACGTCGAACTGGATGTTGCGAGCCACTGAGACAGGACGTACGGCCATGGCCTCATAGACGGCACGGGTCGAGCGCGCTCCACCGGCTTGTGAGAATTCATAGTCAACAGCAAACTGCGTGTTGCTGGCATTGACAGTACCCGTGAGGTAGCAGCCTTTGACGCCAGCCTCGCTAGTGTCGTGACCTATGCGCTTACCGGCAGCAGGCAGGAAAATGGTGTTGCCATTCTTGGCAGTGACCACGTAGCCAGCCCTTCCGTCCTGTTCGACCCACTGGGTCTTACAAACCTTGAAGAGTTCCTCGAACTGGTCGGCAGTGGGCAGCGTACCCTTGTTGTCTGTAGCCCAGTAGGCTATGTCGAGTGCGGTCTTATAGGTGTCGGCGCTGGCATAGTCGTCAGGATTGAGACTGGCGTTGCAGCCCGTCACGTCGCCAAAGCCGAAGAGTCCGCCAAAGTCGGCCTCCTCCTTGGCACCAATGTTATGCTTGGCCCAACGGACGGACACACCCATATCGACAAATTCGTCGTCGACATTGATGACGTGCTTGTCGGTAGTGAACGATGCCACATCGCCATAGACCACACCAGAGCCAAGGTCAAGGAAGGCGGCGTAATAATAGGTAGCGCCAGGCAGCAACCCTTTCCTGGTATAGCTGAAGTTGTCAGACAGCTGTTCCATGGTGAGGCGCAGACCTGCCCGGACATCCTCCACCTGTGGTGAGGCAGAGATGACGATACCACAGACGGCATCCATAGGATATTTGCTGATAGAACCTGCCATAGTTGCCTGTGCAAAGTCGATGGCGGAGGGCGCACCTGTCGTGGCGGTGGCATCCGTCGTAATCAGCGATTTTACCTCGCCGGTATATGTCAGACGCCCCTGCAAGGTGACGTAAGCCTGATAGTATATAACCGTATTATTCTTGAGTCCCGTAAGTGTTGACGAGAACGCTGCGTCAGAAGCGGCCGTTGCCGTCTCCGTCAGTGCATTCTGTGAATAGCCGTATTTGAATCCCGTAGCGTATGATGCTGTGTTCATTGCCTCAAGCCCCGTCACTGAGCCATGGAAGGTGGCAGTGGTGGCTGTCACATCCGACGATCCCGTCACGACAGAGCCGTCGTTCAACAGCGGTGTCGTATTGGCGAAATAGTCATCCGTATCGCTGCACGCGGTGAGCACGGCAGCTCCCATCAGGAGCGCCGTGATTCCGGAAAATATCTTTTTCAGTTTCATAATTATCTATTGTTTAAGCGTTATTCAATTGTGATGCTTTCCACCGTGCAGTGTGAAGCATAGTCCTCGTCGGGCAGCGTAGCATAGTCGACGAACTGCATGGTCATGGTGAGGGCAGAGGTGCCGTCATCCCATTTCACGGTAGAACCCGTATCGTTAGTCCAAGAGACGGTGTAGGAGCCATCCTTGTCGACGGTGATGGCACGGTCGTAGCTGTAGCAGTCGGTCTCCCAACTTTGCTCACTACCACGGTTGCAGCAGAGCACCATCTTGGCAGGCTGCAGGAAGGTAAAGCCACTGAGACGGAAGGTTACACTGATCTTCTGGTTCTTCTTCAGCTTCACATTAGCCGGGTCGATGGCGTTGTTGCCGTCACCCCATGGGTTGTAGAGCTGACAACGGAAGTACTTGCCGGCCTCCAGTCCTACCCACAGCTTAGAAGCGTCGAAAGGCACAACGGTAGGACCGGTCTGGCCACCACCCACTTCCTTATAAGTGAAGTTTACAACTTTATAGACATTGACGTTGCCATTGGCATCCTTGCCGTCAGCAACACCCAGCACGAGTTCAGACCCTGGGTCACACTTGAACACCTGCCAGGCCTGACCAGTGAGCTCAACAGTGCGGTCGTCGCCCACGACGGTGAAGAAGGTGATGGGGTTGTCGAAGGTGATGACACCGTCGATGAGGGTATACGTGCCCTCGGTCTCGCCGTAGGTATAGGTCCCCTTCTTGGTGAGTGTCAGTTCCTGCTCCAGAGCCTCGTCTCCCCACATTGGTGCCCAGTTGGTGCCATAGTTTCCCTTAGTGACACTTTCCCAGGCCGAGGTTCCGCCATTCCACCACAACCAGTCGTAGGCAGCCTCCTCGCTGACCTTGAAGGTCATTTCGGCACCCTGGAACTCAACACCATTGATGTCGGTAGTGAAAATCTTCTCCTCCAGCCCTTCTATCTCAGGCAGTACAGGCAGGGTAGCCTCCAGGTAGGAAACCTCCTCAGAAGGTATCTCCACGGTACCGTTCTGCACATCTTCCGCAATGAAGTTCCAGATAATCCACCAAGCACCCTCACTATTAGTACGCATCGTGGCAAGCTGCAACATGTAAGGAGTCAGCTCCGTGATGACAATATTTGTCGTGTAGTTGTCGCAAACGGCATCAAAACCAGCGTTATGCATCGAGTAGGTGTCTGTGAACGACAAGGTGGGATGGTTCTTGTCCGTCAGGTTCAGATTCCATTTACCCGTCAGCGTCGTTCCTGTTGAGGCACCTTTCGAACCCGCCTCTCCGCGATACTCTGTCAAGGAGCATCCGTTTACGTCGTCCAGCGAGAATACCATATACGAATCCATATAGGCATCGTCCTCAGGAATCAGCCACGACTGGAAACCGGGGTCCCAGTTGGGTTTCATGTGGTTGATACCGATATCAGTAGAACCGGAACCGTCGTTCAGCACGTCGTCGGGATTACAATACATGACGGGACCTGTACACTGTCCTACACCATAGTCCCTGTCAACAGGAACCCATTTCTTGCTCTTACCGACACCTCCTGTCAGGTAAGCATAGAGGGGATCCTCCAGCAGCGACATGTTATTGGTCGTGACTTCAAACTTATAGGGCGTACCATAAACCACGCCGCCACGGGTATCGACGCCAAAAGTTACCTCATACGTGCCGGAAAAAGGCAGCTGAAACTTCACCTCATTGCCCTGACTACGCCCATTGGGCTGAATCCAGTAACAATTATAACTCTTGTCAAGCAAACTCTTCAGAGTTACCGTATTATCTGCGTCCACCGTCACGGAGAAGGCACTTCCTTCTACCAGGTCTCCTGGCTCATAATCGGGCTTGCTCAAACTATAGCTGTCGGGTGAGCACGCCGTCAACAGCAGAGCCGCTGTTGCCATGAGCGAATGTATTATTCTATTGACTTTCATAGTCTTCAATTCTTTTAGTTCTTTATTTATGATCATTGTTCATTACCAGCCGGCATTCTGCTTCAGCACGTTGTTTGACAGTGTAATCTGTGTCTGGGGAATCTGTTGGAAGCCACGCTTAGAGATGATGTTCTCTGCCTTGTAGTTCACTTGTTCCTCCACGCCACCGCTCAACACCTTTGAACTTGAAGCAACGACGGCTTTAGCAGCCACTTCGACACCCTGGCGGAGCAAATCCCAGTAGCGGATGCCTTCGAAGGCAAACTCCAGACGACGCTCCTCCATGATATTTGCCTGCGACAGGGGTACAGAGAGTTTTGGTGTGTTTACTGTTCCGTCAGCATTCTCTGTTGCGTATGCACGGCTATGCACCATATTCAGATAAGTCTGTGCATTACTGCTGCCCAACTCGGCAGCCATCAGCAATACGTCAGCATAGCGAATCAGCGTATAGCCAATCGGCTGTGAGATCTGGAAGTCACCCGCCATCAGACCATCCCAGTAATGGGTGAGGCTCCAAGAGCCGTTCTCGTTCTGATGGTAGCCGGAACGTGCCGTGTACTTCTTATTGAAGTAACCCGTATACTCACGCTGGTCGAGAACAGCCTTCTGATAGGCCTCCGTCGATGCAATACCCTCACCGGCAAGGTCGATGATAGAGGCATCACGACGCTGGTCACCGCTCGGGAACGACCCATAGACACTCTCCGGAACGGTAGCGCCGCCCCAGCCCTGTCCGTATGGAGCCTTGAACGTACCGCCACGGATAGAGAACATCTGGATGGCATTGTTACCACCCGCATTACCATTATAATCGGAAGTATAGTTGAACTTCATGGTCAGGATATTCTCCACGTTATCCTCACCGGCATAGGTTGACACCTCTTTCCAACCTGCCTGGTCGCTACCTTCCCATGAGGTGCTGGCACAATACCAGAGATTCTTGTACAATGGGATAAGGTCGTACTCACCGCTACTGATGACATCCTCAAGACCCTGCAGCACCTCAGCTTTGGTCACATTGGAAGGCTCTTTACCATACACTCCAGTATAGAAAAGGTAAGCGCGAGCCATCATCGCCTTTGCTGCATAGCAGGTGATGCGTCCGTCGTTGGAGGAAGAGGATGCTTTGGGATAAGCGTCAGCAGGAATATTCTCCGCGCCATACTTCAAGTCCTCGAAGATCAGAGCATAGACATCATCGGGGTTTGCCTGGGCCACATTCTCCGTGGTAGGCACGGTCAGCAAGGGAATATTCTCGAAGATGCGTACCAGGTCGAAGTACAAAATACCACGCATGGCATGAGCCTCGCCCAACAAGGTGCCCTTCGTCTTCTCGCTTGACCATGTGACGCCTTCAGAACGAGTGAGCAGTTCGTTGACACGGTAGATGGCAGCATAGTAACTGGTCCACAAGGTGTTGTGGAGGTTCTCCTGAGAGTTATCCTCGGAGATATCGAAACGGTCAACGACACTGGAGTTGCGGGCGTCGTTAGCACCCGTTCCCCCCATACACTGGTCTGAGAGCAGTTCCGAGAGATAATGGAAAGCAAACGTAGGACCGTTTGAAACGGTACGCTGCCATCCGTCATAGCATCCGATGAGTGCACGTGATAGTGCCGACTCATTGGAGTAATAGTTTCCGGTAGTACCTTCTGTCTTGGAAGAAACCTCCAGGAATTCATTGCCGCAGGATGTCATGCCCAACATCAGCATTCCCATGGCGGCTATAGATAATATCTTTGTTTTCATATTTGTCATCTTCATTATATTAGAACTTCAGATTAACACCAACCAGGAAGGTTCGGGGACGTGGATAGTAGCCGTAGTCGATGCCCGACACCCAACCAGAGTTACCATAACCAATTTCAGGATCCATACCGTCATATTTGGTGAAGGTAAAGGCATTCTGAACCTGAGCATACAGACGGCACTGACTGATGTATTTACACTTGAGTAACTTGGCGAAGTCGTAGCCCAACGTGATATTGGAGATACGCAGGAAGTCACCGTCCTGGATAAAGAGATCAGAGAACTGATAGTTGATGTTGGTGTTGGTGACACGAGGAATCTTGTTCGAGGTTCCCTCACCCGTCCAACGGTCCAGAATCTGAGTGGTGTAATTGGCTGTTGTGGTTCCCACGTTACGGTAGGTCTGCACAATCTTATTACCAGACTGTCCGTTAGCCTGAACGGAGAAATCAAAGTTCTTCCAGTCAAAGCCAAAAGAGAAACCGTAGGTAAAGTCAGGAATACCATTACCCAGATTCACCTTGTCAGACTCATTGATGACACCGTCGTGATTGATGTCGTAGTATTTCACGTCACCAGGCTGGACATTAGTCTGCAGCACACCGTTTCCAGCGGCAATCCAGTCGTTAATCTCCTGCTGGTTCTGGAAGATACCTGCTGTCTTATAGCCCCAGAAGTAACCGATGGGCTCGCCATTGCTGGCACGATAGAACTCACCGGAGTTGTCGTAGAGCACAGAGCCGCTCTCACCATGAATGATACCATCCTCGTTGGGGATATTACCTACCTTATTTTTATTATAGGCACCGTTGACATTCACATAGTAGCGGAAATCCTTGCCGATACGGTCGTTCCATGAAAGCGCCAGTTCGACTCCAGTGTTTTTCACGTCACCGCCATTGATGTAAGGTGCGCCGGTTCCTACCGTAGCAAGAATGGGAGGTTGGACAAGCCAATCCTTCGTAGTCTTGATATAGAAGTCGAAGTTGACATTCAGTCGCTGGTTGAGGAAGCGTGCATCGAAACCGACGTCGAACTGCTCGGAAGTCTCCCAGGTAATATCCTCATTACCCAAACGGGTTGGCACTGCACCCCACTGATCAGCCTCAGAACCTAACGTGGTACCAAAGTTATAATAATAGTTGTTGAATCCCATCGGTGCCAGATACATGTAGTTACCAATATTCTGGTTACCTACCTGACCCCAGCTGGCGCGCAGTTTGAAATAGTCCATTACCTTCGTCACGGGCTCCATGAATTTCTCGTTGGTAAGCACCCAACCTGCCGATACAGAAGGGAACCAGCCGTAACGATGTCCTTTGGCGAAACGGCTTGAACCGTCACAACGCAGAGTGGCATTCACCATATAGGTCTCTTTCCAGTTCCATCCGGCACGGGCAAAGTAACTGACCATACGCTCTTCATCCCATGGCGAGCCACTGACCGAGAGACCGCCCTCCTGATTGGTAGCAGTACCATTGCTCAGATAGGCATAATTCCAAGTGTCGAAACCGTCACGCAAAGATCCGTTGGAGCCATAGATGCTCTGACCTTCGGTGCGATAGACCTCATAACCGGCCATCGCGTCAAAATGGTGATTCTTGATGTCGAAAACGTAACTCAGCGTATTGGTCCACGTAATTCCCCAGCCGTCACTGGCACTCTGGGCGACGCCCGTACGAGTGTCTTGGTAACTATAGATAGAGAAATGATACATAGGTGAGAAACTGCGGTAGTTGTTGGAGTCATACTTCACACCTAAGGTAGAACGGAACTTCAGGTTCTTGATGAACTCGAACTCTGCATAAAGATTACCTGTAGCGGTGAAGTTCTGCGTCCTGTTATTATTCGTCGTCATCATGACACCATAGGGGTTACCGTCAGCATTAAACCAATCACTGTCGGTAGTGTCGTTATAGGGACTTCCGTATTTACCGTTGTCGCTGTAAATAGGAGTCAGTGGCGAGGTTCCGAAAGCAGCACGAAGGGAGTTGTTATAGGCATTGCCTACACTCAGGCCATTCTTTTTATAATAAATGATAGAAGCCTGCTCACCGATTTTCAGGAAATTGTCAATCACCTGATACTCTGAATTGACACGGAAATTATAGCGTGAGTAGTTGGAAACATCCTTGCCGCCCACGATACCTTCCTGATTCATGTAACCCAAAGAGACAGCGTAGTTACCCTTTTGGCCACCACCGCTGATGCCCAAATTGGCACTATAGGTCTGTGCATTGTCCTTAAACATCTCGTTGACCCAGTCCGTATCGTAGACATTGCCATTCTCGTCGAATATGCTGGCATATTTCGGCGTGCCGTCTTCTTTCAATCCGTACCAGTCATAAGCCGAACCGCCCGAATTGATGTTCTGCTCGTCCATGATAGTCATATACTGCTTGGAATTCAGCATCTTCATCTTACGGGGAGCGTTCTGCCAGCCCCAATAGCCATCAAAACTGATGATAGTACGGCCTTCCTTACCGTTCTTGGTCGTTACCAGCACGACACCGTTGGCCGACTGAGAACCGTAGATGGCTGCGGAGGCTGCATCCTTCAAGACATCGACCGATTCAATGTCAGCAGGATTCAGGGTCGAGATGTCACCACGCACACCGTCAATGATGTACAGCGGGCCACTCGAACCAGTGGTACCAAGACCACGGATATTGACCTTCAGACCTTCGCCAGGCTGACCTGACTGCGAGATGATGGTCATACCAGGGGTCTGACCCTGCAGCGCTTGCAGCGGGTTCGTGGTGTTCAGTTTGGCGATGTTCTCACCCTTTACCTGAACGGTCGCGCCAGTGACCAGCTTTTTCTTCTGTACACCGTAACCGATCACCACCACCTCTTCGAGCGACTGGCGGTCTTCTTCAAGAGCTACGTCAATGGTGCTAACACCACCTACCTTTACTGTCTTAGTGAGATAACCCACGTAAGAGAACACCAATGTCTGGCCCTGTTCCGCATTGATGGTATAGTTACCGTCAAAATCGGTAACGACACCCGTTTGCCCACCTTGCACCTGTACGGTGGCGCCAATCAGGGGCTCACCGTCTGTGGCAGACGTGACCTTACCCGATATTGCCTTTGCAGAAAGTGTGCCAAACACAGCTTGCATCGTGAACAATAGCACGATGAGCAACGATTGCTTAAAACTGTCTTTTCGCATAAAATAATTAGTTAATAGTTTAAAAATATTTTAAGTGTCTGCAAAAGTAACATGATTATTCCAAAGCAGGGGGAAATGATGTTCCCAAAAAGGGTAATCATGTTTCTCATGCCATTTTTCTGTTAACGGCGAAACATAAATTCCCCTTTTAGAAACATGATGCCGTCTGTTGAAAAGAAAAAAACGGTATCTTTGCTCTATATTCAGAAAAAAAATGTATCTTTGCAACATGAGAAAACTATCCCTCTTTATTTTGGCGCTATTCATCATCCAGATAACAGCAGCTCAAAATACATTCCAGACCCTGGGCATCAAGGACGGCCTGCGCAGCAACTCGGTGACAAGTCTGCTGGCCGATAGTCATGGCTACCTGTGGATAGGCACCTATCAGGGTATCAACCGTTACGACGGCTATCAGGTGAAGACACGCTTCCTTGAAAGCAGCGATCCGCAGCTGCACGATGTGTTTGCCGAGACGACTACGTCTATGGAGGAAGATGCTGAAGGACGGATATGGATAGAATGCGAGAGTGGTGCCTATCGCATCTATGACACCAGAACGGCACGTTTCCATGCCACGCCCGAAACACTCTTGCGCGAACTTGGCATGCATTTGAAGGGGAAGTATAAGGTGAAAGTGGGACAGAAGGGTGCCCTATGGGTGATGACAGAGGGAGGCATAAACCGCTACGACTACCACACAAAAGAACTGAAGACATGGAAACTGCGCGTGCAGCTGCCTGGCAAGACGGCGGGTGTGGTGGCCGAGATGTCGGACGGGCTATACTATAGCGCAGGGCACAGCGTGTGGCACCTGCTGACCAGCACGGGCGAACTGAAGCGCGAGGCACTGCCCGAGGTGATGGAGAAGTCGACGGGCGAGGTCAGTATGCTCGCCGATGCCGACGGTACGCTATGGATATATAGTACGCGCGAGGAGAGCATCTGCCGATACATCGTGGGCGGCCGAAGGGTGTGCGAGATGGTGAGTCTGCCGCAGACATCGGGCGCATCGCAGAACAATGCCATACGCGACATGATGGACGACGGGCGAGGAAACATCTGGGTTGCCACCGACCACAAGGGACTGTTTGTGTATAACAAGAGTACAGGGGCTATCACATCGCTGCGACACGAGCGCACACGACAGCTGTCGCTGGCATCGGACAACGCGACGTGTATGACCATCGACCGCCAAGGTACCATCTGGGTGGGACACATGAAGACAGGCCTGTCGTACACTAGCGACGCCAACAACATCATGCAGTCGCACGCACAGAGCGCTGGCGACATACTGGCGATGGCATACGACACGAAGGGTAACCTGTGGATGGGTACCGACGGCGACGGTGTCTATATAGAGCACACCGACGGCAGCATACAAAAGACGGCCCTGCCGAACATCACGGTAATGAGCCTGACAAGCGACGGACNNCGATACGCCATCGACCTGGGCACATACCCCACGGAATATGTATGGACACTGGCCGCCGACAATCAGGGGCGCATATGGTCGTCGTCGCCCATAGGCAAGACCGTCATCTTCGACCCCAAGGATGAGACCACACGCACAGTGACCACCGCCAACGGCGAAGACATCCGCGCCAACGCCATACGCTACGACGGCGCAGGGGCGATGCTGATAGGATCGGTGTACGGACTGTGGACCTACCAACTCTCACCTCTCACCTCTCACCTCTCACCTCTCACCGTGGCCTTCGGCAACAAGCGCGACACGCAGCGGTGGCTGAACCAGATGGTGACAGGCGTGAGTATGGATAGGCAGAAAGGCCTGATGATGCTGGCGCATCCTGACGGCGTGACGGTATACGACATCAAGTGCGACACGCTGAGCTACATCCGAAGGAACAACGACATAGTGAAAGGACTGGCGCGCGACCGCGACGGGGCCTACTGGATATGCACCACCAGCGGTAGCATAGTGGGCATACAGACCAAGCGCCAAGCAGAGGGGCTGGAAATCATACGTCGCAGTTTCCTGCCCAGCGTGGGTATGCCGCAGTTTTATTTCAACGGCGACGCGATGACGTGCTCGGCACAGGGCGAGATACTGATGGGGGGCACCGAGGGCTATATGAGCATAAACCCACGCCAACTGATGGCCACCAAGACAGAAGAATATAGTCTGATAATCAGCGAGATAGCCGTTGGCGACAGCCTGCTGAACGAACATACCACCACAGTACAACTGAACTACGACGACGCCTATCTGTCGGTAAGATTCTTCTCGGGCAGTCTGGAGAATGTGCAGAGGATACGCTATGCCTACCGGCTGGTGGGACAGATGAACGACTGGGTAATGACAGACCAGAACTACGTGTCGTTCCACACCCTGCCTCCAGGCAACTATACCCTGCAACTATGCGTGTGTCGCGAGGACGGCAGCATGAGCAAGCCGTGCGAACTGCGTATCAGCGTGGCACCACCGTTCTATCGCACCACAATGATGTATATCGTCTATGCGTTGATAGTCATCACACTATTGTACCTGCAGTGGCGCAACATGCGCAAGCGCCAACAGGAGCGCACAGAGAAGCAGCGCCAACAGATGGAGCGCCAGAAGATAGAGCAGATCACGGAGATGAAGTTGCAGTTCTTTACCAACATCAGTCACGACCTGCGCACGCCGCTGACACTCATCATATCGCCGCTGGAACACATCATGAAGAAACTGGAGGATGGCAGAACGCCTGAAAACATGATGGCACAGCTGAAGAATGTGTATAAGAACGCACAACTGCTGCTGAAGGAGGTGAGCGCCTTACTCGACTTCCGCCGACTGGACGCTGGAGGCGAGACGCTGAACCTGCAGAGCGGCGANNCTGAGTTTTGAGCACGATGTGGATAGCTACGTGATGGACTACGATCGCGAGAAGATGAACAAGGTGGTGTACAACATCTTCTCCAATGCCCTGAAATTTACACCATCGGGCGGCAGCGTGGCACTGGCGTTCCGTATCGATGGCGACAATGCCATCATATCAGTGGCTGATACTGGCAAGGGCATACCCGATAGCGACAAGCCCAACATCTTCAAGCGATTCTACCAGTCGGCCAGCAACGACAGTTCGCAGACGGGTAGCGGCATAGGTCTCCACATTGCCAGCGACTACGTGCAGCTGCACAAGGGCACCATCAGCGTGAGCGACAACCAGCCCGTTGGCAGCATATTTACCATCACGCTGCCTGCCAGAAGTGGTGAGCGGACAATGGACGGTTATGAACCAACGGAGAACTCACAACAGAAAACTATCCTAATAGTAGACGACAACAAGGATATGCTCCAGTTTGTAAGTTCGTGTATGAAGGAGGACTACCAAGTTTATACCGCAACTGATGGTGCTGCGGCACTGGAACTGCTGCAACGCGAGCAGATAGACCTGATAATAAGCGACGTGATGATGCCTGGCATAGATGGTTTCGAACTGTGCAGACGGGTTAAGAGCGATATCAATCTGTCGCATATTCCCGTCATCCTGCTGACGGCACGTACCACAGATGTAAGCCGCATTGAGGGTCTGCAACTGGGAGCCGACGACTATCTGACCAAACCATTTAACGTAGAGGTGCTACGACTCAGGGTGCAGAAGTTCATCGACTGGGAGCAGGACAACCACCGGCAGTTCCGCCAGAAGATGGATATCGAACCCAGCGAGATTACCATCACGCCACTCGACGAGCAGTTCATCCAGAAGGCTATCGCCCTAGTAGAGAAAAATATCAACGACTCTGAATTCTCAGTCGAGACGATGGCTGCTGAGGTGGGCATGGCGCGTACCACACTCTACAAGAAACTGATGGCTATCACAGGTCTGGGTCCAGCCGAGTTTATCCGCACCATCCGCGTGAAACGTGGCAAAGCCCTGCTGGAAACCTCGCAGATGCAAATCACAGAGATAGCCTATGCCGTAGGTTTCACCACAGTCAAGAGTTTCACAATGAACTTCAAGGCCGAATACGGCATGACTCCTACAGAATTCCGCCAGAAATTTTTGTAGGTTCAAAGAAAAATGATTATCTTTGTCGGATAAAACTAATTTATTATGCTTGCAAAGACGTATACGGTAGCAGTTAACGGTCTGGAAACCACGAAGATAACTGTCGAGGTGAACATAACTAGAGGTGTGCAGTTCCACATGACAGGACTGCCTGATTCTGCCGTAAAAGAAAGCTATGATCGCATAAAAGCAGCCACTACTAATTGTGGTTTTAAAACAGGTGTCGGAGATATCACCGTCAACCTGTCGCCAGCAGATATCAAGAAGGAAGGTTCGAGTTATGACCTGCCGCTGGCAATTGCCATCTTGGCTGCCAACGACAAGGTGAACTGTGACCGATTGGACAAATATATGCTCGTTGGTGAGTTAGGACTCGACGGGCGTTTGCAACCAGTTCGTGGTGCATTGCCCATCGCCATTAGGGCCAGGGCAGAAAAGTTCAAGGGGCTCATTGTACCCCAGCAGAATATCCGCGAAGCGGCTGTCGTGAACCAGTTAGAGGTCTATGGCATGGAGACGCTGTCGGACGTCATCCGTTTTATGAATGGTGCCGACAGCTACCAGCCGACCATCATCGATACGCGAAAGGAGTTTTACGAGCATCAGAACCATTTCGACATCGATTTCAGCGACGTGAAGGGTCAGGAGAGCGTGAAGCGCGCCTTGGAGGTGGCGGCCGCAGGTGGTCACAACCTCATTATGATTGGTCCGCCGGGATCGGGAAAGTCGATGCTTGCCAAGCGTCTGCCGAGTATTCTGCCGCCTTTGTCGTTGGCTGAGAGTCTGGAAACCACTCAGATTCATTCGGTGGCAGGTAAACTGAATCGTGACACCAGTCTCATCAGTCAGCGGCCCTTTCGTGCGCCGCACCATACGATATCCCAAGTCGCCCTTGTCGGTGGCGGTAATAATCCGCAGCCTGGCGAGATATCACTTGCCCATAATGGCGTGCTCTTCCTCGACGAAATGCCTGAGCTGTCGCGCTCCGTATTGGAAGTGCTGCGCCAGCCGTTAGAAGACCGTAAAATCAGCATTGCACGTGCTAAGTACAGCGTGGAATACCCGTGCTCGTTTATGCTGATAGCCTCGATGAATCCCTGTCCTTGTGGTTATTATGGTGACCCGACGCACCATTGTGCCTGTACTCCGGGACAGATTCAGCGTTACATGAACAAGATCAGCGGCCCACTACTGGACCGTATCGATATCCATTGCGAGATACAGGCTGTGCCGTTTGCACAGTTGAGTCAGATGCAGCCCGGTGAACCGTCTGCCACCATCCGCGAGCGAGTCATTGCGGCCCGCAAGATTCAAGAGGAGCGCTTCCGTCCGTATAAGGGCGTTCATTGTAATGCGATGATGACAGAAAAGATGCTTCATGAGTTTGCTGAGCCTGATGATGCCAGTATGGAGATGCTGCGTATGGCGATGGAACGGTTAAAGCTGTCAGCGCGTGCCTATACACGTATATTAAAGGTTGCCCGCACCATTGCCGACCTTGCCGGCAGCGAGCGGGTAGAGTCGGTGCATATTGCCGAAGCAATAGGCTACCGCAACCTAGACCGAGGCGATTGGGCAGAAAGAGGGATATAGACTTACTTTGGAATGGGCGTTTACCGCCCTTCGTCATCGTCAGTGCCTTGCTCTACACCCCTAAAGGCATCGCCACGCATAGTTACCTTGCTGCCTGCTAAAAGACAGTTTGGTCTAATGGCGTACAGCCGGATGGCTGGCTTCTTGTATGTCTTATGTTTGTTCTCTGTCTTCATACCGATTATGTATTAATCACGAGCTTATTACCATTATGGATGTATAAGCCCTTTTTCGTTGGCTTGCCGTCAAGCTTGCGGCCATCGAGGGTGTACCATACATCTGACATCTTACTTCTTCTCTGCTGGGCAGAGTGTGGCGTTGCGAATTCATCAGACATCGTTATAATTCCCGTCGTTTCGTTGTTGTCGTCGATGTTCGATACGATGTCGAGACTTGGTGCCAGTGGATCAGAGGCCGATTCATCGCCAGCCATGAGTTGGAAGTAGCCGCGGAACGTCTTGAGCGTGAAGTCCTTAGTGGGTGACGGGTATCTGAGGATGTTGTTGGCTCCGACGTAGAGGTTCTGCCAATTTCCCTTCTCAAGTACGATGGGTGAGAAGACGGGCACGAACAGTACGCTTCCGTCGTCGCTCTCTATCGTGCTAAGGCTGGCCTTGATGGTGACGTTCTCAAAGACCGGATTGCTGATATCGAAGTTGCTTGGATTAGTGTCGTAGCCGTCGGGCTTGCTCCACTTCACGAGATAGGGCTTGCCTGCCTCAATGTTGTTGGCATTCTGGAAGTAGAGGTAGAGGAGATATTTCTCGTCGTCATCAGGGGCTTCCTTAAGGGCTGTCTGGTAGCAGAAAGTGGCATCCTTGGCGTCGCTTCTTTCGTTCGAGGTGTTGTACCAGCCGGTAACATCCATCTCACGGACGGTGGCTCCGTAAAGCGGGTGTCCTACGGTGGTCTTGGCAGTTGACAGTTCATCGGCCGTCATGTTAAACGGCAGGCAGAGCGTGTTCCAGGCACCGTCCTTATAGAGCTTGCGCCCGTTGAACTTCGCGTCGACGGTTCCCCGGTTCAGATAGTATCCGACGAGGGGCATGTTGTCCATATCATCGTAGAACCCTTCATGATCTGTCGAATAGAACACACCATTGTATAGCAGTCCTCCCGTGTATATGTCAACCATGCCGTAGCTATTGGTCGGAGACCCTGTTGGTATGTAAGCGCTAACTTTTGCAAGGCTGCCATTGTCATTCACGTCTCCCAGCTGTTTCGTATAGAAGGCATAGGCTTTGGCTCCAATAGATACCGATGAATGGCTGCCAGCTATCACGAACGTGTAGCTTCCGGTGGTGTTTGTTACGTTTACTCCGCGTGGGTCGAAGAGGCTGTTGGTGATGGTGACGGTAGCAGTGGCAACACTGGAGGCACCCTCGGCTTTTCCGACGAAGCCGCCGAAATGAGTATTGCTCGAACTGGTGATGGAACCCTCAAATACGCAACCTATGATATTGACCGATGAAGTGCTATAGGTGTTCTCGCCAGTCTTCTCAGCATAGACACCCCCGATAAAGCCACCGTCGTAAACGGCTTGACCGCTGCCCGTACTCACGATGTTTGTTTTGACGACGCAGTTCAGGACGGTGAACGTTCCTTCAGCATGTCCTATGATGCCACCGGCATAATGCCCAGAGCTCTGGATGGTACCGTCTACGATGAGGTTCTCTATCTCTGCCCCTCTCGTATAGCTGAACGGGGCGCAGTAGTCGGCATCACTCGTCTGGAGGTTGAACGTCAGCTTATGGCCGTTGCCGTCGAACGTGCTCTCGAAGGGATGTTCTGCCGTGCCGATCATGGTGCTGACGGTGATGTCGGCATCGAGCCTGAAGAATGATACGCCGCCCTTGTTGATATTCTCATTACCATCGTTGACTGCCGTAGCCAAAGCATTCCAGTGTGCCGTAGAGTTGATGATGTAGGGATTGCTGGCAGTACCGCTGCCTGCGGGGCTTGTCCCCTCTAATGTTACGGCAATATCGATGTCGGCATTAGCGACGGTTACGGTGTATTTCCCGTCAGTTGCCGTCAGCGCGGTGCTATTGGCCGTCACACTGGACACACCCTTGAAGAAATCGTCGGGAATCACACGGAACAGCACCGATTGTCCGCTTGGCGCATAGCACTTTTCGCCGAGAATGATGCCCTGAGCGGGTGCATCGAAGCTGACTGAAACACTGGAGGTGCTGCAGGAAATGGTGTAGGCCAGGCTGGCACCAGACTTGCCGGTGTCGAGGGTGGAAAATACATCTGCTGACTGCGTATAGTAGTTGTTGCCGTAGGAAGCCTGGTAGGAGCTTGACAGTACAGAATAACCGACAATAGGACCGAGGCGGTCTTTTTTATTCTCCAGAAAGGTGTCACCCGTATCGTAGCCAAGACGGGCAGCATCCCCCAGAAAGACACAACTCTCCACTCTGCCGAAATTGTGGGCTACGATGCCGCCGATATAGTATCTCTCCTTGCCGTTGTGGTCCGAGAGGTCTGCATGGCTGACACATCCTCTGACTGTTCCGAGGTTGCTGGCTACGATGCCAGCGAACCTGATGGCGCCTTGGTCGCCGGAGACAGGAGCGGTAGAACGGACGATGACGTCACTCGCCACCGAGGAGTACTCCACCGTCCCCTTGTTGTAGGCCACCACCCCGCCGACGTTGTATCTGGCCTCGAAGGTGCTGTTGGCTACATGCACGTTACTGACCGTCCCCTTGGCACCGTTCACGCCGAAGATGCCGCAGAATACGTTGCCCGAGGTGGGGAAAGAGCCTGAATCGAAATAGACACCGCTGATGGTGTGTCCCTCTGCGTCGAAGGTGCCAGCGAACGCCCGCGCCTCTTTGTTGCCTATAGGCACCCAGTAGTGGGCACTGAGGTCGATGTCGGCAATCAGACGGACGGTCTTGCCGGAAAACTGCTTACTCGAATTGTTTACCATATAGGCGAACTGTGCCAATTGCGCTGCTGTGCTGATGTAGAACTCATTGCTCTCGGCATAGTTGCTGCCCCAGGTGTCATCAGAGTTGTTAGTCCAGTATCCGCTGGGCGTACTATCTGCCTTTGCTGTTCCCACTGCCACAAAGAGTGCGGCAAGGAGAAATAGAAAATGCTTTCTCATATTTATATTTTACCTTTTTACCTTTTAATCACTTTACGGCCATTGGTGATATACAGCCCCTTGGCTGAGGGCTTTTGGCCATTGGCTATGCGGCGTCCCTGCAGGTCGTAGTACTGGCTGGTGCCGTCGGCATCGACGAGTCGCAGCACCGGTTCCACACCAGTCTCGTCGTCGTAGGGTGGCATGTCGCTCTCGCCGTAGTAGTTGTTCGTCGGGAAGTCGGTGACGGGACGTTGCTCATCGCCCTGTTCCTGATACTGGTACTTGATGTTATAGGCATTGCGGGGCAGTATGCCGAGCGTTTCGATAAACGAGCGGAAGGCCTTGGTGGTGACGCTCTGGTACTGGGCACCCCGGTTGCTGATACGTCGGAAGGTGCCGTCGCTCTGCATGACGTAGATGCCGCGGCTGGCACTCTCGTCATTGCTCAACTCCTTGAACGTGCCGCACCACTGCACCTTGCCGATGATGTCGCCACCGGCATCGAACACGTTGATTTCGCTATTCACAGGCTCTGCCGTTACGTCGATGGGCCCTTCACGATAGTTTACCAGCTGCTCCTTGTCGGAGGCAATGTTCAGATCACCCTCCTTTACCACCACTATGTATGGCACTCCAGGCGACATGACGGAGAAGTCGTTGCAGAACACTACTTCCTTCTTGTCCCTGTCGACATGGCTGAGGCGGTAGACGGCATACTTCTTGTAGCGTGGGTCGTCAGGGCCTGTCGACAGCTCTGCGAAGAAAGGAATACACACGGGGTAGGCCATGCTGCTCCACCCGCCCTGTCCATTGTCACTGGCTTTGAAGGTGCGGTTGTACGATGCCTTGTCGGCTGTGAAGTCGTACGGCGGCTCGAAGTCGAAGCCCTCAATGACCAGCAGGTTGTCGCAGTGGGTGCCTATGACGACATTGACCTCACCGTTGGACGCCGTGTGGCCATGATTGTCGGGCAGATAAATCATCGCAGTGCGGTTTATTCCGTAGAAGGGGTTGGTACTGCTGCTGCGGTTGACGTTCAGGTTCTTCAATCCGTCGTTCTCCAGGAAGTTCAGACTCCTGATGTCGCCCTTGCTGTTGGCAAATGCCGCCGGTCCCATTTCCACTACAGGCACTTCCACCTGCCGTTCGTCGAACGTTGTGAAGGTCATGCTTTTTGGTATCGTAACCTTACCGCCCTTACCGTGATAGCTGGAAATCTTGGCTTCGTACAGGCTGACGGCCGATACGCTGTGTACGTCGTAGATGAAGTCTCCCGCTGCGATGCCCTTGTCGTCCGAAGCCTCGAACACGATGTCGTAGTGGGTGTCGCGGGCCTGTTCCGGCGACAGTCCTATGGTATTAAACGTCAGATAGGTGCTGAACGCCGGCACCGTCTTGTTCTGGTCGAAGTAGTAACCCGCCTCCTGCTTGCCGTCAGGCTTGTTCAGCGTACAGATGCTGCCCTGTGCGGAGTATTGTTGTCCGATGCTCATGCCGTCGCGTCCAGTGCCTTGCAGTCGGTTCTCGTACGTCGGCCACATCTCCAGCTCCTCTTCGTAGGGCATGAGGTGGTAGACTCCAGGCTTCATCGCCGTGATGAGCACTGGCGAGCGTGCAGGCACCAGACTGCCTTTGCCCAGCATGTGAGCCTTGCGTGTGTTCATGTTAGCCTCGCTGACGATACATGCCGTAGCACCGTCGGGTAATTGTGTGTCGAAGCCGATGAACATGCTGGCAAGATAGCGCTTCTGTCCCTCCACATTCACCACGAAGTCGGGAGACACCGTCAGCGGGAAGTATCGGTGCAGCTTGCCAGCATTGACATAGTCCTCCCACGAGTCGTCGTAGAGGTATTCCTCAAAGAGCGTCTGGTCCCATGTGGCATCGTTGATGTAGACATCGGGCAGGCTTCCGTCCTCACAGACTATGCCGCCTGGAGCCAGTTCTGCCACCGTGGAGTAGTCGCTGCTCTCTATGAACAGGCGCTTCATGCCGGGAATTTTATAGACGGCACCTTCGGCGATGCTCCTCAAGTCGCCGCTGATGGTCAGTTCCTCGCCCTGTCTGCCGTTGGGGCATGCCACCAGCTGGTCGTCTTTTGTGAAGAGCAGACCGCCGCGTGCGGTGAAAGTCTCGCAGAAGGGATCGGTATAGATATTCTCCACCTGCGACCCATAGAACGCCCCGGGCTCTATGGTTTTCACCTTGGCGGGGATGGTTACCTCCTTCAGACTTGAGCAGCCGTAGAAAGCCTCTTTGCCTAAGGTTTCCAAGGCGTAGGGCAGTCGGATGTCCTTCAGCAGGTTGAGGTTCCTGAGTTGCAGCGAGAGCCGTTTCACGCTCTTGAAGTAGCGGAACTCAGGGAAGCTCACTATCTTACGGGCAGTAGCGGTCTGGAAAGCCGTCTGTGTCTGCTCGGTGGTGACGGCCTTCAGCTCGCTCAGCGACAGGTAGCCGTTCCTGTTGGCGTCGAAGGCGTCAAGACAGGCCTGTCTGGCATTGGCATCAGCTATGGTGATGCCCGGTTTCACGTTGGCCTGTGCGGTATGTACTGGAATGAAGTTGTACACATTGCCCATGTTTGAGTAGATAAACTCCAACGGACCAAGGACATCGATGTACGACTTCATCTTGCCCAACGGTTTCATGGCAGCTATTGGGGCAATAATACCCATATCGCCGTCGGCCTCCAGATATTTTGTTCCGTCAAAGTTGTTGACTGTACTCCACTTGGCATTACCTGGTTCGAACTGCAGCTGTGTGGTCATTCCTAAGAGGTAGTTGTTGGCCTGTCCCTGGTTGTTGTCGTAGGTGTAGTCCTTGTCAGACCGCAGGGGGATGGCCATGAGCTTGCCCGCTTCCGTCTCGGCAAATTTCTTCAGCATGGGGAAGTAGCCTTGCGTCCATGTCCATGCGCTGCGCTGCGACAGTGCTGCCCCAATTTCTTCGAGCGTCCGACCATTGTTGGCTATCTCGTAGCCTTTCAGCCAGTGGCAGTCCTTGACGACGGCAATGTCCGTGGTGGCCACCTTGTTGCTGGAGTAGGGTACCGGCGTGACGTAGAGACAGTTGCGGACGGTACCCTTGTTGGCCGTCTTGTCGTAGGCCACAAAGGGTGTGAACTTGTCGAGCAGATAATGGTATTGGAATACTGCCGACACGCAGTCTTCCACCAGACCGCCCTGAGCCACCACGCCGCAGATGCCGCCGCAGCGCTTTCCCGACGTGTTGGCACCCTGCACGATGCAGTTGCGGATGGTGCCTTCTACGCGTCCTGCCAAAAATCCGTACAGGTTGTCGTGCTTGGTCCGGTCAATGGCCGTGTATGAGTCGCGCATACCCAAGTTCTCCACTGTTCCCGAGGCGGCAATGATGCTGAACAGCCCGTAGGTGGCCGCCTTCTTGCTGTCCTCTGGAGCGCCTATGCCAAAACCACGCACGAAATATCCGTCGCCGTCGTAGTGCGCCTTCCAGATGCAGTCGGCATAGTCTGGCCTCAGGCTGCTCGGTTCAATGTTGTAGCTGAGGTTAGTAGCGTTCATTACGCCAAGGCTGAAGGTGATGTCGCCCACCTGCCGGTAGAATTCGCCCTCCTTGTTATTCTTGATGGCCAATAGCAACTGGAAGGGTCCCTTCACCAAGTACGGGTCCTCAAACGAGCCGCTGCCACCGGCAAATGCCGTCGCCTCTTGACCTGGTGTCCATCCGTTGTCGATGGCGACGTTCAGCACTATCTGCCGCTGACAGTCCATGACCTCCGGGCGTGTGGCCACGTCTGTCTTCGTCTTTACCTTGCCGTTCATGGTCAGCTTGCAATTACCGTTCTTGTAGGCGAAGACGCTGTTGTCCTTCACCCTGATATATTCTGAAGAGGGAATGGTTGTGGAGGCCGTCAGCGAAACCGACCGCCCTGCGTTGGTCTCTTCTGTCCACACTTCACTCTGCACCGGTGCCGTGAGGTGCGAAACGAACTCGTAGCAGCAGTCGCCGCCATTCACCGTGATAGGCATGGAGGCCAGCGTCAGACTTGGCAGCGTCACCGTGTTGGCCTCGTTGCGCCCTTCAGCGGTAAAGAGCTGTCGAGCCAGGTCGTTCAGTCCGTCAGCCTTGTTGTCCCTGATCTCCTTGATGAAACTTTCCGGCTTCTTCTTGTCGTAGATGATGGGGTAACGTCCCTTTTGCAGCCGGAAGCCGTAGTCGGCACTCTCGTCGATTTGGAGGAAGGATACTGATGACGCGCTGCCGTCGGTCAGCTGGACCGTGGTGAGGGGCTGTAAGGCATTGGAGTTGTCGTTGCCGACACTATTGCCCAGGAACATATTCTTGTCGTAGTAGCAGAAGGTGACATTGCTCTTCACGTTTTCTCCTCCCTTGGCCACGATGGCACTGAGCGTGCCCTGCAGCTTGTTCGCGTTGTTCATGGCCGTGCCGAGAAAGAGACAGCGGGTAATATACTCTTGCTTGTCGGTGAACCTTACGTCACCGACGATGCCGCCAGCGAAGGTGTTGGTGGTGTTGTAGCCCTCGCTGTCGATGTAGCCGCTGTTGATGCAGCATTCCATCCCTAATATACTTCCCCGAATGAATCCGACGATGCCGCCCACCGTACATTCGCCGACAAGTCCGGCCATGTTAGCACAGCACCTGATTTTTCCGTTCCACATATCGCCGCATATTCCTCCCGAATAGACGCCGGTAGTTGCCTGTCCCCTGTTGACCTTTAGGATACCCGTCGAGGTGCAGGCTTCGACAGTTGTTTCGCCCATTGTAGACGCAATGACACCTCCTGTTGACATATAGTTGATGGTGCTGCAGGTAGCCTCGGCGTTAACCTTAGCCGTACAGTCGATGATGTGGGAGGGAGTATTGCTCAAAGGTCCCCCGTTAGTCGCTAACGAACAGCAGCCGCCAGTCAGGTTTACGTCAGTGCTACGGATGTTCACGTCGGCTGTGCAATGGAGCATATTACATCCATTGAGTCGGGCGGCAATACCGGCAGCTCCGTTGTAACTGTTACTTGATTTCTCACATTTGGCGTAGATGCTGCCCTGTACCGATACGCCTTCAATGCCATGCCCTATCTTCAGCATTTTAGAATTATCGTAGGCTATGCTTTGCTGGTCGTTGTAACACCTACCACATACCAGACCCACGTTGACTTCCCGCTTTGCAATGCTGATTTGTGAATCAACGATGTCGAAGAAACCCACATAGCTGTCCAGACAGCCAAACAATCCGAAATCGGCAATACTACCATTGTCGGAGCTCTGTATGTCGATATACATACCTGATATTTGATGTCGTTTCTCCTGGCTCCACCCGTCGCTGTTGATAGCTGGCACGTCGAGTCCGAGGAAGACGCCCTTGAACCTTTGTGAATATGTACTCCCTATAGGAATCCACTGCACACGCTGTTCGTTCGCGGTCCTGTTCAGGTCGATGTCGCTGCCCAGAACTAATACCTTCCCCTGGAAACTCTCACCACTGACGTTGCAGAGCCATGCCACCTGTGCCAGCTGCTCAGGTGTATTGATGACGATGGGATTGAGGAATGTTCCCTTGCCCTTGATGTCGAACGACTTGTCGCGATACTCGTACCATGTCGGGACTCCGTAATACTCAGCTGGTGCATCCGGGTCTTCTGCCTTACACGGCGTGCCTACACCAAGGAGCAGACAGGTAAAGAGGTATATGGGCAACAGATGTTTCACCGTTTCCTTTACCTTATTTATTATAATCTGTTTCATACGCATTTTTTTTACTTTTGGAACTTAAACACCTCACTGTTAGCACTGAGCACGTAGATGCCGTTCTTGGAGAGCGGAATAAAGAGGGTAGAGCCTTCAGCCTTGCGAAGGGCTACACAAATGCCATTGGCGTTGAACACGCGAACTTCCTCGCCGGCCTGCAGACCGCTGAGGCGTACACCGCCTTCCTCGGACACCACTTTGACACGGTGGGTGTCATTGTTGTAGACTTCAGGTGCGTCGATGGCGGTGGGCTCTGACGACGGGTAGAGCATCACGTAGGGGGTGTTGCGCGAACTACGTACATTGGATACGCTTGAAGCCTCTGACGTCTCGTCGTCGATTGTGACATCGACGACCTTCGGCACGATGTAGCCTTCTATCGGCTGCGTGATGCCGCTGACGGTGATTTCGGCGTATGCCCTGCGAATGCCACCCTCCAGGTGGAAGTCCTTGGCGGTGACCATTGTCTGAGCGTCACCAGTGAGCGCTGCATTAACAGCAGGATGCGGGTAGACGCCCAACATCACGGCCGTCCCCGGCGTCAGGCCGCGTGACGAACGGTCGGTCAGTTCTACGATGAATGTATTGACACCGTCTTCACAGGTGCGGCTGATGACGTTACAGTCGATGTCGCTGATAGATACGCGCTGCGAGGGTAGTACCTTGGCCTGTCGCAGCATGCTGCGACGCGATGTGGCATGCACGTTGGTCTGGAACACGTTAGCATACTCCACCGACACCACGCTCTTCATGAAGCCGTCGAAGTTGGCAGGGATGGGGTACTGCACCACGAACTTGCTCTGTGTCATAGGCAGTATGAACGAGTTGGGAATGGGGATGTCCTGTCCGTTGATATTGACTGATGCCGACTTGATGGCCGACGTGCCGGAGTTGAAGATATAGACATTGACGGGCAGGGTACTGCTGCCTAACAGTGCCTCACGCGAATAGGTGACATCGCTCTCGAAACTGTTGGTAAACATCTTTTCATTCTTCATCACCAAGGCTGCGGCATTGTCCAGAGAGCCCAGCGTATAGACCACGCCAATACGGGCATCGTCCAGGTAGCCGTCGAAGTCGGTCAACACCAGACCTTCCGTCTCGGCACCAACTGTTAGCGGATAGGTCACCTGTGGTGCCTTCTCCAGGTGGACACGGGTGGCGTTGAGCACCACGCGCATGCTGTCCAGCACGGTGTTGCCCTCCTCAGCGTCGCGCACCACGTTGCTCACCTCTGTCCAGAGCACGGCGAAGTCGTTGGTGTCCTCGGCGCCCTGGTCGCTGACAATCTTCAGCTTCATGGGTGATGGTGCGCTGATGTTCAGTGTGGCACCAGTGCGGCCGTCACCTTCGCCACGCATGTTGAGCGTCTTTACATAGACGTCGTACAGCGAGTCGGGTCGCTCGTAAGCCATAGCAATGACAGCATTCTTGCCCACGCGGTTCATACAGAAGTCGATGGGGTGCATCTCCTCCAGTCGGTATTCCGGTGAGAATGAGCCGAGTGCCTTGGAGATATAGAACAGGCGGCTTTCTTTTTCGGTTATCACGTTCACACCCACCAGCACCGTGTCGTTACGCATAAAGAGGTCATAGCCCTGAGTAGCCAACTTGTTGCTGACGGAGATGAGCGGCGTAGGCTCGCTCCACGTGCCGTCGGCATAGGTGCGCAGCATGAGTTCGCCCTCCAAATGGTAGTTGGTCATCGAGTCAGGTTCTTCGCCAGTGACGTCCTTGTGTCGCACTAAAGTTCCATGCTCATAGATGCATGCCGCCTTGCCGTCCTCTTGTATGGTAACCATGGGCTTCTGGTCGACGTATCCGTCATCTGGCGTGATGTCCATCTGTTTCCAGCTGCCGTTGGTCTGTCGCATGGCGGCCCTGATTTGGGTATGTTGCTGCATGTCAATGTCTTGCTGCACCATGTTTTCGTTGGTAATCTGACTGTTGTCGACCACTTTCGCCGTCTGCTGATAGACCACGATTTCCCTGTCGCCGCGCTTTGAGTGGGCATACTGTGAAGCTGTGGTGCCAGGCATGGAGATGGTGGTATGCTCCTGTGTCTTCACGTTCAGCAATGTTACCTTGTCGTCGTTATAGTCTTTGGGGTTGGCCAGGTCGTTCACCACTACGTTGTCGCTGCCTAAGTAATTGGGGTTGGCGTCGAAGGCGAGGTTGTTCATCAGTACGCTGCCCAGGGCGCCGGATGCCGGAGCACGCAGAGGACGGTAGCTCTCTCCAATCAGCTGAGGGCCTTTCTCGTCTTTCAGCCAGTTGGGGAACTTGTCGTGATAGGGGTTGTAGTCGTTGTCGGGTTCCAACCATCGCTTGCCCCAGCGGAACGTATAGTCACCCTGCCAGCTCCAGATGCAAGTTTTTAATTGTGCGTAGGCTTGTATCAGAGCCAGCAGTCTGAATTCTATGCCAGGGTAGATGGACTTTTCGAGGTCGTTATCGAAGGGAACGACAAAGCCACCGCGAAACTGTGCCTTGGCGCCGCCGCGTATGCCGGCCTGAATATTGACGAAGGGAATCTTACCTATGCGGAGATCGAACCATGCCCCGAAGCGCAACTTGACACCCAAGGTGGCGTAGAAACAGTAGTTCTTAAGCATATATTCCAGTTTCGGGTCGAAAGTCTTCAAACCAAACTCGCCGAAAATGCTGGCATCGGCTACAAAGCCGGCGTTAATCTTGAAGAATTTCGAAAGCAGTTTCTTGGCCTTATTGGCATGGGTGTCTGTACTGTCAGCGAGCGATATGTCCTGACCCCATCCGACACCACCTTCAACAAAACCTGAGAATTCGCCCAGTTGAAGCTTCTTGGGTTGCCATAAAGGCATGTTGAACGACAACTTGGCACGGCCACCTAAAAAATAGCCTACGTGATTAGCGGCGACGTTGAAGATGTCGTTGGCCTCGTTGGTTATCCAGTCGTCGAACTTCTCCGTCGCCATGATGCCCTCGACCCTGTTGATTTTGCCATTGTCTTTGCTGTAATCTAAGGCATTCCAGGTTTGCAGGTTCTTGACGTTGGTGCGGGCACTTTTCAGTTTGGGACCTTCCTGGCCTTTCTTGTTCTGCTTGTTAATGTTGACAATCGTGTAGAGGTTGATCATCTGTTTTAAGAAGTTCACAGTGAAACCGACGTCAACCGTGATGAGGTCGTTGGGCGTGTTGAACTTCAGCTTGGGGCTCAAGCCGAATCCCATTTTCGACTCACCAAAATGCTTATATACTTCTTCGTCGTGATCGCCGGTGTTGGTATTCTCTTTAGACTGATTCTCTCCTTCTTGGGCGATGGCTTCGGGGTCTATCACCCCGTTCACCAGGATGGGGAACTCGTCGTACGATGCGTCAGGCGTTGAGAGCGTCATCTGGTACTGCTTGTTTTCTCCGGCAATGCCTACCAGATTGAAGCGGGTGAAATAGTAGTCGCGTGTGAAGTGGGTGAACTCATTGGCCGATACGGTCAGCGTCTCCATGACACTGGCTTCGCGGGTGGTGCCGGTCTCGCGCTCCTTGCATGTCAGGCGGCAGTTGGGATTGCTGCTACCCTTATTGGTCGAGAAGACGAGCTCCAACTGAACCAGTTTATCGATGGGACTGTTGTTAAGCAACTTCGGGAACTTGATGCCTCCGTCCTCAAAATAGCAGAACACTTCCGACTTCGGGCGACCGGCCAGGCTACCCTCGGCTATGGATACAACGGCATATTCGATGTTGTTGCGGGTGACGGGAATGAGGTCGTCGTTGAGCCAACGCAGGTTCTGGTCACAGACGGCAAAGCCATTGTTGCTGACCTTCCCCTTCTTCAGCGTAATCTTGGCCGAGCAGAGGTCATGTCTCACAATCTTGTTGTCCTTGTCGGCAGCACCCTTGTAGCGGTAGAGCGTTGGCAGACAGCCGCTGGCAATGATCTCGACGTAGGCAGGATGCCCGTGGGTAAGCACTCGGTGGCGGTCGCAGTCCTTATCGTAACCTAAGTAGCGTACGTCGTTGTCGGGTATCAGCGTGCCTTCATCGTCTACGCGGTGTACGTTCATTTGGGCCTTGGTAATCTTCTTGCCCATATTGTCGCGCAGGTCGATGAACAGCGTGTCGTATTTCTCGAACAGGCCCGTTCCCAGCCAGTTGAAGTTCACAAACTCGCGATTCTCGTGTTTGTCGAGCTTAAACTTCGGGGTGAGCGTCGGGATGTCCATATTGTAATCGGTGTCGATGCCTGTGTGCAGGTCGGTCAGGTCCACCTGCAGTTTCACGTCACCCTCCTGCTTGTTACCTGTGAGGAAGTAGACGTTGGTCAGCGTATGATCATTGGGCACGTAGAAACTCTGGAAGTAGGTCTCCTTTAGCTCCAAGATGTGGCTTTCGGCTATGGAGTTGCCGTCGGCATCGTCATGGCTGATGACGTACTCCATCTTGTACGTGTCACCCGTCGACTGCCGTTTCTGGTCGAGTTGGAAGATGTAGAGGTTCGCATCGTTCCAGTCGTAGACCCAGTAGCGGAACTTGATGCGCTTGTCGGGCTCGGTGGTCTTCCATACGTTCACCTCTACCGTTTCGCACTGTCGCGGTATGTTGATGAAGAAATAGCTGCTGGTGGCCAGCGTCTTCTTTAAGATTCTCTCCTCCTCACCGTCGGACGTATCCTGATCGTCCTCCGCTGAGGCAAAGATAACTTCAGCCTGATAGCTGCCGGTATCACCCTTGCCGTCGTTGATGCGGAAGCAGAGCAGCATACGGTCACGCATGTGCCAGAACATGCGCTGGTCCTCCATACCCTTCATGCGCGTCTCGCCCAGCATCTGTTTCAGTTGCTCCACGTCGGTCTGGTTACCGTCGATGTCGCCGTTGTTCACCTCGCGCCAGTTCAGCTCGGCATCAAGGATGTTGATGTCGCGGAACTGCGTGACGTCCGTCACGTTTTTTGCGTAGTATAGCTTAAAGTCCTGCGCCGCTACCGTTATGGTAAACAGTAGTATAAGTAATATACCAGTTAGTCGCTTCATCTTAATTGAATTTTAGTTTTTGCTCTTTTATTATTTTGTTTTTAATTATTCATGCTGCAAATGTACGAAAAAATTTCGAGCCCACCAAACGATGAGCCCGATTTTTTGTTAGTCGCTCTAAAGCGAAATAGGTCCGTGACCCATACAGCTGGTCGTCGTGATGGCCGTCAGGAAGGCTGTGAGAGCGGCTACTACAACCTTCACCGCAATCTCAATAAAACGCTTCTTCATAAGCTACCTCTTACATCTTACCTCTTACATCTTACATCAGTTCTGGTCCATACCTCCACCGGGGTTACCGCTCTTGTAGAAGTACTTGGTTGCAACCTCACTCGATTCACCGTCCTT